>Ga0335085_10000975_pt1 | contig 68447 bp, 68 predicted proteins | sample Lox_Sample_45_FD_206712 | JGI IMG/M metagenome (GOLD analysis project Ga0335085, IMG submission 206712) | Soil microbial communities from Loxahatchee National Wildlife Refuge, Florida, United States - Lox_Sample_4.5 | ecosystem: Environmental > Terrestrial > Soil > Wetlands | place: USA... | reverse complement strand
CACAGTCAATCCGCTCAACACTTAAGAATTGCGGCAACCGATAGGACAAAAACTGATGCAATCTGTTGCACGAAACTTGCATATATCCTTCAAACTAATGGAGTTTCAAACAAATACTCTTGTGCTTTCGCGATATTGACGCAAATTTAAGAAATGCTTACATCACAACGGGCAAGTAAAGGAGCAGAAGGCGCTGGCCGGTTTTCCAGTGTCCTTGTGATGGCGGCTTGGCTGATTATTGTATGGTCACAACCGGCATTCCCAGATGAAGAGCGGCATCTCAAACTGGCGCCTATCAGGTTTTCTTCCAATGTCGGAGGCAATCTCTACTACACATACTTGGATAACACTTATGGCAAGAACCGCATCGCATCGCAGCTGTTAGGCGTGAGAGTACTTGGCGATTTCCACGCTCGATCCTTTTTCTGGCAGCCTTGGTTCGCCCAGATATCTGGCGGTGTGCTATTCGATGCTACAGCGGATAGCACCAGTTACGGTCCGCCACCTTCCACTTCCAATTCCGGAAATGTGAGACTCACCGGCGAGGCTGCGCTGGACTTATTGAAATACAGCCGATTCCCGTTCAGGGCGCATGCCTATAAGAGTGAGGACCATACAAGTGGCACCACTAGCGGTATCAACGGCGACTATATCAATAAGGGATATGACTTAACGCAGGAATATCGTTCTCTGAGTCGCAATATTGACAGCATTGTACAATATGGCCACAACAATGGCGGGCGGGCAAGCGTCGGAACAGAAGAGGTCACAAATACGCTTGGTTTGAACCTGACATACCAACCCCACAATCTCAGCAACCAATCATTCCATTTGACCGGTACCTTCAACGACAACAGTCACCCGCTGATAGGCGACCATCTCCTTACGGATCTATTGACGCTTAACCATCTGTATTTTCCGCAGTCAGCCTTTTCGATTGCCACCATGGTCAATCAGGCAAAGTCGGACTACACTTTGCAACCAGGATCAAACCCGCAGATACATTCGGTTTATAACTCCGGCCAACTGACCAGCTTCGCATCCTGGCGACCCCTTCGACGCGGCCTGACAATGACCAGCAGCGTGCGATTGCTCAGATCCGATTACAACAATCTGGCCACCTCCACTCGCAACGATTATTCGAATTTCAATCTTGGCGCCAACTATGCTTGGTCGACACTGCTCCGCGCCTACGGAAGCGTCAATGTCTACGACGACAATTTCGGCATTCAAACTGTATCCACCATTGCAGCGCTGGACGCGTCGAAAGGTTTCGGAGAGGATCAAGCGATCAATCTAGGCGGTTTCCATTACTCCCGATATGCGAGCGCCAATATTTCAAATGCGACCGTCACCACGAACAGCAACCTTACCAACCCTTCAGGCGGCGCAACTCAAACCCGCACCACCAGTGCGCAGAGTTTGGGGCTCAATCTCGGCCATGCATTGGACAAACGCACCAGTCTTGACGGCGGCTTCATGACGACAAACCTGAATCAGAGATTAACCGAGGTGCTGAGCTCGAGATATACCCCTCATACGCATCTTTCCAGTTCTGCCTCGACGTCGTGGAACCGTTCGGAGGGCAGAGCAAATACGATATTTACCCTGCGTGCAACCGACTCGCGTGATCTAACCGGGTTCGAGTATTTTTCCCAAATGATCAACTTGCAGGCTTCACGACATATCAATTTGTTGCATAACCAAGCGATGGACGGCAATTTGACCGTACAGACAACGCGAGGGGGCTCCCGATATGGTTCAAGTGAATTTAGGACCTCTCCCAGCGCCAACCTGCACTATGGCAACCAACGCTTGTTTTCAGTCAGGAACATGACTTTCGACTCGAATCTGCAAATTACTGCAGCTGATATCGTGTCAGCCCAGAATTCAAATCCGCTAATGTTATCGACAACCAGCACGGCAAGGACGTCATGGGACAACAGATTGGAATATACTATCGGTCGATTGAGAATCAAGCTCTATTCGCATATTGCAGTGGTTAACAATGACATAGAAAGCACGTTGTATTTCAACGTTAATCGTCAATTCTAAAGCAGAACGGTGTTCCAATAATTTGCACGCCGGCAACCGCCATATCATATCCTGAGTATCTGGCGAATTGAACAAATGCTACTACATGCCCTAACCCAACCTGAATAGACAAAATATGACAAAGCAGGGCGCTCCCTGCCTGTTTGATCTGTCTCATCCGACAAAGTGAAATGCCTGAAATTGATCTTGGATGGCCATCGATCAAATATTTTGGCAATTCATAATATTTGAATCGAATATGTATGAAACGATGTATTGCTGAACAATTTATCGCGGCATGTTTGCTGCTTTGCGTTGTTAAGGTCAGTTTCGGTGCCGAACCGGCTTCCAACGATGAATCATCTTGGCTTCCCCTTACGCAAGACGATCTGCATGATCCCCAGGATTTGGCGCTGCATCTACTGCAAAATCCTGCAAAAGCGCTGTCCTTGTTGCCGCGCGATGGCAGCGGCGATCAAGTCAACTGGGTCCACGCGATCGAGAATGGCTTTATCAAGCCGCGCATCAGCCTCCATTCGGGCACCCAGCCCGAGGTACTGGACTTGAACATATTGTTCCCCAATACCGGCGAAATGGACCCCGTGGAATTCCCGCACCGGCAACATACTGAATGGCTGGCATGCAGCAACTGTCACGAAGAAATATTCAAATACAAGGCTCATGCCACCAAATTCGGCATGTTTGATATTCTGAACGGCGAGTATTGCGGTCGCTGCCACGGGGCGGTGGCTTTTCCTCTGACCGAATGCAAGCGGTGCCATAACGTGCCGCGCACACCTTCTACAAGACCTGCAAAGGCCAATTGAATGTTACGAAATATCGGATACCAGTCATCATTTTCCTGCCGCCTGCTCGATGGAATGTTGTTTCCGGCCTTGCTTATTCTTCTTGTTTCACCACCCGCGAGTGCCGAATACGGAGATGTGATAATCAACAAGCGAGCGGAAAAAGCCGGTATGCGCCCAGTGATCTTCCCACACTGGTTTCATCGTATCCGCTACACGTGCAACGTATGCCACGCTGAAATCGGATTCAAGATGCGCTCGGGTGGCAGTGATATAACCATGGCAGAAATCAGGGATGGAAAATTCTGCGGTGCCTGCCATAACAACAAGATCGCGTGGGGACCCGAGAAATGCAATTTGTGCCACTCCGGACTCCCCGGACTTGCCAGCGGAACACACGGCGGAAATGCTACAGGAGGTCCCGGTAAATTGTGATTCATTCAATAGACCCCGAGAAACATCAATGCAATCGTTTTGAATCGCATCTAAGCCGAAATCTCGATATTGCATTTGACCCACATTTTGTACGTCAAGGATCTATAGCGTTCCTAGGTTATTATTATGTGGATACAATTAACACATGTTTGATGGGCCATGGATAGGGGTATAGTCTCGTATCTGCGAAACAGGCCGAAAGCAAACGAATTTCCAAGGGTAATTAAATGGCATGGCAGATTATCTGCTCCAGTGACAACTGTATATGCCGCATAACCTGAACCCGCGAGTGCAGATGATATTGATTGCATCCCCGCCATTATTCTTTGGTAAATTATGAAAAATTTTTGCAATTCACTTCTGTTTGCACTGCTCGGCCTAGCCTTGTTCGTGGCAGGTTGCGCAGACAATCATCTCGTAATGAATCTTGCCGACACCGGTCAAGGTTACGTACCGAAGGTATGGCCTGAACCTCCGGATATCCCCCGCTACCGATATGTGGGCGAGTTGACCGGGGAGGAAAACTTCCGGCCGGATAACTGGGCAAACCCCGGTACCGCATCAAAGGTATTCGACTGGCTGGTGGGTTTGACCGGTCTCAATTCCGAACCGGTCGTGCTGGTACGCCCGCAGAGTGGAACAGTAGATGCAGAAGGTCGAATCTATGTCACGGATATTGGCCGCGGCGCGGTATTTGTATTTGACAAACCCGCCGGGCAACTGGAAGTTTGGACTATGGCAAACGGGATCACCCAATTCAAGGCTCCGATCGGCATCGCTCAGGGAGCAAACGATGAGATTTTGGTCGCAGATGCCGATCTTCATAGCGTCTTCCGTCTGGACAAGAAGGGCAAACCTTTGGGCGAGTTCGGCCAGGATATTCTGAAGCGGCCCACAGGTCTTGCGCGTGATGGGGCACGAGGCCGTGTCTATGTTGCCGATACCCATGCCCATGACATCAAGGTGTTCGACGACGATGGCAAACTGCTGAAAGTAATCGGTCGGCGTGGCGAAGGTGATGGGGAATTCAACTTCCCTACTTTCCTGACCTTTGCAGCAGACAAACTTTATGTTACGGATACGCTGAACTCGCGCGTCCAGATATTCGATGCCGAAGGAAAAATGATAGAAAAATTCGGCAAGCTCGGTCTTTATGTAGGCGATCTGGTGCGCCCCAAAGGTGTGGCCGTGGACAGTGTCGGCGATATTTACGTGATAGAATCTCTCTATGATAACTTGTTGGTTTTCAACAACCAAGGCAAGGTTTTACTCGGACTGGGCGGCAGTGGGAAGGGGATAGGCGAGTTCTATCAACCGACCGGGGTTTGGGCCGACAGTCAGGATCAAATATACATTGCCGACATGTACAACGGCAGAATCACGGTATTGCAATTTTTGGGAGCACAGCAGCAATGAACCGCCCCTACCATTTGCTGAACGATATACGGCAAAGCTGTTCTTTGTCACAAGCCGTTATTTTCCTAAGCTTTGCCGTGTTGCTGGCGGCGGGTTGCAATGCCTTTGCCAGCATCATCGACAGCAAGCATAATCTTTCCGCAAGCGGTACTGGCTCCGTCAAGGCAACCAGCGAGAAGCAAGTATGCGTGTTTTGCCACACACCGCACGGGGCCAACCAGAGCGCCGGATCACCGTTATGGAACCATGCTCTGTCGGACGCGACTTATGTACCTTACTATTCACTTTCCCTGGATGCGAACCCTCTACCGGGCCCGCCGGGGGCCAGTTCCAAGGTGTGCCTATCCTGCCATGACGGCACCCTGGCGGTCGGGACCGTAGGTGTACTTAACGGTAAAACCAACGTCACCATCGCCATGACCGGCACCGGCACGGGTGGCGTCATGCCGGAAGGTTCGGGAGCGACAACCGGCTACACGCGCAATCTGGGCATAGACCTGTCCAACGATCACCCGATTTCCTTCAACTATGACGCCACCCTCGGCGGTGTCGGAGGTACCGACGGTGAACTGCGTGCGCCTCCGGTCATGGATGGGCCCATTACAGTCGTCGGCAACCGCACGGCCAGCGTTAAAAAACCAACCTTTCCATTGGAAGGTAACCAGGTGCAGTGCATCACCTGCCATGACCCCCACATCTCCACCAGTGTTTCCCCCAAGTTTCTGCGCGGAAACCGCCTTCAGCAGTTGCAACCGCCAACGGGCGGACTCTTCATGGCTTCCAACGACATCATGTGCATAGCCTGTCATGACAAGGCGGGCACAACCTGGTCGAATTCCGCCCATTCCAATCAGTCTGTAGCGGATGAAACGTACCTCGACATCGAGGCCGATAGGCGGGAATTTCCCCATGCCACGGCGGTGTGGCAGGCGTCCTGCCTCAACTGCCATGACTCCCATACCGTGCAAGGATCCAGAAGGTTGTTGCGAGAAGGGACTGACAGCCTCGCCATCCCCAAGAGCGGCGGCAACCCCGCACTGGAACAAACTTGCTACCAGTGCCATAGCCCGAACGGCATAAGTGTCCTTAGCCAAATTGCCCCGGCTAACGATGTCCCCGACATCAAGAGCGATTTTGATCTGGCCATCCACATGCCGATCGCCAACCAGCCCGAGACACACGACATCGGTGGCAACTTCGATGACAGCACATCAGCCGGCACCGGTCACCTGGCCAGCGGGACGACCGGTCGCTGCAATACCTCCGTGGATCAGTGCGGCAAGGACTTCATGGAATCTGAAGCTTTACTTGGCAAAGCCAGCGCCGGGGGAATTATCACCAATCGCCACACAGAGTGTACCGATTGTCACAACCCGCACCGCGCGACCAAAAATCGTCTGTTCAACGCGGATTCGGCCACTCCGGACGCGGCCGGAACTCACAAACATCAAATCGTCGCCGGAGATTCGCAACCGCACGACAACATCATATCCGGGTCGTTGCGCGGGATAACCGGGGTGGAGCCGATATATCCATCAGCCGAGTTTGGAGTCGTACCATCGAGCTTTGCGGTAAAACGCGGGGATGGCGGTACATCCGCATCCCCTCTGGTTACAAGTACCTACGTTACCCGCGAATACCAAATCTGCCTCAAGTGCCATTCCAATTACGCCTATGACTATAGCCCGCCGGCTTTGGGCTACAGCGGTGGCACTCTGCAAAACACCAACGGCATGCTTAATTACATCAACGATGCCATGGAATTTCAGGCACCGATAAACCATCAGGGCGCTCCCGCCAGCACTACTGATTCCGGCGCGTATTCCCCCGCTTATTCCAGCAATAACCACCGTTCCTGGCACCCGGTGATGGATGCGACCGGACGAACGGTTGCATTGCGCGGCAACATCAGTCCCAACCTTTGGCGCGCTCCGTGGAACGGTTCCGATAGCGATGGGGGCAGCCCCATCGTCACCAATGCGGTGGGAACCCAGACCATGTATTGCAGTGATTGTCACGGTTCGCAAACCAACCTCATGGATGGTGTCGTGCCATTCGGTGGAGATAACGGGAATTCGTGGGGGCCGCACGGGAGCAACGAGAATTTCCTGTTGAAAGGCGAATGGAAGACGGACTCTGTTCCAACGGTAGCCAATGACACGCTGTGTTTCCGTTGCCATGAATACAGCCAATACGCCGACCCTTCCGGTTCGCCATCTCCTCCCGCGTTGCGGAGCGGTTTCGGCGGAAGCGGCAATGATGTGTACGGCGTCCCTATCAATAACCTTCATCAAAGACACGCGTTTTACACCACACAGGGCGGAACTACCCTGCCGGATTCATCGATATCAACTTGGCCAGTGGCGGCAAATGGTCAGTTACGCTGCACCATGTGCCATACCGGAACAGCGCATGGCTGGAAAAACAAGGCATTTTTGGTCAACCTCAATGATTTGGGACCCGAACTGAACTTGATTACGGGCGGCTTCGGACCGGCCGGCGCACTCGGCGGTGAAATATCCCCCGCCTCGACCTCTTGCAACGGGAACACCACTTTATGCGCGGGCGATAACGTACCGAAGGGCACTTATGTTCCCAGCACCATGTTATCTGTCCCGGCCGGTTACAGCAACGGACCGTATTACCGGGGCGCTCTACTCGGTATTGCATCAACCGGATTTCCGGCAAGCGGGAATTGGGCCAAATCTGATTGTGCTACCAGCTGTCATTGATATTGATACTCTCTGTAGCTGGGGGAATCAACCTCGGCTAGCAGAAAAAGTGCGGTCAACCGATCATGCCAGGTGTAATTGCGCGCTTCATAACCGTCTTGTGTAATTAATTGCGGCCTAAGAATTCCTCGACTCCACGGAGCGTGAATATGTCTTCTCCGGGTTTCCCACCCGTCGGGAACTGGCTCTGCTACATATTATGCTGCTCGGATGGGACGCTCTATACGGGTATTACCAACAACTTGGGAAAACGTCTCGAAGCGCACCATGCCGGAAACGCCAAATATACGCGGGCGCGCGGGCCGGTCGAATTGGTATATGTGGAATCCTGTTCCAACAAGTCTTCCGCTTTGAAACGCGAAATGGACATTAAACATCTGACGCGCACAAAGAAACTCGCATTGATTGAATCGTCGATAAGATAGCTGCTTTCTTCTCACCAATACAATTTTCCCGTTAGTGGCCTCGGTGGCCAAAAGTCTTCCAACCCCTAAATCACAGAGGGCGAAGGAGCCCCCCAACCTATTTATAGAGCAGATGCGGCAACCAGGTGGAAATGATCGGGACGTAGGTGATCAGCCCAAGGTAGATCAGCATTACGCCGACCCAGGGCAGCGTCGCGATCGAGACTTCTGTCAAGCCCATTTTCGCCAAGTGGCTGGAAACGAACAGGTTCAACCCGACGGGTGGATGGATCATTCCGATCTCCATGTTCACCACCATGATGATTCCCAGGTGGATCGGATCGATGCCCATGGTCCTTGCGATCGGCAAGAAAAGCGGCGCGAGGATCAGCACGATGGAAGTTGGCTCCATGAATTGTCCGGCGGCGATCAATGCCAAATTGACCATCAGCAAAAACATCCACGGTTGCAAGTGTTGAGCGACTACCCATTGCGACATGCCTTGAGGTATCTGCTCTGAGGTCATCAGAAACGAGAAAAGGATCGCATTGGTGATGATATACAGCAGCATCGCGCTGGTGTTGGCGGCGCTCAGCAATGTCTTAGGAACTTGCCTCCATTTCAGATCACCATAGAAGAATTTCGCCGCGATGAAGGCATACACCGCCGCCACGGCAGCCGCTTCAGTGGGCGTGAATATGCCGCCGTAGATACCGCCTATCACGATTACCACCAGAAAGATACCTCCCCAGGCATCGCGGAACGAAAGCCAGAAATCTTTGCCGGTGGGCTTCGGCAGGGTGGGGAAGTTTTTGCGTTTCGCCTGGATGTACACCAAGCTCATCATGATGGCGGCGAGCAGGATGCCCGGCACAATGCCGGCGATGAACATCTTGCCGGCGCTCTCGGACGTGGCAACAGCATAGATAATCATCACGATGGACGGCGGGATCAGGATGCCCAACGAACCTGACGAAGTAATCACGCCCACGCTGAAACGCTTCGGATAACCGGCCTTGACCATCGCGGGCAGCATCACCGATCCAATCGCCATCACGGTCGCAGGACTGGAACCCGAGATCGTGGCGAAGAAGGCGCATGCCAGCACCGCCGCCATCGCCATGCCGCCGGGCATCCAGCCGACCAAGTTGTAGGCGAAGCGCACGATGCGCGAGGATATCTTGCCGTCGATCAGGAACTGCCCGGAGAGCACGAAGAACGGTACGGCCATGATTGAAAAACTTTCCAGTCCGGTGAACAGGCGCTGCGAAATGATATTGATGGTTTCGAAAGAAAATGACGAGAACCCTAGCATGTAGATTAGAACCGTGGTGCCGAGCGCAATGGAGATCGGGGTGCTGGTTAGCAGCAATACGAGCAGGATGCTCAGGATGATGATGGCGGTCATGCTGCCACCTCATGCGCTTCTTCGTCGCCGAAGCTGTGAGCGGGTAGCGTACCTGATCTGGAAAAGTGCAGCAGTACTTGCAGAAAGCGGTAGCACATCAGTCCGGAACCGAGCGGTATGGCGAGATAAATGATCCACATCGGCATCTCCAGGTCCGGCGACACTTGCCCTGTGCCGTATATGAATATCACCCAGCGCGCGCCGAAAAACGCGATGGAACCGGTGAAGATCATGCCGAGTGATAGCGCAACAATTACCATCATGCGGCGTATCGAGGGGCGCACCCAGTTGACCAGAAAATCAACGCCGATGTGGATGCCGGTGCGCACGCCATACGCGGCGCCGAATTTCGCCATCCAGATGAACAGGTAGATGGTGAGTTCCTGCGCCCAATCGATGCCTGAACCGTTGATGTAGCGCATCGCTACCGCAGTGAATGTAACGAGTGTCGCCACAGCCATGAAGCTGGCGATCAGGAATTCTTCGAAGTGATTCAGCAAGCGATTGATCATTGACGCCCCCTGCGCTGCTTTCGAAAATTACAGCAACGCTACCAACGGACCCCGGATAACGCCGCTGATTTATGTGGTGACGCGACCCGGTTACTTTTTCTTGGCAGCCTGTTCCTTGGCGACTTCTGCGGCCGTCTTGTAGACGCTCTGGATCAGGTCCGCACCAATCACATCTTCAAATTCCTTGTGTACCGGGATCAAGGCCTTTTTCCACTCCTCGCGTTCGGCCGGGGTCAATTCATAGACGGTGGTGGTTTTGGCCGCGATCACTTTGGCCAGCGCATCATCATTGTCGCTTTGTGCAATGCCACGCTCATATTCAGTGGCTTCCTTCATCGCCTGGGTCAATTCGCTGCGCACGTCGGCTGGCAATCCGTCCCAGAATGCCTTGTTCACGATGACTGCGTAGCCGAGATAGCCGTGGTTAGACATCGTCATGTGCTTTTGCACTTCGTTCATCTTCTGGGTATAGAAATTAGATACCGGATTTTCGGTGCCATCTACCACTCCTTGTTGCAATGCGGTATACACCTCACTGAATGCCATCACCTGAGGATTTGCGCCCAGCGCCTTCATCTGTGCGGCAAGCACTTTGGAAGACTGGATGCGCATCTTCAAACCGGAAAAGTCCGATACGTGATGCATCGGCCTGTTAGAGCTCATCTGCTTGAAGCCGTTGTCCCAAAAAGCCAGGCCGGTCACGCCTTTAGTATCCAGCTTGGCGAACAGTTTCTTGCCAACCTCTCCATCCATCACGCGGTGCAAGACTTCTTGGTCGGGGAACAGGAAAGGCAAATCGAATAATTCGAATTCACGCGCGCCCATGGGACCGAACTTGGCCATTGATGGCGCCAGCATCTGTACCGCTCCGCTCTGAAGTGCCTCAATCTCTTCGCGGTCTTTATATAACTGGCTGTTGGGGTAAATCTCGACCTTGACCTTGCCCTTGGTCATTTGTTCGGCAAGTTGTTTGAATTTTTCTGCGGCACGACCTTTGGGGGTGTCCGGTGCGACCACATGGCTGAACTTGATGATGATTTCACCTTCTGCATGGGCAAAATTACTGATCCCAAGAACCAGAGCAAACAACATTACACTGAATAATTTCATGGCTAAATCTCCTGAATGAACTTATGATTTTTTATTAGTGCTCAGCTGCATTTATACAAACTGATAATTCTAGGCGGCCGAGAGGTGGAATATACAAGAGACTGCAATTGATTACTACAGAAAATAATTCGTCGATTTCGCAGCAACGAAGATGTGGTGCTGACGGCGGCACCCGAAAACCAGTAAAATGCGCACTTTTGCAATCGCCTGGATCGCCGGATGCTTACCTTTCAACAAATCATCCTTAAGCTGCAGAACTACTGGGACAAGCAGGGCTGTGCGTTGCTGCAGCCCTACGATATGGAAGTCGGCGCGGGCACCTCGCATACCGCGACTTTCTTGCGCGCGCTGGGCCCGGAACCGTGGAAGGCGGCTTATGTGCAACCTTCGCGCCGACCCAAGGATGGCCGCTACGGGGAAAATCCGAATCGTTTGCAGCACTACTATCAGTTTCAGGTGGTGTTAAAACCGGCTCCTACTGATATCCTGGACCTGTATCTCGGTTCGTTAATTGAACTTGGCTTTGACCTGAAGAAGAATGATGTAAGGTTTGTCGAGGACGATTGGGAGAATCCGACGCTGGGAGCATGGGGCTTGGGTTGGGAAGTCTGGTTGAACGGCATGGAAATCACCCAGTTCACCTATTTCCAGCAGGTCGGCGGCATCGACTGCAAACCGATCACCGGCGAGATCACCTACGGCCTGGAGCGCTTGGCGATGTATCTGCAGGGCGTGGAAAACGTGTTCGACCTGAGCTGGACCAACGGCGTCACCTACCGCGACGTATATCACCAGAACGAGGTGGAACAATCCGCCTACAATTTCGAGCACAGCGACGTGGAATTCTTGCTCGGCGCTTTTTCATCCTATGAGAAACAGGCCAAACATCTGATGGAACAGCAACTGGCCTTGCCCGCCTATGAACAAATACTGAAGGCCGCGCATACCTTCAATTTGTTGGATGCGAGAGGCGCGATTTCCGTGACCGAACGCGCTGCCTACATCGGGCGCATCCGCAATCTCGCAAGAAGTGTGGCCAAGAGTTATAAGGAGAGTCGCCGGCGCCTTGACCCACCGTTCCCAATGGCAAAACGTGACTGGGCTGACGAAGCGATCGCGCAGATGGATCAGGAAGCTACCCAATGACAACCAACAAGAATCTGCTCGTTGAATTGCTGGTCGAGGAACTGCCGCCGAAGTCATTGAAGAAGCTCGGCGAGAGTTTTGCTCAGGGGCTTGTGAAAAATCTGGAACGCGACAATATGCTTGAATCCAATTATGCGGTTAACGCCTATGCTTCTCCGCGCCGCTTGGCTGCCCTTGTCACAAGCGTTCGCGATAAGGCACCAACAAAACAGGAACGCATAAAGCTCATGCCCGCATCAGTTGGATATGACTCCGCGGGCAAACCGACGGCGGCATTGAAGAAACGCCTGGAAAAGGAAGGCAATTTACAGAATGCTCTTGGTGATTCTCTTGATACGGTTTCAGAGGGTGGAAAGGATTATATTTATCTTAATCAAAAAAAAATTGGCGAAACCCTCCAATTGCACCTTTCGTTTTCACTTCTTGAAGTACTTCAAAGTCTCCCAATACCCAAGTTGATGACCTATCAACTTTCCGATGGCTGGAATACTGTAAATTTTGTGCGCCCCGCGCATGGTCTGGTTGTACTGCATGGCGCGGACATCGTGCCTACCAGCGTGCTTGGGCTGAATGCGAGACGCGAAACTGAAGGTCACCGTTTCGAGGCCAAGGCTGCGAAGGTGAGATTGAAGGAGGCCGATAGTTATGAGTCACAATTGGAAAGGGAGGGAGCGGTTATCCCGAGTTTTGAAAAACGCCGGGACGAGATTTTGAAGCAAATCACCGCTGTCGCTGCCTCGGAAAAACTGACCCCGGTAGGAGACGATGATTTGTTGGATGAAGTGACCGCGCTGGTCGAGCGACCCAATGTGCTGGTCGGGAAATTCGAGAGGGAGTTTCTGGAAGTGCCGCAGGAATGCCTGATTCTGACCATGAAAGCCAACCAGAAATATTTTCCGCTGCTGGACGCAAACGGCAAGCTCACCAACAAATTCTTGATCGTGTCCAACATCCGTCCGGCTGATCCGAGTCTGGTAATAGGCGGCAATGAGCGTGTGGTAAGACCGCGTCTGGCCGATGCCAAGTTCTTCTTCGACCAGGATCGCAAAAAATCGCTAGTAGGCCGCGTCGCCGGCTTGGATAAAGTGGTCTATCACAACAAGCTTGGCACACAAGGCGAACGTAGCAAAAAGGTCGAAATGATCGCTGTATCTATTGCGGCTTCCATTGGCAGCAAGGAACTAGAAGCACAAGCCGGCCTGGCCGCAAAGTTGGCCAAGGCCGACCTGCTCACCGACATGGTGGGCGAATTCCCGGAACTTCAAGGCATAATGGGACGTTATTACGCGCAGCACGACGGACTGAGCGACGACATCGCCTTTGCAATCGAAGATCACTACAAGCCGCGTTTTGCCGGCGACGAGCTGCCGCGCAACATGGTTGGCATCTGCATCGCACTGGCCGATAAACTGGAAACCTTGGCCGGCATGTTCGGCATTGGACAGGTACCTACGGGTGATAAAGATCCGTTTGCACTACGTCGTCACGCTCTCGGCGTGATTCGTATCTTGATGGAGCGTGATTTGCCGCTGCATCTTGATCAATTGTTATTTGTCGCTTGCGGCGTCCGCGGCTTCGGCGAGGATGTTGCCGAGCAAGTGGCCAATTTCATGTTTGAACGCCTCGCTCACAACTTGCGCGAACAGGGCTACTCGGCGCAAGAGGTCGATGCCGTCGTCGGCTTGCGCCCGCAGCGCCTCGGTGACATCCCAAAGCGTCTTGTTGCCGTGCGCGTCTTCGCTGCCCTGCCAGAATCTGCTGCACTGGCTGCTGTCAACAAACGTGTGGGCAATATCCTCAAAAAAGAAGGGATCACAACGAAGATGGATGCGGTAAATAGCAAGCTGCTGCAAGAATCTGCCGAACTGGCATTGCATCAGGCCTTAAACCAAATCGTCCCCAAAGCGGATACCGCTTTCAGCGCGGGTGACTACACAGGTTCGTTACAATCCCTGGCCGCGTTGCGCATACCTGTGGATGCATTCTTTGACAACGTGATGGTGAATGTCGAAGATGCGGCATTGCGTACCAATCGGCTCGCCTTGTTGTCACAGTTGCACCAGGCGATGAACCGCGTTGCCGACATTTCCAAACTAGCCACCTGATATGAAACTCATCATCCTCGACCGCGACGGCGTGATCAATTTCGACTCTGACCAGTTCATCAAGAATCCGGAAGAATGGAAACCGATCCCCGGCAGCCTGGAAGCGATCGCGCGCCTGAACCAGGCCGGTTACCGCGTAGTAGTGGCAACCAACCAGTCCGGAATCGGGCGCGGGCTGTTCGACATGCCGATGCTGAATGCGATACACGACAGGATGCACAAAGCTTGCGCGCTGGTTGGCGCGCGCATCGATGCTGTTTTTTTCTGTCCGCATACCGCTGAAAGCCATTGCCATTGCCGCAAACCCGATACTGGCATGCTGGAAGAAATCGCGGAACGATACAATATCAGCTTGTCGGGAATACCGACAGTGGGCGATTCGCTACGCGATCTGCAGTCTTCTGCAACCATGGGCGCATTGCCTTTTCTGGTCCTGACCGGCAAAGGTTCCAAAACCAAAGCGGCCGGCGGCTTGCCGCAAGGCACGCGGGTGTTCTCCGATCTGGCTGCTGTGGCCGCTGATCTGGTATAGAAACAGTATGCTGGTAATACGTTCACTGGTCTTTCTGCTGCTGCAAATCATCATCACGCCGGTCTTCGCGACACTGGCCCTGTTCACCTTCCCGTTCGGCCGTCTTGCGCGCTACCGCTTCGTCTCTCTGTGGGCTAAGATGATGCTACGCCTGCTGCGTGTGGTATGCGGGATACGCCATCAGGTTAAGGGCCTGGAAAATTTGCCCAAGAAGCCGTGTGTAATATTATGCAAACACCAGTCGGCATGGGAAACACTGGCGCTGCAGCAAATTTTTCCGCCTCAAGTGTGGGTATTGAAGCGCGAGTTGTTGTGGATACCGTTTTTCGGCTGGGCGCTGGCGCTGACCAGCCCGATCGCAATCAAGCGCAGCGATGGCAAAGGGGCAATGAAGCAATTGCTGGAACAGGGCAAACAACGTCTGGAGCAGGGATTCTGTGTGGTCGTATTTCCCGAGGGGACGCGCATTCCATTCGGCCAGCGCGGTAAATACAAGATCGGCGGCGCGATGCTTGCGGCAAGCAGCGGCGTTCCTGCGATTCCGGTTGCACATAACGCAGGACGATTATGGGGGCGCAACGCTTTCAGCAAACATCCCGGATTGATTACCATGAGTATCGGCACACCAATCGAGACCAAAGGGCTCAAGGCGGAAGCAATCAACCAGCGCGTCGAAGCATGGATAGAAAACGAGATACAGAATCTGGACCATTGATGCTCAAACGATTGCACAAATCAGCCCCAACCTCCAGCATTGAACAGCGCGCCACCCTCCTTGCCGGCAAGCATATCACCTACACTTTGAGGCGCTGTAGACGCCGCAGCATCGGTTTAAGCATCGACGATCGCGGCCTGATCGTCAGTGTTCCGCTGCGGGCATCCGAGAAATGGCTGCAAAGCGTCTTGCAGGACAAGGCTGGTTGGGTGGTGGAAAAGCTGGAGGACTGGAATACTTGTCAAGCGGCCGCAAACCGCTGGCAGGATGGTGAATCGATCGATTATCTGGGCGAACTTCTGGTTTTGCGCGTGGAGCAAAGTTTGTTCGCTTCGCCTGCGCAACGACGCGGCAGGGAATTATGGGTATTCGCACTGAATGGCAGCGAGGCGACACATATCGAACAGTCAGTGTTCCACTGGTATCGGCTGGAAGCCGAACGTCATTTTTTGCAGCGCACCGCACATTTCGCCCCGTTGCTGAATGTCGCCCCCCGATCCGTCAAACTGTCCGAGGCCAAAACCCAGTGGGGAAGTTGTACTGCGCAAGGTGCGATACGGCTGCATACACATCTGATCAGGCTGCCCCCGCGCCTGATCGATTATGTCGTGGTGCATGAATTGGCGCATCTGCGCGAACTGAATCATTCGCCGGCATTCTGGCAATTGGTGGAAAGCGTCTGCCCCGATTACACCAGTCTGCGCAGCGAACTCAAGGCCGTTGCGAACAGATAACATATAATCCAGCCAATTCCATAGTTAGCAGGTGTATTCATGCGTTCTGACCTCATCCCCGAAAAAGTCCGGACCATTATCGTGATCTTGTCTTTGCTGGGGGGCTGCGGACACAAAGGTCCTCTGAAGCTGCCCGAGCCGAAACCTCCAGCGCCCCAAGCTCAAGCAGCCAATCCGCAGATACCGGATGCACAAACGCCGGAGGCCCCGTCCTTGCCGCCAGTCGAAAAGCCATGAGCGATTATTTCAACTATCAGAACGGCACCCTTTATGCCGAACAGGTGTCCCTGGAAGAAATCGCAACCCGCTTTGGCACGCCCTGCTATGTGTATTCGCGCGCCGCACTGACGGATAACTTTCGCCAATTCACCAAAGCGCTTCAAGGTCGCGAACACCTGATTTGTTACGCGGTGAAAGCCAATTCCAATCTGGCGGTTCTGAACCTGTTTTCCCGCCTGGGAGCAGGTTTCGACATCGTGTCCGGCGGGGAATTGCAGCGGGTGCTTGCCGCCGGCGGGGATGCGCACAAAGTGGTGTTTTCCGGCGTGGGCAAAACGGTTGCGGAAATGCGCATGGCTCTGGATGCCGGCATCTTGTGCTTTAACGTCGAGTCTGCCGCCGAACTGGAGCGGCTGAACCAGGTCGCCGCCGGCATGGGCAAAATCGCGGCAATCAGCCTGAGGGTGAACCCGGATGTAGATGCCAAGACCCACCCCTATATTTCAACCGGCTTAAAGCAGAACAAATTCGGCGTGGCATATAGCGACGCCCTCGCCCTGTATCGCAGGGCACGCGGTTTGCCCAACCTGCGTATCACAGGAATGGGCTGCCACATCGGCTCGCAACTAACCGAGACCGGTCCATTCATCGATGCGGCAGGCAGGATACTGGCGCTGGCTGACGCCCTATCCGATGAGGGGATAAGCCTGGAACATCTCGATTTGGGCGGCGGCCTGGGCATCCGATATAACGGAGAAACCACCCCAGCGATTGGCGACTATGTGGCTGCGCTATTGGCCACCCTGCAAGGCAGAAGCGAAAAGCTTATCCTGGAACCGGGCCGTGTCCTGGTTGGGAATGCCGGGGTATTACTGACGCGCGTGGAATATATCAAGAACGGCGGGGAGAAGAATTTCGCGATCGTGGATGCCGCAATGAACGACTTGATGCGTCCGGCTTTGTACGATGCCTACCATGACATATTGCCGGTAAGGCGCGAAAACCATGTCGAACGGAGCTACGAAGTGGTCGGGCCGATTTGCGAGACGGGCGACTTCATCGGCCATGCTCGCAGGCTTAGGATCGCCCAGCAATCCTTGCTGGCCGTACATTCCGCAGGAGCCTACGGGATGAGCATGAGTTCCAATTACAACACTCGTCCGCGCGCTGCGGAGGTGGTCGTAGACGGCGAGGTTGTGCATCTGGTACGTGAACGGGAGACGCTGTCGCAACTCTATGCCGGGGAAAAACCGGTTCCGTGAGTGTTGCAATTTCCACAAAAATTTTTTACGAAATTTGTTGCACGTTTTTTTAAACGTGGATACAGTACCGATGCCGCAAGCGTCCTTCGCTAAATTGCATGGCGTTTGGGTGTGAAGTTAGTCGTCGTAATTATTCTAAATTATATGGAGAATTAAAATGGCAACATCCAAAACGAAAAAACCAGCAGCCAAAAAAGCAGCCAAGAAGCCAGCCGCCAAAAAGAAGGTAGCTGCCAAAAAGAAACCGGCCGCAAAGAAAGCCGCTGCCAAGAAGCCAGCCGCTAAAAAGAAGGTAGCTGCCAAAAAGAAACCAGCAGCGAAAAAGAAACCGGCCGCAAAGAAAGCCGCTGCCAAGAAGCCAGCCGCTAAAAAGAAGGTAGCTGCCAAAAAGAAACCAGCAGCGAAAAAAGCTGGCAAAGGTATTTTGGGCGCGTAGTTCTGCCTCGCAAGGGGCGCGGTCTGCTTCCTCGCCCTTTTTAACCCCTTAAGCAGCCCCCGCCAAACCGTGCAACGGCACGGCGTGTCATTATTTCCCCTCGCAAAAGTGTTCCCTGGAATCAATCAGGATTTCGATTTGAAAGCCGCTGATACGCAAAATACTGACGTGATCAGCAGGCCGGCAGGTCACAATGCGGATGCCTCCCATCATTAACCTGCCAAATCTATATCAGGAAAATTGTCGCCAACCCTAGAAAGATGAAGAATCCGCCGCTGTCCGTGATGGCGGTGAGCATCACGCTGGAACCAATGGCCGGATCGCGTCCGAGCTTGTGCATGATAAGCGGGATGGCCAAACCCACAATTGCCCCTACCAGCAGGTTGAGCAACATTGCGCTGGTCATCACAATGCCCAGCGGCACGCTGCGATAGAGGAAATAGGCGAATAATCCCGCGACCCCTCCCCAAACGAGACCGTTCAAAGCGCTGATGACCAGCTCCTTTGTCAACAGGCGACGTGCGTTTTCCTGGGTGATCTGACCCAACGCCAGCGATCGTATGATGATGGTGGTGGTCTGGTTTGCCGAATTGCCGGCGATTCCCGCGACGATAGGCATCAGGGTGGCCAGCGCGACGAATTTTGCAATCGTCCCCTCAAAGGCGCCGATCACGCGAGAGGCAAAGAATGCGGTGCAAAGATTCAGTGCAAGCCATGTCCAGCGATTCTGCGCACTTTTCCAAACCGAAGCGAAGATATCTTCCTCTTCCCGCAATCCAGCCTGGTTCAGCAAGTCGCTCTCTGATTCCTCGCGGATATAATCCAAAACCACGTTCACCGTCACGCGTCCAAACAGTTTGCCGTCCTCGTCCACTACCGGGGCGGAAACCAAATCATAACGTTCGAACGCCTGCGCTGCCTGTTCCGCCTTTTCTTCCGGATCAAGCTTGATGGTATCGGTGACCATCACATTGCTGACGATTACCTCAGGCTCGTTCACCACGATCCGATTGAGCGGCAAAACGCCCAAAAAACGGTCGTCACGATCGACTACAAACAATTGGTCGGTATGATCCGGAAGTTCATCGAACCGGCGCAGATAGCGTGACACCACTTCCAGCGTGACATCTTCGCGAACATGTACCATGTTGAAATCCATCAGCGCGCCGACCGAGTCCTCCGGGTAGGACATCGCCGCTCTCAACTGCTCGCGTTCCCCGATGGGAAGCGACTTGAATACGTCGCGTATCACGTTCTGCGGCAGGTCGGGAGCAAGGTCGGCGATCTCGTCGGTATCGAGTTGCTCTGTCGCCTCCTGCAATTCCTCGCGGCTCATCGATGCGATCAGCGACTCCCGGACCGCATCGGAAACCTCGATCAGGATCTCGCCATCATGCTCCGCTTTGACCAGATCCCATACCAGCAAGCGCTGCCCGATCGGCAAGGCTTCCAGAATGAAGGCAATGTCAGCCGGATGCAGGCCTTCCAGCTTGTTCCGCAACTCGGCAAGATGTTGCTTGTGCACAAGGTTGTCCAGCAAGGCATGGCGATCTTCACGCGGCAATTCCTGCCGATGGACCACGTTCTCCAACAGGGCGTGTTTGTGCAGCAATGATTCCACCTGCTTGAGGTGTTCCTGCACATTCTCGGTGTAGTGATGTTCCTGGTTGGTATCGTTCATCGCGTGTATCCTTTGAAACGCGCGCTATTGTAAAGAATTACTTGCATGGCCGCTCACGGAATTTCCACGTCATTCATGCGCTCCAGGATAATTTCGGTTTTCAGCAGCAGACCGGGCGCGTCCCGGTGTCTGTCATAGAAACGCGGATTGGGAACCATGGCCGCGAGCTTCGCGGCCTGTTCCGGGGTGAGTTCAGCCGCACTCACCTGAAAATAGTGCTGAGCGGCCGCTTCCACTCCGAATACCCCATTGCCCCATTCGATGACGTTCAGATAGATCTCGAAGATGCGCTGCTTGTCCATTACCGCTTCCAGCATCAAGGTGATCGCAGCTTCCTCCAGTTTGCGCCATGGGGATCGCTTGGTCGATAGAAACAGATTCTTTGCGAGTTGTTGGCTGATGGTGGATCCGCCAGCCACGATCCTGCCTTTCCTCAGGTTTTTTTCATAGGCCTTTTGTATTCCCTCCCAGTCGAAACCCACGTGGTCGACAAAACTCGCATCCTCCGCGGCAATGAGCGCGCGCTTGAGATTATCGGAAATCTTCGCGTAGGGCACCCATCGATGCTGAAGCGATGCTTTGGGATTCTTGTCCTGCATCATCTCCAGGCGCGTTTCCATGAACGAACTGGTGGAAGGATTGAATTTCACCCACCAGCAGATATGCGCGAACAGCCACACTTGGTACAGAACCAGCAACAGAAAGAATACAGTCACACTGCGCCATATCCAGCGCGACAGCCAACCCCGGGACTTCTTCATCGCTGGTCCCGCAGCACTTCGATGACCGGAGCGGTGTCGGGACGGACGCTGCGCCAGATGAAGAAGGATTCAGCGGCCTGTTCGACCAGCATGCCGAGACCATCTGAAACTACAGCACCGTGTTCGCGGGCGAACTTCATGAACGGCGTTTCGCGACCATACATCATCTCGTAGGCCAGTGCTCCGGTTGCAAAGACGGTCTTTGGTATATCCGGCATTTCATTTGACAAGCCGCTGGATGTGGCGTTGATGATGATATCGAATTGCTTGCCCGCAAGATCGTCGTAACTGCAGCTGGACACAACGAATCGTTCGGCAAGGATGATTGCCTTGTCCACCGTGCGGTTGGCGACTGTGATATTTGCCCCGGCATCTCGCAATGGAGAAAGCACTCCCATGGCTGCGCCGCCTGCACCCATGAGCAGCACCCGCTTGCCGCGCAAAGGCACGCCGCAATTTTCTTGTATATCGCGTGTCAGTCCTACGCCATCTGTATTGTGGAGATGAAGTCCATCGCTCTTGAACTCGAGAGTGTTTGCTGCGTGGGCGTGGACCACGTCATAGGACAGATATCGTTTCCGATCCGGCAATTGATAAGCGCTTTGCTTGAACGGCACGGTGACATTGCAACCCCTGTAGCCTGCATTGCGCAATTCCTCTACCTTCGCCGCAAAGCCGTCCAGCGGCGCAAGTACGGCCTCATAGCTGATGTCCTGTCCGGTCTGTTGCGCGAACATCTTGTGGATACTCGGCGACTTGCTGTGCGCGACCGGATTGCCGATTACGGCGTATTTGTCAGTCATTTGTGCCGGGCACCTTTCAGAATCCAGAATTCATCCGATCCGCCGCATTGTGGAAACTTTCTCTATTTCATGGGTCATGCGTTTGATGCGCTACGAATCAAATGTTGCACTACGACATGTTTCCCCGCGCTTTACATCCGGGCAAACACAAACATCCAGAGGCGCCCAGAATGCGCAAAGATCAACCCATGCATTGTAAAGAAAATCAGCGGACCTTTCCCGGATTCATGATCAAGGCGGCAAGGACACCGCTGGCGGCCATGGCCCAAATCACTGCGGGTCCGCTGGGCAGATCGAACCAGGCCGACAAGAACAATCCGATGGCATAACCGGCGATGCCGACGATATACGCATGGAGCATGCGCCTGCGCTTGATGCGATAAGTGGCCAGAGCCGGGACGATCAGGCTTGCGAAGACCAGATACACCCCGACCAGTTGCACCGAGGCAGTCACCGCCAGAGCGAACATGCCGTAGAAGCCCAGGTTGCCACTTTTGAATTTGCTCCACTGCCACATCACAAGGAGTGCCACGGTCAATACGGCCGCGGCGATCAGCTGGCCGGTGCTCACCCAGAGTATCTGTCCGACCAGCAGATCTTTGAGATGCTCTCCCGCGTGCACATCGCGGCTCATCAACAGGATGCCGCCGCTGGCGGCAAGCACGAAAGTCAGTCCGATGCAGGCTTCCTTCACCTCGGCCATGCGTTTCTCGATCCAGGCAAGCAGTGCCGCGCCGCACAGCGCGCTGGCAGCCGCGATCAGTTGCACCACCAGCGGTTTCTCGGTCAGGTCCAGCAACGCGGCCAGGATGACGCCGAGACCGGCAATCTGAGCCACGGCAAGATCGGCAAAGATCACGCCGCGCTCCAGCACCTTCATGCCAAACGGGATGTGCGTTGCAAGCACCAGCACTCCCGCGATGAATGCCGGCAGCAGGATGCTCAATTCGATATCGCTCATTTCAACCCCGCCAGTAAGCGCTGTATGGTGTCGTCAAACATCGTGAACAGGTCGGTTGCCTGGGGCGTTCCACCCACGGTGAAAGGCAGCGCAACAGCGGGAATATGCGCGCGTTCGGCGATCCATTCCGAGGGACGCTCGTTCTGGTAGGCGGCACGGATAACCATGCGCGCAGGATGTATGCGCAAATCATCCAATACCTGTTCCAGATGAGCCGCACTGGGTTCCATGCCGGGTTTGGGCTCCAGTTCGGCGACCTCCCTGAGCCCCAGCCAGTCGTTCAGGTATGCGAATCCTTTGTGATGCACGATGATAGGCACACCCTTCAGCGCAGCGGCCTGCTTTTCCCACTTCGCGATGGCCGCCCGCCATTGCTGCGTGAACGCCGCTAGCCGTTGCTGATAAAAGGCGGCATTGGCCGGGTCGAGCTGTATCAGCCGTTTGCTCAGTGCATCGGCAATCGGCAAAAAATTGCGCGCATCGGTCTGGATGTGCGGATTGCCCTCGGGATGCACATCGCCCTCGGCCCGATCCAGCCGCGTCGGAACCTCCAGCATGTTCACATATTGCGCCGCCTCGAAATGACCGATGCTGTCCGGTTGAATCGCGTTGTTCACGGACTCGCGCAGCACTACCGGCATCCAGCCGATTTCCAGTTCCGCGCCGGTGCAAACCAGCAGTTGTGCCCGCCGCGCCTTTGCGATCAGGCTGGGGCGCGCCTGCACCTGGTGTGGATCCTGCAGCGGACCGGTGGCGGTATAGATGCTGGCCTTGTCACCCGCCAGTTGCTCGGTGAGGGCGGCCCATTCCGGTTCGCAAGCAAACACGTTTAGGGCCGCATGCACGTTGCCGCTCAGCAGCAACAGCAGAAATGTACAGAGGATTTTTTTCATAGTTGTTCCTTTTGAGATATGTGTATCAATATTGATGTGCGCCATGCGCGCCCATACTCATGATGTATTGAACGAAGATCTGGTTGTCCGTCAGACCTTGGCGCGATTCGTCACGAGCGAGCTGCAGGCGTATGCGCGAGAATTCGCTTGGGTTGTAGTCCGCCATCCAGGTGAGACGTGAAGGATCGAACCCGTAATCGCTGATGACATCTGCCGCGATGGACGATCCCACGCTGGCAGTTCCCGGATCGAGGCGGTCATAGCGCAAGCCGGTGCGCCAGTTCGGCATGAACTGGTACACGCTTTGCAGATACCAGCCGGACTGGGTATTGGAATAGGAACCGGGGGTATTCGAGCTCGTGATGTCATAGGTCAGGGTGCCATTTTGATACTGCCGGAAATATTCGCTCTGAATTTTCAGATAGCGTTCGCGGATATTGCCGTTGGGCGAATATTTCCAGACGAAGTCCAGTCCCGCAGTCCGGCTGTCGCCGGTAAAGCTGTTGCTCACACCACCCGGTGTGCCGGGTACATCCGGCACGTTATCGCTGACCGCGTCGACGCGTCTGGTCTCCAGCAGCGAGACTCCGGCGCGCCAGCTTTGCTCGATGCCGATGTCATCGCCGATGTGCGCGAACAACACCCCTGCGCCCGCACCGTTCTTGTTCTGGTCCGTTCCGGGGTAATTGAGACCGCGGCTGAGTTCGCCGCCGACCTCGAGGAACATGTCGGTCGGGGCGAGCCACTTTAGCTGCACGCCGTCGTCGGTATACTGGTTGTCCCACAGCACGCGGTACACCAGCGGTTGGTCGACGAAATCCCAGACATGCGAGTGTTGCTCGTTGAGATAGCCGAGACCGGAAAAGAATCGCCCGAATTTGAGATTGAAACCGTTGCCCAGCGCGCCGGTTTGCACGTAGGCGTTCTCCACGCTGATGCCGCCCTCCGGAGCCAGTGAAAAGGTGCCTACGCCGCTGAACTGAGGATCGATATTGGCAAAGAGGCTGAGCTCGGATTCCTGGAGCGAAAAACCATGGATGTAGCCAGTGTCGTTTGGATTCATCGCAAAACCGGTCGCCGGTATGGCGGGATCTTGATGAAATTGTTCATAAGTGCCGGACAGTATCAATGCCAGCGCCGGGTTAAAGCTGTTCGCGCTGCTCGGTGCGGCACTGCTGCGAGCGGAGGCTTGTGCGTCAATGTCTTCCACTTTCCGCAAGCGTTGTTCCAGATCCGCATTGCTTTGCTTCAATTGCTGGATCTGTTCGCTTACGGTCGGTGCATCCGTATCGCTCGCGGCGAGCGCACTGTACGGATTGCCCAACAGCACGGTGATGGCCGTGCACCAATAGATATTTCTGGACATGTTTACTCCTTAAAAAGCGTGACACAGCCTCGCATGCCGAGCGAGGCGCTTGAATGGCTAATTAAGCGGAGTAAGGAGAGGCGCGCGCCGCGAACGCGACGAACGTAACAGAACTGTAGGAGGCGGGTCCGTTGAAATGCAGCGTTTCAAAATATTCGCTGCTGGCAAAGCTGATGCTGCTGCCGATTGCACTGCCGATCTGCCCGTATGCAGCGCACTGGTTGCAATATTTGTCGTGCGCCAGCGAGTGGTCAGGAGCATGCGATTGCCCGAGTATGTGCGTTATGCCGTGCGCCAAACCGCCCATCTGCGCGAACAGCAGGGCGAAAATCAGCAGCAATCTGGTCAATACGGAACGGTACATGCCGGGCACTGTATCCAAGTGCCCAAGGAGTGTCAATTTATGAATTCTCTTGTCAAGCAACGCAAGGGATTGCGCCACGGTTTCATTCAACAGAATACGATAGTGCGGTGGCTTCGGCGCTGGCAGCCACTCGCGGACGCTCGCATCCCCTGCGGGGTCCCTGCTCACTGCTCGGGCTGCTACTCGCTTTCCAGCCTGTCCGTCGAAGTGAAGGTCCAAGTTCGCGTAATGGTCAGGATATCGGTATCCTTGGTGATGCTCGGCGGCAGCGGCGAATAAGGTGCGGCGAGTTTGACGATGCGCATCGCCGCGGCGTCCAGGATGCGCTGGCCGGAAGACTTGCTCACTTCTACGCTTTCCACGCTGCCATCCTTGCGTATCGACACGCTGAGCTGCAGCTTTCCATAGATTTGCTGGCGCCGCGCCTGCTCGGGGTAATTCAAATTGCCGATGCGTTCCACTTTGACACGCCAGTCTTCGATATATTGCGCGAAGCGATATTCCTGCGTGCGCGCGCCGATGAATTTGCGGCGCGGCAATTTCTGGTAGTCATCCCAATTCTTGTCGATCTGCGCTTCGAGACGGGCCATTTCCAGCGCCTTCTGCACCAGCTCATCGCCGTTGTCGGCGTTGGCGCTTTTCTGCTTCTTGAGCTCCTGCTGTTCCGCGGAGTAATTGCTTTTCAACTGGGTCATCATCTGCCTGGTTTCAGCTTCCAGTTCGGCGACACGTTTGGTGCGCTGCTCAGGAGTGAACTTCAAATCGTCGCGTATCGTGGGCAGAGGGCTCTTGGCGCGCCGTTCTTCGGGGGTGTTGCCGCCGCCATCCAGATTGTGCTGCGCCAGCGCATCGGCCTGTGCCGGCCTGGATTTCGATTTGCTGTTGACCAATACCACCTGCAGCGGCTCCAGGAAGTCTGCGGCGCTGGGAGGGTCTGGCAACACCAGAATCAGACCAAACAGCAAAAAGGCGTGCAGCGCGACGGAAAAGAACATCGAATAGGAAAGTCTTGTCCTGAAATGCGGCAGGATCGGCGGCAACACTGTTTTTGCGCCGGTATTCAAACAGCGTCCCCCGGGGTCGCGAGATACCGTGTCTGCAGATTCAGATCGAGCAAATCGATCCCGCCCACTGTCAGTTGCACGCGCGTGTTTGCCGGCAATTCCGGCAGTGACGGCACGCGAAGGGTCAGCGGTATGTTCAGAAGCCTCACCAGGTTCTCGCGCAGCACAACCGCAGTAACGACCAATTCGCGTGGCGATTCGTTTGCCCCCTCGCCCGCAGCGCGGGAGAGGGTTGGGGAGAGGGCTTCCATGCTAGCTTGCTCCTGTTGCAGCCAGCGCAGACTCCAGTACCGCTCCATGTTTTTCTGGAATTCACCATAGATACCATACATGGTATCGAACTCTTGCACCGTGATGTACAGAGCAGGGTCGTTTTTGGGATAGGCCGGTGGCTCGTTGCGCAACATCGCGACGATCTGGCGCTGGTTGACCAGGTCCACATAGCGGCGCAGCGGCGAACTTGACCACATGTATTGCGCCACCCCGAGCCCCTGATGAGGCGCGGCGATCGTGCTCATCTTCACCTTGCCGTTCTGCTGGGTGCGATAGATGCCGACAAATCCATGCTCGTCCAGTTGCCTGCCCCATTCGCTGTTAATCAGGATCATCAGTTCGGAAACCACCTTGTCGATCGGCGAACCGCGCCTCCGTTGCGTTATGCTGACCCTGCAATTTTCGCTCTCGGGATCGTTCTCGATGTGAAAGTTGTAATCCACCTGCTGTGCATTGTTGTCCGCCGGTTTGCCGCGCCCCGCCTCCAGTTTTTGCGCCAGATTCCACAGCATTGCCAGTTCGTTCGCATAGGGATAGTCAAGCTTGCCCGCCGCCAGTGTCTCTTCGTTGAACAGCGGCTCGAGTGTGTCATGTCGCAGATTCGCCGCGATGTGCACGCGCTCGACGCGGCTCTCGTGATGCAATATCTCCAGCGTATCGCCGTCTATTTCGTTATACATCGACAGCGCGGGGCAGATGTGATCCGCATTCAGCGTGAAAGCCTCCACCACGTTGTCGGGCAACATGGTGATCTTCCGGCCGGGCATATATACGGTAGAAAGGCGCTTTGCGGCGATCTTGTCTCCCTCGGAATCGCGCGGCAACCCCAGTGCGGGCGCGGCGATATGCACGCCGATACGCCAGTTTCCTCCGGTCAATTTTTCTACGGAGAACGCGTCGTCGATTTCCGTGGTGGCAGCATCGTCGATACTGAAGGCATTCACGCTCGCCAGCGGCAATTCGCCCCACGAGCTCATTCCGACATGGGGAAGGCTGGTGCCCCTGGGGAAATATTCAAACAGGAATTTCTGCAAGTGGTAAGCGTGCGTGGAAGGAATCGCACCGCAACGCTGCAGCAGATGCGCGGCAGAAAGATGGGTCGCGGCGCAGGCCGCCTCCAGCGCCTTCGCTTCGATGGTATTGCGGTCCGGCTTGTAGAGCAGATGCAACACGTTACTGGCAAAGCCAGACGATTGCGGGAGCGTCTGCTTTGCTGCCCCTCCCGCACCAGAGGGCTCCGCTCCACCGTGTCGGGGCAGCGATTGTTCAAGGTCCGCGGCAAATTCGGGTGGCAATTCGAAGCGCGTGAGCTGCTCGGTGTACCGTGATTGCAGCGCCAATTGCTGGCGCTTCTTTTCAACGCCGGCCAGTGCCGCTCTGAGGACTTCGGGAGGCGCCGCGCGATAGCGGCCTTTGCCCTTCTTGTGAAAGTAGACGGGCGCGCCATGAAGGCGGATGAGGACCGCGGCGGCCTCCAGCGCGCTCGGTGTGTGACCGAAATATTCGGCGGCGATCTGCTCCGAACCGAACTCGTCCGGTGGGCAGCATTCCCACAGAAACTCCACATCGATTGTCTCGGACAATGTTTCGGCCTGGGCCATGAATTCGGCCAGCGCGGGCTGGGTGAAACGCAGCATCACATTGGCCGCCTTGACCTTGCTGCGCTTGCCGGACAGGCTTTCGATCTGGAGCGATGTGGTGTTGTCGGCCATGATGCTGCCGACCTTGAAACTGCCGTCTTCTTCGTAAAGAATATTCATTGGAGGTGATGCGAAAAAAGTGGCGCAATTATACCCTGTCAGCAACTCCAGGCTTCATGTGGTTTCAACTTTGCGGGTCGAGGATGATCACGCCGATATGTACCCCGATGCCGCGTATCGCATTCGTGCCTGATGAAAGTGCTTCGCCATCACCCTTGGCCAATGAGCATGCAGAAACAGGAAAAGCGATGACCAATGCGACAAGAGAACGTGTTCCTATGACAGGCTCCCGGTGGCAGAAATAGCCAGTTTTTAGCGATCAACATCTTTCGCGATGCCTCGAATCGGGCTCTTAGTCCATCCGGAGTGGTTCAGTTCCTCTCCTTGAAGAAATATGGCGTTTTGTGCCCGAATCGCGGCAAATCTGCAGGATGGGTTAAACTTGCGCGATCGTCGGCAATGTGATTCGACCGATTCCAATCATGATGAGTGAATTCGCCATCCCCAAAACCCGTGTCCGGCTGAGCGCCTGGTTGTCCATCGGCTACACACTGTTCATCGTATATGGAAGCCTGTCGCCATTTTCCGGATGGCGCGACCAAGGACTGGATTTCACCGATGTTCTCCGCGCGCCTTTCCAGCTTACCTATACCGCATTCGATGCCGTCATCAATTTTCTGTCCTACCTGCCGTTCGGATTGTTGATCGGCATGGCGTTGCGCAAACGCTTCGGCGCACTGGTGAGCGTGTGCCTGGGTTTGAGTGCAGGCGTCGCTCTGTCCGCCAGCATGGAATACCTGCAAATGTTTTTGCCGACACGCACCAGCTCCAATATGGATTTGCTATCCAACAGTGCAGGGTCGTTGATCGGCGCATTATTGGCAGTGAGCATGATTTCATGGACCTGGTTCTTCTCGCGCCTGACTCGCTGGCGCAGCGAATTGTTCCAGCACGGGCACAAGATGGATTTCGGACTGGCCTTGCTTATGCTGTGGATGTTCGGACAGATGAATCCTTCATTGCCCATGCTGGGCAATGTATTTATCAGCGAGGTGGCGCGCCAGCCTTTTGCCGCCTTGCCCCAGACTCCGTTCAACGCATGGGAAAGCAGTGCCGTCGCATTGAACCTGCTGATGCTGGGCACTTTGATGCTGACTTTGCTGCGCAACCCGCGAAACATATTCACGATGCTGCCGGTGATATTGGGCATTGTCGCGGCGGCAAAATTCATCGCCGCAGCTTTGCTGCTGAAGTCCTGGGCACTATTGCTGTGGATCAACAGCGAGGCCGTGCTGGGAATGTTGCTGGGAATATTTCTATTGATCGCGGCATCATGGCTGCCGCGCAGCGTAATGCTCGGCTTCGGCACTTTAGCGGCGGTTTGCGACCTTGCGATCGTGAATTTTGTATTTGACGACAATACACCGTCGGCAGCGATGTCCATCTATCACTGGCATTATGGCCACCTGCTCAACTACAACGGTCTCGCGCAGACCATCACCCTGGTGTTTCCGCTGTTGCTGGTCTTTCATCTGTGGCGGATTAAAAAAGTATAATCCCGATCTTCCAGATACCCCGATTCCACTATGAATTATTACGACAAACATGTTTTCTTCTGCACCAACCAGCGCGAAAACGGCGAAGCCTGCTGCGGCAACCACGACGCGCAAAAGGCCCGCGACTATGTAAAGGCCAAAATCAAGGAACTCGGCATCTCCAAACAACAGAACAGAATCCGCATCAACTCCGCCGGATGCATGGATCGCTGCGAGGAAGGACCTGTGATTGTTGTTTATCCGGAAGGCACCTGGTACACCTACGTGGATGAAAAGGATCTGGACGAAATCGTCGAGGAACATTTGAAGAACGGCCGCGTGGTGGAACGGCTGAGAATTTAGGCATCAGGATCTCCTGATCGTTTTACCCGTGAACAAAAAGATCATCTCCACTATCAGCCGCCGCGATTTTCTCAAGAGTGCTGCCAGCCTTGGGGCTGTACCGCTTCTGTCCAGTTGCGGCGCCTTGAATAGCTCCATGTTTGGCGGAAACATCTCGATCCGCAGAGAGAACGAGAAGCCGGGTACGCGCGACTGGATGCTGACAAACACGCGCACCGATCCAAAGACCCAGGTCAATTGCCCGTGGATCGAGGGGTACTGTTCCAGGACCAGCGTCCGAGCCGGCGAAAAAATCTCATTCTTCGTCAGCACCGATCCGGTGTCCGCCTTCACGCTGGACATCTATCGGATGGGATACTATGGCGGTACGGGCGGAAAGCATGTCGCTAGCCTGGGATCATTCAAGGGAACGACCCAGCCGTATCCTCCGGTCGGCGAAAACCGCGTGCGCGATTGCCAATGGCAGCCGTGCGCAGAGATCACCATTCCCAACGACTGGCTCAGCGGTGTCTACCTGGGGAAGCTCACCGCCGAGCGCGAAGGTTTGCAAAGTTACGTGATCTTCATCGTGCGCGATGACCGCCGCGCCGACTTCATCTTCCAGTGTTCGGACCCGACCTGGCAGGCCTACAATCGCTGGCCCGGCCGTTTCTCCCTCTACGACAACGGTATTACCAATTGGTATTGGGGGCCGAATGTGGATGTGAGTTTCAACCGGCCCTACGGCAAGAGCCTTCTGATCATTGCCAAGAACGGCTCCATAGACGCGCCGCTGTCGACGGGTACCGGGGAATGGTTCATCTGGGACTATCCGGTGGCATACTGGATGGAACAGCACGGCTATGACATTACCTACATTTCCAGCCTCGATAGCCACGACGATCCGAAGAATCTATCGCGCGCCAAAGGAATGTTGTCCGTTGGCCATGACGAATATTACTCCATCGAGATGTTCAATCACATGAAAGGCGCCATCGACTCGGGAATAAATGCGGCTTTCCTGTCCGCCAACACCAGCTTCGGTCGTATCCAGTTTGCGCCGGATTCGAACGGCCGGCCGAACCGTATCTTTGGCCGTGTGGGTGTCTTCGGCCCGCCGGGCGGCACGCGCGAATTCGGCGTAATCGAATCGATGCCGCATGACCGGCCTTATGCCAACGAGCTGGTCGGCGCGCAGAGCACCGGACCGGTGACCGGAGGCGCCGACTGGATCTGTGCGCAGCCGGACCACTGGCTGTTCGAAGGCACCGGCATGAAAAAAGGCGACGGCATTCCAGGCCTGGTCGGCCCGGAATGGAACGGTGATCCTGCGCCCATCCCCGGGCTGGAGATCGTCGCCACCGGCCAGACGCACGATCCGCTGGGAAGACCGAACGGCGGTATCTATACCTCGACGATGTATCCCGGAACGCGTGGCAATTTTGTGTTCAACGCCTCCACTTACTGGTGGGGAGACGGCTTGGCGGCACCGCCGGGTTATGTGCGCCAGTCGCGTTACCCGGGATTGCGCGGACCCGATGCGCGGTGCCAGCGAATTACCCATAATCTGCTGCAACGGATGAAATCCGTCATCTGACCGTGTTGCTTGAACCGGATGCTGCGGAGTGCCAAATACCCGACTAAAAATGCCCACCCTGAAAAAATTTTCCATCCCCGGCCCGGCCGGCAACCTCGAAGCCATCGCGCACCTGCCCGATGGCGAGCCGCAGGTCATCGCGGTCGTTGCGCATCCGCTGCCGACGATGGGCGGAACGATGGAAAACAAGGTCGTGACCACACTGGCCAAGATCTTCACCGAGCTCGGTTTCGCCGCGCTGCGTTTCAACTTCCGCGGCGTGGGCGCGAGCGACGGCGAATTCGACAGCGGCAACGGCGAGGTGGAGGACACGCTCGCGGTGATCGACTATGCGCGCCGGACGTTCGGGGAGCTGCCGCTGGTGCTGTCCGGCTTCTCGTTCGGCGGCTACGTGCAGGCGCGCGTCGCGCAGCACCTGCACCCGCAACCGCACAGACTGGTGCTCATCGCGCCCGCGGTCGGGCGCTCCGTACCTGGATTTGAAATAAATACAGGCATGCCGCATGTGCCGCACGGCACGCTGGTGATCCACGGCGACAAGGACGAGGTCGTGCCGTTTGCCGACGTGATGGAATGGGCGCGCCCGCAACACCTGCCCATCGTCGTGCTGCCGGATGCGGAACATTTCTTCCACGGACGGCTGAATCAGCTCAGGGAACTCGTGCGCCATCATTTTTGCGGGCACCAAACATGAGTCCCATGGGCATGAATACCGTCCTCTCCGCGCACAACCTGCAGAAATCCTATGAGGGGCACAGGGTGGTCGACGGCATCGCGCTCGAGCTGAACCGGGGCGAATGCTTCGGCCTGCTCGGCCCCAATGGGGCGGGCAAGACCACCACTCTCAAGATGCTGCTCGGCCTGATCGAGCCGGACGGGGGCGAAGCAAAGCTGCTCGACCTGCCGGTGCCGCAGGCCGCACGCGAGGCGCGCATCCGCGTGGGCGTGGTGCCGCAAATGGACAATCTCGACCCGGATTTCACCGTCACGGAAAACCTGCTGGTGTATGGACGCTATTTCGGCATGCGAGATAGCGAAATCGAGGCGCGTATTCCGATGCTGCTCGAGTTCGCCAGCCTCGCGCACAAGAAGGACGCGAAGATTCCCACGCTCTCCGGCGGACTCAAGCGAAGATTGACGCTGGCACGCGCGCTGGTGAACGACCCGGACGTGATCTTCCTCGACGAGCCGACCACCGGCCTCGACCCGCAGGCGCGCCACCTGATCTGGCAGCGCCTGCATGAATTGACGGTTCAGGGAAAAACGCTGCTGCTCACCACGCACTTCATGGACGAGGCCGAGCGGTTATGTCACCGGCTCGCGATCATGGACAATGGGCGCTTCATTTCGGAGGGCTCGCCGCGCGAGCTGATCGACAACAACATCGAGCGCCAAGTCGTCGAAGTGTTCGGGGAACGCGTCGCGCGCTGGGCGGCGGAACACGCCGCACCCTATGCGCAGCGTTACGAGGTAAGCGGCGACACCGCGTTCTGCTACGTGAACGATGCACAGCCGCTGCTGGCGCATCTCGCGCAGCAGGAAGGCCTGCGCTATTTGCACAGGCCGGCGAACCTCGAAGATGTGTTTTTGAAACTCACCGGCAGGGAAATGCGCGAATGAATCTCATCTTTCGCATGCTCTATGTCTTCGTTCTGTCGTGGTTCCGCGAGCCGCTCGGCATGGATAAACCCGTGAGCCGCCTGAGCTTGCGGGTATTGCCAAACGACCTGGACATCAACTTCCACATGAACAACGGGCGCTACCTGACCATCTGCGACCTTAATCGTGTAGACCTGTTCATCCGCACCGGGCTGCTGAAAGCCATGTTCAGGCGCGGCTGGATACCGGTCATCGCGGAACACACGATGACCTACAAAAAACCGCTGGGACTGTTCGACCGGTACGATGTGCAATTGGAAGTCACGCATAGCGACGACAAATACTTCCACATGACGCACGCTTTCATCAAGGACGGCCTCGTCATGGCTGAAGGCACATCGAAAGGATGCGTTTATGCCCGCGGGATCGGGGTGGTCAGCCCCTCCGCTGCGAGAGATGCGGTAGAACAGGACAACACAAAATGAGCGCACATCACTTCGCCTTGCCGAGATTGAGCTTCCGCTTCTACCCGATCTGGCGGCGCCATTTCCTGGTGTGGCGCAAGCTCGCCAAGTCCTCCATCCTCGGCCACATCGCCGACCCGATGATCTATTTGCTCGGCCTGGGCTACGGTCTCGGCAGCCTGCTGCCGCAGATGGGCGGCACGAACTACATGACCTTCCTCGCCGCCGGCACGGTGTGCTACAGCACGATGAACAGCGCAAGCTTCGAGGCGCTGTATTCCGGTTTCGCGCGCATGCACGAACAGCGCACCTGGGACGCGATCATGAACACCCCGGTGACGCTGGACGACATCGTGCTCGCCGAGATCCTGTGGGCGGCAAGCAAGAGCATGCTGTCGGGCGCGACGGTGATGCTGGTGATCTGGATGCTCGGGCTGTCGCACTCGGTATTGGCGCTGGGCCTGCTGCCGCTGGCGCTGCTGGTCGGCCTGTGCTTCGCCTCGATCGGAATGATCATGACCGCGCTCGCCCCCGCCTACGATTTCTTCATGTACTACTTCACGCTGGCGGTCACGCCCATGATGCTATTATGCGGCGTGTTCTTCCCGGTCACGCAGTTGCCGCCGTTCTGGCAGGGCGTGGCGCAGGCGCTGCCGCTGACGCACGCGGTGAATATCGCAAGGCCGCTGATCATCGGCCATGTGCCGGAGGAGCTGATGCAGCATATCGCCGTGTTGCTGGGGTTTACACTGTGCGGTTTTTATGTGTCGCTGGTGTTGTTCAGACGGCGGTTGTCGAAATAAAACTGAATCGAATATCTGCTAGCTCCCATAAATGAACGCCCAATATAACCTAGGTATGTCGAGACTGCGCCCTTGACTAGTTAAAAACTCCACAAACTCGTCATACTCGCCAATTCTTATGTCTATCCTCTATAAGTATTTACGGAGAGCTCACGCGGAGCTCTTATTGAAAAAAGGAAAACTGCGAATTGGCACCCTATATGAGTATCGAGACATCGAAAAGCACGGCACTGTAATAGGCGATAAAGAAGAGGGGAAAAAATCACTCTATATGGACGTAAAATACGGAAATTGGACTCACAACAATCAACCAGAATTTTCCAAATCGGTACTCAAAATAGGTGAGGGTGGCGTGGTACACGTGATAGATTCAACTATCGAGGTAGTAGAGAACAGCCCGAACATTTTTATATTCTGTACAACCGAAGACTTTGATCAAAACGCCATGGCGGACTTTGGCTATGACTGTTGCGTCGTTATCGAAAAACCAGAACGATTTTTTTCTGCAATAAGTCATACAATCAGACATAAAGCAATTTTTGAAGGAGTTTTCAGGTGTCAGTATGTGTCCAGACGCCAACCCCATGATGCAGATCACGGAACTCATCCCGCCATAATAAAGGATCCGAGCTATAAACCTCAGAAGGAAGTCAGGGCATTATGGAAACCGATTAAAAAGAATATTGAACCAATCATCATTGAATGTCGAGATGCTGCCAGATACTGCAGCTTGGCATGATCGCTAAGAGTACAAAGCAAACGATCAACATATTAAATGAAAAGAAATACGCAAAAGGAACAACGTCATGTTATGGATCAAAGCCTTTCACATCATTTTCGTCGTCAGCTGGTTCGCCGGATTGTTCTATTTGCCGCGCATCTTCGTCAACCATGCGATGGCGACCGAGCCCGCCGAAATCGCGCGGCTGAAGCTGATGGAGCGCAAGCTGTACCGCTTCGTCACGCCGATCGGCTTCCTCGCGCTGTTCTTCGGCACCTGGCTGTGGCTGGGTTACGGCTTCAGCGGCGGCTGGCTGTACGTGAAATTATTTCTGGTGCTGGTGCTGGTCGTGTATCACTTCTATTGCGGCCATCTGGTAAAGATGTTCGCCGAAGACCACAACACGCGCAGCCATGTGTTCTATCGCTGGTTCAACGAGGTTCCGGTATTGGTGCTGATGGCGGTGGTGATCCTGGTCACCGTCAAACCTTTCTAGGAAGCATTCATGAATCCATTTTGCAGGCGAATCGCTGCGTCACGTGCTCGTTCACGCCTCGCCTACCCTGTTCGGTATGTCTCGTTGTTCACTGCGCGGCTCCTTGCGCTTCATCCCGCAAACATGAATTCTTGAACGCTTCCTCATGCCCAATTATTTTGCCCCCTGCCCTCGTGGTTTAGAAAAATTATTAGCTGATGAATTGACCACGTTCGGCGCAGCCGATGTCAAGGCCACCGATGGTGGCGTGGCATTTTCCGGAGAGTGGCCGCTGTGCTACCGCGCCAATCTCGAGAGCCGACTCGCGTCGCGCATCCTGTGGAGGGCGAAGGAGACACGCTACCGCAGCGAACAGGATATCTATCAGGCGGTGTTCGAGTTGCAATGGCAGCGCTGGTTCGATGTCACGCGCACGATACGCGTGAACACCACGGCGATCCGCTGCCCGCTGAAAAGCCTGGAGTTCATCACGCTGCGCGTCAAGGACGCGGTGTGCGACCGCTTCCGCGCGCACTGCAACGAGCGCCCCAGCGTGGACACGCTCACACCCGACATGCGCATCCATGTGTTCATCGAAGATGACAGGCTGATGCTCTACCTCGATACTTCCGGCGATGCGCTGTTCAAGCGCGGCGTGCGCCACCACACCAACATCGCGCCGCTGCGCGAGAACCTGGCGGCGGGGATTTTGAAACTGGCCGGCTGGCAGCCCGGCACACCGCTGCTTGATCCGATGTGCGGCAGCGGCACGTTTTTGATCGAGGCGGCGCAGATGTCGCTGAACATCCAGCCCGGCATCGCGCGCGGCTTCGCGTTCGAGAAGCTGAAGAATTTCGATGCAGCCTTGTGGAACAAGATGCGTGAACAGGCGATCGCCGCGCAGCTGCCTGCGGAACAGCTGGATATCTACGGCAGCGATCTGTACGGCGATGCGCTCAAGGCAGCCAAACGCAATCTCGAAGAAGCGGGGCTGGCGGAATGCGTGGCGCTCAAGCAGGCGAATGTGCTGGAGATCTCTGCGCCGACCCAACACGGTATCCTGGTGGCCAACCTGCCCTACGGCGAGCGCATGGGCGAACTGGACGAACTGGCGGAGCTATACCCGAAGCTGGGCGATGTGCTGAAAAAGAAATTCGGCGGATGGACGGCCTATCTGTTCACCGCCGACAAGGCGATACTGAAGCTGATGCGGCTATCGCCGTCGAAACGCATCCCGCTGTTCAACGGCGCGATCGAATGCCGCTTGCTGGAATACAAAATAGTGTCCGGCAGCAACCGGCGTTAGTTGAGCTGGAACTTGTCGGTGCCGGACATCACATCCCTGTCCCCCGACAGCTTGCTTTCCAGCTTGATGCGCAAGCGCAGATCGTTGACCGAATCCGCGTTCTTCAATGCCTCCTCATATCCGATCTTGCCGGATTCGTACAGGCTGAACAGCGCGCCATCGAATGTCTCCATGCCCAGTTCGCGCGATTGCGCCATCACACCCTTGATCTGGTTCACCTCGCCCTTGAAGATCATGTCCGCGATCAAAGGCGAGTTGATCATGATCTCGACTGCGGCGGCACGCCCAGTCCCGTCCTTGTTCGGGATCAGGCGCTGCGAAATGAAAGCCTTGATGTTGAGCGACAAGTCCATCAACAACTGGGTGCGCCGCTCTTCCGGGAAGAAGTTGATGATGCGGTCCAGCGCCTGGTTGGCACTGTTGGCATGCAGCGTGGCCAGGCACAAGTGTCCCGTTTCCGCAAAGGACACCGCATACTCCATGGTTTCGCGGTCGCGTATCTCGCCGATCAGGATTACATCGGGCGCCTGGCGCAGCGTGTTCTTCAGCGCATTGTGCCAGGATTCGGTATCCACGCCGACCTCCCGGTGCGTGACCAGACAGTTGATGTGCTCATGCACATACTCCACCGGATCTTCGATGGTGATGATGTGGCCGTAGCTGTTCTTGTTGCGATGGCCCAGCATCCCGGCCAGCGTGGTCGACTTGCCGGAACCGGTTCCGCCCACCACGATCACCAGCCCGCGCTTGGTCATCACGATGTCCTTGAGCACCGGGGGCATGCCCAGTTGGTCCAGATCGGGAATCTTGGTGGTGATGGTACGCAGCACCATGCCGACGCGCTGCTGCTGCAGGAACACGTTGACACGGAACCGGCCGATGCCGTGCGGGCTGATCGCAAAGTTGCACTCGTGGGTCGCTTCAAATTCTGCCGCCTGGCGGTCGTTCATGATGCTCCGTGCCAGTTCCTGGGTGTGTTGCGCCGTGAGCGGCTGGTTGGAAACCGGGGTCATCTTGCCGTCCACCTTGAATGCCGGAGGAAAGCCCGTTGTGATGAACAAGTCGGAGGCTTTTTTGCTGATCATGCCGCGCAGCATGTTATGTATCAGTTCGGTGGCTTGATCTCTTTCCATGAAACAACTCCTGATGTGATGACTGTGATTACCCCGGGAACGAGTCCTTGTTGGCCGCCTTGGAGCGCGCTTCCGCGGAAGTAATCTTGTTTTCTTTGATGAGCGTCGCGAGGCACTGGTCCAGCGTCTGCATCCCCAATGCCTGGCCGGTCTGTATCGCCGAATACATTTGCGGCACTTTGGCTTCGCGGATCAGATTGCGGATCGCGGGGGTGCAGATCATGATCTCATGCGCCGCTACCCGCCCTGCGCCGTCCTTGGTCTTGAGCAAGGCCTGGGAGATCACCGCGCGCAGCGATTCGGACAACATCGCGCGTACCATTTCCTTTTCGTCGGCAGGAAACACGTCGATTACGCGGTCTATGGTTTTTGCCGCCGAGCTGGTATGCAGCGTACCGAACACCAGGTGGCCCGTTTCAGCCGCGGTCATCGCCAACCGTATGGTTTCCAGGTCGCGCATCTCGCCCACCAGGATCACGTCCGGGTCTTCGCGCAACGCACTGCGCAATGCATTCTGGAATGACAGCGTGTGCGGCCCGACTTCGCGCTGGTTGATCAGGCTCTTTTTGCTCTCATGCACGAACTCGATCGGATCTTCCACCGTCAGGATGTGACCCAAATCGCTTTCGTTACGATGATTGACCATCGCAGCCAGCGTGGTGGATTTTCCCGAGCCTGTCGGCCCCGTGACCAGCACCATGCCGCGCGGATACTCGGAAATGGCCTCGAAGATCTTCGGGGCTTTCAATTCTTCCAGCGACAGTATCTTGGAAGGAATGGTACGCATCACCGCACCGGCGCCGCGGTTCTGGACAAAGGCGTTGACGCGAAAACGCGCCAGTCCGGGAACCTCGAAGGAGAAATCGATCTCCTTGTTCTCCTCGTAGACCTTGCGCTGAACATCGTTCATGATGTCATACACCAGGGCATGCACTTCCTTGTGCTCCAGCGCCGGCAGATTGATCCTGCGGATGTCACCATGCACGCGGATCATCGGTGGCAGACCCGCCGAAAGGTGCAAGTCGGATGCCTTGTTCTTGACGCTAAAAGCAAGCAGTTCGGTGATATCCATTATAAAATTGTCCCGGTTTGATGAGCTGGCCTGAACCGCCCGAAATAATTAGGAACCGCCGGATATAGGATGTTTGGCGGAATGCGTTTACGAACGGGATTATGACAACAATCGCTTCCAACTTGCAAGCCGTGCGCGATGCGATTGCGAGGGCAGCAGCCGGTGCGGACCGACGAACGGTCGAAATCAGTTTACTGGCGGTGAGCAAGACATTCCCGCCGGATGCCATACGGGAGGCCTATCGCGCGGGACAGCGATGCTTTGCAGAAAGTTATGTGCAAGAGGCATTGGACAAGATCGCTGCGTTGCGGGATATACCGATAGAATGGCATTACATCGGGCCGATACAAAGCAACAAGACCCGCGCAATCGCGGAAAATTTTTCGTGGGTGCACAGTTTGGACAGATTGAAAATCGCCGAGCGCTTGTCCGATCAGCGGCCCGCCCGGTTGCCCGAGTTGCAGGTTTGCATGCAGGTCAATATCAGCAAGGAAGCGAGCAAGAGCGGCGTTGCCCCGGATGAAGCGGTTAACATGGCACACGCAATTGCAAGGCTGCCCAAATTGAAACTGCGCGGCCTGATGGCGGTGCCCGCACCCAGTGATGATTTCGCTGTACAGCGTCGCAATTTCGCAAAGTTGCGCGAATTGCGCGACGAACTGAACCGGCAGGGCATGCAACTGGATACGCTGTCGATGGGCATGTCGCATGATTTTGCGGCGGCAATCGCGGAAGGGGCGACGATCGTGCGCATCGGCACGGCAATTTTCGGCGAACGGAATTACGGGGCCGAAACAAAGGAGAAAGCCAAATGAAGATCTGTTTCATCGGGGGCGGAAACATGGCAAGCGCCATGCTGGGCGGCCTCGTCAGGCAAGGTGTTTCCCCGCAACAGCTGCGCGTGGTGGAAATCGATGAAGCGAACCGAAAGCGGCTGGAATCCCAGGGCTTCATCGTGTTCCCGCAGCAGGATCCGGAAGCGATCCTGGGCAGCGACGTCATCGTATTGGCCGTGAAACCGCAGCAGATGAAAGAGGTCGCCGAACGACTCGGGCCCAAGCTCTCGGCTGGACAGATTGTGCTGTCGATCGCCGCGGGCATCCGGCTCATGGATCTGGCACGCTGGCTGGGCAGCCAAAACACGAGATCACTCGGCTTCCAAAACGACGGTATTGTATTGGTTCGCGCGATGCCCAATACACCCGCCCTGATCGGCGCGGGCATCACTGGCTTGTATAGTATTGCCCCTTTGAAGCACGGTCAGCGACAGCAGGTCGAAGCAGTCATGAAAGCCGCAGGCGCGTCTGTATGGATCCGCAATGAGGAAGAAATGGACGCAGTCACTGCCATTTCCGGCAGCGGGCCGGCCTATTTCTTCTACTTCATCGAAGCGCTCGAACAGGCCGGAAGGGAGCTCGGCCTGCCGCAACAAACGGCGCGCACGCTCGCACTGGAAACCGCCCTCGGCGCGGCCAGACTGGCCCACGAAAGTTCCGAATCACCCGCCACACTGCGCGAGCGCGTGACCTCCAAGAACGGCACCACGGAACGCGCACTGCTGAGCCTGCAAGCCGGCCACGTGAAGGAGCATATCATTGCAGCCGCAAAAGCCGCAGCGGCGCGTTCGCGCGAAATGGGCGACGAACTCGGAAAAGCCTGATGTTCAATCAAGTGATACAACTTTTGCTTGATATTTTCGTGCAGGGCTTCGCCGGCGTCCTGCTGTTCCGCTTCCTGCTGCAGTGGCTGCGCGCCCCGATGCGCAATCCGGTCGGCGAATTCATCATGGCGATCAGCGATTTTGCGGTATTGCGCGCGCGCCGCTACATTCCGCCCATGTTTCGCCTGGACAGCGCGAGCCTGCTGCTTGCTCTGGTCGTGGAACTGATCTATCTGGGTTTGACGCTATCGATAGACGGATACCCGTTTGTGCATTTCCCGCTGCTCGGTTTGTCGGCATTGAGCATCGTGAAGCTCATCAAGATCAGCGTGTATCTGCTGATGAGCGCGCTGGTGGCGCAAGCGATCCTGTCCTGGGTCAACCCGTTTACTCCGCTAGCCCCGCTGCTTGCGGCGATCACTTATCGCTTTCTGCGCCCAATCCAGAGAATTTTGCCGCTGGTCGGCAATGTGGACCTGTCTCCGCTTGTGCTCCTGGTGATCTGCCAGATCATCCTGCTCGTGCCTTTGGCGATGATGGAAAGCCTGGCCTCGCGGCTGCTGTGACACAGCACACTTGGTATCGCCGGAACGGGGAGGTCATCACGCTATCCTTGCACGTTCAACCCGGGGCGAAGTTCAGCGAAGTCGCCGGTTTGCATGGCGAAGCGCTCAAGATCAGGCTGGCTGCCCCGCCCATCGAAGGTCGCGCCAACGATGCGCTGTTGAAGTTCATCGCCGGGCTGTTTGCCGTTCCATTGCGCAATACCGAACTCGAACAGGGCGCGCGATCGCGTCATAAGGTGGTGACAGTGACCGGCAGCAGAATCCGGCCGGAAAGCCTGTTGACCGGGCAATGATTCGCGATGCCGATTTCATATGCAACGCGAATTCCCTTGCATTCTGCACATCAGTAATATCAGAATATCCGCGCGCGGACGATCGGCCAGCGATTCAATGTACAGGAGTAGCGCATGAAAGAAACATTGAAACCCGGAATCAAGTATGAGCACAAGTTCGTGGTGCCTGCATCCAAAACCGTCCCCGCGCTCTATCCGGAATCGGAAGAGTTCCGGGAGATGCCTGAAGTATTTGCAACCGGCTTTCTGGTGGGCTTCCTCGAGTGGGCCTGCATCAAGGCAATCAACCCGCATCTTGATTGGCCACGCGAACAAACGGTTGGAACGCATATCGACGTCAGTCATGAGGCCGCTACTCCGCCCGGACTTGAGGTGACCGCAACCGTCGAATTGATGGAAGTCGAGGGGAGAAGGCTGGTGTTTGCTGTGGAAGCCCATGATGGGGTAGACCGGATCTCCAAAGGGCGGCATGAGCGGTTCGTTATCAACAGGGAAAAGTTCAATGCAAAAGTTGGCGCAAAGAGCAGGGACGGCACATGATCTGCCGGTCAATAATGATATGAGAGCCCGGCATAATCTTTAACAGATGGATCGGGGCTTTGCGCGGGCGCAATCGATCAGGTTCTGGGGAGGCGAGATGGCAAATGACACGACGAAAAAGACGCTGCTGGAAGACATCAATAATCTTAGGTCGAAAGCAAAATACTACGAGTCGCTTCATCTGTTCGAGGCAGCCAAATATGCAGGCAACCTTGCCGCCAACCTCGAACTGGCCCTGACGACCCTGACAGCCGGTGCCGTTGAACAGCCAGCGCAAACTGCCGCTCCACCAGAAAGGGCTGCCGTACCTGTCGGAGTAAAGCAGGTTGCCTGGCCGATGATTCGAACGCAGAAGGACTTGTCCCAAACAGCCGAGATACAGCGCAGCGGCGGTCGCATCTACGAATTGCAGGGTAAGAAGATCGGGGAGATCCTGAATGCACTGAAGGTGATCGACGACAAGACCCTTCGTGCCATAGAGCAACATCACAGCACCAAGAAACCAAGCGGCAAGCCGATCGGCCAAGCGCTGGTCCAGATGGGTATTATCGATCCGGAAGTCCTGACAAGGTCACTATACATCCAGTCCGGCACACCAATGGTGGACTTGCCCGCGATCCACATCACCAGTGACATCCTGAACCGCATCCCGAACGATAAGGCCGTCGAAAAGAAGGTGGTGCCGGTAGGCGTGTACAACAAGACGCTTTATTTGGCAGTGGCCGAACCGGACAAATTTTCGGATCAACAGCATTTCGCGTTCCTGTCCCAGTTGAACATCAAGACGGTTTATGCTCCGTCCAATGATATTGTCACTTACCTCAGTACAAAATGGACGGGAGCCGACTCGGATATCTGGGCCGGCTGAAACCGCGGCCACTCGCCGGAGCTCAAGATGTGGCTCGCCGCTGACAGATCACTCGTTCGCGCAAAGCCACGGGAAGGCGCTAATGGAGATAGCAGGCAGCCAACGCTTTATCGCTGCGATAGGGAGAAAATACCTGCAGCTTCCACTGCCCCGACAAATGCGCGGCCAGATGTTCCGTCTTGGCCGCGATATCGGCACAGACATTTCTGGCGACCTCGTCATCGAAACTGTTGATGGTGATTTCAACCACGTTATCGCGGCTGTTGACAACGCATTGCACGGCGAACCTGCCACCCACGATAAACGAACACAGATCCGGCATATCGTTCGTCGCGCCGGCCTTTCCGGACGGGGCCTCTTGCTGATTGCCGGAATCGCCGCATCCGCCTAGCTGCACAAGCAAAGCAACGGCAACCAGCATTCGCATTGTCCGAGTCATTTCTCCGCCGTATTACGATGACAACATGAGGTGGTGGAGCACTACATCAGGACGACGTCGTACTGTTCCTGGCTGTACATCGTTTCGACCTGCATCGAGATCGGCTTGGCGATGAAGTCTGAAAGCATCGCCAGTGCCTGGGATTCTTCCTCCAGAAACAGATCGATCACCGGCTGCGAACCGATGATGCGGAATTCGCGCGCATTGAACTGGCGCGCTTCGCGCAGGATTTCGCGCAGGATCTCATAGCACACCGTCTGCGCGGTCTTCACCTCGCCCCGCCCCTGGCAAGTCGGGCATGGCTCGCACATCACATGCGCCAGGCTCTCGCGGGTGCGCTTGCGGGTCATTTCCACCAGCCCCAGCGACGAAAAGCCGTTCACACTGATGCGGGTATGGTCTCGCGCCAGGGATTTATTGAGTTCTTCCAGGACCGCATCGCGATGTTCCTGGGTATCCATGTCGATGAAATCGCAAATGATGATGCCGCCCAGGTTGCGCAGACGCAGTTGCCGCGCGATGACCTGCGTGGCTTCAAGATTGGTCTTGAAAATGGTGTCGTCGAAACTGCGCAGTCCGACATAGCCACCGGTATTCACGTCTATGGTGGTCATCGCTTCGGTCTGGTCGATGATGAGATAGCCTCCGGATTTCAGATCGACACGCTTGGACAAGGCGCGTTCGATTTCTTCTTCCACCCCGTGCAGATCGAACAGCGGACGAGAACCCGGATAGTGCTCGAGCTTGTCGCTCGCATTCGTATTGTAGGCTCGCGCGAATTCCAGCATCCTCTGGTAGGTGCTGCGCGAATCGACCAGGATGCGCGTGGTTTCCTGGCTCACAAAATCGCGCAGAACGCGCAGGCTGATATCGAGCTCCTGATACAGCAGTTGCGGCGCACTGGCAGACTTTGCCGCAGCTTGCAGATTGCCCCACAGCTTGTCCAGATAGGCGATGTCGGCGGCAAAGTCCGGTTCCTCCGAGGTTTCCGCCACCGTGCGGATGATATAACCGCCCTGATGATCGTGCGGCAGCACGGCCTGCAGATTGGCGCGCAGCGCATCACGCTGCTCCACGCTCTCGATGCGCTGCGATACGCCGATGTGAGTCTCCTGCGGCAGATAGACCAGCAAACGCCCCGCGATGCTGAGCTGGGTCGACAGCCGGGCGCCCTTGCTGCCGATCGGTTCCTTGATGACTTGCACCATCAGGGTCTGTCCCTCGAACAGCACTTTTTCGATCGGCTTGGCGGTCTCGATGTTGTGGCTGTTTTCCCAGATATCCGCCACGTGCAGGAATGCCGAACGCTCCATGCCGATGTCTATGAAGGCCGACTGCATCCCCGGAAGCACGCGCTTGACTTTGCCGAGGTACACGTTGCTGACAATGCCGCGGCTGCTGCCGCGTTCGATGTACAGATCCTGAACCACCCCAAGCTGCATTACTGCTACGCGAGTCTCCTGCGGGGTGACATTAATCAGTATTTCTTCGCTCATGAATAAGGTTCAAGCAGATTATCACGGCGCGGGATAACCGAAACGTTGCAGCAATTGGACCGTCTCGAACAGCGGCAATCCCATCACGCCTGAATAGCTGCCGGACAGGTGTTCTATGAAAGCAGCGGCGTGGCCCTGGATGGCATAACCGCCGGCCTTGTCCGAATATTCCCGGGTGTGCAGATAGCGGCGGATACGCTCCTCGCTGAGCTCTGCAAAACGCACCGTGGAAACCGAAAGTGCGACCTCGACATGTTCATCCAGGGCGATTGCGACAGCGCTCAGAACTTGATGTTCTCGCCCGGAGAGTTGGTGCAGCATTGCGGCCGCCTGTTCTGCACCGCCCGGTTTGCCGAATATCTTGCCTTCCAGCACCACGGCCGTGTCCGCAGCCAAGACTGGTGCAGGAGGAAGGTTGCGAAACCTGAGCGCGGAATATCCCGCTTCGGCTTTGGCCTGTGCGACCCGCCGGACATAGTTCTCCGGCTGCTCATCGGTATGGGGCGTCTCGTCCACGGCCGTGTTGCGGCGCGGGTCTGCGCGCATCAGCAGCATTTCGAAACTGACGCCGATCTGCTTGAGCAATTCGCGGCGGCGCGGACTTTGTGACGCCAGGTAGATGCGTGTCTGGGTGATCATAAGAATAAGAATAACTCAAAAAGCCCGGTGCCAGTTTAAAAACATCGGCGGTCTGTTACTGCTGCACAGCGGAAACGATCGTATTGCACACGGCTGATTTGTATTTCGACGCGGCGCCGGAAGGTTACCGGTTCCCGCAGATCGGAAAGGGTCGGGGATCGCAATAGCCAATGATCAAAGGCCGGAATAGCAGGCCCAACCTGGAGCAAGCCGGCATCCTATTCACGGTGGTAGGGGTGATTGCGCATCATGCTGTATGCCCGATATAACTGTTCGGCAAGCAATACACGCACGACGGCATGCGGGAAAGTAAGCGCAGACAGGGACCATAGTTGTTGCGCAGTCTGTTTGACCGAATCATGCAGGCCATCTGCGCCGCCGATGATGAATGCAACATCGCGCCCGTCGCGCATCCAGCCCTGCATCTCAACCGCCAGCTGCCGAGTGGTGGGCTGTATGCCCCGTTCATCCAGCGCAATGCGCAAGCAATCTTGCGGAACTGCGGCAAGAATGCGGCGCGCTTCCGCCTCCATGATCTGCGCCGTCGTCTTGCCGGTAGAACGGGGCTCGGGCTTGATCCCGAGCAGCGATACCTGCGCTTCCCTCGGCATACGTTTGGAATATTCGTTGAACCCTGCATCGATCCAGTCCGGCATCTTGTGTCCGACCGAGACAATGATCAGCTTCATGTTGAGTGTTTGTGTCGTGACGGATGCTACTTGGGCGATTTGGCCAGCTTGGGACGCGCCGATTGCGCCCTGCTCCACAGTTCCTCGAGGTTGTAATAATCGCGGACGGCGGGCTGCATGATGTGCACCAATACTTCGCCCAGATCGACCAGTATCCACTCGCCGCTGTCCTCTCCTTCACGGCCATATATTTTTTCCCCGCGTTCCTTGAGCTTCACCACCACATTATCGGCTAGGGCCTTGGTCTGGCGGGTGGATTGGGCGCTGGCAATGACCATGCGTTCGAACATCGTGCTGAGCTTGCTGGTATCGATCACATTGATATTGTTCGCCTTGACATCTTCCAGTGCGGCGACAACGGCCCGGGTTTTTTCTTCAGTGGTCAGCATGAGTATATAAACGATGTTGATGGATGTAATCGGCCACTGCATTGGGCAGCAGATAGCGTATGCTGCGGTTTTCCGCCACGCGGCTGCGGATCAGCGTGGCGGAAATCTCAAGTTCCGGAATGGCCAGCACGGCAATTCTGCCGGCGGGCTGCTGTGACAATGCATCCGCAGCGCACAGGCGCTGCTGGTAGTGCCGGCGCAATGCCGGCGTGGCGGTGTGGATCCGGTCCTCAATGGGAAAGCCGGGACGATAGCCAACCACAATGTGTGCCAGCTCGAACAGGCGCTCCCACTCGTGCCAGGTATGCAATTCCAGAAAGGCATCACCGCCCATGAGGAGGCACAGCGGTTGTGCTGCCCTCAGTTCGGCGCGAATCTCGTTCAGCGTGTCCACCGTATAGCAGGGTGCGGTGCGCTCAACTTCGCGGTCGTCCAGTACAAAATCTGGCTGGTCGGAGATCGCCAGCCGCACCATCGCGCTGCGATGCAGCGCCGATACTCGCGGCATATCGCGATGCGGCGGAGTGCCGGCGGGAATGAAACGGATCTGCCCGAGATGCGCCAGCTCGAGCATCTCTTCGGCGAGGCGCAAATGTCCGTAATGAATCGGATCAAATGTACCCCCCAGAATTCCGACCGGCTTTTGGAATGCTGATTGCAGATCTTCGGATGGCAAGGCCAACGTCTACAACGCGAGCCGACGGGTATCCGCCAGCACTTGCGAGAGGAAAACGATGAAGCGCGCCGCGGCCGCGCCATCAATGACGCGATGGTCATACGACAGCGACAGCGGCAGCATCAGCCGGGCCACGAACGTATCATCCTGGTGCATCGGTTTGATGATGGCCTTGGACACGCCCAGGATCGCCAGCTCCGGCGCGTTGATGATGGGCGTGAACGCGGTGCCGCCGATCCCTCCCAGGCTGGAGATCGAAAAGCAGCCACCCTGCATCTCGGCAGCGGTGATCTTCAGATCACGCGCCTTGGCGCTGATCTCGCCCAGTTCCTTCGCCAATTGCACGATCCCCTTCTTGTCCACATCGCGCAGTACCGGCACCATCAGGCCGTTGGGCGTGTCGACCGCCACGCCGATATGGAAGTATTTTTTCAACACCAGGTTCTCGCCGCCGGCATCCAGCGAGGCGTTGAACTCCGGGAACTGCTGCAGCGCGACCACGACCGCCTTGAGCAGGAACGCCAGCGGAGTGATCTTGATGTTCTGTTTGGCATATTCCACATTGAGCTCCCCGCGGAACACTTCCATTTCGGTGATATCCGCCTCGTCGAATTGCGTGATGTGCGGTATGGTCACCCAGTTGCGGTGCAGATTGGCGCCGGAAATCTTCTTGATGCGCGACAGTGGCTTGGTTTCGATCGCGCCGAACCTGGCGAAGTCCACCACCGGCATCGCGAGCACCTGCAATCCGTTGCCGCCGGAAGGTCCGCGCGGTTGCGCGAGTGCGTTCTTGACGAACAGCTGCACATCGTCCTTGGTCACACGGCCTTTTTCGCCGCTGCCTTTCACCTGGGCGATCTGCACCCCGAGTTCGCGCGCGAAACGGCGTATCGCCGGACTGGCGTGGGCTTTGCCCGCGGGCGCACCCGCTCCCGGTAGAAGCTGGACAACGGCTGAAGAAACCGGTTCGGCGGGCGGTGTCCCTGTAACAGGCCGGTTTGCCGCCGGCGCGGCCGGTGTTGGCGCGGCAGGAGGAACGGATGCAACCGGCAAGTTGCCGGTTTGCGCATTTGCCGAATCGCTGCTTTCGATCAACAGGATCAGCGAACCTTTTGATACTTTATCGCCGACCTTCACCTTCATCTCCTTGATCACGCCGCCATAGGGCGAAGGCACCTCCATCGCCGCCTTGTCGGTCTCCAGCGTAACCAGATTGTCTTCGGCCTTGATCGTGTCCCCGGCCTTCACCATCACTTCGATGATATCCACATCCTTGTAATCACCGATATCCGGCACCACCACTTGTTTGATTTCTGCCACGTTGTTCTCCCCCAACCTTATACTGTTGTCGGGTTGGGCTTGTCTGGATCGATGTTGTACAGTTTGATTGCCTTGCCGACCTCTGCGTTCTTGATCGTGCCTTCGTCGGCCAATGCCTTCAATGCGGCGACGGCGACGTAGTAGCGGTCCACCTCGAAGAAGCGGCGCAATTTCTTGCGTGTGTCGGAGCGGCCGAACCCGTCGGTTCCGAGCACCTTGTAATGACCGGGCAGAAATCCCCGGATCTGGTCGGCGAACGAGCGCATATAATCGGTCGCGGCGATCACCGGCCCGCTTCGGCCGGACAGGCACTGCTCGACATAACTGACGCGGGGCTCGGCTTCCGGGTGCAGCATGTTCCAGCGTTCGCAATCGATCCCGTCGCGGCGCAGTTCGGTAAAGCTGGTCACGCTCCAGACATCTGCGGCGACGCCGAAATCCTTTTGCAGCAATTCCGCGGCGGCGATCACTTCGCGCAATATCGTCCCGCTGCCCATCAATTGAACCGCCGGCTTTTCCCCTTGCCCCTTGCCTCTTGTCTCTTGCCCCTTAAACAGATACATGCCCTTGATGATGCCCGCTTCCGCGTCCCGGGGCATTGCCGGGTGGGCGTAGTTCTCGTTCATCAAAGTGATGTAATAGAACACGTCCTGTTGCTCGACATACATGCGGCGCAAGCCGTCGTGAATGATCACCGCAAGCTCATACGAGAAAGCCGGATCGTAGGATATGCAATTCGGGATCGTGGCCGACATCAGATGGCTGTGGCCGTCCTCGTGCTGCAAGCCTTCGCCGTTCAGCGTGGTGCGGCCCGCCGTGCCGCCGAGCAGGAAGCCGCGTGCGCGCAAATCGCCGGACGCCCAGGCCAGATCTCCGACGCGCTGGAAACCGAACATCGAGTAATAGATATAGAACGGCAGCATTGCCTTGCCGTGGTTGGCGTACGCGGTGGCGGCGGCGATCCAGGACGACATCGCGCCGGCTTCGTTGATGCCCTCCTGCAGGATCTGCCCGCTCTGGTCTTCCTTGTAGAACATCAGCTGTTCGGCGTCCTGCGGCGTATAGAGCTGCCCGACCTGAGAAAAGATGCCAAGCTGGCGGAACATGCCTTCCATGCCGAAGGTGCGCGATTCGTCCGGCACGATGGGCACGACTTGCTTGCCGATGTTCTTGTCCTTTACCAGGATACCGAGCATGCGCACGAATGCCATCGTGGTCGATATTTCACGGTCTTCGGTTCCTTTCAGCAATGCATCGAAAGCGTCCAGGCCGGGAATTTGCAGCGGCTCGCTGACCGGTTTGCGCTGTGGCACGACCCCCATGGCCTCGCTGCGCTCCCTGAGATATCTCATCTCCAGGCTGTCTTCGGGAGGACGATAGAAATTCAGGCTGGCGACTTGCTCATCCGTCAGCGGGATGGTGAAACGATCGCGGAATTTGAGCAGCACCTCGCCGGCCATCTTCTTCTGCTGGTGGGTGATGTTCTGGCCTTCGCCTGCCTGGCCCATGCCGTAACCCTTCACGGTCTTGGCCAGGATCACGGTCGGCTGGCCAACGTGCTTGATGGCGGCGGCATATGCGGCAAAAACTTTGTGCGGATCGTGTCCGCCGCGATTCAAGCGCCAGATTTCATCATCCGACATATCGGCAACCATTTCCAGCAATTCCGGATATTTGCCGAAGAAATGCTCGCGCACGTATGCGCCATCTTTGGATTTGTAAGTCTGGTAATCTCCATCGACTGCTTCCTGCATGCGTTTCTGCAGCAGGCCGTTCTTGTCCTTGGCGAGCAAACGATCCCATTGTTTGCCCCATACCACCTTGATCACGTTCCAGCCGGCGCCGCGGAACACGCCCTCCAGTTCCTGGATGATTTTGCCGTTGCCGCGCACCGGTCCATCGAGCCGCTGCAAATTGCAGTTTACGACAAAGATCAGATTATCGAGCCTCTCGCGCCCCGCCATCGAGACCGCGCCCAGCGATTCCGGCTCGTCGGTCTCTCCGTCGCCGAGGAATGCCCATACCTTTCGTCCGGACGTTTGCACCAAGCCGCGGAGTTCAAGGTATTTCATGAATCGTGCCTGATAGATCGCCATCAGCGGACCGAGCCCCATGGACACGGTGGGAAACTGCCAAAAATCGGGCATCAGCCACGGATGGGGATAAGAGGACAGGCCGCCGCCTTCTGATTCCTGGCGGAATCTGTACATCTGTTCTTCGCTGATCCGCCCTTCGAGGTAGGCGCGCGCGTACATGCCGGGCGATGAATGTCCCTGAAAGTACACCAGGTCGCCGCCACGCGTATCGGTCTTGCCGTGAAAGAAATGATTGAAGGCCACATCGTATAAGGTCGCCGCAGAGGCAAAGCTGGCGATATGCCCGCCCAGTTCCGAAGAATCGCGATTGGCATTCAGAACCAGTGCCATCGCGTTCCATCGTGTCAATCCGCGGATGCGGTGTTCCAGATCCTGGTTGCCCGTGGAACGCTGCTCCTCGTCCACGGGGATGGTGTTGCAATAAGGCGTGGTCGTATTGAAACGCAAACTTGCGCCGGAATTTCGGGCTTTGTCGATCAATTGCCCGAGCAGAAAACGGGCGCGATCCGCACCTTCGTTTTCCAAAACAGACTCGAGCGCATCCAGCCACTCCTGGGTTTCTTGCGGGTCGTGATCAGGTATTGATGCCATCTTTCCGTTCTCTCATTTGTTTCAACGCCGTTCTTGTGTCGTACAAGCAATCGTTTCTTGCTCGGTGATCAACCAGCCGACCTTCACATCTGTCTTTTCCTGCGGGATTTGTTCCACGATTTGCAGCGCAAAGGCAGCGGCCGCCAGAACCGGTCGATGCGCGCCCTTTCCTTCAGACTGGCGCCCCAGCAACTTGTCATAATATCCGCCCCCATAGCCGAGCCGAGCGCCTCCCCGGGTAAATGCCACCCCTGGCAGCAGGGCGAATTCTACCTCATTTAGCGTCGCAAGCCGCTCGCAGCGTTCGACGATCGGCTCACGTATACGCCACATCCCCACCGCCAACTGATTTTCCGGGTCTTCGACCCAATATAAATCCAGCTGGTTGGTGTGATGGTTCACCCGGGGCAGGGCCAATTTCTTGCCGTCCGCCAGCACCTGCGGTATCCAGAGTTCGCTGGTGAACTCCGCGCCGAAATTCATGTAGCCCAGTATCGTGCCGGCCCGACGGTAATGTTCCAGTTCGAGGATACGCGTGATGATCTCCTCGCTATAGGCTGCGCGTTTGTCGGGACCGAGCTGCTCCCGTAGGGAGAGGATCTGTTTGCGTATTCCGGACTTGGTCATGTGCTGAGAAGCCGGCATGCTTCTCAACCCAGAAACAGCCGGTATGCCGGATTGGCGCTCTCGTCCCAGTAGCGATAACCGAGTGTGTCGAGGAAGGTCTTGAGCGCCTTCTTGTCGTGATGCGGCACTTGCATGCCGACCAGCACACGGCCGTAGTCCGCACCGTGGTTGCGGTAGTGGAACAGGCTGATGTTCCAGTTGTGGCTCATGCTGTTGAGAAAGTTCATCAGCGCCCCGGGACGTTCGGGGAATTCGAAGCGGAACAGGATTTCATCCTTGATTTCCGGCGCATGTCCTCCGACCAGATGCCGCAAGTGCAGCTTGGCCATTTCATTGTCGCTCAGATCCAGGGTGTCCAGTTTGTTGCTGCGCAGCTTTTCCACCAACTCGCGGGTTTCCCGTTGGTCGCGCACCTGGATACCGGCGAATACATGTGCCTCTTCGGAATCGGCAAACCGGTAGTTGAATTCGGTGATGTTGCGCTTGCCCAGCAACGAACAGAATTTGCGGAAGCTGCCGGGCGTTTCCGGGATCGTAACGGCGAGAATCGCTTCGCGTTGTTCGCCGATCTCGGCGCGTTCCGCAACGAAGCGCAACCGGTCGAAATTCATGTTCGCGCCGCTGGCGATGGCGACCAGCGTTTTACCCCTCAATTGTTCCCGCGCTGCATACAGTTTGGCGCCGGCGACGGACAGCGCGCCGGCCGGCTCTAGGATCGAACGGGTATCTTCGAACACATCCTTGAGCGCGGCGCAGGCCGTGTCGGTGTCCACCAGGATGATCTCGTCCACCAGCTTGCGGCACAGGCGGAAAGTCTCCGTTCCGACTTGTTTCACCGCAACGCCGTCCGCAAACAATCCGACATGGTCCAGTGTGACGCGCCGCCTGGCTTTTATTGAACGATACATCGCGTCCGAATCCACCGGTTGAACGCCGATGATCCTGATCTCCGGACGCAATTGCTTCACGTAAGCCGCCACGCCCGAGATCAATCCGCCACCGCCGATGGCAACGAAGATCGCGTGTATGGCTTGCGTATGCTGGCGCAGGATTTCCATCCCGATGGTTCCCTGTCCGGCGATCACATCCGGGTCGTCATAGGGATGCACGAATGTCATCTTGTTTTGCCGCTCAAGATCCAGTGCATGCAGGTAGGCATCGGAATAGGAATCGCCGTGCAGCACCACTTTCGCGCCACGGCTGGACACTGCCTGTATCTTGATTTGCGGCGTGGTCGACGGCATCACGATGACCGCATTGCAGCCCAGCTTCTGCGCGCTGAGCGCCACGCCCTGTGCATGATTTCCCGCCGAAGCAGTGATCACTCCGCGCTTGAGTTGCTGTGGCGTGAGTTGCGTCATTTTGTTGTACGCGCCGCGCAGCTTGAAGGAAAACACCGGCTGCATATCCTCGCGCTTCAGCAGCACCGTGTTGCCGGTGCGCACTGAAAGGTTGGGGGCAAGCTCCAGCGGGGTTTCCATCGCCACGTCATAGACGCGCGCGTTGAGGATGCGTTTCAAATATCCGTTCATGAACACCTCTATAAATCCGTTTTTTGGGCGAATCGCGTTGTCGCGTGCTCGCTCACTTCTTGTCTATCCGTGCGATATGCCTCGTCGTTCGCTGCGCGGCTTCTTGCGCCTCATTCCACAAAACGAATTCCTGGAGGTGTTAACAGAATATATCCAAAAAAATACGCGTGCAGATTAGCATAAAATCGCGGCAAAACCCTTGCGATGAGCGCGAAAATCGGGTCAAATGCCGCGCATGGAAAGAATCGACCAGCATGGCATCGTGATTCAGACTCTGGTAAATTACCTGCCGGAACAATCGGATGAAGCGGGCAACCGTTTCGTGTTTTCCTACACCATCACCATCACCAATCTCGGGCAGGCGACCGCAAAACTGATCAGCCGACACTGGATCATCACCGATGCCCACAACCATGTGCAGGAAGTGCGCGGACAGGGCGTGGTGGGCGAGCAGCCGGTGCTGAAACCCAGCCAGAGTTTTGAATATACCAGCGGCACGGTACTGACCACGCAGGTTGGCACGATGCGCGGCAGCTACCAGATGCAGGCCGACGATGGTTCACAATTCGAGGTCGAGATCCCGCAATTCGTGTTGAGCGTGCCGCGTGTCTTACATTAACCCGTTCCCCCGCGTTCAACTGAAGACGACTGCGCTGCGCTGCGGGCCGCTGATGCTTGTCTTTCTTGCCGCCTGCGCCACTTCTACCAAACCATCCGTCCCACCGAACCAGCCCTTCGAACCGTTTGCAGTAAGCAAGTGGGAAATGTTGCCGGATTGGCAATCGATCGATTTGCAGCCTGCCTGGGGGGCCTTTTGGCAAAGCTGCAATGTGCTCAAGAGCAAGCCGGGCTGGCAAACCGTATGCGCCCGCGCCAATCAATTGACCCAGCCCGACAACAACACGCTGCATGCCTTTTTCGAGGAAGATTTCACTCCTTATCAGGTTTACAACCCGGATGGGACCTCCCAGGGTCTGATCACCGGCTACTACGAACCCAGGCTTTATGGTAGTCGCGTCAAAACAGCGCGCTTCCGTTACCCGATTTATGCCCCACCCGACGATTTGCTGACCATTGATCTGGGCGATGCATATCCGCAATTGAAGGACCTGCATCTTCGCGGCCGGCTGCAGGGCAATCGCGTCGTGCCCTATTACAATCGCAGCGAGATCGACAGCGGCAAAGCTCCGTTGCAGGGACACGAATTATTCTGGGTGGACAATGCAGTCGACCTGTTCTTCCTGCAGATCCAGGGCTCGGGGCGCATCGAATTGCCGGACGGAAGCCTGGTGAAAGTCGGATATGCCGAGCAGAACGGCCAGCCTTACAATTCGATCGGCAAGAAGCTGGTCGAAATGGGCGCTCTAAAACTTGAAGATGCATCGATGCAGAATATCAAGCTGTGGGCTGAACAGCATCCGGATCAATTGGCCGGCCTGCTGGAACAGAATCCCAGTTACGTGTTCTTCCGTGAATTGCCCGATGATCTGCCCTCCCCGCTGGGCGCATTGGGAGTGCCATTGACCAATGAATACAGCCTGGCGGTGGACTCCCGCACCATTCCGCTCGGCGCGCCGGTTTTCCTCTCCACCACGTACCCGAATACCACTGCGCCGTTGAATCGTCTGATGCTGGCCCAAGATACCGGGGGTGCGATCAAGGGCGCGGTGCGCGGCGATTTCTTCTGGGGCTTTGGAGAACAGGCTGGGACCCAGGCAGGACGAATGAAACAGACAGGGCAGATGTGGGTGTTGTTTCCCAAGGGTGCAGAGCCTGCGCTGAAACCCTAGATCGTCGATGACGCTGGCGCATCGCCGGGTTGCCGTTCACGGTTGGAATGCTCCTGCATTCAGTCGAGGATATTCACGCAATTGCATCCGTTGCGTTTGGCGGCAAGCAGTTTCAAGTTCGCCTGTTCGATGAGCCCCTCCCTGGAAGTGTCCCGGTCCGACATGCGCTGGACGCCGCCGATGCTGACGGTGACCACTCCATGCGGTGAATCCTGATGCGGGATGTTGAGCGTGCGCACCCGCTCGCAGAGTAGCTTGGTGTGCTGATGCAGGCCTTCAAGATTGGATGAGAACGACACGACGGCGAACGCTTCCCCATCATATCGAGCAACACAATCCGATGTGCGTCTGAAAGATTTTGCAATGCATTCGCCCACTTTGCGCAAGCATTCGTCGCCCGCTGCCTGCCCATACCGGTCGTTGAACAGCTTGAAATAATCCAGATCGATCAGCAAAACCGACAATTCGCAATGGATGCGTTTTGCGATCGAAAGCAGGTTGGAAAATCTCTCTTCGAAATGGTGCCGGTTGTTGACACCGGAAACCGGATCGGTGTTGGACAAAGTGTCAAGCTGGCGCTCGAGCCGGATTCTGTCGCTGACATCTTTCTGGATACTGATGAAATGGGTGAGCTTGCCATCGTCGTCGCGCACCGGAACGACGCTGATTTCGTTCCAATACATCGATCCATCCTTGCGGTAATTGCGCATCGTGGCAACGCAGCCGTCCCCTTCGGTCAAAGCCGAACGAATGACCGCAAGCTCGGACTGATGGTCATCGCTCGCATGAAACACCCGAAATTTCTTGCCGATCATTTCAGTGGCAGGGTAGCCTGTCATCCTTTCATAACCCTCGTTTACATATAATTGCGGGAATCCGCCTTGCTGGGCGTCGATGACGACGATGCCCTCGTGCGTGGTATTGATGGCCTTGATGAGCAGCTGTCTGGAAATATTTGTCTTGGCGGTCATGATGCTCCCTTAGATTTGCGAATCAGCCGACGATATGTACACGATCTCGCCCGTTATGCTTGGCGGCTTGCAATTCCTGATTCGCCAGTTCGATCATGGATTCTTCCGTGGTATCGCGGTTGGGCAGGCGGTGGATGCCTCCGATACTGATGGTGACCACTCCATGCGGGGAATCGCCGTGCGGGATGTTGAGCGCGCGAACCTGCTCGCAGAGTTTTTGCGCGTGATTGCGCAGAGATTCGATGCCGGTTGAGAATGACACTACGGCGAATTCCTCGCCGCCATATCGCGCCACGCAATCCGTCTTTCGGGTGAACGATTTTGCGATGCAGTTTCCAACCCTGCGCAGGCATTCATCTCCCGCGGCATGCCCGTAACGTTCGTTGAACGACCTGAACTGGTCCAGATCGATCATCAGCACCGATATACCGCTGTTTATGCGCCGCGCAACATGCATCAAGTCCAGGAATCGCTCGTCGAAGCGGCGGCGATTGCTGATGCCGATCAACGGATCGGTATGGTTCGCGGGCTCCGGTATCCGTTCCGACCGGGACCGGTCCGCCATATCCTTTATGATGCCGATGAAATGGGTGAGCTTGCCTCGCGCATCATGCATGGGGGCGATGCTGACCTCGCTCCAGAACATCGAGCCGTCCTTGCGGTAACTGCGCAACGTGACTTTGCAACCCTCGCCGTTGGCCATTGCCGTGTGCAGTACGGCTATTCCGGGCTGGTCCGTATCGGCGCCCTGCAGGATGCGATAATTCCCCGCGATCGCCTCTTCGGAGCTATATCCGGTCAATCTTTCAAAGCCCTCGTTGACATACGCCAGCGGGAATCCCGGTTGTTGCGCGTCGGCGATGCTGAAACCCTCGCGCGCCTCGCTCACGACTCTGAACAGCAAGTCCTGACCGTCTTCAGCGCCGGAATTCATGACTTGCTCTGAATCTTCCTGGTCTCGTTCAGATTCTTTTCCAGCTCTTCCATCGGCAATAGACCCGGGGATTGCATGCCGCTGCCAAAGATCAGATTCGGTGTACCGTTGACGTGGAGCTTTTGACCCAGGGCAAGGACCTTGTCAGTTTGTGTTGCACAAACTGCTCTTGCCGGCGCGATATCGCTCAGCATCCAGTCATCCCATGCCTTGATCGGGTTTTTGGAACAAAGGACATTGCGCACGATTTCATCCGAACCGGGAAAGATCGGGTACATGAAGAAATACAGCGTGACATCGGTGACCCCGCTCAACTCCTTTTCGAGCCTCCGGCAGTAGGTGCAGTTCGGGTCGGTGAAGATCGCCAGCCTGCGTTTGCCGTTACCCTTCACTTTTTTCACGGCCAGCTCAAGCGGCAGCTTGTCGAAATCAACCGCGAACAACACACGGCGCCGTTCGCCGCTCAAATCCCTGCGTGTCTTTGTGTCTATTATATTGCCCTCGAATATATAGTCCCCGTTCGCATCGGTATACAACAGCTGGTCGTCGATGACGACTTCATACAATCCCGCGTACGGTGTTTTGACGATATGTTCGATCTTCCCTATGCCGGGAAACTTGCTTTGCAGCGACTTGCGGATTTCGTTCTCGCCCGCCTGTGCGGGTGCCCACAGGATGAACAAAAACAGCGTGATCAGTATCTTCATGGCAATTCTTTTGGTTGGGTTCGGGTTGTTTAATTCATTGCGTGCTGCATCAGAAGCTTTTTCAATGGAATGATGCGGTTGGCCGCATTCAATCCCAGATTGCGCGCGGCACGCAATAGCGGCACATCGTTGTTGAACAAATGCTTCAGGCCGTAAGTCGTCGCCTGCATCGTATAGATGTCTTCCTTGCGTTTTCGTTCATAGCGGCGCAACAAATTTGCATCTCCGCAGTCGTTTTGCGCGCCGCGGTCCAAGAGTATCTGCGCAAGTTGATGCGCGTCGCGAAATCCGGTATTCACCCCCTGCCCGGCCAACGGGTGCATATTGTGCGCTGCATCGCCGATCAAGGCCAGACGTGCCGCGCTGATCCGCGGCAATAGAAGCAGGCGCAACGGAAATGCCGCAGGCGGCGTGATGATATGCAGATTTCCAAGCGTGCGGAGCGATGCATCGGCGACCCGTGAGCATAATTCATCATGCGACAGCGCCAGCAGCCGCGCTGACTGCTCGACACTGACCGACCACACCATCGAAACGCGGTTCCCCGGCAGCGGAAGCAGCGCGAGAATTCCATCCGTTTGGAACCATTGATACGCGATCCCGCGATGGGGCAATTCGCATGAATAGTTCGCCACCACAGCATACTGCTGGTAATCCACCGGTTCCGCGCCGATGCCCGCCTGCTGTCGCACCCACGAGTCGCGCCCATCCGCGCCGACGATGAGTTTGGCGCTCAGGGTGCGCCCGTCTTCCAGTGAAAGTGTCGCAGCCGCATCGGAAAACTTGAGCGAACCGCAACGCGCCGGATGGAACAGGGTCAGATTTTCCTGTTGTCGCAGCTCCTTCCATAGCGCCTGCTGCAACGCACGGTTTTCCACTATGCAGGCCAACTCCGCAGCGCCCATTTGATAGGCGCTGAATTCCAGTTCCGCTCCGGAGTCGCCGAAAACGCGCATCGCTTCGACGGGTGAAATGCGGCCGGAATCCAGCAAGGGCCAGGCGCCCGAACCCTCGAGAAAGCTGCGGCTTCCCGGGCTGATCGCGTAGATGCGGTTATCCCAGTCCTCGGCGCTGTCATGCGCGTTTTCACGCATAAGCGAGGACTGACTTTCCACCAATGCAAGCGACAGTCCGCTGTGCTTGAGCGATGCGGCAAGGCTAGCTCCGACCAGTCCGCCGCCTATGATCACGATATCGAATTCCATGAAAGAATCATAGCATGCCGGCCGCCCGGACACGGTGTTGCGCAGCATTCCGGTGCGGGAAGGCCGGCGGCGGAGGCTCCCTCAGCAAAGTGTTGCACGCCGCCGTGTCGCAACCGCCAGTTTCATTTATAATCCCTCCCCCTCACAGAAAATCCCCTGGCGGAAATACCGGATGCGCATCGGCCCCTATCAACTCAAAAACAATCTCATCGTTGCTCCCATGGCGGGTGTGACGGATCGCCCGTTTCGCATGCTCTGCAAACGCATGGGGGCCGGCATGGCGGTGAGCGAGATGGTGGCCTCCAATTCGCTGCTGTACGGCTCCGCGAAGACCAAACGTCGCGCCAACCATGAAGGTGAGGTCGACCCGATCTCGGTGCAGATCGTCGGCGCCGATCCGCAAATGCTGGCGCAGGCTGCGCAATACAACGAGGGCAACGGTGCCCAGATCATCGACATCAACATGGGTTGCCCCGCCAAAAAGATCTGCAATGTGATGGCCGGTTCCGCCTTGATGCAGAACGAACCGCTGGTGGCGCAATTGCTGGAGGCGGTGGTCGCCTCCGTGGATGTCCCGGTCACGCTCAAGATACGCACCGGATGGGACAAACAGAATCGCAATGCAATACGCATCGCCAGGATCGCCGAGGCTTCCGGTATCCAGGCCCTGGCGATACACGGACGAACCCGCGCCTGCGCCTACACCGGCGAAGCGGAATACGAGACCATCGCCGCGGTCAAGGCCAGCGTGAAAATTCCCATCATCGCCAACGGCGACATTAACTCGCCGGAAAAAGCCAGGCAGGTATTGGAACAAACAGGCGCGGATGCGGTAATGATCGGCCGCGCCGCGCAGGGCCGCCCATGGCTGTTCCGCGAGATCAATCACTTTCTCGACACCGGCGAGCACATGCCCGCGCCTCGAGTTGGCGAGATCCATCGTGTACTGCGGGATCATGTGCACGAGCTGTACGGATTCTACGGTGAGCATACCGGTTTGCGCGTGGCGCGCAAGCATATATCCTGGTATACAAAAGGACTGGCCGGCTCGGCACATTTCAGGCACCGGATGAATCAGCTGGAAAATCCGGACGAACAGCTGGCGGCGGTGGATGAATTCTTTACCGAGCAGGCTCAGCTCGGTTCGCATCTGCACTATTTGGAGGAATTGGCAGCATGAGCGATGGGTTGATCAGAGAGAATGACATGGCGCGGCATGTGCGCAAATCGCTCAGGGAATATTTCAGGGATCTCGACGGCGAGGAACCCTGTTGCGGAATGTACGACATGGTGATTAGCTGTGTCGAGAAGCCGCTGCTCGAAATGGTGCTGGAACAGGTTGGCGGAAACCAGACGCGCGCAGCGGAAATGCTCGGCATCAATCGCAACACCCTGCGCAAGAAGATGCAGCAGCACGGCATCGCATAACGGGGCGTAGAAAACTACTGCGCTTGCCAATACTGCGTTAAAAATGGCCTCGGAATCCTCATTTACTTTTTGTAAACTCCGGTTCCTCGCCCGTTTTTGCCTTGTCTTGTCTGCGCTCGCTACGTTTTCAACACCCTGTTAGACGCCGTCTAATACCTCGACAAAAATTAATAATTCATTGGAATCATCATGGCAGCGATCAAGCAGGCACTCATCAGCGTGTCGGACAAGTCCGGCATCATCGAATTCGCGCAAGGGTTGGATCAACTGGGCATAAGAATCCTTTCCACTGGCGGCACCGCAAAGCTGCTTGCCGACAACGGCATCCCGGTCACCGAGGTTGCCGACTATACCGGATTCCCGGAAATGCTCGACGGGCGCGTTAAAACGCTGCAACCGAAAGTGCATGCCGGGATTCTGGCACGGCGCGATCTGCCCGAGCATGTCGCCACCCTGAACAAGCACGACATCCCGACCATCGACCTGGTGGTGGTGAATTTGTATCCGTTTGCGGAGACCGTCGCCAAGCCCGGTTGCGCGCTGGATGATGCGATCGAGAACATCGACATCGGCGGTCCGACCATGGTGCGCGCAGCTGCGAAGAACCATGCCCATGTCGCAATCGTCACCGACCCGGAAGACTACGCGGATGTGCTGGCCGAGATGCAGACCAACGGCGGCGCGGTCGGCGATGCCACCCGCTTTGGTCTGGCGAAGAAAGCCTTTTCGCACACTGCGGCCTACGACTCTGCGATCGGCAACTATCTTACTGCAATCGACGCGGACGGCACGAAGAAAGAATTCCCCGAACAGATCAATTTCAATTTCGCGAAGGTGCAGGATATGCGCTACGGCGAGAACCCGCACCAGCAAGCCGCTTTCTACCGCGATCTCATTGCGGTGCCGGGCGGCATCGCCGACTACGAACAATTGCAGGGCAAGGAACTGAGCTATAACAATATCGGCGATGCGGATGCAGCATGGGAGCTGGTCAAGACCTTCGACCAACCGGCCTGCGTGATCGTCAAGCATGCCAATCCCTGCGGTGTGGCGATCGCCGACACGCCGCTCAATGCCTACAAGCTCGCTTATGCGACCGATACCACCTCCGCGTTCGGCGGCATCATCGCTTTCAACCGTGAATTGGATGCCGACAGCGCGGCACAGATCACCGCCAACCAGTTCGTCGAACTCATCATCGCCCCTTCCGCATCCGAGGCGGCGCTGAAGGTCACCGCGGCCAAACAGAACGTGCGCGTGCTCACGGTGCCGCTTTCCCACTCGCACAACCGTTATGATTTCAAGCGCGTCAGCGGCGGCCTGCTGGTGCAATCGCCGGATTCGCTGAATGTGCGGGAATCGCAACTCAAAGTGGTCAGCAAATCGCCGCCGAACAAGGAGCAACTGCGAGACCTGCTGTTTGCCTGGCGCGTCGCAAAATATGTAAAATCCAACGCAATCGTATTTTGCAAAGACGGCCGGACGCTGGGCGTGGGCGCGGGACAGATGAGCCGCGTCGACAGCACGCGCATCGCAAGCATCAAGGCGCAGAACGCCGGGTTGTCGCTTCAAGGATCGGTAGTCGCGTCAGATGCATTCTTTCCATTCCGTGACGGCATCGATGTGCTGGCCGCTGCAGGCGCAAAAGCGGTGATCCAGCCCGGCGGTTCGATGCGCGACGAAGAAGTGATCGCAGCAGCGAACGAGCACGGCCTCGCCATGGTCTTCACAGGTTTCCGTCACTTTAGGCATTAAGAACATCAGCCGCAGAGGACACAGAGAAAACCGGCTTGCCTCTCTGTGAACTCCGTGATCTCGGTGGCAAAGGGGTTGAAATGAAAATTCTGGTAATCGGGTCCGGCGGGCGCGAACACGCGATGGCCTGGAGACTTGCGCAAGGTGCCAAGGTCCAAAAGGTGTATGTAGCGCCGGGAAATGCAGGCACCGACCTGGAAGACGGCATGGAGAATGTCGCGATTACCGCCATTCCCGACCTGATCGCGTTCGCGCAACAAGAAGACATCTACATGACTGTTGTCGGTCCGGAAGCGCCGTTGGCGGCCGGGATCGTTGACGACTTCCGCGCCGCCGGATTGAAGATTTTCGGGCCGACCAAGGCTGCGGCCCAGCTTGAATCATCCAAAGACTACGCCAAACGTTTCATGGTGCGGCACAACATCCCCACAGCTTTCTTTGAAACCTTCAGCGACGTCACGGCTGCGCGCGCCTTTGTCGAAAAACATGGCACCCCGATCGTGGTCAAGGCAGATGGTCTCGCGGCAGGCAAGGGCGTAGTGGTGGCGACGAGCAAGCAGGAAGCATATGCCGCGATCGACATGATGCTGTCCGATAATAAACTGGGCGATGCCTGTCCTGAGCCTGGTCGAAGGGCCGGTGCACGAGTCGTTATCGAGGAATTTCTTTCCGGTGAAGAAGCCAGCTTCATCGTCATGGTGGATGGCATGCATGTGCTGGCAATGGCAACCAGCCAGGACCACAAGCGTTTACTGGACGGGGACAAAGGCCCCAACACCGGCGGCATGGGCGCGTACTCCCCGGCACCCGTAGTCACGCCGCAACTCCATGCACGCGTGATGCGCGAGGTGATCCAGCCGGTCGTTCGCGGCATGCAACAGGAAGGCATCCCCTACACCGGTTTTCTTTATGCCGGGCTGATGATAGATGCACAGGGCAATGCCAAAGTGCTGGAATTCAACTGCCGCATGGGCGACCCGGAAACCCAGCCCATCCTGTTGCGCCTGAAGAGCGATCTTTCGGTCATTGTCGAGCATGCCATCAGCGGCACGCTGAATCGGGTGGAAGCGGAATGGGACCGGCGCACCGCACTCGGCGTGGTGATGGCCGCCGCCAATTATCCCGATGCACCGCGCAAGGGCGATGTCATCACCGGCTTGCCCGACAACAAAGCCGCCGGAAAGCTGGAGGATGCCCACGTCTTCCATGCCGGAACCGAGTTGCGGGACGGCAAAGTCGTCACCAGCGGCGGCCGCGTGCTGTGCGTGACCGCATTGGGCACGATGGTCAAAGCGGCTCAGAAACGTGCCTACGAGATCGCCGACCAAATCCATTTCGACGGTTGCCAGATGCGCCGCGACATCGGCTATCGTGCGATCAACCGCAAATAAGAATCCAAACCTCGCCGCCATACGTTGTCGCGCTCGCAAAATCTTGCTTACATATACCCGCATATGCAGCGCTTCGATTATGCTCGCGCGCCTGGTCTGGCTTAGAGGTTCGAATTTTTGGAGGCGGTGAGTGCAACGAATATCATTCTCATCCCCTCAGCTTGGCGCCCACCTCAAACGCGGCGGTCTGATCGCCTATCCCACCGAATCCTGCTACGGCCTGGGTTGCGATCCGGATAACCGCCGCGCGGTGCGACGCATCCTCAAGCTTAAGCAGCGCCCTCAGCGAAAGGGACTGATACTCATTGCATCGGACTACCATCAGGTGGCGCGCTACCTGCAACCGCTCACTTTGGAACAACAGCAAAGATTGAAAGACGCCGGCACGCAGGCGATCACCTATTTGATGCCGGTGAAGCCTTCCTGCCCACGCTGGCTGCGCGGCGCGCACGACACGCTGGCGGTGCGGCTGACCGCGCACCCGTTCGCAAAAAACCTCTGCCGCAGCGCAGGCAGCGCACTAATCTCAACCAGCGCCAACCGCAGCGGGCAGCGGCCCGCCAAAACCTACGCTGACTGTGTGCGCCTGTTCGGCAACCAGGTGCTGGTATTGCCGGGACGCGTGGGCAAGCGCAGGAGACCTTCCCGCATCCTCGTCTGGGCTGATGGTAGAATCGTCCGCAGTTAAACAGCGATCGGAGTAAGCATGAGCGGTTTCGATTCCACATCCGTAAGAGAGTATCTGGTCGAACTGCAGGAACTCGTCGTCGAGCGCCTGGAACAGGTTGACGGCAAGAAATTCAAGCGCGACGGCTGGGGCAGGCCCGAGGGCGACGGCATGAGCTGCATCCTCGAGGAAGGCAATGTGCTGGAGCGCGGCGGCGTGGCGTTTTCGCATATGAAAGGCGACAGGATGCCCGTGTCCGCGACTGCGCACCGCCCGGAACTGGCCGGCCGCCGCTGGGAGGCAATGGGCGTGTCGCTGGTAATGCACCCGCGCAACCCGTACGCGCCCACCACACACATGAACGCGCGCATGTTCGTCGCGACGAAGGATGGCGAAGCGCCGGTGTTCTGGTTCGGCGGCGGCATGGACCTGACGCCGTATTACGGTTTCGCGGAAGATGCGGTGCACTTCCACCAGGCATGCAAGAATGCACTCGCTCCATTCGGGGCTGACCTGTACCCAAAATACAAAAAATGGTGCGACGAATATTTCTTCATCCCGCACCGCAACGAGCCGCGCGGCATCGGCGGGATCTTCTTCGACGATCTCAGCGTGCCGGATTTCGACACCGCGTTCGGCATTCAGCAAAGCGTCGGCGACCATTTCCTTTCGGCCTTTGTGCCGATACTCGAGAGGCGCAAGGACATGCCCTACGGCGAGCGTGAGCGAGACTTCCAGTTGTACCGGCGCGGCCGCTACGTGGAATTCAATCTGGTGATCGATCGAGGCACCATATTCGGTTTGCAAACCAACGGGCGCACCGAGTCTATCCTGTTGTCCATGCCACCTCTGGTAAAATGGCGTTATCACTGGCATCCGGAAAATGGTTCGGCAGAGGCGAAACTGTATGACGAGTTCCTGGTTCCAAAAGACTGGGTCTGATCACCCGTAACCCCGAATATCTTCCTTCCATATCGAGAGGCACCATGCAGACCAAGAAGCATTGGGAAAAGGTATACACCAGCAAGGCAGCGAACGCGGTGAGCTGGTTTCAGCCGCATGCCGATCTTTCGCTGGATCTGATCAAGGGTACCGGTGTCGGCCATGGTGCCGCCATCCTGGACGTGGGCGGCGGCGCATCGACCCTGGTCGATGACCTGCTTGCAAACGGCTATACCAATCTGACCGTGCTCGATCTTTCTGCCGCCGCGCTGGCGGCAGCGCGCAGCCGCCTGGGGGCCAGCGCAGCGAAGGTGCGCTGGATCGAAGCGGATATCACCAAGGCGGATCTGCCGGCCCGTCAATTCGCTGTCTGGCATGATCGCGCTGTGTTCCATTTCCTCACCTCCCCGGAAGACCGCGCCGCTTACGTGCAGGCCGTGTTTCGCGCGGTCAAGCCCGGCGGCCACGTCATCGTCGCGACCTTCGCGGAAGACGGTCCCGATCGATGCAGCGGGTTGCCGGTGATGCGTTACAGTGCAGACGGGTTGCATGCCGAGTTTGGAGAGTCATTCAAGCTGCTGCGGCACGAGAAGGAAGCGCATCACACGCCGGCCGGCAGGGTGCAGCAGTTCGTTTACTGCTATTGCCGCATACAAGACTCCTGAATTCGTGTCGAAATTGCTGTCGCCCGGTGCGCAGTTTTCGTGGAAGTTTGACAGGCGCGATATTATTATTTGCCAGTCCGGTTCTTGGTGACCAACATGCAGTTACTCGAACAAGTTGCGATCTTCCTGCTCGCCGCCGTGCTCATCGTGCCGATCTTCCAGCGCGCGAAGCTCGGCGCGGTGCTGGGTTATCTGGCGTCCGGCATGATCATCGGTCCGTGTGGCCTGGGACTGATCGGTGATGTGGAGTCTACGCTGAGCTTTTCCGAATTCGGCGTGGTGCTGCTGCTGTTCCTGATCGGGCTGGAACTGGAACCGCGCAGGTTATGGACGCTGCGCAATTCGGTATTCGGGCTGGGCGGCGCACAGGTGGCGGCAACGGGATTGGCGATCGGCTCGCTTGCGCTTGCATCGGGATTTGACTGGCAGGCGGCGCTGATCATCGGTTTCGGTTGTGCGATGTCGTCCACCGCGCTGGTCATGACCTCTTTGGCCGAGCGCGGCCAACTGCTGACCCGTTACGGACGCGAGTCGTTCGCGATCTTATTGTTCCAGGATCTCGCGGTGATCCCGATGCTGGCGTTATTGCCGCTGCTGTCGGACGGTGCCGGGCCGGGAGGGAGCCACTGGGTGGGCGCTGCCAAGGGCGTCGCCGTCATCATCATATTCATTGCCGGCAGCAGGCTGGTGATCCGTCCCGCGCTCAAATTCATCGCCCGCAACCGCAGCCGGGAGGTGTTTACCGCTGCCGCGCTGCTGCTGGTGATCGGCACGGCATTGACCATGCAACAGATCGGGCTGTCGATGTCGCTGGGAGCCTTTCTGGCTGGCGTGCTGCTGGCCGATTCCGAATTCCGGCACGAACTGGAAGCGGACATCGAGCCGTTCAAGGGCTTGCTGCTCGGCTTGTTCTTCATGGCGGTCGGCATGAGCGCCAATCTGACTTTGATGTGGACAGCGCCGCTGACCCTGTTCGGTTTGGCATTCGCGATGATGCTGATCAAATTCACGGTGATGTATGTCATTTCGCGCGCCACCGGATCCGACAACAATAGCGCCCAGCGGCTCGCCGTCGCACTGGCACAGGGCGGCGAATTTGCCTTTGTGCTTTTCGCCGCCGCAACCGGATTGGGCGTGTTCGGTCTTGAAACATCGCAGATGTTGATCATGGCGGTGACCGTCTCGCTGCTGCTCGCTCCGCTGCTCATGTCAGCGCATGAAAGCCTGATGGCGCGCTGGCTGGAACGCACGGCTGCCCCCGAATACGACGCGATCGACGGTCCGGCCAACCCGGTCATCATCGCCGGATTCGGGCGGGTCGGCCAGATCGTTTCACGGGTGTTGCGGATGTGCGGGATCGCATTCACCGCGATCGAGGTGAATTACCAGCAAGTGGATTTCGTGCGACGCTTCGGCAGCAAGATCTATTTCGGTGACGCCACCCGTCTCGACTTGCTGATGTCGGCCAAGATCGGCGAGGCGAAACTGTTCGTGCTCGCCATCGACGACATCGAAGCTTCGCTGAAGGCCGCCGCGCTGGTCCGCCAGCATTTTCCGGATCTTCCCATACTGGCACGGGCGCGCAACCGGGCCCATTTTTTTCAATTGCGCGATCTCGGTATCCAGATGATATACCGGGAAACCTTTCTGTCCAGCATAGCGATCGCGCAACAGGCCTTGCTCAACCTCGGATTCTCGGCCGCCGTTGCAGGGCGCGCCGTCACGCTGTTCAGAAAGCACGACGAGGAACTCATTGAGATCCAGCATGCCGTCCATCATGACGAGGCGCAACTCATCCAGAATTCTCAGCTGGCCACCGAACAGTTGCGATCGCTGTTCGAAGCCGACTCCATCAATCTGCTGTCGCAGGATTCCGTTGCGTCCAAAACCGAACCATAGAATCAAGCGGACTGAACCGAATCGTTTTCGATTTGTCCCGCATGAACGGGCATAGCGTTGTGCTATGCTCTCCCGGCATGGATTATTGATGGTTCGCAATGAGGTTCTTATTTTATTTTTTGTTGCTGGTCTCCCTGCCGGCGCTGGCAGATCAGGATGCGGATTTTCTCGCTGCACACGATGCCTTTCTGGCCGCAGACACTGTCAAGCTGGAACGTTATGCGCAACGTTTGAAGAATACGCCGCTGGAGGTGTACGTCAGTTATTACCAGTTGCACCTGGGCTTGGAAAGCGCCAACAACAAACCTGTTCCTGACTCGCTCATTGCGGCGGTGAAGACCTTTCTTTCCCGCCCTGAAGACACGCCGATGATCGACCAGTTGCGCGGGGAATGGCTCAAGTCTCTCGGCAAGAAACAGCAGTGGGATCTGTTCGACGCCGAATATCCGCGCCTGCTCAATGGAGATACCGAACTGACTTGTTATGCCCTGCAGTCCCGTCTTCGCACCCAGCAGCTGCCGGTGCTGAACGAGGCGCGTGGATTGTGGTTCAACGGCAAATCACTGCCGGACAATTGCGGTATTCTTTTCGAGGCGGCTCTATCAGCCGGCATTATCAGTGAAAGGGACATTCGTCACCGTCTTCGCCTTGCATTGGAGGCGAACAACACATCTCTGGCCAACAAACTGTCCGAGAGACTGGATGACAAATACGCGGGCTTTTCCGTGATGATGAAAAGTGCCGCGGCCGATC
>Ga0335085_10000974_pt1 | contig 68516 bp, 67 predicted proteins | sample Lox_Sample_45_FD_206712 | JGI IMG/M metagenome (GOLD analysis project Ga0335085, IMG submission 206712) | Soil microbial communities from Loxahatchee National Wildlife Refuge, Florida, United States - Lox_Sample_4.5 | ecosystem: Environmental > Terrestrial > Soil > Wetlands | place: USA... | reverse complement strand
CTCCCGCAAAGTCGTAGCCACTACGCGCGTTGTCCATAAGTCCACAGGCGGGGTGCTTACCTCGATCCCAGAGCCTGTGGACCTTGTGGGCAACGCGCCCAACTTGACTTCCAACACAGTCGCTCACTCCGGCTGGACTGCCGTATCGAACGAGTTAAGGAGAATCGTTGGCAAGAAGCACGACGAGCGCAGCGATTTTGAACGCCTTAACTTTCCATTCCTGGAGCAATTGCAGGGTACGGTTGAAGCGCTGAAGAATGCGTGGCGAAATAAAATTAGTCATGCCCAAGGCAAGCTTACCCTGCTTACCAAAGACTTCACTCCTGAGATTGCCGAAGAAATCCTTATCGCGACACGCGCGTTTATGAGGCGTCTAGCGGAGGATTTGCCCGATCCGATTTAGATGAGGGGTCGGTAGCCGAATGTACTCTTAGGGCTTGTTAGTGCTCCTTCGGGCACGGTGGCCGTCGCTTTTTCATCCGCGTCGTCGATCCAGCCAACTACCCATTTTGTTAACCATCTCGTGACGCTTAGAGTCGATATTTGCTATGAGAATGAAATCATTGTCTCCCAGTAGCGCTGATAGACGTTGATACCATTTGAGCCGCCGGTCCCGAACGCCTGAGCGAACTCATTGATTGTTTGCATCGCTCGTGTCCTTCTCTTCTGGTGCGAGGCTTGGTTGGATGAAAAACCTTCTGCGCCTTTTCGGAGGTTTGGCGTAGTCCGGCGTTGCCTGCATAAAGTCGAACCAGGGACGAATCTTCTCTAATACGGTCTGGGCTTTAGGATACACAGCGAATCGCTTCCTTCGCATAAACTAATCATAGCGCCTTTTCGGGATGAGTTTCGGCTGTCACCTAATCTCCTCTTCCAAGGGGAAGACTAAGGAGAGGTGCGACGCTGGAGAGATAGCTATGTGAGCGTTTTCCGCGACCCTCATCCGGCGCGAAGCGCGCCACCTTCTCCCTTCGGGAGAAGGACTATTCGCTGGCGGGGCGCTTCTTCAGCGCTTCCTGGTAGATTTCGCGGCGGGGGCGTCCGGTCAGTTTGGCTACAATCGCGCTAGCCTGCTTCAGGCCGATGCCTTCGTCGAGAAACATTTGCACCGTGATCGCAGAGGAGGCGGGCTCATCGCCCTCCCCTGCGCCGGCGACGATGATCGTCACCTCGCCCAGTGCCTCGACTTTCCTGAATCGATCGGCCAACTCGCCTAGAGAACCGCGGGCGGTTTCTTCGTAGGTTTTGGTGATTTCGCGCACCACCGCGGCTTCCCGGGCACTGCCAAAAATCGATGTCATGGCAGCGAGGACATCGGCGAGGCGGCGCGCGGCTTCGTAGAAGACCATCGTGCGCGGTTCGCGCGCGAGGCTCTCCAGGCGCTTGCGCATCGCGGCTTCGCGCGGTGGAAGGAAGCCTTCGAACAGGAAACGGTCGGTCGGCAATCCCGCGATCGAGAGCGCGGCGATCACGGCGGACGGACCGGGGACGGCTTTCACCTCGATGCCCGCATCGTGGGCGGCGCGCACCAGGCGATAGCCGGGGTCGGAAATTGCGGGCGTGCCCGCATCGGTGACCAGCGCGACCTTCGCGCCTTCTTTCATCCGCGCGATCAGATCCGGCACGCGCTGCTGTTCGTTGTGCTCGTAGTGGGAAATCATCGGCTTGCGGATTCCATGGGTCGCAAGCAGCTGGCCGGTGCGGCGGGTGTCTTCGCACGCGATCAGATCGACGGCACCAAGAATCTTGAGCGCACGAGCCGTTATGTCATCGGGGTTGCCGATCGGCGTGGCGACTACCAGCAACTCGCCCTTCGGGCCGGAATCCGAATAGTTCGACGAAGACATCGTGGCGGAGGCTCCTTTTAAGATAAGTCCACGTGTCTTCCGAATAAATAACTTGCGTACACGTCTTTATTCACTAGCATCGAGCCAGGGTTTCACGAGAGCCCTCTGTCGAAACCGGTTTCGCCCTAGTGAAACGGCCAAGCTTCAGGACTATCCAGTTCAAGACACCAACGCGCCGGAAGGTTCTCGGGTCCGCGCTCCTGATCCTGTGTCTTATCGCTTCAGCAAACACCCATGGAGCCGCGATTCAGGATTCGATGCAAGCACAGGCAAGTATCGCGCAGAGCGCGTCAAGTGTTGCGCCGACGACGGCTGAGTCCGAAGCACCCGGCAGCCGGAAGCGCCACAAGAAACCCAAGCCGACCAGCAGCCACAAACCGACGAAGACCCCAAAGCCGACCAAGACTCCCAAGCCGACTCGAACCCCGAAACCCACCAGAACCCCCAAACCAACCAGGACTCCAAAACCAACCCGGACGCCCAGGCCAACGAGGACGCCGCAGCCAACCAGCAGCCACAAACCGACCAGAACTCCCAAACCGACGAGGACGCCTAAACCGACCAAAACACCAAAACCATCAGGAACACCGTCCGACACCAAGGTTCCAACCAGGACGCCCAGTCCTACGGCTACTCCGACTGTAACGATCACCGCGACGGCCACGGCTACCACCACCCGTAGTGCAACACCCACTACAACCCCGACGAAGGCGCAAAGCCCGACACCAACTCTGACCAAAACCGCGACCGCCACCGCTACCAGTTCGGCGAGCGCGACTCCGACGCCTACGGCATCCGGAACACCCGGCTTTAGCCCCAACGTCTATATCTTCGATCCGACTTCAACCAACGTTCAGGGGATAATTTCGAGCATTTACCAGTCGCAGATGCCGACGTCCGGCCAGTTCAACCAATCCCGGTATGCGATCCTGTTCAAGCCCGGCGCCTATAACCTTGACGTGCGCGTGGGCTACTACACGGAAGTCGCGGGCCTGGGACTGTCTCCCGATGACGTCACGATCACGGGAGCGGTGCGAACCCAGGATGACCCGTCGACCAATCCGATAGATGCCGGACCCGGCGCGCTGGACAACTTCTGGAGGATGGCGGAAAACCTCGCAGTGGTCCCGACCCTGGGGTCGTTGACGCTGGGGCCGGCATCGATTCCCCTGAATCAGGACGTATGGGCGGTATCCCAGGCCGCGCCGCTCCGCCGAATCCATGTCAGGCAGAATGGCGCGACCCCGTCTACTTTGCGCCTGTTCGATGTCGGATATTCGAGCGGCGGGTTCATGGCCGATTCAAAGGTCGAAGGGGCAGTTGAGCCCGGCTCTCAGCAACAATGGTTGTCACGCAACAGCGAGTGGACTCAATGGAACGACGAGGTTTGGAATGACGTCTTCGTCGGTTCGACACCGGTTCCATCGGGCACCTGGCCGAGTGCAGCGATAACCAACGGCGGCGACGCCCCGATCGTCAGGGAGAAGCCGTTCCTGTACATCGATCAAGGCGGAAATTACTTCGTGATGGTACCCGCCTTGAAGTACAACTCCCGCGGGGTCGATTGGAACGGAGTGTCGCCTGCGGGAACGCCGATACCGATCCAGGACTTCTACATCGTCAAGGCCGCGGCGCAGGGGCAACCAACCGCGATCGACGCATCGGCTATCAACGCCGCCCTGAGCAATGGAAAGCATCTCCTGTTCACCCCCGGGGTGTACTACGTGAACGGTACTATCCAGGTGACTACACCCGGCACGGTCGTGCTGGGACTGGGCTTGGCGACGCTGGTCGCGAACAACGGCAATCCCATCATGACGGTCGCGGACGTGGACGGAGTCAGTGTGGCCGGACTTTTATTTGACGCCGGCCCGACGAACACCTCCACGCTCCTGCAGATGGGAGAAGCCGGGAGTTCCGTGGATCATTCATCCAATCCCAGCTTTCTGTTCGATGTGTTTTGCCGAGTGGGAGGGCCTTCGCAATACGCGGGCACCACCTCGAGCTGTGTCACGATCAACAGCAGCAATGTCGTCGGTGACAATCTATGGCTGTGGCGCGCGGATCACGGCAGCAACGTCGGTTGGACGCAGAATCTCGCCGATAGCGGCCTCATCGTGAACGGCGCGAGTGTGACGATGTACGGACTCGCGGTCGAGCACTTTCAAAAGTACCAGACCGTGTGGAATGGCGAGGGTGGGCGGGTTTACTTCTACCAATCGGAGATGCCGTACGATCCCCCGAACCAGACTGCATGGAGAAACGACGGCAATGGCAACGGCTACGCTTCGTACAAGGTCGCCGACAGTGTGACCGACCATAGGGCGTGGGGCGTGGGAGTGTACTGTTACTTCAGGGACGCCGCGGTGGTCGCGGACCGCGCGATCGAAGTTCCGCCGGGAGTCGAGAGCGGCTTCACCGATATGGTCACCTTTTGGCTAAACGGGACCAGCGGCTCCGAGATCGCACACATAATCAACAACGATGGCACGGCAGTGACCATCGGCAATCGCAAGGCCACCCTGCCCCCGTAAGGACCAAAGCCGCTTCGTTCGCCCGGAGCGTGATCGAGACAGTTTGAATACCGCGGAAGCGCGACACTACAATCTGGACCTGCGCGCGGAGGAGCCGTTTGCAAGTGGGCGAGCTGGAAAAAGGCATTCTTCTAATCTCGTGTATCGATCGACCGGGCATCATCGCGCGCGTCTCGGGGCATCTGTTCGAACTCGGCTGCAATATCATCACCTCGGATCAGTACTCTGACGACGAGGACGGGCATTTTTTCTGGCGAATCTATTTCGAGAGCCAGAAGCTGCCGGTGACCGCGCTCGCCGGTGACCTCGGCGGGAGCCTGCCCGGACTGCTGCCGTGGGAGCAGCTGCGATGGCATCTGTATGACGCATCGAAGCGGGACCGGATGGTGATCATGGTGTCGCGGCTGGCGCACTGCATGATGGACCTGCTGAGCCGCTACCGATTCGGCGAGCTGGAGGCCGACGTGGTCGGGGTGATCAGCAACCATCCGGATCTGGAATCGCTGGCGCGGCCGTTCGGAGTGCCGTTCGAGGTGATCGCGGTCAAAAAGGACCAGAAGGCGGAGGCGGAAGCGAAGCTGCTCAAGCGGCTGGATGAGTTGAAGGCGGACACGGTGGTGCTCGCGCGCTACATGCAGGTGCTGTCGGGTGACTTCCTCAAGAAATGGCGGAAGCCGATCGTGAATATCCATCACAGCTTTCTGCCCGCATTCGCGGGATCGAGTCCGTACCGTCAGGCGCATGACCGGGGGGTGAAACTAATCGGCGCGACGGCACACTACGTCACGGAGGAACTGGATGCGGGCCCGATTATCGCGCAGGCCACCACGGCGATAACGCATCGCGACACGATCGCGGACCTGGCGCGCAAGGGGAAGGACCTGGAAGTGATCACGCTGGCGAAGGCGGTGCGGGCGCATCTGAACAAGCAGGTCCTGACGCATCACAATCGCACAATTGTGTTTGAGTAAGGCCCTTACAGTTAAGCAATTGGTGGCGCGGGCGCTGCGCCCGCGCATCGTCGGCGGGCACGGCGGTCCGCCCCAGTCTTTCAATCCGGGAAAGGCGCAGGCAGGAGGACGCGGCGCCTGGTCCCACTAGTTGCGACAGTTTGGGTCGTTCGCTGTGCAGCGAGCGTTGCACCTCTCCTTAGTCCTCCCCTTGGACAAGGGGAGGACTCAGGAGGGGGGGCCGAGGAAGAAATTCAGGGAGCGGTTGGCGAAGGCGATTATCGGGGTCCAGTAGAGGCCCAGCGCGATCGTGGCGCAGGCCAGCACGCCCATCAGGCCGTAGTTCCAGGTATCCGGGGTCAGGCTGCCCTCGTCGCCTTTCGGCGTGTCGAGGAACATCGTCTTGATTGGACGCATGTAGTAGTAGAGCGACACGACCGAGTTCAGCACGCCGATAATCGCGAGCAGGTAGAACTGGCCGTGGATTACCGCCGCGAAGAGATAGAACTTGCCGATGAATCCCACCGTAAGCGGAATGCCGGTGAGCGAGAGCAGGAAGATGCTCAGCGCGATCGCGGGCACGATGCCGCCGCGCCATGCCAGGCCGCGGTACGCATCGATGTCTTCGCGGCCGGTCGAGTTCGCCACGATCATGACTACGAGGAATGCGCCCGCATCCATCACGTAATACGCGAAGAGATAGAAGAGCATCGCGCGGATACCGTCATTGGACAGCACCACGAAGCCCATCAGCGCGTAGCCGGCCTGCGCGATACTTGAGTAGGCGAGCAGGCGCTTCATGTTGGTCTGCTGCAAGGCGGCGAGATTCCCCAGCGTCATGGTGATTACGCAGATGACGAGGAGGAGCTGTGGCCAATCGACACCCTTAAGCGCCTGCCAGCTTCCGTTGGTGGTCAGCGACGAGATGGCAGGGAAAAAGAAGCGCGTCAGCAGTGCGAAGCCGGCGGCCTTGGAACCGATCGCGAGAAAGGTCGTGATGGGAATCGGCGCACCCGTGTACACATCGGGGGCCCACATGTGGAACGGCACGGAAGAAACCTTGTAGCCCATGCCGGCGAGGATCAGGACCAGTGAAATGAAGACCGCCAGGACCGGCAGCATGCCGGGAGTGTTGAGGGCGTGGTTGATGGTCGCAAAGTCGAGCGAACCGGTGATGCCGAAGATCCAGCTCATGCCGTAGATCATCGTGCCCGAGGCGACGCCGCCGTAGATGAGATATTTCAGCGCGGCTTCGAGCGAGCGGCGGTTGTGGCGCAGGAAGCCGGTAAGGATGTACGAGGTCAGGCTGACGAACTCGAGCGCGAGGTAGGCCATCAGCAGGTTGGCCGACTCCGCCATCAGGAACATCGCGAGCGTGCTCGCGAGCAGGATGGCGTAGTACTCGCCCTGGTCACATCCGTGGACCTCTTCGGAGCCCATCGACATCCAGACCGCCACCAGGGCGGCCAGCGCGATCAGGGCACGGAAGAACATCGCGAAGCCGTCGAACACCAGCATCCGATGGAACAGCATCGCGTTGGCGGTGACCGGGGTGAGGGCGATCAGGAGCAGCGCGCCGGCGGTGATGATGAGGGCGAGATCGCCGAGATGCGATTTGTTCGTGACCAGGAGATCGACGATGACGATCAGCAGGACGCCTGAGCTGAGCAGAAGCTCGGGGAGGAAATGAGCGAGGCTTGCGTAGTTACCGAGGTCCATCAGATCAGAATTCCATAGTCGCGCGCAGAAAAAACGCACGCTGAATAAGGTCCCTCACTCGGCGCCGAAAAAATGGCGCCGACCTCTCCGCTCGGGGAGAGGTTAAGAAGCGCAGCGTCCTGGCAAGCTCCGATCATTCGGCCGTTCATCATGAGCTTCAGTGGAGAAGCGCGAGAGCGGGCCCGGGGGTTGCGAGCACAACCTCGTTAAGATGTACCAGCGACGTGTTCAGCAGCCCGAGGACCGCGTGAGGGTAAACGCCGAGGATGATCACGATGATGGCGAGCGGCACCAGGCTGAAAGCTTCGCGGAAACTCAGATCCTTGTACCCGGCGTACTTCTCGTTGAAGGGGCCGAGGTAGATGCGCTGGTAGGTCCAGAGCAGATAGCCGGCGGTGAGGACCGCGGTGGCCGCGCCGAACACCGTCATCAAGGGGTAGGTCTGCCAGGAACCGAGCAGGACCAGCACTTCAGAGATGAACGCGGACATACCCGGCAGCGCCATGCCCGCGAAGAACGCGAAGCCTGTCACTGCGGCATAGAACGGCATCTGCTGCGCCAGGCCGCCGAAGCCCGCGATCTCGCGATGATGCGCGCGATCGTAGATGACGCCGACCAGGATGAAGAGCATCGCGGTAACGGTGCCATGGTTGAACATCTGGAACACGGCGCCGTTGATTCCGGCGGCGGTGAACGACGCGCATCCGAGCATCACGTAGCCCATGTGACTGATCGAGGAATACGCGATGAGCTTTTTGAAATCGGTCTGCGCCATCGCGCACATCGCGCCGTAGACGATATTGACGGTGCCGATGACGCCGAGGAACAGCCAGGCGAGCTGATGAGTGGCCTCCGGCAGGATCGCAAAATTGACGCGCAGGATTCCGTAGGTGCCCATCTTGAGCAGCACGCCGGCCAGGATGACCGAGATGGCGGTGGGCGCCTCGACGTGCGCATCGGGCAACCACGTATGGAACGGGAACGCCGGGATCTTGATGGCGAACCCGATGAACAGGGCGATCCAGGCGATGCGCTGGAAAGCAGTCGAGTAGTGCGACGCGTTGGAGGCCAGCACGGTCATGTCGAAGGTGCTCTGCGCGCCGTAGTAATAGAGGCCCAGCATCGCGAGCAGGATCAGCACCGAGCCGAACAAGGTGTAGAGGAAGAACTTGATCGCGGCGTACTCGCGGCGCGGGCCGCCCCAGATGCCGATGAGGAAGTACATCGGCAGCAGCATCACTTCCCAGAAGATGTAGAAGAGGAAGAAATCGAGCGAGACGAACACGCCCATCATGCCCGCATCGAGCATCAGCAGCAGCGCGTAGTAAGCCTTCTCGGCGCGGGTGATGCTGAAGCTCGCGAACACGGAGATGAAGCAGATGAGCGCGGTCAGCAGGACCATCGAGATCGAGATGCCGTCAACGCCGATGAAATAGGTGATGTGGTAGGACGGGATCCAGTTGTACTTTTCGGCGAACTGGATCGCGGTGGTGGTGGTGTCGAAGCCGCGATAGAGGCCGACTGCGATGAGGAGCTGGATGCCGGTGGCGGCGACGGCAATCCACTTGCAGATGTCCTTCATCGCCTCGGGCGTGGCGAGGCATACGACCATCGCCGCAACCGGAATGAATGTGATCAGCGTAAGCGCGTGATTCATTTGATATTGGTCCCGTTCCCCGTCGGCGCGCGCTCAGGCATGCAGCATCGCGCGCACCAGTAGAATCACCATCACGGCAGCCAAAATGCCGTAGAGATACCCGTTAATCGAGCCGGTCTGGAGCCGGCGCAAGCGACCGCCGACATCGAGCGTCACCAGCGATGCGGCATTCACGAGCCCATCGACGATGTAGTTATCGAACAGGCCCGAGAGCCATGCGCCGAACACCGTCAGGGTCGCCGCGAGGTTCACGATGCCGTCGATGATGTGCAAGTCGAACCATGCGAGCGCCCGCGTCAGCAGCAGGTAAGGCTGCACGACGACGAAGTTGTACAGCTCGTCGACGTAGTACTTGTTGAACACCCATTCGTACGGCGCGCCGCCGAAGGACTTGCTGAAGCGCTCGGGATCGATGGTGCCCTGCCGATACATCAGGTCGGCGAAGTACCATCCGATAACCACCATCGTGAAGGTGACGAATCCGAGAGCCGCCTCGAGATGATGGCTGTGAATCGCGGCGTGTTCGATCGCCACCGTGGCGGGGCTGCTGAAAATCGGTTCGAGGAAGTCCTCGAACGGCTTGAAGGTCGCGATGAACTCCGGAATCTTCACGACGCCGCCGACCACGGAGAGAATGCCCAGCACGATGAGCACATAGGCCATCGAGGGCGGAGATTCGTGCAGATGGTGTTCCTGCTCGTGGGTACCGCGGAATTCGCCGAAGAAGGTCATGTAGACCTGGCGGAACATGTAGAAGACGGTCATCGCCGCGCCCAGCAGCAGGAACGCCCAGACCACGGTGTGGCCGTGCGCGAAAGCCTGCCAGATGATCTCGTCCTTGGACATGAAGCCTGCGAACGGCGGCACGCCGCAGAGCGCGAGCGTAGCGGCCAGGAAGGTGAAGAACGTGATGGGCATCTTGTGGCGCAGCGCGCCCATCTTGCGCATGTCCTGCTCACCGCCCATCGCGTGGATGACCGAGCCGGAGCCGAGGAACAGGCAGGCTTTGAAGAACGCGTGGGTCATCAGGTGGAACACGCCCGCCGCGTATGCGCCGACGCCGACCGCCGCGAACATGTAACCGAGCTGGCTCACGGTCGAGTAGGCGAGGACTTTCTTGATGTCGTTCTGCGCGATGCCGATGGTGGCGGCGCCGAATGCGGTCAGGCCGCCGACGACAGCCACGACCGTCATGGTCGCGGGCGCCATCGAGAACAGGAAATTGAGGCGCGCGACCATGTAGATGCCGGCGGTGACCATGGTCGCCGCATGGATGAGCGCGCTGACGGGAGTCGGACCCGCCATCGCATCGGGCAGCCATACATAGAGAGGAATCTGCGCCGACTTGCCGGTGGCGCCCGCGAACATCAGCAGCGTGACGAAGGTGACCATCGACATGCCGAGATACCCGGGCATACCCGCGAGCAGGGGCGCATACTGCGCAACTTCGCGCGTCACCAGGGTCGGATGGCCGACCTTGCCGAGCGCCATGAAGAGGCTGTAGAGCGCGATGACGAAGGCCCAGTCTCCCACGCGATTGACGATGAAAGCCTTGTTGCCGGCGGTGGTGTTGGCGAGGACCTTGTACCAGAAGCCGATGAGCGCGAAGGAGCAGAGCCCCACGCCTTCCCATCCGACGAACATCAGCCACATGTTGTCGCCGAGGACCAGCACGAGCATCGCGAAGGTGAACAGGTTGAGCCATCCGAAGAACCGCCAGTACGATTCCTCGTCGTGCATGTAACCGGTCGAGTAGATGTGGATGAGGCCGCCGACGCCCGTGATGATCAGCGTCATGATCATCGAGAGCGGGTCGAGCCAGAACGCGATATCGAGGTTGAGCCCGCCGACATCGATCCAGGTCCAGAGGCGGTCGAGCATGAAGCGCTCTTCGGCGGGAGCAGCGACCATCGCGAAGAAGGTTTTGAGGGCGAGGCAGAAAGCGATTATGACGACGCCGCATCCGACGAGGCTGATGGCGCGCTTGCCGAAGGTCTTCTGGAGCCAGGGGCCCAGCAGAAAATTGATCGCCGCGCCGACGAGAGGCAGCAGCACGATATAGCGTGCGATCGTTATGCTTACCGGATGGTCCATCACGTAGTGCTCAGGTCAAATTGTCGTGCCGGAAATCGGAAGATCCGCCCCGCAAAGCCCCACCTCGACAATCCGGCTGATATAAGCAGAAAAATGTAATTCCGAAAAGGCGAGCCGGTGCAAACGAAGGGCCGTCGCCCGATCGTCGTACCCCACCCCAGCCCTCTCCCTGGACAAGGAGAGGGAACCAGTCGGCGCTAGCGCGTTATCCACTGAGGGTCTCGGTCGCATCGACATCGATGGTTTTGAAGTTCTGGTAGATGGCCAGGACCACGGCGAGGCCGATCACCGCCTCGGCCGCCGCCAGCATGATTACGAAGATAACGAAGATCTGGCCGTCGTATTTGCCGCCGCCGTAGAAGGCAAAGGCCAGGTAGTTGATATTGGCCGAATTCAGTATGAGCTCGACGCCCATCAGGATGCCGATGGCGTTGCGGCGGGTGAGGACGCAGACCATGCCGAGCGAGAAGACGACGAGGCTCAGCAGCAGGAAGTGATTGAGTCCGATTGCGGCTGACATTTCCCTACTCGCGGGCCTCGTGCCGTGAAATGACGATCGACCCGATCAGCGCGGCCAGCAGGACCAGCGAAGCAATCTCGAACGGCAGCACGTAGTCGCCGAGAAACGCGTTGCCGATTCCATAAGTGGTTGGAGACGGCGTAAAAGCCGCAGCCACGTGCCAGTGAGTGCGCTCGATCGCATAAGCCATCACGCCGCCCGCGATCGCGACGATCGCGACGGCAGGCGCCAGGCCGACCGCGCGATTGGAGATTGTCACATCGGCGATGCCCTGCGTCAGCATCACGGCGAAGATGGTCAGCACCAGGATGCCGCCGACATAGACGAGCAGTTGGACCATCGCGACGAAATCCGCGGCGAGCAGGACGTAGAGACCGACCACGCCCATGAAGGCGCCGAGGAGCGCGAAGGTCGAGTAAACGATGTTGCGGGAGAACGCGACCATGCAGGACGAGCCGACGGTCAGCGCCGCAAGCGCATAGAAGATGATGGTCGCAACCATGCCCCGAGAATCTCCTCCCCTACCCCCGGCCGTGGCGCTTACGCTTCGGCCTCTTCTTCCGCGGGCTTCTCGCCGCCGGGCTGAGCGAACTCGTTGATATAGCGCATGCCGCGATTGAGAATCGGCGCGATGCGCGGATCGGTTTCGGGTCCCTTCTTGGGTTTGTAAGCCTGCACGGGTTCCTTGACGAACCGGCGAATCAGGCTTTCGAGCGAATAGTCGGCGCCCTCGAACTCGGTGGTGTGATGAATCGAGCCGGTCGGGCACGGCTCGCTGCACAGGCCGCAATACATGCACTTGGCGATGTCGATATCGAACTGCGAGATGATCATCGACTTCGTCTTCTGATCTTTCTCGCAGGCGATGACGATGCAATCGATCGGGCAGGCGCGCTCGCACGCCAGGCATCCGGTGCAGATCTCGAGATCGACTTCGAGGATGCCGCGATAGCGGAACGGGAGCGTGTCCTGGACGCGGACCGGCATGCGGTCGGGATACTGGACGGTGTAGGGGCGGCGCACGAAGTGCGATGCCGTCACGGCCATCCCCTCGAAGATCGTGGAGACGGTGTCTTTTATATTTTGGATGTAGGAGCCGAACGCACCCATCTTTTCAAATCCTAGATACCGGGACGGAAGTAGAGTTCCATCCGGGACCGACGCACATAGTACACCACCCGGCGCAGGAACATCGCCAATACCACCAGGCCGCCGGCGAACATCAGGTAGCCCATGAACGCGTTGCCGTCGGGCCAAATCGCGACCCAGACCGCGGTGCCGATCATGTCGGCGAACGAAATCGGCACGAAGTATTTCCAGCACAGGGTCATGAGCTGATCGATACGCACGCGCGGCAGCGTGCCGCGAATCCACATCGAGACGAACACGACCGCCAGAACTTTCAGGTTGAAGGTGATGAGCTCGAGGATGTTCATCACGACCGCGTTGTCGGTCACGTGCGGGAAGCGCCATCCGCCGAAAAACAGCGTGGTCATCAGCGCGCCGATGAGGAACAGGTTTCCCCACTCGGCCATGAAGAAGAAGGTGTAGCGCATCCCGCTGTACTCGGTGGCGAAGCCGGCGACCAGCTCGCTTTCGGCTTCAGGCAAGTCGAAGGGAGTACGGTTTCCTTCAGCGAGAGCCGAGACGAACAAGATATTGGCCGCGATGAAGGTGAAGGGATTGGCGAACACGAACCAGTGCTGCGGGGCCCATCCCTGCGCGCGGATAATTCCCTGCATCGAGAGCGTTCCGGTCATCAGCACGACCGGGAAAATCGACAGCCCGGCGGGAATCTCGTAGCTGACGATCTGCGCCGCGGAGCGGATTCCACCGATCAGCGACCACTTGTCATTGGAGGCCCATCCCGCCATCAGCACGCCCACCACGGTGAGCGCCGTAATCGAGGTGAAGAACAACACACCCACGTTGAGGTCGGCGAGGATGAGACTGCTGGAGAACGGCATCACCGACCACGGCAGGATGAACGCGAGCATCACGAGGTACGGCGCGAGCTTGAACAGGGGCGCATCGGCCTCGGCCGGAATCAGGTCTTCCTTGCAGATGTTCTTGAGGCCGTCGGCGAGCCACTGGAGAAAGCCTTGCGGCCCCACGCGATTGGGACCCACGCGCGACTGGATACGAGCCCATACGCGGCGCTCGAGCCAGGTGACGATACCGGCAAAGGGCATCGCGACCACCAGGAACACGATCGCGCCCATCACGAATTCGACGATCGCGGCGACCACGGCGAAGTTGGGTTTCGGCCCGAACATGCCGGAAGCGATCAGGTTGTTGATCAGCGTTTCCATGCTCTAGCGATCGATCTCCGGCGCAACCACGTCGAGGCTTGCGATCAAGGTAACGAGGTCCGCGATCATCAGGCCGCGGCTCAGCTTCTGGATGATGCCCATCGCGGCGAACGACCCGGTACGGACGTGTACGCGCCACGGGTAGCCGGTGCCATCGCTGACCACGTACCAACCCATGTCGCCGCGCCCGGATTCGACGCGAACCTGGCATTCGCCCCTGGGGGGCTTGAAGTTGCGCGCGACCTTAGCGAGCACAGGGCCGGAAGGGAGCTGGGTGAGAGCCTGGCGCAGAATCTTTGCAGATTCCTTCATCTCGCGGATTCGCATCATGTATCGATCCATCGAATCGCCAAGGGTGCCCCACTCGCCCGAGCCTACAGGGACCTCGAAGTCGAACTCCGGATAGACCGAATACGGGATGTCCTTGCGGATGTCCCACTTGATGCCGCAAGCGCGCAGGTTGGGCCCGACGAGGTTATAGCCGATGGCTTCCTCGGGTGTGATCACGCCGACGTTGGCGAGGCGCTCGACGTAGATCTTGTTGTAGGAGATGAGCGCGTTGAACTCATCGAGGATCGGACCGAAGTGATCGAGGTACGCCAGCGCCTTCTCGCGCCAGCCCGGTGGAAGATCCCAGGCGACGCCGCCGATGCGCATATAGTTGAAGGTCAGGCGCGCGCCGCAGAGCTCCTCGATCAGATCATTGATCATTTCGCGTTCGCGCAGCGCATGCGTGAACGGCGTCATCGCACCGATATCCATGCCCATGGTACCGGCGGAGAGCAGGTGCGAGGCGATGCGATTGAACTCGGCGGCGATGACGCGGCAGTACTCGCCGCGCCGGGGAACCTCGATGCCGGCGAGCTTCTCGCTGGCCATGCCCCATCCCTGGTTGGTGAACATCGCGCAGATGTAATCGACGCGATCGGTGTAGGGCATGAAGCCGTGGTAGCCGACCTTCTCGGCGATCTTCTCGATCGAGCGATGCAGGTAGCCGACGTCGGGAACGGCTTCGCGCATCACCTCGCCGTCGGCGCGCACCACGAAGCGGAGCACGCCGTGAGTCGAGGGATGCTGCGGACCCATGTTGAGGGTCATTTCTTCGGTGCGAAAGGTGCTCATTTCTTTTTGGGGTCGAGCCGGATGATGGGGCTCTCGCGGACGGTTGCGATGCCGTGGTATTCGAGCGGCTCGACGAAGTCCTTGCGCAGGGGATAGCCGGGCCAATCCTCGGGCATCAGGATGCGGCGCAGGTCGCTATGCCCTTCGAAGTTCACGCCGAGCAGGTCGAAAATCTCGCGCTCCATCCAGTTGGCCGACTTCCAGACCTCTTCCAGCGTATGCACCGACGGATTGTCGCGCGGCAGCTTGACCTTGAGCACGGCGCCGTGGCGCAGCCGGTAAGAAAAGAAATGGTAGACGACCTCGAGGTGATCCTTGTAATCGACGCCGCTCTGGTTGGAGAGGCAGTCCATCGAGGTTTGCGGATCGTCGCGCAGCCACTGGCCGATCTCAACGATCGCGCCGGGGTCGATCACGCAGAACGGGTCAGGTTTGGTTTCGGAAATTTCGAGAACGCGATCGCCGAACCGTTCCTTGATCCGCTGATATATCGCCAGCGGTTCCATCCTCAGGCTGCTGTCACCTGGGCGCCGTTGCCGCGGGTCAGCCAGCGCTCCGTCATCATCTTTTCCTGGAGCTTCAGCAGCCCCTCGGTCAGGGCCTCGGGACGCGGAGGACATCCGGGCACGTACACATCGACGGGGACGATCTTGTCCACGCCGTCGCACACCGAATAAGCGAGCTGGAAGAGTCCGCCGCAGCTCGCACAGGAGCCCATCGAGATGACATAGCGGGGCTCGGGCATCTGGTCGTAGAGCAGCCGGGTCCGCAGCGCCATCTTCAGGGTCAGGGTGCCGGCCACGATCATCAGGTCGGACTGGCGAGCGGACGCGCGCGGGCTTGCGCCGAAGCGATCGATATCGGCGCGGGGGCCGCCGGTGTGCATCAACTCGATCGCGCAGCAGGCCAGGCCGAAGAGCATGTACCAGACGCTCGATTTGCGCATCCAGTTGAGCAGTTCATCGGTCTTGGTCGTCAGCACGTAATCAGGGAGCGTATTCAGAAGGGACATGATTCAATCACCACCTACTCCGGCACCTTCTTGACCCATTCGAGGTCGTGCTTGACCCACACGTAGATCAATCCCACGAAGAGGATGAGCAGGAAAATCAGGATTTCGGTCAGCGCGAAGAGGCGCTGCCCGCTGCGCACCCAATCGAGATAGACGGCCGCGATAGGATAGACGAAGGCGACCTCGACCTCGAAGACCACGAAAATCAAGGCAATCAGGTAGAAGCGGACGTTGAAGTTAATCCAGGCACGCCCGGTCGGCGGTTCGCCGCACTCATAGGGCATGACCTTGCGCGGGTAGGGATTGTTGGGTGCGAGCAGCTTCTGCAACCCGAACATCGCCGCGATCAAGCCGATCCCGAACACAGTCAGGGCTAGCGGCACGCCGAAGTGCAGATACATAAGCTAATTACCGCAACCTCAATTAGTTGTACCGGATCGAACTGTCAAGAAGAGAGACTTTTCGGGCAACCATCGACGCTTAAGTCCAACTTCTTTTCACCATCACTATATAGCAGCCGGAGCGGGCGGGAAAATGGCGCTACTTGAGTGATTTGGCGAGCTTTTCGAATTCGGGCCCTTCGACCCATGCGCCATCGCCATCGGGACACACCAGCATCGCGACCTGATCCAGGGTGTGCGGCACCAGCGTACGCTTGCAGTCAGGACATTGCATCGACTTTTCGAGCTTTTCACGGAGGTGTTTCATGAGCTCCGCATCCTGTTGCGCGGCCCATTGTTCTTCGCGAGCAGCGTCGACATTGCGAAGCTTGTCACCGAGGCGATCTCTCTCGTCACTCATGGTGCGGATGGTTTCCGGTTTGGGTTGTTGAAAAAAGATCGCTGAGCCTGGAGCTCAGCTCATCTCCTTGATGAGCTTGCCGCTGCGAGCCTTCTCGACGGTGGACTCGAACTTGGAGCCCAGGTCCACGCCCATCTCTTTCGCGCGCTTCTTGGCCCACAGGCCGACGTTGCGCGAGTCGCGGTAGAAGGATTCATCGCGGGGTTTGGAGGTATCGAAGTTCCGGAGCCGCGATGCTTCGCTTTCGACCACGGAGAACGCGGACATCACGCGGCGCAGTTTGGCCGAGTTGCACCCGGGGCAGGCACGCCGTTCGCGCTTGTGCGAGCCGAGGACGACGTGGGAGCTGATTCGTCCGCATCGGGCGCACTCGTATTCGAAGATCGGCATCGCGATTTCGAGAATATCGGGAGAGTGAGAGGCGGGCAACGAAGGCGTTGGCAGGCGCGCTTGCGGGCAGTTTCCAGCGACACCTCGGTCAACGAGGTGCTGCGGAAGTTCCTGGAGTCCTATGCGGGAACCGATACGGCACAAAGGACCGCCCTGGATCGCCTGCTGACGCTATCTCGAAAATCGCGTTCGCGCAGTTCCCGCGGTCATCGCTGGACTCGTGACGACCTGCACGAGCGCAGCTGATGCTTCGGTTTTTCGATACCAATGTTCTTGTGTACCTGTTCGATGCCTCGCAGGCACCGAAGAAAGCACGCGCCCAGGCCCTGTTGGCCGATGCGGTCGTCGGCGGCGATGCGCTGCTGAGCACGCAGGTGTTGCAGGAGTTCTTTGTCGCCGTGACGCGCAAGCTATCGACGCCTCTACCTCACGATCAAGCCGAGCAGGCAGTAAGAGAGCTATCATCGCTCCCGGTGGTCGATGTCGACACGGCCACGATACTGGAGAGTATCGCGACGATGCGGCGATATGGATTTTCCTTTTGGGATTCATTGATCGTGCGATCCGCGATCAAAGGCGGCGCCTCGGTCCTATACACGGAAGATCTGAACGACGGTCAAAAGATCGAAACGTTAACCGTTCACAATCCGTTCGCCTGAGAGAATCGTTCACTTCGAGGCAAGCTTGTGGTCGAGGCCGGCGATGCCGGGGACGTCGAGCCGATAAGTTCTTTCAGGGCTGCGGGAACCGAAACGTCAGCAACGGCCGCACATCGGGCGATAGGTGACGACGACGCGATTGCGGGCTATCGATCCGGAAAGAAGAGATTGGCGATGGGACTACCGGCAAGAAACAACACTCCGACCGCGCCGACGGCTATTCCCGTGCCCAACCACCATAGAGAGCGATACTCCACGCCGAGAACAATCATCAGCAGGGCCCACAGCGGCAGGATTCCCGAGATGCCCAGGCGGATGAGGGCACTAACGGCGCGTTCCGCTTTCTCGACCTGATCAGCCATCGGCACTCTATCTAGCGGTTCCGCCCTCGCTGTTCAAACCATCCTGCGCAGGTTCAAGCAGGTACAGGGACAAGCCACCATCGCGGCCGATACCGTTCGATCGAGCGAGCATGCGCATCCGCTTGCGATAGGATTCCGGGAGCAGCCCGAGCTCGAAATCGTGCGCCACCAGGCAGGAGGGTCGATCGGCGGGAGGAGCGGGAGGCTGGTCGCGGAAAATCGGGGGCACATGCTCGCCATGAACCAGGGGCGGGATTCCCTTTCCATAGTAGAAGGCCAACTCGAAGTCGGCGTCATGCACGACGAACAGCGTGTGATCATCGATCTGATCGCGAACATCGGCGAGAAAGATCCTGCAGCTGCGCGCCCACGCAAGCTCGGGGCGAACGACGGTATCGATGAGGAGAACGCCGGCCAGGCTGATGGTTCCGATCAACGCTCCGGCCAGCATAAGGGAGCGCCGGTAGAGAAAGACCAGGGTCGCAACTGCCGCCACACCCGAAACTGCCAGCACCAGCATGAAGGGAGCGCTGCGCGCGCCTATCCCGCGTTCGAGCAGCGTCATCAAGGCGGCATCGCTGGATTGAAGCGACAAGTCCGGATTCCGGCGCGCGGTCACGAGCGCAAGGACGGCGGCGAGAATCGTGGCGAAAGCGATCAGCGCGCTGACACCATCGCGAATCTTCGCTCCGCCCGGATACGCGCTCGTGGGCTCCCGCAATCCGAATGCCGCAGCGCTCAGGATAGCTACGCCCGGCAACGCCGGCAGGATGTAATCGTCGCGTTTGGCGCTTGCAATCGAGAAGAAGAGCACGACCGCGGCCAGCATGCTGGCCTGGAAGATCAGGGGCCTGCGCTGCGCGTCCGGAATCTCGCCGGTCGCGAAGCCGGCCAGCGCCGCGGGCATCAACAGGATGAGCGGATTGGCGCCGCCGATCAGTCGCGCGACGATGTACCAGAAGGGGCGCGAGCCTTCTCCGGTCCCACCCATACCGGCGGGCGCGAAGTGCCCGAGGTTTTCGTGGAGGAAGATGCCGAATTCATGAGCGCCGCCGACGCTGAACAAAACCAGGTACCAGCACGCGCCTATGGCGGCCGAGATGGCAAAGATTTGCCACGGCCACGCGTGGCGCAGGAGCACACGCACGCCGCTGCGGCTCAGTAGCGCGAAGAGAAGTGCAGCGAGCGCGACCAGGATGAGGACGACAGGGCCCTTGGTCACGATGCCGAGGCCGAGCAGGACACCCGCCGCGACCACGCGTCGAGGAGCGACGCTCCCGGCGAACATCGGATAAATGAGCAACCATGCGCTCATCAGCAGCGCGACCATCAACATGTCGGTGAGCGCGAGCGTAGCGCGCGACGAAAATCCGTAGATTCCAAGGAGGAACAGAAACGACAACCATCCCTGGGCGAAACCGACCTCGGACGCGGTCCACGCGAGCACTTCAACCGCGATCGCGGTGGCCGATACGACCGAGACCAGCCGCGCCCTGGTCTCATCGACAGTTCCTCCGCTGGCCTTGGTGACCAGGGCGGATAGCCAATAGAAAAGGGGCGGCTTGCGGTTGAAGAAGCCGTAGTAGTCACGCGGCATGATCCAGTTGCCATCTCGGGCAACGCTGACGATCCATTCCGCGGACTGGGGCTCGGCATCCTTCTGAAACGGCGCGCTGATTCCCGGGGCGAGCAGGACAAACGCGACCAGCGCAGCGGCGACGAGCTGAATAGTCGGCACAGGTCGCGCGATGCGAGGATCGGCGGCGGTGTTCACGCACTTTTACCGGCGCGGATGGGTTCGACCCAGAAATGGCGGATGCTTGCGGCCTCGAAAGTAGCCACCTGCATCGCGGCTGCGTTATGCGCGAAACCGACGCGCCCTGCCCTATCGATAATGATCAAGCCCGCCTCCGCGTGAAGCGGCGCAAGCAGTTCTTCGATCACCTCGCGCGCGGCGGCATTTGGAGCCGCAGCCAGAAGCCGGGTGACAGCCTCGCGGCACAAGCTCGCGAGAATGATCGCCTCGCCGTGGCCGGTTGCGGACGCGCCGCCGAGTGCGGAAGCAAAGGTCCCCGCGCCGATAATCGCGGAATCGCCAACTCGGCCGGGAATCTTGCCCGGGACGCCACCGGTGGAAGTTCCGGCGGCGACGTTGCCACGGGAGTCGATGGCGACCGCGCCGACTGTTCCGTGTTCCTGCGCGCGGGCGGGGCGCAGGCTGGCCTGTCGCATCCGCCATCGCTCGCGAGCGCGCGGGGTAATCAACTCATCGTTGCTGCAAAGGGCAATTCCGGAGCGGCGCGCGAATTGATGCGCGCCCTTCCCCGCCAGCATCACGTGCGGGGTTTCCTCCATCACGGCGCGCGCCAGCATCAGGGGGTTCCTGACACGGCTGACAACAGCAACCGCGCCGGCGGAGACCCGCACATCGCCCGCGGTGCGATCGGCAACCATGACCGAAGCATCCATCTCCACGGTACCGTCGGTGGTGAGAACCGAGCCGGTGCCGGCGTTGAAGAGGGGATGATCTTCGAGATCGACGACCGTGACCTGAACGGCATCGATCGCGCTGCCGCCCTCGCGGAGAATTTCCGCGCCACGCCGGACCGCCTCCAGGAGCGCCTTGCGGCGCTCGGGGCGTTCGGCGGCAGGACCCTTCGCGCCCGCACCGCCATGGGCAACCAGCGTCGGCGATATTCGTCCGCGCGACATTCAGGCGGGGCGTCGTGCCCAGAGGAACAGGCGCTTGAAATCGAAGGTCATCGGCCCGGTTGTTCCGTAGCCCTGATCCAGCCGCCGCCGGTAAGCATCGAGAAAGGCCCCATGCCGATCGGCAGGGAGCGCATTGATGAAAGGTCGCAATCCGGTCGCGCGATACCATTCGACGACTTCGGACGGGGCCTGCATCGGATGATGAAACGTATGGTAGTGGCAATCGATTTCGGAAAAACCGATCCCGCGCAGAATTTGCTCGTACTTGTCGGGCGGCGGAATTTCGCGGAACGATTCGTCAACTCCGGACAGCAATGCACGCCAGGGCTCTTCGCGCGCGAGGCGGCTTAGCTCCACCTTTGCGGTTTCGAAATCATTCGCAGGCATCTGGACCACCATCCGGCCTCCGGGCACAAGCGCGCGGAACCATCGCGCGAGCACCTCGCGATGCCGGGGAATCCACTGCAGGGCGGCATTGGAAAAGACTATCGCGTACTCTTTTTCCGCATCGAGGTTCGCGATGTCACCGACGCGAAAGGCGAGCCGATCGCGAAGGTCCGGCGGCAGCGCGGCGCGCATTTTTTGCGCGGCCTCGATCATCGCGGTCGAGAGATCTATGCCTTCCACGCGGCCGTGAGCGGCGCGCCGCGCGAGCTCGACGGTGTTTTCTCCGGGGCCGCAGCCGAGATCGACGATGCGCTCATCGCCGGCGACAGGCAGGCGGGCGAAGATCAATTCGACGGGTTCGGCGCGGTAGCGGCGAAAGCGATTGTAGAGATCGGGTTCCCAGTCACTCATGGGCCAGTTGCAACCTTGGTGGCAGCATAGAAGCGGATGGGCGCGCTCTCAAGCTACTTGCTCCCGCGCCTGCTATCGGACAAACCATTAGCGCGATGGATTCACGATCGGGGGCCACGGAAGAGTCCGTAGTCGCAAAGCGAAACGGGCGCAAATTTGCACTGATCGGCGCCGTGATGATCGGGCTGGCGGCGGCGCTCTGGATTGGCGGCGCGACGCTGGTCGCGTATCGATTCAAGTACCCTACCTTCCTGGAAGAAGGACGAACCGACGTCTACGGCGCACGTATGTCGTCGGAAAATGCGCCGATCGATCCGCGCTCCGGGTTTGGGGCGGATTTTGAGGCGGTGACGATCCACGCAGGCGATCGCACCATCGAGGGATGGATGATTCCGGGCAAGCTTCCGGCCGCCGTGTTGCTGGTGCCGCCGGTCGGCGGCACTCGGCGCGACATGCTCGCGTACGCGAAGTTTCTTCACAATGCGGGTTATCCCGTGATGGCGATTGACAGCGGCGACACCTGGCAGACGGGGACATCGTGGGGATGGTGGGAACGAACGGCGGTGTTGTCCGCGCGGAGCGAACTGAGGCGTCGCGGCTTCAAGAAAATCGGGGCGCTCGGAGTTTCCGAGGGGGCGGCCGAGATCCTGATGGTGCAGGCCGCCGGCGCATCGTTCGACGCGATTGTTTCTGACAGCGCATACGGGAGCCTGGCCGGGATGTTCCGGCAGGTCCCGTCAATCGCGAACCTCAACCCGGCGGTGCAACAGACCGCTTTGTTCGAGGCAGGTTTTTTTCTCGGTCATTCGGTGTTCAAGATCGACCCCGCAAAGGCCGCGCGGGAAATCGGCGAGGCCGGGCTGCTGGTGGTCCAGAACCGCGACGACAAGATCGTAGGGGTATCGGACGCACAGGCGATCAGCGCGGCGGCAGGAAATCGTGGCGATTTGTGGATCGTGCCGGCAGGCGGTCATGGCGACGCAATCTACGAGGCGCCGGACGAGTACGCATCGCGGGTGCTGAAATTGTTCCAGGAGTACCTGCTGGCGCCGAGTTCGGATGGGTTGAAGAGCAAAATCTAGAGAGCGTGTAACCGATCCTCATCCGGCTCGAACCCCAAAGGAGCCGGAGAAAAACTCCGGCTCCCCGAATTGCAGAGAAACCGCGCTCTACATACGCGGCTGGCTGAGATCGACCAGTAGCGTGGATTTCAGGCGTTCGAACAACGAGTCGATGTCCCACGGGCCGTCGTTGTAAATGATCTTGTCGGGCACGATGTGCCGATAGCGCATGATGCGATAGCCCGATGCGCCGAAGCATTGGCCGGTGACACTGGCCGCATCGTCGCTGGCCAGGAAGACACAGATGGGCGCGATGTTGATGGGATCGCGGGGGGTGCCTTCCACGCTCTGGCTCTGCGGGACGCCGGTGGCGCCGGGCATGCGGCCGGCCGGAATCGTATCGGTCATGCGGGTCGAAGCGCCGGGCATGATCGCATTCACGGTGATGCCGTATTTCGACAGCGCGTTGGCGGAGCTGTAGGTGAGGCCCAGGATTCCTGCCTTTGCGGCAGCATAGTTGGGCTGGCCGGGGCTGCCGAGGGCGGAGTTTGACGAAAAGTTGATGACGCGTCCGCTCTTGTGCTCGCGCATGTAAGCGGTCGCCGGGCGCATCGTGCAGTAGTGCCCTTTCAGATGCACGCGAATCACGTCGTCCCACTCCTGCTCGCTCATGTTGAAGATCATGCGATCGCGCAAGATGCCCGCGACATTGACGAGGATGTCGAGCTTGCCGAACTCCTTGATGGCCTGGTTGACGAGGCCCTCGCCGCCCTCCACGGTCGCGATGTCCATGTGATTGGAGACCGCCTTGCCGCCGCCTGCCTTGATTTCCTTGACGACGTCATCGGCAGGCGAAGTGGTTTCGCGCTGACCCGCGACGGTGACGCCGAGATCGTTCACGACTACAGCGGCGCCTTGCGCAGCGAAGGTTTTCGCGATTCCGCGGCCGATACCGCGGCCGCCGCCGGTGATTATCGCAACTTTGCCATCGAGCTTGCCCATTGGTGAGAATCTCCCTTGATGGAATCCAAACTGTTGAACGGTTTCGGTTCCCGCGATGGCGGCGAGCCCGCCGCTGACGGGCCGACCGCATCGTCTCCCAGCGCTTATAGCGCAAAATTCCGGCGCGGGACCAGAAAGGTCACATGCTGACTTTCGCGACGACGAACTCGGTTATCTTCCCGTCCGTGCTGAGCCTGGCGATCTTGCCGCCGGGTTCGGTGAACCAGAGATTTCCGTCCGGGCCCGCAGCTATGAAGGTCGGAACGGTATCGGGGCCGGCGTGAAACCCGGTGAACTCGCCCGAGGGTGATACGCGATAGATCGCGCGTGCGCCGATAACCGTGATCCAGAGGTTGCCATCCGACCCGGCCGCGATGCCCAGCGGAGAACCCTTCTCGGGAAGCTGATACTCGGTTATCGCACCCGTGGGCGTAACCTTGCCGATCTTGTCGGTCGCCAGCTCCGTGAACCACACATTCCCGTCGGGACCCAGGGTCATGCAGCCCGGGGTTGAGTGCGGCGTCTGGATTGCAAATTCCGTCACCTTGCCGGTCGAGGTGATTCTGCCGAGACGATTGCCCCTGTCTTCGGCGAACCATACGTACCCGTCACGGCCAGCGACGATTTCCGCGGGACCGCCGCCCGAAGGCAGGCTGAACTCGGTTAGAGTTCCGGTCGGACTCAGGCGACCGACGCGATTGCCGGTACGCTCGGTGAACCAGAGATTGCCGTCAGTTCCGGTCGTAATACCGTTGGGTCCGCTCTTGTCGCGAGGCAGCTTGACGTACGCGACTTTGTCATCGGACGTGACACGCCCGATTCGATTGCCGATCGTATCGGTAAACCACATCGCGCCATCGGGTCCGGCGGTGATGCGCTGGGCGAATCCGCTCGGATCGATCTTGAAGCGCATCAGGGAGCCATCGTGCTCGATTCGCCCGATGCCATCGCCCTGGAACTCCGTGTACCAGACGGCGCCGTCCTTTCCGCCTGCGATCGCATAGGGAGAATACGAGCTGATGCCGGGATGGCGCGGCGCCGGAGTCGGGGTCGCAATGGGCGCGGGCGCAGAGGGAGGTTGAGCCGGCTGGGTGGTCGCGCATGCCGCGATAGTGAGGGAGGCAATCGCGGCGATCGCGAGCGAAAAGCCGGCTCGAGCGCGCGGACGGGTTGCCGAGCGCGGGTTGTGCGGAACCGTCGCGCGCACTATTTCACGATCGCGCGCGCGTGCAGATCGGCTATCTCCTGCCGGTTGAACCCGAAGTCGGCGAGAATCTCATCGGTGTTTTCCCCCAGGCCGGGCGCGTGGCGCCAGAGCTGAGGTTTCTTGCCGGAAATCCGCGGAGCGGGCCGCACGGCGCGAACCTTGCCCGCGACCGGATGCTCATACTCATAGAAGGTGTCGTTCACCTTGTACTGCGGGTCTTCCCAGACCGTATCGAAATCGTTCACGCGCCCGCACGGCACGTCAGCCTTCTCGATTCGCTCGAGCCAATAGTCCGAGTTCTGGGTCTGGAAGTACTCGATGAGATTGCGCGCGGAGCGACGCACACGTTCTGCGCGTGGCTCGTCGCCTTCGAACCATTCCGGATGCCCCACCGCTTCGAGCATGTTCCGCCAATGCTTGTCAGTGAGAGGAGCAATGGTGATATAGCCGTCCCTGGTCTTGTACGGCTCGGCGGAGCCCATCGTGGGCGCGAGGCCGGGCTGATGCGGAAGGAGAGTATGCCGCCCGGCTGCATCGCCCATCAGGTAGTACGCGGCCGCATCGATCATCGCGATCTCGATGTGCTTGCCTTTCTCGGCGCCCGCCTGCACCTCGTGGAGCGCCGCGAGAATCGCGATCGCGGCGGTCATGCCGGTGACTTTGTCGGCGATGATGTTCTTCACCGCGCGCGGGCGGCCCTGCGATTTCTGACTCTCCATCATGCCCGCGATTCCCTGGATAATCGGATCGTAGGCGGGCTTATCGCGATAGGGTCCTTCGAAGCCGTAGCCGGCGATTGAGCAGTAGATGATCTTCGGATTGCGCTTCGAGACGGCGTCGTAGCCGATGCCGAGGCGATCGACCACGCCGGGCCGCACGTTCTGAATCACGACGTCCGCCTTTTCGGCCATCTTGAGGAACACCTCGGCGGCGCCCTGCTGTTTGAGGTCCAGCACCATGTCGCGCTTGCTGCGGTTCCAGTTGAGAATTCCGACCGGCACCCCGTTGCGCTGGGCGCCGGGGATGTTGCGGGTCACGTCGCCTTCGGGCGGCTCGATCTTGATGACGTCGGCGCCGAGGTCGCCGAGGATCATCGTGCAGAACGGGCCGGAAACAACCATGCTGAGATCGAGAATTTTGATTCCTTTAAGCGGACCCATCCGAAGAAGCCTCCATCGCTCTTATAGTCGACAACGAGCGGCAGCCGCCAGCCGTATTCACGCGCGGCCGGACCGGGTCGCAATAGCGCGCAGCTTTTCGATCCGCGAACGGATGGCGGGGAGGTCAGCTCGATCTTCGATCGCGAAAGGCAGGCGCCAGGTCCAGTTGGTTTGGTCGACGGTGCCGGGGCGATTTACCTGATCGTTCCATCCGAACAAATCCTGGATGGGCAGGACCACCAGGCGCGATGGAGATGAATAGAGCGCGGCGACGATCGCATCGAGGCCGCCTTCATCGAGCGGGCCGGTGAGGCTGACACGATCCATAACTCCCAACGCCTCGGCGAGCTTGCGGCGTTCGGCCTCGGGTTGCGTCGACCAGTACGTCGTCAATGTCTCGGTATCGTGGGTGCCCGTCGTGGCCAACGCGAGCTCGGGGTATTCGGAGGGTTTGAGAAATCGCTCCTCGGGCGTTTCCCATCCGACGCGCTCCCATTGCATGACCTTGTAGCCGGCGATGCCCATCGCGGTCAGCGATTCGCGCACCCACGTCGGAACGGAGCCGAGATCTTCCGCGATCAGCCGGCAGCGGCCGGCAGCATCCTGAAGCGCATGAACGATCTCTTCTCCCTGTGCGTGCTGCGCGGACTCTTGGGCCGGGACGAACTGACCATCATGTTCGGGATCGGCCTCGAACGAAAAGGTGCGATAGAGACCGACGACGTGGTCGATACGGAGCACATCGAACATCGCGGCGGCGCGCTGTACGCGCAGGCGCCACAGTTTGAAACCATCAGCGCGCATGAGATCCCATCGCGGCAGCGGCAGACCCCAGCGCTGGCCGTGTTTGTTGAATGCATCGGGCGGAGCGCCGACGGTGCGATCGAGATCGAACAGATGCTGGTTCGCCCATACTTCGGCGCTATCGAGCGAAGGCGAGAACGCCATGTCGCCGCCGAGCAGGACACCGCGATCTGCCGCGTGCGCGCGCACCGCGGACCACTGGCGCTGCGCGACAAACTGGAACCAGGTGTATCGCGCGATCGGTTCAGCGAGTTCGCGGCGGGCAGTTTCGAGCGCCGCGGCTTCCCGTTGCCGAAGCGGTTGCGGCCACTCTTTCCAGGGGGTCCAGTCGAAGCGATCGCTCAAGGCGCGAAACAGCGCATAGTCGGCCAGCCATGCGTGATTTTCTTCCTCGAATGCCCGGAACTCAGCGCCGGGATGCGATCGATCCGGTGATGCTCGCCAGGCGCGGTCGAGCAGAGGCAATTTCGCGGCGCGCACGGAGACTCTTCCGGCGGGCTTCGACGCTGAGACCTTGCGTCGTGCGAGACCAAGGAAAATCCGCCCGACGCTGAGACCCTGCAGCGAGAGGCAGACCGGGTCAACCGCGAAGATGCTCATTGCGCTGTAGGGGCTGGTTTCGTCGGGGGCGCCCTCATCGAGCGGGAGAAGCTGGATGAGCCCAAGTCCCATCTCGCGGGCGAAATCGATCATCGGGACGAGATCGAGAATCTCGCCGCGGCCGAGGTCATCGCGCGTGCGCAGGGAGAAGATCGGGATCAGTACGCCGGCAACTCTTGGCAACATGATCCCGAATTCGGCTTGAACTCAGATCACGTAGCCGCCGTTGGGGCTCACTACCTGGCCAACCATGAAGTTGGAATCGTCGGTCGCAAGAAACAGCGCGGCGCACGCGATATCGCGGGGTTCGCCGAAGCGCCCGATGGGTGTGATGGCGATCACCCCCTGCCGTCCTTCGGGAGGAATCAGTGCGGTCATGGGAGTCTCGATGAAGCCGGGTGCGATACAATTGACGAGGATCCCGTGGCCGACAACTTCTTTCGCGAGCGCCTTGGTGAAGGAGATGATTCCGCCTTTTGCGGCGGAGTACGGGACCGCGAGGGCAAGGCCGGTGGTGCCCGCGATGGAGCCGAGATTGATGATGCGGCCCGACCTGCGCGGAATCATCAACTTGAGCGCCTCTCGCGTGCAGTAGAAGGTCGAATCAAGATGCGTCGCGAGCATCTTGTGCCAGTCCTCGTCCGCCACATCAACCAGGCCGGTAAACTCGTTCCCTTCGCGCGTGCGGCCGATGCCGGCATTGTTGATGAGCACATCGATCTTGCCGAACGCCGCGATGAAATCGGCGAACATCTTGCGGACCGCGGCGCTGGAGGAGACGTCGGCGACGAAGGGGCGAGCCTTGCCGCCCGCGCGCTCGATCTCGGTCACAACGTTCTGGGCCGACTCGGGCCTGATGTCGTTGACGGCAATCGTCGCGCCCTCGCGCGCGAACGTCAGACCCATCTCGCGACCCAGCCCCGAGCCGCCGCCGGTGATCATCACGATCTTGTCCTTGAGCTTCATCTGATCCTCTCTACTTCTGCTTCGCTTCGCGCAGTTGGCGCTTCCAGTCGAGGCGGCGGGCCTCGGCACCGGCAGTTTCGGCTTCCTGGATCATGCCTTTCTTCTGGTAGAACATGCTCAGGTTGGTAAACGCGAGAATGTCCTCGGGCGCCTGCTCGATGTGCTTCTTCGTTACGGCGATCGCCGAGTCGATATCGCCCTTCGCCTGGTAGCACATCGCCAGGCCGTGGACGGCGTCGGTGTACCCGGGATCGACTTCGAGCGCCTTGCGATAGACCTCTATCGCTTCGTCGTATTTTTCGTCGGCGTAGAGGTCCACCGCTTCGTCATAAAGATCTTCTACATCGGGCATCGTTTCATCTCCCCGGAGATCATTTTTTCCGGTTCTTCCAGTCTTATATACTAGGACTGACACGATGGATAATTCACCCACCATCACCGAGGCGGAAGTCTACGAAGTTCTACGCGAATGCTATGACCCGGAAATCCCGGTCAATATCGTGGACCTCGGACTTGTCTACGGAGTCGCGCTGCAGGGCGGAGTGATCAACGTCATCATGACGCTCACCGCACCGGGATGTCAGATGGGCGCGATGATTACGCAGGACATCCAGGACAAGCTGCTGGGCCTGCCCGGATGCGAGGACGCCAATATCGAGCTGGTGTGGGACCCGCCGTGGAATCCGCAGATGATGAGCGAGGCGGCGCGCAAGCAGCTCAAGCTCGACGACTAACGCTCAGGCTGGATCGATCAGCACACCCGGATTGAGAATTCCCTTCGGATCGAGAGCACGCTTGGCGGCTCTGAGAGCCCGCGCGAAGCCGTCGGGGCGCTGGCGATCGTACCACGTGCGATGGTCGCGGCCGACCGCATGATGATGCGTGATGGTGCCGCCCAGCTTGATTAGCTGGTCGGATACCTCCGCCTTGATCTCATCCCATTGCTCCATTTCGGAGCCGCGACGGCCCGGCGCGAGGATCGTATAGTACGGTGCCGGACCATCGGGATAGACGTGCGTGAAACGGCAGGTCACAGTACCCTGCCCGCATACGCGCTTCACCGCATTGGTCGCGCATTCCATCATCTGGCGATGAAAGTCCGGGAAGCGCTCCCAGGTGATAGCGGTTTCGAAGGTGTCGCTTACCATCCCCATCGCGACCACCGTGTCGCGCAGATAGGGAGCGTTGAGGAACGCGTTGCGCCACGCACCGGCGGCGCCTTCGTGAGTTGCCTTTTCGTCGCTGCGGGTTTTGCCGGCATCGGCGGGGACACGTCCGCCATGATCGGCGCAGCATTCCAGCGCGCGTTTCATCCACGGTTCCAGCGGATGGTCGGCCGACTCGAAGGCCAGCACCAGCACGGCTTCGTTCTTCTCCGTCGCGCCGGCATTGAAGGCCTCGCCGGGATCAAGCAGACGGCAGTTAGCCGGATAGATTCCGGACTGCGAAATCTGGCGCACGGCGTTCGCGGCAGCGATGAAGTCATCGAAAGGAACAGAGGCGCCGGCGCGGAAGGTCGGGCGGTCCTGCAAGCGCATCCAGGCCTCGGTGATGATCCCGAGGATACCTTCCGATCCGATGAACATCCGGTCGGGGCTGGGGCCCGCGCCGGAACCGGGCAGGCGGCGCGACTCGACGATGCCGGTTGGCGTGACGACGCGCGTCGATTCGACGAAATCGTCGATATGCGTGTAGAGCGTGGCGAAGTGGCCGCCGGAGCGGGTCGCGATCCATCCGCCCAGAGAGGAAAATTCGAACGACTGCGGAAAGTGGCGAATTGTATAGCCATATTGGCGCAACTGGTCATCAAGTGCCGGGCCGAGCACGCCGCCCTGAATTCGCGCGGCGCGGGAAATCTTGTCCACCTCGAGCACGCGATCGAGATGCTTCAGGTCGATCGAGACAGAGCCTCGGTAGCGATCGCCCGCGGGAGGTTCGACTCCGCCGACGACACTCGAGCCGCCGCCGAACGGCACGGCCGCGAGATTTGCGCCGTCGCACCAGTCGAGGAGGTGAACAACTTCCGCCTCGTTGCGCGGATACGCGACCACATCGAATGGATTGGGAAAATACCTGCGAAACGCACGCACGACGTCGCGGAAACTGCTGCCGTAGCTGTGCAGCGCGCGATCGTAGGTCGCGCTGGTGCAGATTGATGCGAGAGAGTCTGGCGGAGCGACGCGCGGGGCGCGCAGGTTCAGTTCGCTCTCTTTCGGCGTTGGGACGATCTCGAGAGGCCCGAGGCCGAAGCGCTTGCCCATCCGCTCCGCCATGTGCCGCTGTTGCTCGGGATTGGGGCCCTGGTCTTCGTAACCCCATCCCCAGAATTTGCGTTTGCGCTCAGCCATCGTGCGATTCTCCTGCCGGATTTTGCGCATGGCGATCGCGCGAGCGCAAATCCCAGCATATCCATCGTGATTTCGCTTGTGCGATTCCTCGGCAGGTCGTATCTGTCGAAGGGTCCCGGCGTGCAGAGTTACGCACGCGTCCGCCACCGACGGCAGCGCCGCCGAAGGAGTCAGTCGCAACATGGCCGAAGAAGCAATTTCCGCTACCGATCCCCATCCACGAAAGAAACAGGAACTGCTCGGCACCTCGATGTCGTACGCGGATACGGGGTCCGGCGAGCCGGTGGTCTTCCTCCATGGCAATCCGACCTCATCGTACCTGTGGCGCAACGTGATTCCGCACGTCGCACCGGCAGCCAGGTGCATCGCGCCGGACCTGATCGGGATGGGAGCTTCGGGGCGCTCTTCCACCGGCACCTACACTTTCGCCGACCACGCGAAGCATCTCGACGCACTCCTCGACGCGGTGTTGCCGAGCGGAAAGATCACCTTCGTGGTGCACGATTGGGGATCGGCGCTCGGGTTTCATTGGGCGAATCGTCATCGGGACCGGGTCAAGGGCATCGCGTACATGGAGGCGATCGTGCGGCCGGTGCTGTGGTCGGAGTGGCCGGAGCGCGCGAGAGAAGTCTTCAAGGCGCTGCGGACCGCGGCAGGCGAAGACATGATTCTCAAGAACAACGTGTTCGTCGAGCGGATCCTGCCCGGTAGTGTCGCGCGCAAGCTGACCGCCGAGGAGATGGAGAACTATCGCCGCCCGTTTCGCGAACCGGGCGAGTCGCGGCGGCCCACGCTGACGTGGCCACGCCAGATTCCACTCGAGGGCGAGCCAAAGGACGTCGTAGAGATCGCGCAGCAGTATTCAGAGTGGCTCGCACAAAGCCCGATACCCAAGCTTTTCGTGAATGCGGACCCGGGAGCAATTCTAATCGGCGCCCAGCGCGAGTTCTGCCGGAAGTGGCCGAATCAGCGCGAGGTCACGGTGAAGGGTATCCACTTCATCCAGGAAGATTCACCGCACGAGATTGGTCGAGCAATCGCGGACTGGTACCGAGGAATTTGACGGGCGTCTCCCAAGAGGTTTCAGCAATGGGCGGATATTCAACACTGCTTTTCGAGACTCGCAACAACGTCGCGCATATCACTTTCAACCGTCCCGACGCCGCCAACGGCATCAACCTCGAGCTGGCGCGCGATTTTAGCGACGCAATCCGGCGCAGCGATGAAGATCCCGAGATCCGGGCGGTGCTGCTGAGCGGGAACGGCAAGTTGTTCTGCGCGGGCGGAGACCTGAAGGCATTCGCCGCGCAGCCGCCCAACGACCTGCCGGCCTACCTGCGCGAAGTCACGCACTTCCTGCACGGCGCGGTCGCGACCTTTGCCCGGATGAGCTCACCGGTTATTGCGGCGGTCCACGGCAGCGCGGCCGGCGCAGGATTCAGCCTGGCGTGCGCGAGCGACTTCGTGTTCGCGGCCGAGAGCGCGAAGTTCACGATGGCGTACTCGCGCGCGGGCCTCACGCCCGACGGATCGTCCACGTATTTCCTGCCCCGAATCCTGGGCTACCGGCGGGCGCTCGACATGGCGATCACGAATCCCATCCTGACCGCGGCGCAGGCTCATGCTCTTGCGATCGTGACGCACGTGATTCCGGATGCGGAACTGCTGGAAAGGGCGCGCGCATTCGCCGAACAGCTTGCAACCGGGCCGACGCTGGCATTCGGCGGAATCAAGCGGCTGCTGCTGGAAGCCGCGAACAACAACCTGGAATCGCAGATGGCGCGGGAGACCGACTGGATTTCGCAAATGGCGCGGACCAAGGATGGCCGCGAAGGGATCGCGGCATTCGTGGCAAAGCGGCCGCCAAAATTTCACGGCGAGTAGAAACGCCAAAAAATCAGCGAATTCCTAGCGGCCGACGGCGAATCGGACTGTGTTCAGGATGTAGATGAACTCGTGCGGCGAGCGGACCTCGCCGATCGTTGTGACCCGAAACAGCACCTCCATTTTCGTCGTCGAGGACGCGGTGAGAACGACGAACCGTAGAGTCGGCGTTAAACCGTTCCCACGCTGAGAGAGCGTCCTGACTCGAAGGCCTCTCGACGATCCGGCGGGCCCCTGGATTGGCCAACCAAAACAATGCGCGCTGGTCGAGTTCGAGGACTCGCGCGAGACGTGCCAGGCGCTTGTACGAGGGACGGCGTTTTCCCAACTCAAGCAGGCTGATGAAGCCGGCGGATGTTCCCAAGCGACGGGCTAAATCCCTCTGACTCGGTTCGAGACTGGCCCGACGCTCCTTGATCAGCCTGGCGATGGCGGTTTCTTTCGCTTGCGGCATGGTCATCCCATCGACGCCCTTGCGTCGAAAACCGAAGCCGCGTGGTCCCAATGGAGGCGGCAGGTCGAACGCCGTCGGCCCAAGACGCGCAGCCTAGCCAGGGCTATCGGCAGCAGCCCAGCGGCGATTCGAACTCACTTGCGCGGCGCTACATACACGAAACGAAGCTCAGTGTAGGCGTCGGCAACGGGGATGCTTCAGCCGGTGAAATCAAATCCGGCGGCGAGCATTTGACCGTCTGATTGCTCGTTTGGCCGAAGATCTGAAACGCGGGACTCGGCGCGGGCGTCGCGTAGCTGCCGTTCGCGGTCCCGACGACCGGGTTGTCGGACGGGACGTTGAGCGCGAAGCACGCGCAATCGGTACCGAGCGGACACGGTGGCACACTGCTGCATCCGGTAAGGCTCGTCGTCACGGGACTGCCAGCGCTGCCGCTGAGCGTGGGAATCTGAACGAGCGGGCCGCCCGAGACCGACTGCACCGCTCCAAAAGCCATGGTCGCCGACGTGGGTGTGCCCGATCCGGCATTGGTGAATTCCGCGTTCAAGGTCGTGGCACTCGCGGCCAACAACGGAATCACAAGATCGTCGGGGCTAACGGGCACTTTGACGCCGGTTGTGATGGTCACGTCCGAGGGAGTCCCTGTCGCAGACGGCATCGAGCCAGCGCTCGCGACGATTTCGTAGGTATCGTCAGGCACCGGGCAGAAAACAAACTGTCCGTCGGAATCCGTGGTCGTTTGGGCCACGACCTGGTCAACGCTCACCGCGGGCGAAGCGGCGGGAGTGGGGTTCCCAAGAGCGAAATTTGCCGATTGCGGGGCGCTTTCCAGCCAAACCGATGCGCTCGGGACCGCAACAGGACTGCCCGCGGCAACCACGTTTCCGCTGCTGTTCGCGGATCCAACGACGACTTCGCCTTCGATTAGAGAATCCAGGGTGAGCGCTCCCGCGTGCACGACCGGCTTCAGCTTGTACGTGGAAGTGGGTCCGCCCCGGGCGACGAGGTCGCGGCAGGCGTCGAGGTCGATGTCGAGATCGACACCCTGCCCCGGCTCGATTGTCAGCTGGCCCCTGGTGATCTGGCTGGTGGGAATCTTGATGTGGCTCGAGGGGACATTCAGTGGAGCGAAGGAGCCATCGGAAAATTGGATGCAGTTGTAGGTGCTTGCGCTCAGGCTCGCGCACGCGTTTGGCGACGGAGCCGGCGACGCGCCGTTGGGAAGTATTTGCATCCTGAACTTCTGGTACTTTCCGGGCGGAACTCCGGTATCGCCCGCACCCAGAGTCGTGAGCATGCAATCCGAGGTGTCGAATGTCGCCTGGGAAGATCCAGCGCTCGAGCCGAGCAGGTCGACCTGCTGTGGATTCGAGGAGAGATCGGGAGTCAGGTCGTGCCAGCCGGCAACTCCTTTACCGCTGGTATGACCTTCGATGTCAGCGATGGTCACGAAGATATCGCTGAACCTGCTCGCCTGGCAGCCACTGGACTTCTTGTTGGCATTGCCCAGGTGCACGGTTACACGGCCATTGGAGGTCGCGTGTGAGACGCCGGCGCGGGCGGCAAGAACGAACGCGACGATCCCGAGTGCGACCATCAGGTAGTGAGTTCGCAGTGCGATAAAGTTCGAACGCATAGAAGCCTCCCTGGGCAGGAGACGCGATCCCCCGGATCGGTCTCACCGGTTTTCGAAGAATCTCCGTCCCTGAACGACCGCAGGTTCACTTACCTAACGTTAGGTAGAAAGGGGGGCGGCTTCAAACAAAAATTGCGAGCGGTGGAAAACTTCCTGCGGCAGGCGTAACGGCCTGAATGATCAGCAAGCGTATCGACGCGTCAAGGCGCGCCTGGACTACCGCAACCTCAATGAACAAGAAGTTACCGATAGAGATGGCGCGGTAGCGCGCGTAACCTTGAGTTGAAGGAGAAATCGATCGTTCCGAGGTCGCGCGAGAGGCGAGCAACCCGATCTGGCTCGTGGGGCAAGCCGGTTTCTGCGTCTGAGGCGGGCCGGCGACGGTCAAGGCTTGTGCTGCGACATGCCGGCTTTCAGCTGGTTCAACCTGGTTTTGAGCTGGTCAATGCCGATCGCGGATCCTTTTGCCAAGTGCATGTCGAATCCGGCCTCCCGCGTTCGCTCGCGGTCCTGTTCGCGCGAAAACGCCGTATACGCAAACAGGTATGGTCGAGGCATCAAGGCCGCCAGGACTCGTCCGACTTCGAGGCCATCGAGACCCGGCAGATGGAGGTCCAGAATCACCGCATCGTAGTTGCCGTTCAGCGCAAGCCGGAGTCCCAAATCGCCATTCTCCGCCGTATCGACCTCGCACAACCAGGTCTCCAGCAACAGCCTGAAGGACTCCCGCGTGGTGTCATGATCCTCGACCAGCAGGACGCGTAACGCTCGCGGCATACGCTTCCATGGTCGCCTCGCGCGCCCCTCTCTTCCACCAAAATGTTCGGGCTTCTTGTTCGGCGCGCCGCGCAGAAGTCCGCAGATTACGCGGGTTCAGCCGAGGATTGCCTAGCGGCCGCCGCCGGGAGTCGGCGCGAGCTCGGGCACGCGCGCGGGCTTGTTGGGCGGATGGACGTAGAGCAGCGATGCGTCAGGACGCGTCGTGGAGTGCATCTTCGGCGGGCGCATCTCGTACTTCACGGGTTGGGAATGCTCGGCGAACTGACGCTCCGGATTGTAAACCTTGTTGAACTTCCAGAGCATCTTCACAAAGTTGGTCTGCCCCTTGAGCATCAGCTTGCCCGCGATCGAGGCGACTTCCTTGAGCGCGGAGAAACCAAGGTGCTTGCGATTCAGCACGTCCTGGGTCTTCACCAGCTCCTGGTAGAACTGCTTGAGGGGAAGTTTGGTCGGGAGCACGGCGTGCTGGATGTCGTAGAGGCGATAGTCCAGCGTGGTGAGCTTGCGCGATTCCGTAAACCACAGCTCGGTGCCGGGGTACGGCGTAGCGACCGTCAGGTGCACGATCTCGGGCACGCTCATCGCCCATTCGCGAATAATCTCGAAGCGGCGCTCGTCCCAGGACGGGTCGGCGATCAGATTGATCGCGACCGTCAGCCCGATATCACGCGCGACCTCGAGCGCCTTGATGTTGGTGCCGGTCGAGGAGCGCTTGCGATGCGCTTTCAGACCTTCTTCATCGATCGCCTCGAGCCCGAGGAACATGTACTCCATCCCCAGCTTGCGCCAGTAGCGAAATACTTCCTGGTTGCGAATCAGCACGTCGGCGCGGGTCTCGAGATAATATTGCTTCTTGATCTTGCGCTTCTCGATCTCCTTGCCGATCGCAAAACCGTGTTCGGGATGGATGAACGCAACGTCGTCGACGATGAAGACGTTGGGCTCCTTGATCGATGCCATGTCCTCAGCGGCGGCTTCCGGCGTCGATTTGCGATAGCTGCGGCCATAGAAAGTCCAGGCGCTGCAGAACGAGCAATCCCACGGGCAGCCGCGTGTGAACTCAATCGAAGCGCAGGGATCGAGCACGCCGATGAAGTACTTGTTGCGCCGGCGGCCGAGATCGCGCGCGGGAAAGTATTTGTCGAGGTCATCGAGCATGACCGGAGTGGGACCCGTACCGGTGAGAGTGACGGCACCGGGCACCTTGCCGACCGAGTCGCTGCCGATAGCCTCCATCAACAGCTGCGCGCTGGTCTCGCCTTCGCCGCGCAGGACACAATCGACGGCACCCTGGGCGTGTTCGAGAATCTCATCGGCGACGAACGACCCGCTATGGCCGCCGGTAAAGACGAAACAATCGCGATTGCGCTGCTTGAGGGCCTTGGCCAGATCGATAACTTCAGGAACGTTGGCGAGGTAGTTCAGGGAAAACCCGACCGCCTGCGGTTTGAAGCTGTCGAATTCGCGGAAGAGTTCCTTATGTTTGAAAATCTGGAGGTCGAGGATGCGCACATCGTGCCCTGCTGCGCGGACCGCCGCTGCGACCCGCTCCATCCCGAGCGGCTCGAGGCGCAGATAAATCTCGCTGTACATCAGGGGACTAGGATGAACGAACAGGACCCGCATCAATTCTCCTCCAAAGGTACGACTGACCAATCGGCCAGCCGCGCCATTCTAGCCCGCACGGCATCCTATTGAAATACTGTCGTAAAGCGTGAAAACCGCCTTTCCTGCCTTCATTTCCACCTGAGGGTGTATCCAATGGCAAAGTCCGGCAAAGACCTGACCCTCGGAGTGATTCTCGCGATCGCATTGATCGATGCGGTGCTACTGGCGGTGATCCGGCTGCGATACATGGAAAGTCACGGATACGATCCCCGCCCCGCTCGTCACGCAGTCGCCAAACCGACTCCGCAGTAAACGAGGCGGCTCTTGACAGGCGCACGCCGCCGCCGGAGTTTGGGCGAAAGCAGTCTCGTTTCACAACTCATCAGAGCGGACGCGGAGAATTCTCTCCGCGCGACGAGGAAGAAATCATGCAGTACGCAAAACTCGGACGCACGGGCCTGTCGGTATCACGCATCTGCCTTGGATGCATGAGCTATGGAGACAAGAAATGGCGCGACTGGGTGCTGACGGTGGACCAGGCGCGCGAGCATTTTGCCGAGGCGCTGGAGGCAGGAATCAATTTCTTCGACACGGCCAACGTGTACTCGGTGGGGGTGAGCGAAGAGGTCACGGGGCGATGGCTGAACGAAATGGCGAATCGGGACGAGATCGTGCTGGCGACCAAGGTCTACGGGCCGATGGCATCGGGGCAGAATCGGGGCGGACTTTCGCGCAAGGCGATTCTCGAGGCGTGCGATGCATCGTTGAAGCGCCTGCGCATGGATTACATCGACCTGTATCAAATCCATCGCTTTGATTTCACGGTGCCGCTGGAAGAAACGCTGGAAGCGCTCGATTCGCTGGTGCGTGCCGGCAAGGTGCGCTATCTCGGCGCGAGCTCGATGGCGGCGTGGCAATTCGCCAAGGCGCTGTTCATTCAGAAGGAAAACGGATGGCATCGATTCGTATCGATGCAGAATCACTACAACCTCGTGTATCGCGAGGAAGAGCGCGAGATGAACCCGCTCTGCCTCGACCAGGGCGTCGGCCTGATTCCCTGGAGTCCACTGGCGCGCGGGTTCCTGGCGGGAAATCGCACCGCGGCCGACAAGGGAGGAGAGACGACCCGCGCGAAATCAGACGAGTTCGCCAAGGACATGTATTTCCGCGAGAGCGATTTCGAGGTGCTGGGCGCGGTCGAGAAAATCGCCAAGCAGCGCGGAGTGACGCCGTCGCAAATCGCGTGCGCATGGATTCTGCAGGCGCCCGGCGTGACTGCGCCGATAATTGGAGCGACCAAGCTGAAGCATTTGAAGGAATCGATCGACGCGGTGGCGATCAAGCTAACGGCCGAGGAAGTGGCGGAGCTGGAGAAGCCTTACACTCCCCATCCAATCCTGGGTCACGCGCAACCGAGTCCGAAGCGGATGGCGGCGGCCGCGACGTGAGGGGGTTCGAGGAAGTACGCAGAATTGCGACGGCGTTCAGGTCTTTCAAGGCCCCGTGGTGGTTCTCAGGAGGATGGGCTATCGACCTGTACCTGGGAAGGGTCACCCGAGAGCATCATGACGTTGACGTGACGGTTCTGCGACGAGACCAGGACGGGTTGCGCGCGGCGCTCAGCGGCTTTGAGCTGAAGAAGATTGTTCCTCACCCGGGGGGAGTGCCGGGTCAGGGGACGATCACAGCATGGGCCCCTAGCGAACGACTGGAACTGCCGATTCATCAGGCAAACGCGTACGCTATCGGGAAATCGGAACTATCTTTCCAGATCATGTTGAACGATACGGAAGGGACCGAGTGGTGGTATCGGCGCGACCGGCGCATACGGCGGCCGATGGCGACCCTGGGCTTCGAGTCGTCGGAAGGTGTCCCCTACCTGGCGCCGGAAATCACGATCCTGTTCAAGGCCAAGACGATGCGGCCTTGCGACGAGGCCGACTTTGAGGCGGTACTGCCGATGCTAACGGGAGAAGCGCGGGACTGGCTTCGAGGGGCGCTCGCAATCGCACATCCGAATCATCCATGGATTGCTCGGGTGGGTTGAGCGAAAGGGCGACTGGAATGGAGATTAACGGGGCGGCGCATGTGATTCTGACGGTCAGCAACTTCGAGAAGTGTTTTCCGTTCTACGAGAAGCTGCTGACCTTCATGGGGCTCAAGCCAGTCATCAATTCGCCGCAGATGTTCTATTGCGTCGGCGGCAGGACGGCGATCGGAATCATGCCGTGCGCGGAACAGTATCGCGGCGAGCGATTCGTGCAGAACCGCATCGGGCTGCATCACGTGTGCCTGCGTGCGCGAGAGCGCGCGGACGTGGATGAGGCGCATCGGTTTCTGCAATCGATCGGTGCGAAGATTGTGCATCCGCCGGAAGACGGCGCTTGGGCGCCGGGGTACTACTCGGTGCTGTTTGAGGATCCGGATGGGATCCGGATTGAGATCAACCACGTGCCGGGCAAGGGGTTGCTGGCGTAGTCGAGTGACGGTGGCTTAGAGAATTGTGGTGGAAGTCGGAATTCCTCCTAAGAAACAGATTAGAAATGACACCCTCGTCCTTTGGCTGCTCCTCTTGGTACCTTTGTGCCTTGGTGGTTAATTCCTCTGTTCGTTGGTCCGAGATTCCTCGCGGACAAATGGACGCGCGCTCCGCGCGCATCATCCGCGGGAATGACAAATCCGGAGGGTCGGTGACCTGAGGACACAGGCTGGAAACGTGCGTTCACTCGGACAGAGGAAAACGAGCGGGATTCCTCCCAAGAAACAGTTCAGACACGGAGTTCACGGGAAGGAGAGTCGAGGATTTGGATGCCGTCTCCTCCCCTTTCATATCGCAACCCTGTTTCTGGTGTGATGTGCCGCGATTCCGCCGCATATCCCCGCTCGATAAAATTTTCGGAATGACACATTCTTCTACTTCTGTTCGCCGGCCCGAGAGTCGACGACTGTGCGCAAGCGTTCCGCGGCCTCTCGTGCTACCTGCTCCTGTTCGGGATTGTGGCCGGTGCCTTCGAGGTCGAGCAGATCGTAGTAGAGCTTGCCGTTGAGCTTCGCGACTTCCTCGACGAACGTGGTGCCATAGTCGGCCTCTGAACTCATCGCGAAGGCCTGGCGGGTGTAGTTCCAGCTCTCGGGCCGCAGGCGCCGCGCCTCTTTGAAATACGAAACCGCATCAGCGGTGTGACCCTGCTCGCACAGATATTCGGCCATCCGGAAGTTGGCGTTGGCGAGTGCGTGTTCGCGGCTCGGCAGCTTCATCCTCTGCTGCACCTGCTCGGGGGTCATCACGTAGCGGCTCCTGGCGCCGTTCTTTGCCCAATCGCGGAGGGCATCGAGGTATGGAGCAGACGCAACGCCTGTGATCGCGCGAAATGTATCGGTAGAGAATGCGACCTCGTTGGGTCGTACGATCATTCCGTTCTCATCGATCCAGGTCGCGGTCGGCACGTTGACCATGTTGTAGAGCTCGGCGACCACGTGCTTCTGGTCGATCAGCGAGGGATGCTCGGGGTTGCCGGCGCGAATGAATTCACCGGCGGCCGCTGCTCCTCCGCTATCGAACGCAACCGCAACGACCGTGAAATTCTTGTCCTTCAGCTCGTCGTAGATTGCCTGCCAGCCTGGCAGGTCAGCGCGGCATCCTCACCAGGATGCCCACGAGACGAGAAGGGTCTTCTTGCCGAGATTGTCGGACAAACGATGCGTGCGGCCATCCAGGTCCGGCAGCTCGAAGTCGGGGGCCTTCAGGGTTTTGAGCGCGGTGGTCCGCGCGACGGGATCCCACCCGAAGTACCAAACGCGATGCTTCAGATCGCCGACCCACGGAAATCCGACTTCATCGGCGAGTGCGGTGAAGTTGACGTAGGTCGTACCATCGCGGGTCAACGCGTGCGTGCCGCCCTTCGCGACCGGATAGCATAGTTCACCGCGGCACAGGCCCTGCGGCTTCAGCTCCCATCCGGTTTTGCGCGACAACACCGCGGCATCGAGCCAGAGCGCCCCGTTTTCCGCGATCGCGCGGTCGAAGCGATGCTCTTGGCCGTCGATAATCGCAACTGCGCCGTCGTTGGCCATTTGGTGTCCTCCCGTGCTTCGGCGAATCATCCCTTGAGAGTTGCGGCCAGAGCCGAGCCTTCGCGCTTGCGGAAGGCGACGGCGACCGACAGGCGCTCCATGTGCTGATCGATGATCTTCGCGCCCAGGCGAACGCGATGAGTCGTGAAGAAGTTCTTCACTTCGTCTTCGCGGTCGAGCAGCGCGACGACCGCCTCGCACATCCGGGGTAGCGCGTTGTCGGGATACTTGCGCGACATCTCCTCCCAGTTCTTGCGGATGAAGTCCCAGGCCTCGTAGCGCGCGGCGGTGTTGAGCAGCAGCGAATGCATCACGTACGGGGCATTCTGCGTGCGCACCTGGCCATCGAGCGTCATGCCCATCGTGGCGCGCAGCAACGTCAGGTCGCGGAATCCGGCGAGCGAGTACAGATAGCGCTGCTCCTCCTGCGGGGTGCGCGCATTCTTGAACTTGCTTTTGAACTCCTCGTAGCGCTTCGCATCGCCGGCATGGCAAAGGATCGAGACCAGCGCAGGTGCGATATCGCGATCGGCCGTCGCAGGGTTGTCCTCGAACCGCGCGTACAACTGTGCCGCGTGCTTCTGTACTTCCTTGTCGTCGCCGATCGTACCGACGACGGCGAGCAGGATGCCGCGAAGCTGACGCTGGAGTTCGCTCTCACCCGCTTTCGCTTCCCAGCCGAGCTTCGCAGCAGCAGGTCCGACGATCGCGCGCGCGGCGGCAGCCAAGGCGGGGCGGTCCGCATCGGAGGCGATCATGTCGAGATAGTTGAAGGCGCCAATAATCGCGCGCCAGACGTTAATGTCGGTCTCGCCCGCGAACAGGCGCGCCATCTTGAGGAACTCTGATAGCGGTCCCATGCCGGCGACCGTCGCGGCCCACGTATCGCTGACCAGGCCGAACCGCTCGATCGGCTGAAGCTCGCCGAGATTGCGGGTGAGGCCGGCGAGGAGCTCCGGCGCGTAGTGCACGCGATAAAAACCGTGGCCGCCTTCATTTAGAAGGGCCCATTCGACCTTGCCATCGAGATCGACCGTGGTTTCGTGCTCCGTGAGAAGGACTTTCTTCGTAACGACGCCTTTGTCAGTGCGCGCACGAATCATGATCGGCACGTGCCAGAGCTGGTCGGAGTCGTCCTTCAGATAATAGAAGCGGCGTTGCGAGAGCTTCAGTCCGCGGCCGCCGGCAGTCGCGGCCGCGTCGACGATCGGGAACCCGGGCTGGAAGATCCACGAGTCCATCATCTTGCGGACGGGCTCGCGCGATGCCTCCTCGAGCGCATCCCAGAGATCGCTGGTCTCGGTATTGTCGAACTGATGCTTCTTCAGGTAGCGGCGAATTCCGTCGCGAAAGACTTCGGGCCGCAAGTACTGCTCGAGCATCCGGAGCACGGCCGCGCCCTTCTCGTAGGTGAGGATGTCGAACATCGCGCGGCATTCTTCGGGGCTGTGCACGGTGAATTCGATAGGGCGGGTGCTGCGCAGGCCATCCACCGCCATCGCGGCCGCACGCGACACGGAGAAGCTTTCCCATCGCTTCCACTCCGGTTTCCACGCATGAACGGCGAGCATCTCCATGAAGGTGGCGAACGCTTCATTGAGCCAGATGCCATTCCACCATCGCATCGTGACCAGGTCGCCGAACCACATGTGGGCGTTTTCGTGCGATACGACGTCGGCCACGCGCTCCAGCTCGGCGCGCGATGCGGTCTTCTCGTCGGCGAGCAGCGCGGTTTCGCGGAACGTGATGGCACCGAGGTTCTCCATCGCGCCGGAAGCGAAGTCTGGAATCGCGATCAGATCCAGCTTGTCGCCGGGATACGGCAGCCCGTAGTAGTCGGCAAAGAACTTGAGCGAGAATGCGCCGATCTTTTCCGCGAACGGCGCGAGATCGGCCTTGCCGGGCACGTGAACAACGCGCAGCGGCGTGCCCGCATCGACGGGCGCGGTCGCATCGAATTCGCCGACGATGAATGCCACCAGGTAGGTGGACATCACGATCGTTTCCTTAAAGACGATCTCTTTCTTGCCGTTGGCGAGTTTGCGCTCGCTCTCCGTGCCGGCGTTCGAGATCGCGGCTAGGTTTTGATCGACGACGAGCGTGATCTTGTAGGAGGCCTTCAGCTCCGGTTCGTCCCAACATGGAAACGCACGGCGCGCGTCGGTCGATTCGAACTGGGTGGTCGCGGCAACGTGGCTCTTGCCTGCGGCATCAGTGTACTGGCTGCGATAGAAGCCGTGCAGCTTGTCGTTGAGAATTCCGCGAAAGGCGATCTTGAGGGCATAGTCACCGGTCGCGAGAGGCTCCGCGAATGACAGGTGTGCGCGTTCCTTTTCCGGTTCTAGCCGGACGATGGCCTTGAGCGATCGGCCGGAGCGTTCTATTGAGGCAGAATCGATCTCGAGCTCAAGAGCATTGAGAACGATTTCGGAAGTCGGCTCGACGACCTGGATATCGACGGTCTCATCGCCCTTGAAAGTGAACGCCTTGAGATCGGGCTCCAGGCGGATTTCGTAGCGCCGCGGCTTGACGTTTTTCGGCAGCCGGTAGTCCTGGATTTGCTGGCTTTCGGAAGCGTCTTCCTGATCGCGCATGATTATTCCCTTCGTTGTGAGTCGGAAAGAGTCAGGAGCATTAAACCATCAAGACACCGAGGCACCAAGGGAAAGAGTGACGTTCCCCAGCCGGGTTACGGCGTTCGGTTTTCACGGGCCAATTTCGCGAAATTCGTGAGCGTAATTCCGCGCGCCGTCAGCGAATCGCGGATGCGGGGGCTGGTGAGAATCTCGACTTCAAGCTGAGCTGCCGGAGCAGGTGGGGTTTCGCCAATATCCATCGCAGGATGGAAGTAAAGCTCGGTAGTGCCATCGCGCAAGCGATCGATGATCGCGGCGATGTAGTCCTCGTCGAGATGACCGCTCTGATGGAGTCCGAAGAGTGCGTTGGTGGATTTGAGTCCATGCTTGCGCATCATGCTCCAGGTGCGGCGCGATAACGTGCGGAAGATGACAGACTCGACGGCTTTGCGCGCGGCATTGTCGCGGCGCAACCGCAGGGTGGTGAGGACGCGCTCGCGCGGCAAGCGCAGGCACGGCACTTTGTACTCGACGGCGAGCGCAACGAGGATATCCGCGACGACGGGATGGACGTGGAAGTTCAGGTGCCCGTCGATGTGATTGAGACAGCCGACCAGTTCGAGATGCCTTTCGACCTGGGCGCGCAACTCAGCCTCGAGCTTCGCGCGCAGTTGCTTGTCGAAGTACCAGCGGAGGCCGGCGAGGACGGGATTGTCGGGGAACCTGCCTTGGGCATCCACGAGTCCGCCCAGCTCGGCGGCGGGGCGCACGCTGTTGCCCTTGCATACGACAGCGTGCAGGCCGACATCGAGGTCGGGATTTTCACGGGCCAGGCGCGCAGCCTCCGCTGCGTGAGCCTCGGCGACCATCAGGCTGGCGCTGGTGAGAATTCCCTCGCGATGCGCCTTGACGACGGCAGCGTTGACCTCGCGCGAGATTCCAAAATCATCGGCGTTTACGATGAGGGCTTTCACGACGTGTCTAACTTGACCGCATCGGCAGGTGCGCGCATTTTGCTAGCATCGCAAGGGCGGCTCAAGTAGCAGAGCCAGGGACCACGCTTGATACTCATCTTTTATGCGTTTGCGCGCGAGATAGCGCCATTCAAACGCCGCCTGAAAAATCGCCGACCGCTGGAGCGTCGGGAGTTACGCGGCTTTCGGGCAATCCTGGATGGAAAGGAAATTGTCGCAGTCGCGACAGGAGTCGGGATGACGCGGGCGCGCGCGGCTGCGCGGCGGGCATTTGAGATTTATCCCAACGCGGAACTTGCGATTGGAACGGGAGTGGCGGGCGCACTGGCCGAACGCCTCAAGCCGGGAGAGCTGATACTGGCGGACTGCGTGATGGTTCATCGGAGCGCTGCGGCCCCACCCGAGGAGATCGATGCGATTCACGAGGAACGGGCCGGTGAGATCGCGCGGATGCTCACCGCTGCCGGGCGCTCCCACACTTCGGGCGCGATTCTCACGTCGCACAGTGCCCTGTCGGGCGGCGTGGAAAAACGGCGCGCCGGTGAAATGACCGGCGCGCTCGCGGTGGACATGGAGACGGCGGCCATTGCGGAGGAAGCGAACGAGCATGGGATTCCGTTCGTGTGCTTGCGGGCGATCATCGATGAGGTCGACGACCAGGTTATCGAACCCAAGGTGGACGCGGAGGGAAACATCAGGCCGCTGGCGACGGCCGCGAACGCTTTGCGCAATCCGGGGAAGCTACTGGAGCTGCCGCAGATGATGCGAAACCTCGGGCTGGCGACCCGGGCGATCGCGGATGCGCTGGAGGCAATCGTGACCATAGAAGGAACGAAGATCTCCTCTTAGCGGCGTCGTTTTCACCCACCGGCGACGAAAAAGAAAAAACAAGCGCTCGGAGCGTTGAGATACCGCCTCTCTTCGCAGCCTGTGGGCAACGTGTGCTCGCTCACAAGAAACGCGAGGAAGTGGGTGAGGTCTTTCGCCGAGCTAGAATCGACCGGTCACCATGATTCCCCAGTTGCGCAAGGCGTAACTTTTGACAGCAAAATGCGTACTCCGTACCGTGAGCTCCATGGGCAACAAAACTCAGCCATGGTTCGGAGCGGCGCGCCGTCTCAGCGAGCGTAGCACCGACAGTTACGGGCTTGCCGTCGATGAGGACGGCGTAACGCTCGGTCCGGATTTCCCGCTGATCCGCAAGACATCGCTTGGCTATGAGACGGCGACGCTAGAGGAGTTGTCGTGTCTGCGGGAGGTCGTCCCGCTCGGTGGCAGCGATATGAAGCGGATCGCAGGCCACCTCGAGAGCATCGCGAAAGCCTTGAGGATGGGAGACCTAGCAAAGGCGCGGATACTCGGACTGTATCTCCCGATCAATCGATTGACGCCCAGTCAGCTTGACCGCTTAAAGAAGGCCTCAGCGCTCCTGAAAGGGAATTTCAATCCGGACGAACCGCGGGACGAACGTGGCCGTTGGACGAGGGGGACAGCCACCTCGAGTGCAAGTGCCAGCGTTCCGACCAGAGCGCGACTAAGTCGGCGGTTTGCGACCCATCCCGGAGTGATGCGAGTTCAGGAGTTTCTCATCGATCCAGATGTGGTGATTAGACCAGAAGTTCTGCCTAAGCCAGAAGTTTTGCCTAAACCCTTGGTCGGAAACCCAAATCCGCTAATCGACGCAGAACCCGTTCCGCCAGTCGAGGGAGAACCAAACCCGCCCGTCAAGGGTGAACTTAAACGACCTATCGACGAAGATCCTTTCTCGCCTTTTGGCAGATCCTCGAAACCGCTGACTAAGGACCAGTGCTTACAAGCCACAAAAAGCCCTACCGTCTGGTTGGGGTTCTGCAAAGACCTGGAAAAGGCCCCTCAATTCGCGTTTGACCCTCGATTGCGGGACTATGTGACAGAGTGCCGTAGGGCGTTGCTCCAGAGCGTGCAATACAAAAAGGGCATTTGTAGCGATATTTTTGAGGAGGACATGGCGAATGCCGAATAGCAAGATCGGTCAGGTTGTCGCGCGCCGTGAACTCACTGATGCAGAAGACCCCAAAAGGCGAATCGTCGTTTCCCTTGGTGTGCCTCGACAAGTCAGTCCATTAGAGTGGCAGTGCGATGTTCACATTGATGGCTTGGGTGTGAAACCCATTCTCAACTATGGGTCTGGTGCGGATTCTTTGGACGCACTGCTGCTGGCAGCGGAAGTCCTGCGTCTGTCGTTGAAGCGATCGCCCTATCGTCTGGCGTGGCCTGACGATGGCATCCCGTGCCCCGCGGGCGATATTCCGCTTCAGGTTCCGACCGCTTTAGGTGAAGAATTCGCTGAGCGCATCAAGCTATTGATAGATCGCGAAGCGCCGCGGTTGTTGAAGATTCGTGGGGAGATGATCAGGTCTCACATTCTGCAGGCAAATAAAACGAGAGGAGGCTCGCATGAAAGAGCGCCATCGAGAAAACGGCGCTCGGAGTGAAGCTTTGGGCGGTATCTCCAGAGGTATCAAGAAGGATTCAAGTAAGCGGAGGGTCCTACGCTCGGGCATTGGGCGTGTGATCGCGGAAAGGATCCTCACCGTCGCAGGAGTAAACGACGAGATAATTACGGTGTCGCTGGGGATCCCTCATCGCGTAGATAGCGACACATGGGAATGTCCGTATTCTATAGAGGGGCTTGGGAGCAAGCGCATTGCGCGTTGTGCACCTGGAGGAGATTCTCTGCAGGCTCTCCTTGTAGCTGTCGAAGGCATCAGGTGGTGCTTGATGCAAAGTGGAGAGACGTTCGAGTGGGACGGCGATTCCCTGCTCGGAGGTGATACGGGCGCGATTCCGCGATTCCTCAGGATAGGTATGGGCAAGGAATTTTACGAACGGATCGAGGCGGCAATAAAGCGTGAGACGGACGCGACCCGAAAGTTTCGTGCGCCGATCATGCGGCGATGGCTGATAGAAGCGGGGATCCCTACCTCGAGATCAGGTCGAAAAGACTGAGCCCTCTGCCACCTAGTAATAGTGTCGAAGATGGAAGCACGTGGCGTCGAATCAGCCTTGGTGGTGTCTTACTTTTTGCGGCGACTCCGGGGCCATATCGCTATCGTCCTTAAGGAGATCGCTGTGGGGATGCTGCGAGCAGAACGAGAAGCAAATCTCGCTCTTCATCAAGGGTCTGACGGACAGTGTAACGCGTTGACATCGAAAGCGTACAAGTAGGAAAGGCTCTTTTGTAGACCTGCGAAAGTGAAGGAGAACTCACGCGCAACTTCCGGATCCCGCATCGGCCGGATCATCGTGCGGCGCCAACTCACTGATGCAAAGGACCGCCAAACGCGAATCATCGTTTCGGTGGGCATGCCGCGGCAGTAAGTCCCGTCGTGTGGTCGGGGTTCTGCAGAGACCTCGAGAAGGATCCTCAGTTCGAGCTTGATCCTCAGTTACCCGCTTATTTGAGGTTGTGTGGGAAGGTGCGGTTCGAGAGCAAGCAGCAGAAAATAGGGGCCTGTAGCTACATATTTTGGAAGGATATGGCCAATGTCGAATAGCAAGAGAGCGCAGGTCGTTGCGAGCCGTGAGCTGACTGACGAAAAACATCCCAAAAGGCGAATCGTCGTTTCGCTTGGTATGCCCCGACAAGTCAGTCCACTGGGGTGGGAATGCGATGTTTATATTGATGGCCTGGGCGTGAAACCTATCGTGGACTATGGATCTGGCGTGGATTCCATGCAGGCACTGCTGCAGGCAGTCGAGGCGCTGCGCTTGTCGTTGAAGCGATCGCCGCATCGTTTAGCGTGGCTCGGGAACTCGACGTTTTATCCCAATGGAGGCCTTCCGCAGCAGGTGGGTGGAGACCTAGGTGAAGAGTTCGATGAGCGAATCGAGCAATTGATCGAGCGCGAAGAGCAGCCATTTTTCGAAGCCTTGCTAAGGTACTTGAGAGATCGGCGCCTTGAGTATCTGAGAAGTCGGCGTCTTGCGGAACAAAAAAAGAGTACGAATTCGGACGAGATGCCTTCATCGAAAGGGCGGCGCCGTTCGGACTGACCTTCCGGGCAAAGAATCTCTGCGTGATGAGAGAACCAGGCGAGAGGCCTGTTTGAACAGGAGCCGGAGCCTGGTTTTTATCGGCAGCGACAGATTAGGAAACGCATTCACGTCGAAAGCGTACAAACAGAAAAGGCTGTTGTGCCGACCTGCAAACGTGAAGAAATCGCGCGCGATATCCAAGACCCGAAGCCGCCCGATTGTGGCGAGCCGCGAGCTCACTGACGCAAGAGATCCCAAAAGACGAATTGTAGTGTCAGTTGGCTTACCGCGGCGAGTCAGTTCAGACGAATGGCAGTGTACTGCCTGCATCGACGGCCTGGAGGCGAAGCCGATTTTGAAAAACGTGTCAGGCGTGGATTCCTTGCAGGCATTGCTGCTCGCGGCTGAATACCTCCGGATGCGATTGAAGCAATCACACTGTGACCTGGTGTGGCCCGGACACGGTACTCCTTGCCCTGCAGGCGATATACCGCGTCAGGTGCCCATTTACTACGGCGAGGAATTCGTTGATCGAGTCGAGCAATTGATGGATCGCGAAGGGCCCCGATTTATGGATCGTCATTTTAAGATGCTCCGGCGCCTCGAGGCAGAAGAGGCGAGTACGCATTCGGGCGAGAGGCCATCGTCGAAGCGACGGCGCCGTTCGGACTCACGCTTCGGGCAAAGATCTCTACGTGAAGAGAGAATCGAGCGAGAGGCCCATTTGACGGGGAACTAGCGCTGACCGCACAGGAACACTCACACCCAAATCAGGTCGAAAATATTAAGACCTTCTGCCGCCACCAAGTCGCCACGGAGGTAGCAGCAAATATCGCTGGGTTCGCGCAGAATCGCCGTCGGTTCGAGAGAAGTTCTGCGAGAAGGATGGGCAACAGCAGCTCCACTTTCCATCAAAAGCGACAGATTGTGAAACGCTTTCACTTCAGAAGCGTACAAACAGGAAAGGGTTCTGTGCCGACCTGCGAATGTGAAGAAATCGCGCTCGATCCGGATTTTCCGCTGATCCACAAGACCTCACGTGGCTATGAGACGGCGACGCTAGAGGAGCTGTCGTGTCTGCGGGAGGTCGTCCCGCTCGGTGGCAGCGATATGAAGCGGATCGCAGGCCACCTCGAGAGCATCGCGAAAGCCTTGAGGATGGGAGACCTAGCAAAGGCGCGGATACTCGGACTGTATCTCCCGATCAATCGATTGACGCAAAGTCAGGTTGATCGATTGACGAGAGCCTCGGCGCTACTGAAGGGGAGCTTCAGTCCGGACGAACCACGCGACGAGCGCGGACGCTGGACGACTGGCGCAACCAACACGCAGCCCTCGAGCGCGATTCGCGGCGCGCGGACGCGAGAAGGAACGAGAGCACGTTGGCCGCTTGCGAGTCATCCGGGCGTCGTCCGAGTTCAGAGCACAATCCCCTTCGAGACAGAAGAGGGACACAGACTGCTAGGCGACGACGACGCACCTTTCTCAATGAAGGAACCGGAGCCGCGAATAGAAGCACTACCGGTACCCGAGGGAGCGCTGGAGCCCGACGGGGAGGCACCGCCGAGAGCCGAGGAGGAAGCGTCACCTCCCGCAGAGGACCGACCGCCCCAAAACAAAGAAGCACCGCCGCCAGCCGAGGAAATTCCGCGCGCGACCGACGAGGACCCCTTATACCGTACCGCCCGCCTCGTCCGGGTTTGACTCGTGAGGAATGTGAGAATGCGGCCGAACGTAGCCGCTACAATCCAAGAATTTGGGAACATATCTGCTGGCAGGTGCCAATAGCCTGGCAGCGAGCATGCATGGCGGCAAACTTCCAAAGCGTACAGGAAAAGAAAAACATTTGTGTCGGGATATTCCCGAAGGATTGAGACCCAATGTCGAAAACTGAAATCGCCCAGGTTATGGCACGTCGCGAACTCATTGATGAAAGAGACCCAAAGAGGCGAATCGTCATCTCGTTCGGCGTGCCCCGGCAGGTCACCTCCCGGGGGTGGCGGTGCGACGTTCGGATAGAAGGCCTTGGTCGGGCGCCAGTCTCAAGAGACGTAATGGGCTTCGACTCTTTGCAGGCACTCACGCTGGCGCTCCAATTCGTTCGGATGAACTTGAAAGATTCACCGAGTCGCCTGGCGTGGCCTCTTGATGGCCTCCCGTGTCCCGCAGGCGATATCGCGCTCCAGGTTCCGATCGATTTGGGTGAAGAATTCGCCGAGCGCGTCGAACGATTGATCAAACGCGAAAGTCCGCGATTGTTGGAGATTCGCTGGAAGATGATCAGGGCTCACATTCGAGAGGCGGACAAAAGGAGGGAAGCTTCGCATGAAAGAGCGCCGTCGAGAAAACGGCGCTCGGAGTGATTCGAAATCTCAAGGAGCCACCGCATGCAGGCTCGCCGTCCGAGCCGGATCTTGCGATTTATGAAAAGAGATTTTGCATTGAGAGTTGACTGTTTGCCCACCGGAGTTCGTGCGAGCCTGGATTCGATTGCAAGTTACCTGAAAAGCATGTGCCGAGAGGAAACCTGACCGACGAAGAGTTCAGGCGGTACGCTGTAGCCGTCGGAAGATGCATGACGGAGACCATCATGATATCAAACGAGCTACACAAGCTGTTTCCAGACATTGTTCCCGACGAATTGAAATCCGGAAGACCTTAAATCGTTCGCCCTCGACGGCGCCGCTCCCTTCTCGCGCCTTCTGTTCTCGCCAGTCTTTCTCAAATCATATCGAAGCGTTCGCCAGCAAATCGGATGCGGTTCGAGAGAGTGTCGTCATCGGACGAGAAAGGAACGAGCTTGCCCTCACGAAAAAGCCGACCTCAGTGAAACGCTTTGCCGTAGAAAGCGTACGAACAGAAAATGATTGCGCGCCGAGCTAAATTGAAACTTGACTTGGCGCGCAGATGTGGTGGTTCGACAGGCTGAGATAGGGATGAAGAAGCGTACCAACGACACGAAAATGACCTTCCGGTCCGCGGTCGAGCGGAGAGCTCTGGACCGGGCAGAGCGAAGAGTTAAGAAGGCCGGCTTGGGCAGAATCATCGCCAGCAGAGTGCTCCATGAGGAGAACGCTCGCGATGACGAGATCACCGTGGTTCTGGGAGCGCCACGTCGGGTAGAGGCGGATCATTGGCTTTGCCCCTTCCGTATCCAGGGAATTGTCGAATCTGACATCGAATATGGTTATGGCGTCGACGCGGTCCAGGCTCTTCTGCTGGCGCTCGCCGGTGTCAGGTACTTCCTCGATCAAACCAAGAGACGTTTCATCTTTCTAGGAAATGACCATGGCTTCCCCATACAGGTTCCAACAGAGTACGGCAAAAAATTCGAAGAGCGCGTGGAGCGAGCGATTCATCGGGAGTGGAAACGAGTGCAGTTCGACAGGCTGCGAAAGCGGTGGGCAGAGATCGCTGATGTTGAAGCGCGGCTCAAGAGTGCCAAAGCATACGTCGCTCGACGGCCGCAGCCGAGCAATTTCCTTAAGAGGGCGATCGGAAGAGAAGAGGCGACAATAAAGACTGCGAAAAAAGCCGCCCGAGCCTGGGAAGCACAGCTCCGGAAGTAGAATGGTTTTCCGAAGGTTATGCAGCAATCAAAGGACACCGACACTCTGGAAATAGGCTCGGGTGGGTAAAAAAACAGCGCGCATGCGATGAAGGAGTGGTGAAGTGCACGGCCAAAGAAGGACATTCCTCAGTCGGCGCCTATCGGCGCGCTGAATTAGGGCCCACTCCTTCCGCGCAGGATGCGCGGCGTCCTCGCCCTGAAAGGGCGAGGGTTGGAGGTGCTGGACACAACTGGGTCAGGTGCGAGTGGTTTCCTTCTTGGTCCAGCCGGGGTCGCGGGCGGCCCAGCCGGTTTCGTAGGGGGCGGACATGCGGCCGATTGCGCGCAGGTGCTGGAACTTCCATTCGCCGGCGATCTTCACGTAGTCCTCCTGGTAGCGGGCGGCCAGCCACATCTGGCGGTTACCCTTGCGGAACGTGAAGGGGCCGAGGAAGTACCAGTGGCCCTTGGCGCGATCGCCGTCGACCTCGATTACCGGGTTGAAGACGTTATGCTGTGAAAACGCGATGCGGTCGCGGAAGCCCTCGAACAGTTTGCGAATCGCGGCGTGACCCTTATTGGCGCCGATTCCATCGCCCTCCCAGATGCCATCGTCGGCGAAGATCTTCACTATCTCGTCGGGGTTGTGATTGTCGTCGCAGATCGAGCAGTAGCGCGACTTCAGCTTTTTGATTGCCTCGATGTCTTCGAGAATTGTGATGCGTTTTTCGAGATCGGAAGTTGCCATTGGAGCTCCTCCTTGTACCGACTATTGTGCGACGCGACCTAACCCCTGGCCCCTTCCCGCATCGGGCAAGGGGATCAGGTCAACAGCATAGAGGGTCTTGATAGTGAGGTGCATGACATTCGCAATCACTTGCGGCCCTCGGCGGCGGCCAGGCGCTGGCGCGCCAGTTCGAAGATGCCCCAGTTGCCCTTGTTCCAGGTCACCGTGAGTTTGCAGGATTTGATTCTCCATCCTTGCGGCGCGCGGACGAAGTGATTGGCGTAGTAGCCGACCATGGTCTGGGTGTTCTCGCCTTGATCGTTGGGCAAAAAATGGTGCGCCCGCACGTAGGCGACGCAGAGCGCCTTGTCGCCCTCGACCGTGATTACGTGATTGGTGATCATGTGCTGGGTGGCCTGGAGACCGCTGATAGTGCGGCGGGCGGATTCGGTCCATCGATCGGCGGACACTGTGCGCGGCCAGTCGCCGGGGAAGATGGAGGAGAAGTCGACTTCGATTTCGTCGGCGAAGCATGAGCGGAAGCATTTCCAATCGCGCATATCGAGGCCGGTCGCGTAGCGCAGTTGGCAATCGCTGATTTCCGCGCGATCGATGAGGAGTTGCAGGTTCATCTTGTCCATCCCGGCGAGCCTCCACGCTAACGGAAGATAGCGCAGGTCGAGCGTAAGTGACACGTGGGCGCCACATCCGCGCCATCGAAGAATTCGGCCGGGAACTCGGGGTGAAGATCCGGGTTATAGATGAGGTAATGCAGACTGAGATCTGCGCCACCTCGAGACCAGGAGCATGGGCTGAAAGCCTGGAGCACGACAAAGTCGACCGCCGGAAGCGCAGGCTATTGAAAAAATGGGGCGCGGGTTCAAACCCACGCCCCATCAGGATTGTTTGGAACGGAATTTCCTGGGCCAGGTCAGGACGGCGTCACCTGTGTGACCACCTGGGTAGAGAGATCGTAAATGCCGCCGGCGACCGCGCTCGGGTCGAGGTTGAGTTGCTTCCGAAGCCTACTCATCGTGATAAGGACGTTCTGCTCAGTAGCTACCGGAATCACCTGGGTCGGATCCTTCGGGTCGCCGCCCTGCTTCTTCACGATTTTCCGGGCAGCCTTGACGGCAGGAAAAATCAGGTTGAGGAACGGCAGCTGGTTGCTCGCATTGGGATAGATCTTGACCGCGTTGATCACTGCTCCGCAGGACGTGTGGCCCATCACGAACAGGAGTACGGAGCCGAGGCCGGCCGTACCGAAAAGCAGAGTGTCGATCAGTCTTCCGCTGGCGGTATTCCCGGCAACGCGGGCCACAAAGATGTCGCCCAAGCCCTGGTCAAACACGAGTTCGGGAGCACATCGCGAGTCCGAGCACGAGAGAATCGAAGCGAACGGCGTCTGCGAGTTGTTGGCCAGGCACGTCCGGCGATCGCTGTCTTCATCCGGATGCGTCTGGTCGCCGGTGGACCATCGCGCGTTGCCAGCCATCAGGGCTGCTAGCGCTTCAGCGGGAGTAGAAGGCGCCCCCGGATTGCAGACCGTACTCGACTGCGCTTCCGCGTGACCCAGGTGGATCAGAGGTGCGGCAGCCGCAGACAGAACAGTAAGCGCTCCGAACCGAAACAGCCCCCTTCTGCTAATCGTGGTTTTGGTATCTTCCATTATCACCTCTGCATCTTTTGTGAGCGTTTATCTTCAGTACTTGTCAGGCGCACTGCCAGACTAATTATCCATTCGACGCAAAACTCTACACTTAATTCAATGCGTTGACATATGATGAAATGTAGGGGCGCACTTTGCCGAGATCGCAACCCTCCCGTCGTCGAACGGAAAATCGCGCAAATGCGCCTCAATTGCCTGTTCGCTGCCATACGACTCGTGCCGTGTGACAATGTGTAGAGCCAGAGTCAGAAAAGGCAGATAAATAAACAAACTCGCCCAGGCAATGGCATTTGCACCGATGCGAAAGAGCATCGTGATTCCGAAGCAGACGATGCCGAAGTAGAGGGCGGGACCGAGCAGCGCACGCGAAGGAAGCGAAGGCATCGCGCCGTAGGGCTTTTCCGCACTCCGGTTCAGACTCGAGTCGAGCGCAACAAAGATCGAGATAGTGACCGCCGCCACGAAGTACCATCCAAGGTAGTTGTTGATGGGCACGCCGAAGTGCGGGCCCGGCGGGTCGTACCAGAAGATCTTGCCAAGGAACCATCGATCGCCGAGCACGCTCAAGGGATCGACGACCCAGTCGATCATCACCATGAACAGCGATGCCATCAGCCATACGCGCGGTGCGCGGCGAATCTTCCAGGTATCGAGCACGCGCAAGTCCCATCCGCTGCGGTACAACGGAGAACTGATTAACAGGGCGACGGTGTAGCTTGCGAAACCGAGAAAGGTGAACGAGAGCGAGTCCATGAACGGAACGCCGAAGACCCAGAGTTCCCTGCCCCGGGTCGCTTCGATGTAGTGGTAGAGACCAAAGGGGAATCCGTTGTGAACAGATGACCACTCGCAGGCGAGCGAAACCGTGTAGGTAAGCCCGGTAAACAGCAGCGTGGTGCGCAAGCCAAAATTAATAATCGAAATGAACAGGAAGCTGGCGAGAAAGATGAATACGTAGGGCCGCAGGGCCACGGTTGATGCCAGCAGATACATTTCAGGCGGCGGCTCGCGCGGCGCCGGTGCGCCGGAAGAACTCGATCGCTCCGGCGAGAGCATTGTCTATCGGCCCCGGAGAATAACCAAGTTGCTCCCTTGCTTTCGATGAATCGAAAAACATGTGCTTGCGCGACATCTTGACCTCGGTGATGCTCGCGCGAGGCGGGCGATGGGTCAGCACGCGCGATACCGCCTCTGCCCCCAGGGCAAACCCGAACGCGACCGCGTAGGGAAGCCGTACGCGAGGCGCGGGCAGGTTCGAAATGCGCGCCAACCGCTCGAGCATCTGCTTGAGCGTCAGGTTCTCGCCGCCCAGGATATATTTCTCGCCGACTCGGCCCCGCTGTGCCGCGAGCAGATGGCCCCGGGCCGCATCGGCTACATCGACCAGGTTGAGGCCGGTATCGACATAGGCCGGCATCCGGCGGTTGAGAAAATCGACGATGATTCGTCCGGTGGGCGTCGGCTTCAGGTCGAGTGGGCCGACCGGCGTCGAGGGATTGACGATAACGACGGGAGCACCGGCGCGTGCGGCATCCAGCGCGATCTTTTCGGCCATGAACTTGGAGCGCTTGTAGGGCCCGGTCATGTCGTCGATCGAAACGGGAGTGTCTTCGCGTCCGACTCCGCCGTGCGGAATTCCAAGCGCGCCGACGGTGCTGGTATGGACGATTCGTTCGACACCGGCGCTGCAAGACGCCTCGATAATATTGCGAGTGCCGTCGACATTGGCCGCATACATCGGAGCAGGGTCCGGAACCCACAGACGATAGTCCGCGGCCACATGATAGACCTCGTTGCAGCCCGCCACGGCGCGGTCTACGGAAGCGCGATCGCGCAGATCGCCGATGGTCATTTCGACCTGGAGACCATCCAGGGCGCCGTGATCCGCGCCCGATCGCGCGAGCACGCGCACCCGATCGCCGCGCGCGAGGAGAGCGCGCACAACGTGGCATCCTACGAAACCATTCCCGCCCGTAACGAGTGCGAGGCGCTCCATGATCAGGCCGCTACCAGCGCGTTCGCGCGCTCGACGACCCTTGCAGCGGCCGTGTGTCCCGACAGGACCGCGCTCTCGATGGTCGCGGGCAATCCGGTTTGGATCCAATCGCCGGCGAGGAACAGGTTTTTGAAAGGAGTTTCGACGCCCGGACGCAGCCGATGGGAAGCGGTATCGGGCGCCATTGTGGCCTGCTTTTCCTTGAGCACCAGCGCCTTGGTGACCCTGGCGGAGCGCGCAGCGGGCATCATGGTGTACAGGTCCTTGAGCACGATATCGAGCAGTTGCTCGCTCGACATATCGACCAGGCGGCGTGCGCCGCTGATCACGAAGCTCAGATAGCCTGGATGGCGCTCGCCGTGGCGTTCGAAGATCTTGCGCTTGTTGAACATCCATTGGGTGGTCGTGTCGATAAAACCCACGAATGGCGAGCGGGTTACCTCGCGATCGAGCCACACGTGCGCGCAGATGATCGGTGAGCTGCCGAGCTGGTTGATTTTCTGGAAAAACGGATCGGCGACCGCGTTCTCGGGCAGCATCCGCACCAGGTGGTGAGGCGCAACGGCGACGATGAAATTCGCCGCCTCGAGCTTGCGGCCATCGCGCAGCCGCAGCCGCTCCACCCTGCCCTCGCCATCGATTTCGAGGCCCTCGACGATCGATCGTTCAGCGACCACGCCGCCGGCCTGCTCGATAATCCTGCGCGCGGCAGTACAGTACAGGTCACTCAAGCCGACGCGCGAATACACGAATGCGGAGTCGGCGCGGCGTGAGAAAAACGCGCGCACGAGGACTTCCGCAAGCAACGCGGCGGACGAAACCGCCGGCTCATCGTTGAGCGTCGCGATTGAAATCGGATACCAGAAGGCGCGGCACGCATTGTCGCTCTGCCCAAGCTGCTTCATCAGCTCCGTGACGGTCATCTTCTCCAGGGTTCCGGGGTCGCGCTTGCGGATTTTCAGGAGCTTCAGGCCCGCGCGAGCGGCGGCGATACGCTCGCCGAGAGTCAGATGTCCATAGCGCATCAAGGCGGCGCTCATGTGCAGCGGGCCGGGGAGGCGCGCGGTGCGAACCATCGCGCTGCGGCCGGGACCGGCCAGCATCTCGATCTCCAGATCGTCCTGGAAGACGAGGTTGTCGCCCGACCCGATCTTGCGCAGAAAGTCGAGCGTCTCGGTGTAACAGCCCATCAGGACGTGCTGTCCGTTATCGACGAAGTCGCCGGTGTCGGAATCCTCGAAGGAGTATGCGCGGCCGCCCAGCGCGGGCTTGCGCTCCAGCAGAGCCACGCGAAAGCCGCGTTCGGCCAGGGCGACGCCGGCACTCAAACCGGCAAATCCGCCGCCGACCACGACGACATCTCTCGAATCAATCATCGATCAAGTAGTAACCCTACCCGCGGAGCGCGCCAAGACGGGAGGTCGCCCACGCGCGACCGACCAGGTAGAGCTTGTGCGGCGCGGAGAGGCTCAGGCGGCGATCGAGCACGCGGTAGTTGGAGCTGACGATACGATCCAGCAACGAGCCGTAGATCAGGCGCATCGCCTCCGCGGTCAGCAAGGTAGAGCGGTCTTCCGGCGGGAGCGCATTCTGGGCGCGCTCGTAGAATTCACGAGCGCGGCGCGCCTCGAATTCCATGAGCCTCACGAACGCATCGCTGTAAACGCCGCCCAGAATTTCCTGTTCAGAAACACCGAAGCGCGCGAGATCCTCCTGGGGAAGATAGATTCGGCCTTTGGCCGCATCTTCCTTTACATCGCGAAGGATATTGGTGAGTTGGCAAGCGATGCCGAGGTTCTCGGCGTAGATCTTCGCGTCGGGATTCGTGTAGCCGAAGATTTCGATACAGATAAGGCCGACTACCGACGCGGCGCGATAGCAGTAGCTGCGCAGTTCCTCGAACGTCGCATAGCGCTTGCGCGAGAGATCCATCTCCATGCCCGCGATGAGCTCCTCGAAGCACTCGCGCGGCACGGCAAACCGCCGGACGGTATCGGCCAGGGCGCGAGAGATGCCACGGGTGGGCGTTCCATCGCCATAAACGCGACCGAGCTCCTTGCGCCAGCGCGCGAGCAGAAGGGCGGGCTCCCGGATCGATTCATCGTCGGCGACATCGTCAACAAAGCGGCAGAAGGCATACACGGCATAGAGCGAGCGCCGGCGCTCCGCGGGAAGCAGCATGAAGGCATAGTAGAAATTCGACGAGGACTGGCGGGTTATGTCGCCGCATCGCCGGTAGTCGGCCTCGAGGGAAGCGCCGAGCGCGTCGGCTGTTTGCAGGCCGCTAGAGTCTTCCACGAAACGCATTCCAACCGAGTTTGAGATAGTCGGCCTTGCCGAGCCTGGGGCGATGGTTGAAGACGTCGAAGGCGACGCCCTCGATCGCGCGCAGAATCGCGAGTCCCCCGCCGGCAAACATCAGGATGTCACGGCTCAGGCGGCGATCGACGAGACGGTGCAACTTGCCGCCCTCAAGCAGCATCGCGCGGGCGACGGCGACCTCGTGCTTGAGCAGCGCGATGAATTTCTCATCGGCAGTTCGTCGCTGCAAACCTTCCGCGGTCACGCCGAACCGCGCCATATCGCGGCGAGGCAGATAGATGCGCCCCTTGCGCAAATCGATCGCAACGTCCTGCCAGAAATTCGCGAGCTGAAGCCCGCTGCATACCAGATCCGAAAGCCGCTGGCGTTCGGCGTCGCGGTACCCGAACAGGTAAAGCACCAATCGCCCGACCGGATTCGCGGAGTAGCGCGAGTAGCCGAGTAGATCGTCGATCGTTTCAAAGCCCTTGAAATCGACGTCCGAGCGGAACGCGACCAGCAGGTCGGCGAATGGCTGGCGGGGAATATCAAAGTGGGTGACCGTGTCGGCCAGCGCTACGAAGACCGGATGGCGCGGCGCGCCCGCGTAGGCGAGGTCGAGTTCGTGCTCCCATTCGTCGAGCTTGGCGAGATCGTGGTCTTCGTCAGCGAAGTCGTCGGCGATACGCGAGTAGGCGTAGATCGCATACATGTGCTTGCGCATCGCCGGTGGCATCAGCCACGAGGCGACGGTGAAGTTTTCATAGTGCGATTTTGCCAGGCCGGCGCAGAATTCGTAGGCGGCATCCAGGGACACCGGCGCCGCGAGCGAAGAATCTCCGTCGAGGTGCGGGCGAGCAGATCCTGCGGCTGATGCTCCAGTCCCCATCATTGCTAGCGCGTTCCGGTGCCCCAACTCAGGCGGCTTCAGAATGAAGGCCCATCAGGCGGCGCGCTTCGGCGCGCGCCCAGGAATCGGTTTCAAGCAGATCCTCGAGCGAGCGGGCGGGCTGATTGGGATGATGCTGCATGATCGATTCGAGGTGGCGCGGAATGTCAACGAAGCGGGCCCGTCCGCCCAGGAATCCGGCTACCAGCTCTTCGTTCGCAGCGTTGAGACAGGCAGCCATCGTCCCGCCGGCCTTGAGCGCCTCGAACGCCAGTCCGAGACATCGAAATTTCGTGAAATCCGGTTCTTCAAAGGTAAGGCGGGCGCACTCGGCCAGCGAGAGCGTCTTCAGATGGGGCATCGGGAGTCGATCCGGATATGCCAACGCATACGCGACCGGAATAGCCATGTCCGGGATGGCCATCTCGGCAATCACGGAGCCGTCAATCATCTCGACCATCGAGTGGATGACGCTTTGCGGGTGAATCACGACAGAAATCCGGTCACTGCCGACGCCGAACAACCAGCGCGCCTCGATGACTTCGAGGCCCTTGTTCATCAGGGTTGCGGAGTCGATGGTGATCTTGCTGCCCATCCGCCAGACGGGATGGTTGAGCGCCTGCTCCACGGTGATCGACTCAAATCGATCGGAAGGCAGTTCGCGAAACGGTCCGCCCGACGCGGTGAGAATGATTCGCTTGAGTCCTTCGCGCCCACGGCCTTCGAGGCACTGGAAGACGGCATTGTGCTCGCTGTCGACCGGCAACAGGCGAACGCCTTTCTCGCGCACGGCGCGCGTGACGAGCTCGCCGGCGATCACGAGCACTTCCTTGTTGGCGAACGCGATGTCCTTGCCGGCGTGAATAGCGGCCAACGTCGGCCGCAGGCCCATCGCCCCAACCAGCGAAGACATCACGAGTTGGGCGTCGGGATGGGTAGCCACAGCGGAGGCGCCATCCATGCCGTGGACGATTTCGACCTTCTTGCCGCCCACGCGACCGCGCAATTCGGCAGCGAGATCGGCATTGGCGACTGAAACCAGTTGTGGACTGAACGCGGCGATTTGCCGGGTAAGCAAATCGAGGTTGCGCCCGGCGGCCATCGCAGCGATGCGAAAACGATCGGGAAATCGGCCCACGACATCGAGGGTTGTCACGCCTACGGAACCGGTCGAGCCGAGTATGGAAATGGTCTTCATCGCCTCGACCGCTTACTTCGATCCGTTCTCCTTCAGGCGGCGACGGAAGCGACCCAGCGCCATGAGGGGGAAGTAGTGCGCGTAGAGCCAGTAGCGCAGGTAGAAATGGCCGGGGAAGCCGGTGCCGGTGAACTCGGTTTCATCCCACGCGCCGGAATCATTCTGGCATTCGACCAACCATTGCACGCCGCGCACGAGCTGCTCGCTGACGCCATCCTCGCCGGCGATGAGACCGATAATTGCCCATGCAGTCTGCGATGCGGAGCTGTTGCCGCGGCCGCTCCAGGCGGGATCCTTGTCCGCGAGCGGGCTCTCGCCCCATCCGCCGTCGGCATTTTGCTTCGACTTGAGCCAGCTCGTCGCGCGCTTTATCCACGGCTGATTCATGTCGTAGCCGATCGCGCGCAGACCGGAGAGTGCGGAGAAGGTGCCGTAGATGTACGCGACGCCCCATCGTCCCCACCACGAGCCGTCGGGCTTCTGGTTGCGTTTGAGCCAATCGATGGCGCGGGCCGCGACGGGATGGTCCTGCTTGTAACCGACCGCCGCCATCATCTCGAGCACGCGGCCGGTGAGATCGGCACAGGACGGATCGGTGACGGCTTCGACGTCGGCGAGCGGCAAGTTGTTGAGCCAATGAGAATCGTTGTCCACGTCGAAGGCGGCGAATCCGCCGTCCCTGGATTGCATACCCATCACCCAGTTCGCGCCCGCGCTGATGGCACGCTCGCGCCGGGCTGCATCGTCGCAGGCCGCCTCCGCCATCACCATGAGAATGACGGCGGAATCGTCAACGTCGGGGTACCAGTCATTGAAGAACTGGAATGCCCATCCGCCCGGGTCGAGGCTGGGCCGTTTTACCGACCAATCACCTTTTTTGAAAATTTGACGGTCGATGAACCACTGGGCGGCCTTGCGCAGGGCCGGATGATCCCCCGGTAGGCCGGAGTCGATTAGCGCCTTGGCTGCAAGAGCACTGTCCCAATTGGGCGAGACGCACGGCATGCAGAGCGTAGAGTCGCCGAAATCCCAGAGGAGCTCCCGCGACGCATCGAGCCCTTTCTTGATAACCGGATGATCGTTGCGATAGCCGAGGGCCTTGAGCGCCATCGCGCTCAGCAGGTAGCACGGCTCGATTCCACCCCACGCGCCATTCGCGTCCTGATGTTCAACGAGCCAATTTTCCGCGTAGCCAAGCGCACGGGCGCGCAGGCTCTTCAGGTAGTGATGATCGTAGACCCGAAGGAACCGGTCGACGACGTTGAAGACGCTGCGCAGCGAGAACGCACTCTTCGCGCTGGGCTGTTTGAACCTGGTGAAGTGCGGGGGCTGGATGTACAGCTCCAGGATTCCGTCCTGGTGGCTGACCTTGACCGCCGGCTTCATGGCTTGCAGGACCATCAGGGCGAAGGTGGTGCCGCGGGCCCATGACGAGAGCTCGTACATGTTGAAGGGAAACCAGTTTGGCAGCAGCGCGATCTCGACGGGCAGCGATGCGGTCGCATCCCAGGGCACCTGGCCCATCGCGGCGAGGTAGAAGCGCGCGAGGGTGCCGCACTTCTCGATTCCGCCCTGCGACATGATCCAGCGGCGGGCGTGGATCATGGTTTCATCGCCGGCCCGCATGCCCGCAAGCTTGAGCGCGAAGTACGACTCTATCGAGGTTGACAGGTGGCCGGCGCCGCCCGCGAACAAGCTCCAGCTGCCGTCGGCGTTCTGCTGATCGAGCAGCAGCTTCTTGAGCTTGGCCTCGGTCTCGATATCGACCGCATCCATGAAGTGCGTGAAGATGATGAACTCGGCGTTCATCTCGGCGTTGGCTTCGAGAGCCTCGTGCCAATAGCCCTCGGGATGCTGTTTTTCGATCAACGAGCGCTGGGCACGCTCGATGGTGTAATCGACTTTGGCCGCGGCCTCATCGTGAGGGCCGGCGGAGGTGCTGAGGTGTCCGGAGATCGCTTCGGAGGCCTGGCTCATCTGGTCCTGTTATCCACTCGCTACGGAATTACCGCGCATTTGAGAACCGCGCCCCGGTCCATGAGGTCGAACACTTCGGCGAGGTCGTTGAGACTACGATGCTCGTTGATCAAGCGGTCCGCACCGAGCCTGCGCTGCGCCAGCAGTTCGTAGCTGCGGCACACGTCGCGTGGGCGATAGTGAAACGGCGCGATGAGGGTGAGGCCGTCGTAGTGCATGCGGCGCGTATCCAGACTCAGGGCGGTTCCCGGCGGGCATCCGCCGAAGAAGACTACGCGGCCGCCCCGACGGGTGCGCGCGAGCGCATCGCTCCATCCATCGAGCTGGCCGGTGCATTCGATCACCATGTCGGGGCCGTAACCGCCGTTAAGCTGCGAAGCCACCCTGGCGGCATCTTCGCGGCGGACATCGATCACGCGATCGGCGCCAATTTGCGCGGCCCACTTAAGGCGCTCTTCACCGCGGCCGGCGACCACGACCTGGCGAACTCCCGCGGCCCGCAGCACCATCATGTGCAGCAAGCCGAACGGGCCGGCGCCCAGGATCATCACGGTTTCGCGCGCTTCGGGCGCGGCCAGCGCCTGTGCGTGGACCACGCAGGAGAGCGGTTCGAGCAAGGCCGCTTCCTCGAACGAAAGATCATGGGGCTTCTGGAACACGTTGCGCGAGACGACGTGCGCCGGAAGCGTGAGCATGTCGCCATACGCGCCCCACACCATCTTGTCGATCGCGGTGGCGCAGAGATTCTCCTGTCCGCGATCGCAATAGAAGCAATTGCCGCAGGGGGCAGTCGGCGCGGCCATGATCTCGTCGCCGGGCGCAAATCCGCCCACGCCCGCGCCGACTTCCGCGACGACTCCGGAAAATTCGTGCCCGATGGGCATCGGCATCTTCCAGAGCGGATGGCCGCGGCGCCAGGTCTTGAGGTCAGTGCCGCAGCTGAGGGCGCATCGCACTTGCAGAAGAATTTCGCCGGGCCCGGGGCGCGGCGGAATGTAGTCGCGAATCTCCAGTTGACCGGGAGCGACCAGCATCGCCCGGCGGAAGCGGGCTGAATGAAAAGATGCCGCGGCGGCGCTCATTGTCTTCGCTCCACAACAAACGTGGCGATTGCGCGCAGCGGCTCGGCGGGAGGACCGAACTCCGCGAGGGCATCGTGCGCCTCACGTTCCAGATCGCGCGCAAATTGCCGCGACTTGTCGATTCCCATCAACGAAGGGAAGGTCGCCTTGCCCGCGGCCTGATCCTTGCCGGTGCGTTTGCCCATCTGCTCGGTCGTCGCCTCGACATCGAGAAGGTCGTCCACCACCTGGAACGACAATCCCAATGCGCGCGCATACTGATTCAGACGGGCAAGCTGGGGTTCGGTGCCGCCGCCGAGGCGGGCTCCGCCAACGACGGACGCCAGGAACAACGCGCCGGTCTTCTTGGCATGCAGATGCTTGAGCTCATCGAGCGAGAGCGACTTGCCCTCGCTTTGCAGATCGATCACTTGTCCGCCGACCATGCCCGCCGATCCGGCCGCATCGGCCAGGTCAGCCACGGCCTGGAGCACTACCGCGGACGGGACGCCGTCGGACGCGGAGCGCGCAAGGACCTTGAACGCATCGGTCAGAAGACCATCGCCGGACAGCGTGGCCATCGCGTCGCCGTACACCTTGTGATTGGTCGGGCGGCCGTGGCGGAGATCGTCGTTATCCATGCACGGCAAGTCGTCGTGGATAAGCGAATAGTTGTGAATCATCTCGACCGCGCAGGCAAAACCGATTGCGCGCTGCGGGGCTCCACCGACTGCTTCGCATGCCGCCAGTGCGAGGATGGGACGCAGGCGCTTGCCGCCCCCGAGCAGGCTGTAGCGCATCGCCTCGAGCAAACGGCCATCGGGCCCGCAAGGCTCGGGCACCACTTGCGACAAGGCTCGCTCCACCAGTGCGGCGCGTTCTTTTAGATAGCGATCGAGTTGAAACACTTTTTATGCCCGGCAAGCAGGGCAGGAAGGGCCCGTGGCCCGTCCTGCCATCGAGACCGGTTCAGGACATATAGTGGCGAACCATTCGCCACGAATCCTTGAGATTCTTTCCGAACTCGAGCGCGACCGTGCCCTCAAAACCGGAGTGCAGCTTGCAATCGCGACAGCGGATATCCTGCTTGGTCCGGTAGTATTCCCAGTCGGTCGCCTCGTGCATCTCCTTGAACGTCTTGTAGTGGCCGTTGGTGATCAGGTAGCAGGGCCCTTTCCATCCGCGCGGATTGCGGGTGACGGTCGTCCAGGGGCTGCATTCGAGATCGCGCTCGCCGACGAGGTAGTCGAGGTAAATGGGCGTGTTCATGATCTTGTAGTCGTCCTTGAGCTTGCGCACGCGCGAGAACTTGTAGGGCATCTCCTCTTTCTTGAGGTAGAGGTCGTCGTTGGACAACACCTGGTAATGATACCCGGGCGACAGCAACATACCGTCGACGCCGAGTCCGCCGAGCATCTTGACCATGTCCTCGAGTTCTTCGGCGCTGGTTTCGCGGAACACGGTGGTGTTGGTCTGGACGCGATAGCCCTTCGACTTGAGCATCTTGATCATCTTAACGACGATGTCGAAGTGCCCGTCGCGATCGACGACGCGATCGTTGGTTTCCTTCATCCCGTCGAGATGGATGTTGAAGCTCAGGTAGGGGCTCGGCGGCACCTGCTTGACGAAACGCTCGAGCAAAATCGCGTTGGTGCAAATCATCACGTGGCGCTTCTGCTCTTCGATGAGGCGGGTGGTCAGCGGCGCGATGTGCTTGTACATCAGCGGCTCGCCGCCGCAGATCGATACGATCGGCGCTCCGCATTCGTTGGCGGATTCAACCGCTTCGTCCAGGGGCATCATGTCGCGGATGGTGTCCTTGTACTCGACGATCCTGCCGCATCCTACACACGCCAGATTGCAGGCATGGAGCGGCTCGAGCATCAGCACGAGCGGAAAATACTTGTCCCCATTCCGCTTCTTTCGGCTGATGTAGCGGCCGAGGTCGATCATTTGCTTGAGCGGTACGCGCATCAATTTCTCCAGGTCTGGTAGTTGTTAAGCAATGTCAGGCGACGGCCTTGCCGCCACCAGACGGGTTCTCCTCCCCAAACAGCCACTCGCTCACCATCGCGACGGCATCCTCGGGGTCGAGAGGGTTGTTGGCAACGAACAGATGCTCGATCAGAATTCCGTTCAGCGCGGATAGCAGAAAGCTCGCGGCCGCTTCGGGAGTAAACCTCACGACACACAAACCCTTTTGCTGCGCGCGCGCAATAAGCTCGACCAGCATGCCCCGGTAACCGGAGTACAGCTTCATAACCTGCTCGTTGAGGCCCTCGGAAAAGCGCTGGTCGTGAAGCATCTGCGCCAGGAAGAAGCGCACCGAACTGGCGTTGTCGCGCACAAACAGAAGATAGAACTCGACCAACTTCTTTATTTGTGCACGCTCATCGAGCACTCCGGCTTCTTCGGCAAAATCAATAAAGTACGGCTCCAGCAGCCGATTCAGCACTGCGACAAACAGCTCTTCCTTGGTCTTGAAGTGCCAGAAGATAAGCGCCTTGCTGACGTGGGCCTCACGCGCGACCTCTGACATCGAGGTTTCGTGGAAACCGCGACTAGCGAACAGACGCATCGCGGCCTTCAGGATCTCATCGCGAGAATCCTGGGTGCTGCGACTGTCGGGAGGGACAGACCTGGCCTCTGGGGTGCTCATAACCTGCGCTGAGCGCAAAACGGCGCTAACCTGTCGGTCAATCGTAACTTTAGCGTCATTTGAGGCAAAGTCAACATGGCCCCGTCCGATCGGTCAGCGAGGCTGTGGAGACAGGGTGCCTGACCGATGGTCAGGAAGCAATATCTGTGGGAGCGCCATGGTTTTTCGCGGATGTGCGAGCGGCAGTGATAATGGCAAGAGCGCTGCGGGCTTCGATCGAATTTGAACTGGCGATCGACCCCCCTGCCCCCTGACGCATTGCTGCCTCGAACAGGGCTGCCATCCCCGAGAACCATGCTGAATGATACGAGTCATCAGGAATATCACTGACCGGCAATTCGTGAATTTCGCCATCTGCCGCAGCCAGGATAACGCGTTCGTTTTCAATCTCGAGACGCCCGGCCGTTCCTGTCAGCCTGGCAGAGGTTATTCGTTCTTTCGCTCGCCACGAGAGCATCGCGCTTGCGCGGCGACCCGAGGCAAAGGACACGTCGAGTTCGGCGACTTCTTCGACCCCGCCGGGATTGAGCGTCATGGTTGCCGCGATGCGAGAGGCAGCTTCGCCGCCCATCAGCCACTGCATCAGGTAAAAGACGTGCCATCCGTGATCGATCAGAATCCCTCCGCCGGACGCGCTCGATGCGCGCCACGCTCCACCGGCGCCTCCCGCACCAGCGGGAGCTACGCGCAGACGTTCGAAAGATACCGAAAGTACGTCGCCGATGCGGCCTTCATCAAGGAGCTTACGAGCAAGTGCATAGGACGGCGCGTACTTCCAGTTGTGCACGCACATCAAGACCCTTTCACGCGCGGCTGCGAGCGCGGCTAACTCATCAAACTCAGCCAGCGAAAGACACAGCGGCTTCTCCACGAGCACGTGCGCGCCAGCATGGAGCGCGGCGCGCGCGGCCTCGGCATGCAGAGCGGGGGGACTGGCGATATCGACGAAATCGAGCGCCTCGCCATCGAGCATCAGCTCCAGGTCGTCGTACACGCGGACGTTCTTGATGAGCCGAATCGCCTCGTGGCGGCGCTCCGAGACGGGATCGTGAATGACCCCGATACTTACGTTCTCGCGCGTGCGCCATCCCGCGAGATGCGCCTTCGCGGCGACTTCTCCGAATCCCGAGATCGCTCCCCGCAGCTTCATGCCGCGGAGATTCTATACCGGTTCGAAGACGGCAAGCATCGGCCTGCGGCAACTCGCGCACAAAACTCGGCGCGTCACCTACAGCGCAGCGTAGAAGGCGTTGATGAGGGCCTCCGCGCGAGAATCGATCAGTAGCCCGTTCGCCATCTGGTTCATCGTGTAGCCGAACCCGACCTTGGCGATGGGGTCCGCGAATCCGAGCGAGCCGCCGGCTCCCGGGTGACCGAACGACTTGCGATTTGGACCGAACATCGCGCCCGGCTGCGAGAGCATGAAGCCCAGCGAGAACCGCGTAGGCATCTGCATCAGCACCTGGTCGGGACCGAACGATTGCTCGGCATAGAATCGCTCGAGCGCTTCGGGCCGTACGATGCGATAGCCGTCGACCTCGCCGCCGCGCGCGAGCGCACCATACATGCGCGCAAGAGAACGGCCAGTGGTGTGGCCATTGGCGGCGCCGAGCTCTGCTGCCCGCCATGGGCGAGTGTTGACGAGGTTTGGCTTCGTCAAAACCGGTGGGTTGAGAAAGGCCTTGGCGGTAGCGCCTTCCGGTTCTTTCATGGCCTCAACAAACATATATGGACCGCTCCCGAGCGCAAGACCGGTTCTGGAGTCCGATGAGCGATGATCCGGTTGCAGTCATATATTCGGCCTCTCTAAGTGGGGTCAGTCGTTTCTTCCCCGGGCCCTGATGGAAGT
>Ga0335085_10000973_pt1 | contig 68531 bp, 48 predicted proteins | sample Lox_Sample_45_FD_206712 | JGI IMG/M metagenome (GOLD analysis project Ga0335085, IMG submission 206712) | Soil microbial communities from Loxahatchee National Wildlife Refuge, Florida, United States - Lox_Sample_4.5 | ecosystem: Environmental > Terrestrial > Soil > Wetlands | place: USA... | reverse complement strand
CAACAACTCAAATTTATACTCACGTTTCCGATCTCGCTCAAGGGAAAATTATTGCCCTGAACCACCCAAGGAACACATTCTAGAATCAAAGGGAGAATCAACGAAGGATAACTGAGAATTATCTTGAGTAGCTTGGCTCGCAAACAAAAAATCTTTCTCATTCTTGTCCAAGCGATAACCATAACAAGAGCCATTGCTGCATTGTTATTTGTTAGCTTGGCTTTAACTCCTCAGTGTGTTGGTTTAGCTACATACCTTTTTCTTTACGCATGTTTAAGCGATCTCTTAGATGGATTTCTAGCGAGGCAAACAACTTGCGAAACCGAGACAGGTGGGGTTTTGGATCTATTTAGTGACAAGTATCTAACAATAATATCGGCTAGTTATGCAATAGCGCGAGGTCTTCCAACTTTTCCTTGCGGACTGATTATTTTGAGAGAGATATTCCTTGTTACAATGAGAACAATGCAGGTTGATCAAAAACCTTTGTTGCCACCGCAGAGAATTCTTGGAACATTCACGGTAATTCCAATCTGGGCCGCCACGTTTGTTCTCCTCGAATACCCCCGCAAATTCAACTTCCCATGGCTTTTCTTCGAATCTTATTATTGGTTTTTAGGAGGGCTGAACTTCTTGAATTTGGCCTATAAAATCAAAACGCACTGGAAATTAATTGTACGATCACTTAAAACCTAAATTGAATCAGATTAGGCCATATTTTTTGAACTATAGCGATTAAAGTAGGAATGTGTGCAAGACTGAGTAGCCTTAAAATCGAATTCAAATCGGGCCAATTGGGTATTTCCTTAATTTGCTTTGAAACAGAGTCTAGAGATGTAAGTGTTTCAAGTTTTCTCTTAATAAGATGGGGATCCACAGTTTTGATCAACGAGGAGAATATTGTGCCTTGTTTTTGAGCAATTTCAGCAAGTTGCGTTCGTTTCTCCGATTTTAATATCTTACTTAATGCAATCGACGGAATTAGGTAGATGGAAATAAATAATACGCTTAACACAAATACCCCAAAAAGCAGCGTAATATCCATCTCTCGATGAATCATTAAGACACATAAAACTGAAATGCTTGAAACCATTAATATAGGAATAAATGGGCTAATGATAATTTTGATAAGCTCGCTGCCTCCTCCGTGACCATCTTGGTGATATGGTCTTAGAACAAACAACCTCTTCTTACCCACGTCTTTCAATAATTGACTCAGCGTCACCAGAATGACAACTTGAACATGAGCGCATGCTGGAAGGAAAAACATCCATAAATAGAGCTTATACACTCTTGTAACCCAATAACCTAGCGGATGATTAATTGAGTCCCAAAAATCGAATCCTAGGAACCTGAGAGGTAATTGATTTTGATATGAATTCCATACAAAACCAAGGAAACCGATCGTGACGAATAAGTAATAAGTAAACTTGCTTAAATTCGTTTCACGAAAGATTTGCTGAAGAAACATTGGAGGATAACGTGATAAATCAAATTTAGAATTTACCAAGTCGTTTTTCTCAAGGAATCGATAAAGCGAATTGACAGATTTTTCTATTCTAAAGGGTGTAATGGCCTGAATGATGATAAAAGTCCAGATTGTAGGGTGTTCAAAAAGACCAAGATTGTTTCCTGTCAGAAAAAGAGATTTATCGAAAAAAGCTGTTGCAATTATCGTTATCGTCATTAGGCCAGTAACTACGAGGAAATTCGTCGCTACGGTTTTCCCTTTGAACAAATTGACCTGATTTACATACTTCAGGACAGGATATGAAGCTAGTACGCCATCTTTGTCTTTAATAATCATCGCCGTGAACTCATACCGATAATTCTCAGTTATCCTTCGTTGATTCTCCCTTTGATTCTAGAATGTGTTCCTTGGGTGGTTCAGGGCAATAATTTTCCCTTGAGCGAGATCGGAAACGTGAGTATAAATTTGAGTTGTTGCTATCGAAGAATGTCCGAGAAGGGATTGCACAATCCGAATATCTGTTCCATTTTCGACTAGCATAGTTGCAGTAGTGTGGCGAAAAATATGGGGAGTGATTCTTTTTGTAATCTGAGCTCTAACCCTATATCTGTTTATGAGAGTTCGCACGGATTGTGGATTTAGCCTTCTCATAAGCCTATTTATAAACAGAAATGGCGATCCTTCTGATGAATCCTGCCTTAATGTTCTGAATAATGAGATCAATCTCATAACTTCGTCATTGGGAATTCTAATGATTCTTTCTTTTGAACCTTTCCCCATGATTCTGATGGTGTGTCGAACCAAATCAACACTCTGAAAATCCAAATTGCATAGCTCGTTTACTCTCATTGCAGTAGAAAAGAGGAGTTCAAGGACAATTATGTTTTGGAACATTATGATAGATTTCAGGGTTTGTAACTTGGACAATTCAATTTCAATAAATCTCTTCTTGGCCGTCCTTTCTAATTCTGACTTGGCGATGTTAAGTAACGCCTTTACCTCTTCAAGGTTCATTATCTCAGGTAGCTTGCGTTTCAATTTAATATTGATTCGAACATCGCGAAACGGGTTAGATATTATTAATTGCTCACACTCCAAATAGGAAAAAAATGCTTTGAGAGAAATCATCTTTCTCCTTATGCTTGTTTCCTTAAGGTTCTTTTGATATAGGAATTGCAGAAAATCCTTTATCGTGTTTTTGCCTGTCTGGTCGATTTCGTGCTTGCTTTGGAGAAAAGATACGAACTGATTTAGGTCTAACTTATACGCTTTGATTGTGGCCTGGCTAAGTCTTTTCTCATACTTACAATGGAACAGATAAGAGTTGAGCTGATAATCTGAGCTTTGCATGGGTATTTCCTCCGGTGACTTTGATCGTTATAGAATGAGTGAGTGGATGGTTTCTAAGTCTGCTAGAAAAAGGAGAGGCTCATTTGAATGTAGTCCCTCTAACCTAATAGACCATCGTTGATGACCCCTTCGGACTGGCCTTTGAATGGAGGTGAAAGAAATGTGAACGATCGGAGCGCCAAAGGATACTCTTGATTTCAATAACACTTGAGTTCGGCCTTCAAAATCATTCTTGTTATGTTGTGGATGCAAACCCATGTCCCTTGGTATAGAATTAGGGCATGCTACGCCCTATGCTCCTCTTTCTGACGGATCTCTCAAATGGCAATGAGGAAGAAGACATTATCATTAGCAATTATCTTCATCAATACTTTCAGCTAGTTATATGTCATCCCGCAGACTGTGAAGGCGTGGAGGATAGGGTAGACGAGATTATTATCCGAAATACCTGGAACGAAAAGGATTATGGGAGGCCACCATTGGGTTACGAAAATCGTTTCCAAATCAAAGGTCTTAATATTCACGATGATCTTTATAAAAGATTTGGAGAAGATAAAGATTACTTGCTTGACCTTTATCGAAAAGGGTACCCCGTCATCCCAACGGTTGACACTATCGCCGATCTTTACCAATTGCCGGAAGCAAATGAATATTTCATCAAACCCAAAGACGGATTCGACGCCATCGGCGCGAGAAAAATAAACAAAGAAGATTTGGTCAAGCTAAACCCAATACGTTACCTAATTCAGACGTTTGTTGATTTCAAGTATGAGATATCGTTCTATTTTCTCGACAAGCAATTACAGTACACCTTGTACGCGCCGGAAAAGACAAAGAGATGGAATCTTGTTGAGTACACACCTAGTGTGTCGGATATCAATTTTGCCGAACAATTCATCCGGTGCAATATACAAAGTCGCGGCATTGAACGTGTGGATGCATGCCGGCTTAAGAATGGGGAGTTGCTACTCGTCGAGTTGACCGATCATGGCGGGGTTTACCTATCTGTACCGCTCCTGAAAAATGAGGTTAGAGATCGTTTCTTTAGCAATTTGAAAGAATCTCTGTTGCGAAGAATAACTCTAAATAAGGAGGAATTTTGAAAATCAGCGAAATCATTTGGGAGTATCCCTTTCTTGCCGAATTTAAGTGTGCCTTCCTGTCGTCCTGATCCAATCAATGATGCTCACCAGTGAGATGTCCAACGTGGGACTATATATTGTTCTATGGCTCATCTGAAATCTGAATTTTCTAATACATGATCCTAAGCCGAAGGCTTGATTGATTATGCTCTGAAAAATCTCTATTATTGCACATTATTAGTTAGGTTGATACTCAACTGAAGATAACTCAAGATTATCTCTATGGGTCTATTCCGACGGGATGATTTCGAAGAAATAAATTCTAGGTTTTTTTCTGAAATGCGACAGAATAAGAGCTACACAGCTGATCCTTCAGGCTGGTTGCATAAGATTTTACATATCAACCACTTGCTTCCAGAACCATTGGCTTCTCTTGACGGGCTTACCAGATACTGCAGCGATGAAGAATGGAATATAAAAGGAGTTAAAGAAAATTATGTTGAATTTGCCTCTCGATGGGACGAAAATAGCTATTCATATGACAACCTTTCTCTTTGTAGTTCAGTTACTTCTGCAATTGCAATCGTTCTTGCGACGTTAAAAAGAAAAGGAGTCAAATGCGTATTTTTCGAAACACCACTCTATTTCGCCGCATTATGTCAGGCCAGAATTTTCGGATTAAGAACTGTTCTTCTCCCGACATATATTGACAATGACTTTGTGCTAGATAGATTTGAGGCCAAAATTTCAAAAAAGGGCGGACCTTTTGCTTTTTGGATATCGCAGCCTAGAACGTATTTGGGGGTGAACCAAGAACCTGAATACATTCAGTCAATCATCAATACGATTTCAAACAAAAGCTACTTGATCGTTGATGAAGCAATGGAACAGGAGTGGCCTTCAAGGATGCAATCGGTGTCACCCACTCAATCAAACGTAATTAAGCTACGTAGCATAACTAAGGGAATTGGATTAAATGGCCTAAGAATGGCGTATATCCTCCATCCTCAATCAATCCGAGCGGAAATAGTAAGTTCGATGGAGAACTTTCAAGGTGGCTTAGATTCACAAAGTGTCAGATTGACGTCGGCATTGATAACTAACGAAGACTTATATAAACGGCTTCTACGAAGTAGCCGGGATTTGATATTTGATTTAAGCAGGCTTGCCAGAGCTGAAATTTTAGGAACAGGAATGATCCTTAGCAAGATTCAAAATGGCTATATCGGAAGTGTTGCTCTACCACGTCCAGCTTCGATGAAAACAATATCCGTTTGGCGGAAAAGATTACTTAGCCATTGCGTGATAAATAGATGCCCCATTATTCTTGGATCCAGTATGTATTTCGCAGTGGACAAAAACTTTGAGTTTGTCAGACTTACTTACTTCAATGGTGCCAATCATTTGAGAAATGGCCTTAGAATTTTGGCTTCTATTTACCGCGGCGAAGGATTTCAATAAGAATGTTTCGCAATTTGTAAATTAGGCTAAGTTTCAAATCAATTTGTAGGTCAAATGCAATTCGTTCGGGGAAAAGCGCCGCTAATCGTAACCTATAAATCGATGGAATTTCAGCTGGTTTCCCAATCTCCAATGAAAACAAATGGGGTAAAAGATGTCCGCTTCCTTTTCCTTTCCCACTCGTTAAGGCCTTTTTAACGCCTTGTTTCTTTGTCGGCGATTCAAGCATTAGTGCTCTGGAATCCGCACTCGTAAGTCTATCTGCCCGGAGCCGTTCGATCTCAATCTTCAAGCGGGAGGAAAGAAAAATAGATACGAGAGCAGCATAGGGATAGTGATCCTTAAAAAAAAGCAAAATTTCAGCTGGAGAGTTCTTTGGAACGATGCTCCGAATCTGGAAATCCTTTAATTGAATAGAATCATAGAAAAATTTTCTAAAATAGTCTTTATCAGCAGGACCATCTACGATAAGAAAAGCATAAGGAAAATCTTCTTGAACGATCTTATCCACCAAAAAGAGATGATCTTCAAAGTAGGGCAATAACCTCATAGAAATCGACGACCAGTTAGCTCTGAAATCCACCATGTGCTGGTTAGGAAAAGATTGCTTATCGAATTGAGTAGTCAAAGTATACAAGCGCAATAGCGGAGAAATGGGAAGTCGATTTGCCTCATATTGATTGACAAGGAAAGAGGTAAACCCCGAAAATAGGTTATTAAATGTTGAGGGAACCCGGCAGAGGGGGAGCCAAGTTTCTACCCTAAGAGCCTCGTCGAGCGCATATCCGATTTTCTTGAAATCAGAATTCAAAAAAAACAAAAGGTTAAACCTTTCGAGCGAAGTTAGAGAGATTTCATCTTGAAGTAACCTTTCGAACTCATCATTGGCCCCTGTCTTTGAATATTTCTTTTCATTTATGAGTATTTCGCCGCCGTCAAAACTTGTTCCATCGTTTCCGAAATTCTCTAAAATCGTCTCCAGTCTAAAATCTGTATGCAAAAACGAAGTATCTTCCAGAACGCAATATTCGATCAATTTATTGCTTGTTTTACAGGAGATAAATTGGCAGTTTTTGAACGTACATCGTTTTATAACAAGGCTCGTAAGATTACAATTGCTAAAGGTGGTACTTTCAAATATTGTGTCCGTAAACGTAGAATTGTAAAAAGAACAATTTTCATACACAGTATCAATAATAATATTATTCATTATCCCTGAAACATTCAGATTAGCCTCAGAAAAGCGTGATTTTTTTATCAACGAATCCTTGATATCGTTTCCTTCCCAATTGACCCCTTTCGCAATCAACTCGAAAAGCTCTGATGTAATAATATTCGAATCGATAGAATGGCGCTTGTGCACCAAACCGGTCAAATAACAATGTTCTATATTTCTTGACAACTTGACGCTTTTTATTTTTGAGAAATCGATAATCATTCCTTTAGGTGATTTCATTATCTCAGCATTGCTTTTTGGGGTTCTATACAAGGATTTTGTCATAAGGATAATCTTGAGTTATCCTTCATAAAATTTAAACATCTATATTATTTCTATTTACGTCAAAGATGGGAGTTGGACCTTTGAAATGAGAGAAATATTTTATTTTTAGTTTAGCGAAATCGCCCACAATGGGGTTTAAGCGAGCAATAGGAGAAAACCAGCCGAGACAACAAAGAACAAAATACTTAAAACAGGATATTGCTTTTCCTAGGCCCATGTCCTTGAGGAGCTTACAGCGCTTATTGATTCCTACCGGAGAATGAATGCAAACGATGATGCGGGGCTGAAGTCGATGTGGTTTGAAGCAGGCGAGAGAATCAAGAAAATGGCGTTTCTTGATGTTGCAGAAATGCTGGAATAGAATCACAACGGAAAGTAAATCCACTCCCTGTTTTTAACTCTCGACATAGAGTTATTTGCATTTTTGTGAAAGAATTTAGACATTTTCAAGAAATCGAGAAATTAAAGAATTATGCTTGATAAAGCATTTTGTTTAGCATTAATGTTTTTTATTGGCATATAACCCAAGAACCCTGACTACATTTATGAGAAAAACTTAATATATTGTAACTATTGAATTCTTTATAAATCTATGGCACAAACCGTAAAAGAAATAAGAGAAAAACTACAAAATCTTCTTAGTGTGGATAACCCAGACTATAGAACGATTTTAAAGCTCTCCAAAGAATTATCAAAATTAGACGAGAAATTTCAAAGATTTTTTGTCGATGCTAAAACATTAATTCACTTGGGTAGAGATAGTATCAAGGATCATACGACAGCATTGCTTGAGTTAGTTAAAAATAGCTACGACGCAGATGCACAAAACGTGATCGTTGAAGTTTTGTCTAAAAATGGTAATGATCTCATTCGTGTTGCAGACAATGGTTTTGGAATGACTCGCGAACAGCTTATAAATAGCTGGTTGCAAATTGGCTTTTCTAATAAACGAATTTCGAAGACAAGTGAAACAGGGAGGCGTAAAACTGGTGAGAAGGGTATAGGCCGTATTTCAACTGATAGATTGGGTGCATATATCGAACTTATTACTAAAACGAAGTCGGATGGGATTATCGGCTTACGGGTCAACTGGGACGAATTTGATACAGAAGGTAAAGATGTTTTTGATATCGATGTAGAACTAATTCATCCAGAATCTATTAATATCCCCCCCAAAGATGGTAAACCGAGTGAAACGGGTACGGAAATAAAAGTAACGAAACTTCGGCAGGATTGGACGCCAATCAATATCGAAAACCTTTATAATGAATTATCTGCGCTCACACCTCCTTTTAACGATGTAAAAGACTTTCAAATTGATTTAGTAAATGATACTTCACCCTCTTTTTCAAAAAAAGTAAATTCGGACTTTTTTAAAATTTCGGAAATTGATCTAACTGCAATCTACGATGGCAAGGGTTCTGACATCCTATACACAATTAAAGATAAATATTCTGGTCAGGAAAAATTAGAAACTATAAAATGGCCAAACTTGCTTACTAAAGGCTTAAAGGAAGGGGGCTCCGAAGTTTTTGAGGATTTACGTTGTGGCCCCGTTGCCTTAAGACTATTATTTTTTTTACGTGAAGCAGCCTCAGTTCAAGGGACTGATTTAAAAATTTCCGACCTTCGGGAGTTTCTTGATAATAATGCCGGAATCAGAATCTATAGAGATAACATTGCTGTAAAACCTTATGGTTTCCCTAGTTCTCAATTTGGTTATGATTGGTTAGGCCTTGCAGATAGAAAAGCTCAAGACCCCGCTGGCATTGGACGTGGTGCAAATAGTTACAAGGTAACTCCTAATCAATTAATCGGTGCAGTATTTATATCAAGGGATAATAATGTCGAACTATCAGATAGCGCTGCAAGAGAAGGTTTAGTCGAATCTGAAGCCTTTTACGATTTAAGAAATTTTGTTCTTGGCTCAATAAATATGCTTGAATCGTACAGGGCAAGTATTTATTCTTTAATAGAGAAAAACAGAGAACCTAAAAGATCGGCGTCGTCAAAAGATGCTGAACAAATTAAATTGCAACTCTCAACCGTTAAAGAAGAGCTAGAATCCATTAAGGAAGAATTTGAAAATAAAACGAATGACATTACCTCATCGAATATTTCGAAGCCGATAGAAAAAAGCATCGAAAAAGTAGAGGATATAACCGAAAACGTAGATAGAACAATTACCGATTTACTTCAGTGGAATAGAGTGTTAAGCGGGCTTGCGACCATCGGAATATCTTCTGCGGTTTTTGGTCACGAAACAGAAGGGTCGATTTCTCTTTTCAAAAAGTCTGCTGATAACGCAAGATTACTTATTAATGAAAAACCGCCGAATATAGAAATAGCAACCTCCGAGCTCGAAAAAGCTTTGAAACATTCAACGAAAGTTGCAGCATGGGGTGCATATGCTTTAACTAGGGTGCAACGGGAGAAAAGAAATAAGAAGTCATTCAATATTAAAAAAGCAGTCGATGTAATTGTTAAAGAACTGACACCTGCATTTGAAGCTTCTTCCATTAAATTGACAACCGATGGTGATCCCCTCGTATCAAAAACTTATCAAATGGATATTGAGTCAATTGTAATTAATCTTTTGACAAATGCTTATACTGCCTGCACTCAAAAACCAGGGCTACGCAAGGTTGTAATTAGTATTGGAAGAGAAGACAAAATAAATCAGAAAGGTTTTTATTTAACTGTTTCTGACACCGGCCCTGGAATTGCAAAAGAATTCCAGCATAGAATTTTTGAGCCACTTTTTTCGACTAAAGTAGTTTCATCGGGAAACAGTAAGAGTGTCGGCACCGGACTTGGGCTTACCATAGTCAAATCGATTGTCGATGAATTAAATGGAGAAATTGCTGTTGAACATGATTTAGAGTTAAAGGGTGCTCGATTTAAGGTTTGGCTACCAAGGGAATGATTCGTTTATGGCAAAAATAGCTATCGTAGATGATAATAAAGAACAGAGAGAAACTCTTAAAATTAGCCTCTCTCTTTATCTGAAAAAGAAAAATACGTCGCTCGAAGTTATTGACATATTTCCTTTTAAATCATTTGACGAATACTTTCCTTGGATTGAAAAACAAGAAATTTGCGTATTAATATTCGATGAACGATTGCAGAATGATAACCAAGGTGATTTGGGGCCTGTTGGATATAGAGGGAATGAATTGGTAATGAAAATTAGGGAGCGATTCAAAGATATCCCTATTTTCACCGTCACGGCCCATATAGGAGATGCTGAATTGCAGGAAAAGTTCAATGAGTTTGAATATATTATCACTCGTGATGATTTCGGTGAAAAATATATTGATATCATTTTAAGAGCAAGTCAAAGATATTTAACAGAAAATCAGAAAGAACTTTTCCTTTTTGATGAATTAACAAAAAAAATCGCAGCAGGCAATGGTCGTGACGAAGATATTGAAAAGTTAAAAGCATTACAATTAAAACTTCATATCCCATTGAGCAATGACTTAAGAGATAGAGAAGATTGGTTAGATGAATATGAAAAACAGATTAAAGCTTTAGAAGATATTAAGGTTAAATTGGAGGAGAAAATCCCTGCCAAATGAATTGGCGACTTATAAATAAAGATCCAAGCAAACAACCTCGCAATGGAAATTACTCAGATTGGAAAAACCAAATTGCTATTGAGTGTTTTTATCAATGCGTATATTGCTCGATTCATGAGGCTCAATTCGGTGGGATTGATAACTACCATATCGATCATTTTAGACCAAAATCGAGAAAAGAATTTGAACAACTAACTAATGATATTTGTAACCTTTTTTATGCTTGCCCTATTTGCAATAGATTCAAAAGTGATGATTGGCCAGGCGAGCCAGATTTAAATACTTCCAGTTACCCTGATCCTTCAAAAGTAGATTATACAACTCTATTTCGATTGACAAATGATTTTGAGTTGGAAGGCCTTTATACTGCATCTAAATATTTAATCTTACGTCTTTTCTTGAATAGGTTTCAATTAATTATGGAAAGACGTGAGGCGACCCGCAGAGCGCAAGTTCAAGGATTAATCGAAATAATCACGGGATTAGTAGATTCATTGACTAGACCCGACATTGAATTCGCTTTAGATATTATGAAAAAATTAGATTCCATTAAAAACAATTTATTGGGCCTTGAAGAACATCGAAGAAGGATTAGGCCTTACGAAATTGCTGATATAAGAAAGCCGTGAATAAAAAAAAATTAATTGGATCGTACTATACTCCTAAAGAAATCGCTGATTTTCTGACCGACTATTTGTCAGTTAAGCTAAAAGACTCCGGGCCGATAAATATTTTAGAGCCAAGTGCCGGCGACGGAATCTTTATTAAATCAATCTACAGTAATAAAAAATTAAGTCACAGGTTGAAAAATGTTATTGCCGTTGAAAAGGAAAAAGGAGAGCTTGCCAAAATTCACAATTCAATTGAAAATGAATCCTTAAAACTACATAACATTGATTTTTTGGAATATCAAAAACATAATCGTCAGCAATTTAGTATTGTAATTGGAAACCCTCCTTACATCAAAAAAACCTACTTAAAGGAAACACAAATACGTATTTGTGAACAAATTCATAGTGCGGCATCATTATCAGACAATAAAATAAAAAATGTTTGGACAGCCTTTTTAGTGAGATCTATTAAATTCCTCGATACTAATGGTTTATTGGGATTTGTATTACCATCTGAATTGTTACAGGTCAAATTTGCTTCAGAATTAAGAGACTATCTCGTGAAAGAATTTGAACGGATAGAAATATTTACATTTAACGAATTGCTTTTTAGCGATAGCAAAGGACAGGATACGTTATTATTAGTTGGGGAGAGAAAATCAAAAAATAAAGGAGTCTACTATTGTAATATTGATAGAATTAGTGATTTAAAGAAAGGAAAACATGAACTTGTCCGAAATGTATCAATTAAGCAATCAAAATGGACCTATCACCACCTTACAAGCGATGAAATTGAGTTGTTGGAAAAGATAAAGAAAAATTTCAAAAATGTTGCTGAATATTGTACATCGAAAGCAGGCATAGTAACAGCTGCTAATGAGTATTTTATTGTAAATGAGGCCACCGTTGAAGAGTATTCTCTTAAGAAGTTTGTTTATCCAATTATTAAGAAAGGGTCGTTTGTCAACGGGAAGATTGTATTAAGCTTGAAAGAATTTAATCAACTAGTCCGAGACTCGAAGCCGAGTTATTTACTTAATTTTAACAGGAATATTAACATTCAAAACAAGCGGAAAGTGAAGAAATATCTTGAACTTGGAAAACAATTGGATATACACAAGCGGTATAAAACGTCCATTCGAAAACAATGGTATAAAATACCTAATATAGGTGGCCCGCCAGAAGCCTTCTTTTTCAAAAGGTGTAACGAATACCCAAAGTTTATCAAAAATAACGCTGGGGTTTTGGTGACTGATAGTGCCTATGCCGTATCGATGAAAGAGGGTTTTGATATCGAAAGTCTTATTTCCTCCTTTTATAATTCCTTAACACTTTCTTTTGCAGAACTTAATGGTAGATACTACGGAGGAGGTGTTTTGGAGCTCACCCCCAACGAATTTAAAGGCTTGCCAATACCGTATGTCGAAATTGGAAAAAAAGGATTTAGGAAATTTTCAAAAAGGTTTCAAGACAAAAATACAATCAAAGAAATCTGTAAAATAAACGACAAAGTTACTTTAAAAATGATCGACAAAGATCTTAATGAAGATAGCTTAAATAAAGTTTTCAATATTAGAGAAAAATTACATTTAAGAAGAATAAAATCACCATAAAAGTGATATATATTAGATAGAAGATTTACAGAAGAGACAGATTAGAATGAAAGGAGTCAATTAAATAAAATTTCCCCTTTCCGACAATTCCTCCCGCCTTTTCCTACACAATTCCAGTGTTTATACTAAGCAGCATAACGGATGGATTCTTTTTCTTTCCAGCCAAGCTTCTCGGTTTGAAAGAAAAAAACTGGATATCCCATTGGGAGAATGGGGATGTCTTAGCCAATCTCACAAGTGCTTTCCGCGTTTCGAAGTTATATAATAGTCCAATTGAAGAGTTGTTCACCAGGCTTTTAGACCTAGTCTAAAGCTACAAATCATGAAAAAAGGTGTTGCATTTTTCATGAATATATGGTAAATTTCATTTACCAAAATGGTAAACTGAAAAGTTGACTTTTTTAAGACTCATATGCTACCATGGAAATAGAATTTGAGAGCGAAAAACACGAAAAACTTGTGAATGACCATGAGGCATTGAGTAAACGCTATAACAAGAAAAAAGGTGTTGACTCCGCGTCTGATATCCTGGCTACACTGAATGTTCTGAAAGCGGCAAACACCCTTGCGGATGTTCCGCCGAGTTACCGGCCACATCCATTGAAAGGAGAGTACAAGGGGGCATTTGCGGTCGATGTCGATAAAGTCAATCGGGTCATCTTCAAGCCAAACCACGCTGGGGATCCAGATTTTAGAATCGACAATCCCAAAAGTATTAAAAAAATAACCGTAATCGAAATATTTAAGGACTACCATTAATATGAGTTACATACCAAACAAGGCGATACACCCCGGACGCATTATCTCTGAGGCAATTGTCCGTGACGGCATGACCCAGAAAAGTCTCAGTGAACGTATGGGTATCAGTGAAAAGCATCTCAGCCAGATTATCAACGGTGAAGCTTCCATTACCGTTGAGACCTCACTTCTTTTGGAAAACGCTCTGGGGGGGGCCGCCTCTTTTTGGACAAATCTTGAAAAGAACTATCAAGAAACCAAGGCGCGGATAGAAAGGGCGTCATCAATCAAAGAAGAGATTGAGGCTCTACCGAGATTCCCATACAACGAACTCGCCAAAAGAGGATATGTGGACCAAACAACAAACAGGGAAAAAAGGGTTGAGAATCTCTGGAAATTCTTTGGCGTTAATTCATTGTCGTTCGTGCCAACAACTGAATCGGTGGCATTTCGGAAGAGAACGAATCCGAATATAAAAAGTGAGGCAATCGCAACCTGGTTAAGATGCGGAGAAATCGAATCCAAAAAACAAAGCGTTTCTAACTTCTCTGAGTCTGGAGTGAAAGAAATATTAGGTGAGATCAAAACACTTTCCGTTAAGAAACCGGAGGATTTTTCAGAAGAAGTCAGAAAATTGTTAAATGGGGTCGGGGTATCTCTCGTGTATATGAAACATTTCCCGGGCACGGGCGTAAGTGGGGCAGTCAGATGGATCAACAATAATCCCGTGATTCAGCTAAGCTTATATTACTCCTGGGCTGACATATTCTGGTTCAACTTGTATCACGAACTTGGACATCTTTTGCTTCATGGCAAGAAAGAAAAATTCATTGAATTCGATAAGAAGGAGTTGGCACTTACTAAGTCAAAGGAGGTTGAGGCCGATGAATTTGCAAGCAACGAGCTAATTCCGTCGAAAAGCTACGCTGATTTTTTGAGCGATCCATTCATAACAAAACAGAGAATCAAGAAATTTGCCGATGATCTTGGAATCCATCCAGGAATTGTTGCTGGTAGATTGTGCCATGATAAAAAAGTAAGATGGAACCTTGTTTCGTCCCTACGCCCAAGACTAAAGCTTGTATCAAAGTAGGCAGAATTGAACTATGAAATTGAAAACAAGTCAGACAAAGGTCGTAATAATTTTATAATTAAGGAGATAAAAATCATGGAACAAAACAAAGAAGAAATCGAAATCATCGAAATCGAAGTATTTGCCAAGGAACGGAAACCCGTACCGAAGCAGAAGCATTATCGAATTCGTATCGACAAAGAGCTCAAAGTGGTAGAACAGGCTACGATTACAGGAAAAGAGATCCTCGCGCTCGTTGGGAAGACCCCACAGCAGTACAACTTGTATCAGCACTTCCACAAAGCGCAAACGGAGATTGTGCCACCTGAAAAGGTTGTTGACCTTACTGCTCCGGGAGTTGAACGATTCACTACGATGAAAATCGAGAATACGGAAGGTTAATCCTTACGAAGATGAGACGTGAATTTCAATTATCGGCAGGCGATTTGGAGTTTCTAGATTCGAGGAATAAACCATGGGAAACTCTCATCGTGAATAACGTTCGATGGGTAATCATCGAAGGGTTTGACGTACCCAATGGCTACAACAACATGATTGTGACCGTAGCCTTGCTCTTACAGCCGTCCTATCCGGATGTTCAAATTGATATGGCTTACTTTCTGCCGCATCTAACTCGGTCAGATGGAAAGGCAATTAGAGCTCTTTCAGCGCTCCAATTGGATGGGAAAACTTGGCAACAGTGGTCGCGTCATCGTGTAGGTGCTGATGCTTGGCGACCCGGTGTAGACAATATCGAGACACATCTCTTCTATGTCACTTCATTTCTGGAGTGTGAGTTAAAAAAGTGAATAAAACCTCCTTAAGAATTTCGGGAGTGCATTACGACACCCTCAAAAAGCACCTTTTTCCTGGCGATGGCCTTGAGGCAGTTGCATTTGCTATTTGTGGACGACATCGAGAAGAAGGGAAAGAAATTCTGTCCGTTCGAAGAATTGTTCCAGTACCTCACAACACATGCAAGCGTGCAAAGTATCAGGTTGCTTGGCCGACAGATATTCTTGCTCAATTCCTCGATGAAGCACGTCGTTATGGACTTGGCGTGATAAAATTTCATTCTCACCCAGAAACATTTGATGAATTCTCCGACACAGATGATGAATCGGACCTCAAAACATTTTCGTCCGTCTTTTCATGGCTGGAAGATGGTAAGTCGCATGGTAGCGCCGTCATGTTGCCAGACGGACGGATTTTCGGCCGCTCGATACAAAGGAATGGATGGCAGCCATTCTTTGTAATTTCGGTTATCGCCAACGATATTTCATATTGGCATTCGGAAACAGCCGACACCCACGCTGCATCCGCATTTGAAGCTCAGATCCAAATTTTCGGAGCCGGAACCACGGCACGGTTGCGAAAGCTTTCTGTGGGAGTGGTGGGCTGCTCTGGAACGGGTAGTATTGTGGTAGAGCTTTTGGCGCGTCTTGGCGTTGGAGCGTTCGTTCTTGTTGATCACGATACTATAGAGGAACGCAATCTAAATCGGATTCTGAACTCAAAGCGAGGCGATGTCGGCAAATCTAAAGTTGAAATTTTAGATCAAGCGGTGAAAGCAATGGGTTTTGATACGAGAGTTCTTCCGCTCAAAATGAATCTGTTTACGCCCATAGCGGTGAGAGCTATTGCGGATTGTGACGTTGTGTTTGGCTGTATGGATACCGCAGAGGGAAGGCATCTTCTCAACCGCATTGCAACATTTTATCTTATTCCGTACTTCGATCTAGGAGTTCATTTGGCGTCTGATGGAAAAGGTGGTATTGATGAAGCCAGTGGCGTCGTGCATTATCTTCAACCAGGACGATCAAGCCTCTTGAGCAGGAAAGCGTTCAGTCTTGAACGTGTTAGAGCGGAGAATTTATACAGGACCGATCCTAAAGCCTATAAAGAGCAATTTCATGCGGGATATATCGAAGGAGTGATTGAGAATTCACCAGCGGTTGCTGGTGTTAATGCAACTATCGCAAGTCTCGCCATAAATGAATTTCTTGCAAGGATTCATCCATATCGGTCGTGCTCGAATTCAGATTGTTCAATAATTCGGTTTAACTTCATGGAAACATCCATTTTTCGAGAAGAAGAGGGCGATCCTTGTCCTGTATTACTGCCGCATATTGGCAAAGGAGATGTTGATCCGTTACTCGATATGCCGGCCCTGAGCAATTAACCTTATGAATATTCTATATTGGTTCCGGAGGATTCCTCGGCAGATTCGGAAGTCGACTATTCCACTTGGTACATCTGTCGTAGAGGAACTACCGGAAGCTTTACAACCGAATCACCTTTATTTATTGGGGAACCAGAAGACTCTTTGGGCCGTCGCATTCTTATGCCCATGTGGATGTGGATCTGTCATTCATTTGAACTTGCTGCCTGAAGCAGAGCCATGTTGGACAATAAAGCGGCATGTCGACTCAACTGTGACTATTTATCCGTCAGTGGATCGATTCATCGGTTGCAAAAGCCACTTTTGGATTCGTCGAGGCGTAGTGAGATGGGTAGGCATTCGAGATAGGATGCAACATTAATCACCATTTTTCCCTTTCCAGCAACTTTACCTCACCTTATCGCTTACTGCCTACGTGTGTACCCTAAGGTTATGGACTATTCTTATACAAGAATATCCCCAACCGGCTGAAGCAATGCCGGAGGCATCGGGGATTAAGCCAGAAGGAACTGGCGGATCTCATGGGTTTCAAGGACACTACTTGGATATCCAGATGGGAGAATGGGGATGTCCTGCCTAATCTCGTGACTGCTGCCCGGTTATCTTTCCTCTTTGATATTCCTATGAACGATCTCTTTGACGTACATATGGATAGGGTTAAGCAGGAGTTTCGGCATAGACGATAGGGTGGTTGGAAAGTACAGATAGTCAAACCTAAATAAAATGTTTATATTGGATGTGTATGAAATTCGCAGGGCTTTTTGTCGGAATAGATCGCTATGCATCTCCAGCTATCAATTGGCTGAGTTGCGCTCGCCGCGATGCAATCGCGCTTCATGCTCTTTTCACAGACACGTTGGGAGGAGATTCAAAACTCCTTCTGGATTCTGAAGCAACCCGAGCGAACATCGAAAAAGAGTTGAAAGAGCTGCAGAAATGCGGAGAGGATGATTTTGTTGTTATTGCTTTCTCTGGGCATGGCAGTCCAACTCATCAATTAATCAGCTACGACGCAGATATTCGGGATCTTGATGCTACTGCCATTCCACTAGAGACACTGACTAACTGGTTTTCACACATCTCATCTAAACGCCTCTTTTTCATTTTGGATTGTTGCTTCTCTGGTGGGATGGGCGCGAAAGTTTTGCAGCTTGAATCCTTGCCCAGAAGTATGGATTCAGTTGAAAAACTTCTGGAGCAACTCTCTGGCGAAGGGCGCTTGATAATAACCGCATCTACGGCGACTGAACCGGCTTGGGAAAATCAAAAGTTCGGCCAGGGATTTCTCACTCATTTTCTGATAGAGGCTCTCCAAGGAGCAGAAGAAGTACTTGATTCTGGGAAGATCCATATTTATCGCCTCTTGGAACATATTACGAAGCAAGTAAGTAGTGCTGCCGCCCAAATTGGAAAAAAGCAGAATCCTACTTTTAGGGGGAAAATTGATGGGGAAGTAATGTTGCCAGTCTTTAAGCCTGGCAAAATGTTTAATGCCGCCTTCCCCGAAAAAGCGAAACCCAAAGTGACCGAAGATCCAAACTCGTTGAGCGCGTGGGGGTTCCCGTCGGAAATAATATCTGCATGGACTGAAGGCGCAATTAAGTCTCTCAACAGCCTGCAATTGGAAGCAATCAACGAGTTTAGGGTTTTAGAAGGACAGCATCTGATTGGTTCGGCTCCCACCTCGTCAGGCAAAACAATGATAGGAGAGTTGGCCGCTCTAGCAAGCGTTCTGGAGAGAAAGAGAGCTTTCTTTCTGTTTCCCCTCAAGGCGTTGGTGAATGACAAACATAAACATTTTACCAAGCTATACGGTGGTTATGGTGTGAAAACTATTCGTGCGACCGGAGACATGAGCGATGATGTACCGGCCCTCACGAGGGGTCAATATGACATTTGTTTGATGACTTATGAAAAATTCACGGCACTCGTATTAGGGAACCCACATTTATTGGAACAGGTGGGTGCCATCGTTGTTGACGAAGTGCAAATGATTGCCGACCGGAATAGGGGTGTCAATCTGGAATTCATTCTTACCTTACTCCGAATGAGGCGTCGAGAAGGTATTGAACCTCAATTGGTGGCTCTCTCGGCTGTGATCGGAGATACGAACGGTTTCGAACAATGGATGGGAGCTCGGTTACTACGTCGGGAAGAGCGGCCGGTGCCTCTCGATGAAGGTATTCTGACAAGTGCGGGGTCATTCAGATTTGTCAGTACAGATAAAAAAGTAGAAGAAAGTGTTCCAAACTATATCCACCCTGAACTCCGAAAGGGGAGTAGCCAAGATTTGATCATTCCATTGGTCCGTAGACTAGTCGGAGATGGCAAACAAGTTATTGTGTTCAGAGAGATAAGAGGAGAAGCTCGAGGGTGTGCAAGTTACTTAGCAAAGGCGCTTGGGTTACCACCGGCAGCCGAAGCGCTGAAAGCTCTTCCGGGCGGTGATCCATCGTTGGCTTCCAACATCCTCAGAGAATGTTTGCAGGGAGGAGTTGCGTTCCACATTTCCGATCTTGACCGTGACGAAAGAGCCGCGATTGAGGAGGAATTCAGGAAACCGGAGAGCAAGATAAGGGTTATTGTAGCAACGACAACTTTGGCAATGGGAGTGAATACTCCGGCCGAGGCTGTCGTTGTAGCTGGTCTAATGCATCCGGGGGATGAACCCTACTCAGTGGCTGAATATAAGAACATAGTTGGTCGCGCAGGTCGCCTTGGTTATACGACGCGAGGATCCTCTCATCTTCTTGCTCTAACACCCATGGAAGAACAGGGACTTTGGAGAAAGTATGTCCAAGGGAAGCCGGAGAACCTCGAGTCGCGTTTTTTTGAAGCTAACACAGATCTAAGATCACTGATTGTTCGAGTGCTGGCAGCGGCCAGTCGATTTGCTGGAGTTGGATTGCGGCGCGAAGCGATCATTGAATTTCTAGAGGGAAGCTTTGGCTCATTCCAAAAGGCAAGAATATCTCAACAGCAGGCAATCAATGTAAAAGATATATTGAGTTCACTTGAGAATCTTGCCCTTCATAAATTAATCCGATCCAGCCCAGAAGAAGTGTATGAACTCACTGAACTTGGCTGGTTAGCGGGCCAAGGAGGAGTCGAAGTCGAATCGATAACGCGACTTGTCGAGACTTTGGGTCCTGTTTCGACAACTGAGTTGAATGATCCGACCCTCATCGCAGCCACACAACTAACCGTTGAGTTGGATCAGCTTTTCTTACCTCTCAACAAGAAAAGCAGTCAAAAGGAACCGCAAGAATGGAACAATGCCCTGAGACAACAACTGGTCGCTCCTCACGTTCTTGGTATGATGCGTCGCTTTGCACGGGAGGAACATGAAATCACCATGCGTTGCAAACGAGCAGCAGCATGCTTGCTTTGGATTTCAGAACTTCCGATTTCCCAAATTGAAACTATCCTAACTCAGTTTTGGGGAAAATTCGATGGTGCAGCTGGGCCAGTGAGGGGAGTGGCGGCTAGAACGTATGATCTTTTACCTACGACTATGCGTGTTGCTGAAATACTACACCCTGATCTTAAGCTTGATGAACGTGGAATTCGGCTATTGACCCGGCTAGAGGTTGGTGTGCCCGCTTCTATGATAGAAATTGCTAGCTATCTAGGTAATGCACTCGCCCGTGGCGATTATCAGTCATTGCTCAAAGGGAAGATCACAAATATGGAAAGTGTAAATACGGCAACCGATGAAGTTTTGCTAACAGATCTTGGCGACGACGAGGGCAAACTTATGCAACTAAGAGCAGCGGCTAAGAAGTATCAACAAGAGATCGGTACTCGAAAAGCGAAGATTGAGTTTCCGGAGTATCGAGCCTAGCCATTCATTGCTTCTACTGTGACTCATTTTTGACATATCATGGATCAGACGACGAACGAATTAATATATTTGTGGAGAGGGAAAATTAAAGACCTTCTGGACAAAGGTTTTAATGATGAATTTTTTTTCTTCTTTCTTTACTATATGTGTCTCGATGCGTGGGTCACAAACGAGTCCGGACTGGATGGAGATGGAGAAAAGATCAGATGGTTGGTGAGCGAAGTAGGAATTCTAAAGGACGTTTTTGCTGATAGGAAGTTCGACAAATCAGACTTAGTTAGTCTAAAAACATTTGCACCCATTGAGGATATGCGACCAAATCATCGTGGAGACTTTGTAAATCTCCAAAACATTGAAAATTTTGAAGAGGTAATCCGCTTTATTTATCAAATCCGTTGTAATTTATTCCACGGGGCTAAAAGTCCCGCGAATGTAAGAGATAAGAACCTTGTTGACTTAGCAAGCAAATTTCTCAAAAAATGGATCGAATGCGCTCATCTAGAATTTAACTCATAATTCAAATGATAGAAATTAGGACTATAAGCAGGAAAGAACTAATTGATTTCTACCTTAATATTGAAAAGCTTAAAAAGGGGAAACAGGTTCCCGCTGATTATGATTCTCTTAATTGGGATGATCCAAATGCTCTAGATAATTGGCTTCAAGCTAATGCTTATAAGCATGGCGTAATTGCCGGCTTCAGAGAATGGAATTACGTCAAGCTCCTAAGAGAAGATTTGCTCGATATTGCCGTTGTTAATCATATCTTTCATAAAGATCGCGTACTACATAAGTTAGTTGGTAATGAAGAATTTGAACAATGGACTCCAAATCGTGAGCCTTTGCCGACGTGGTATGAACCACTTCAGAATGGCATATTTAAAGAAGAGTTTTCTATCATTCTCCGGGCTCCAACACCGGGCGAAAAAAAGGAAGGAGCAAGACTATATGTAGAAGATGGGAGTGGCAGGAGCATTTGTTATCTTAGAACCATCACTAAGAAAAAAATAGAATCACAAATGTGTGGGTATATCGGGTTTGATCCCGACCCTAAAAGTGATTTTCTTCAAAATAGGTTAGAAAAGGAATTTGCTAATAATCACAACGGTGAAAAGTATTCCACTATTGAAAAACTAAACGCAGAAATCTATAAATAATAAGTCATTCTCCCTTTCTGGCAATTCCTCCCACCTTTCCCTGTATAACCCCATCCTCTATACTAAGCAGCATGACGTACAGATTCACCATTCTCTGCCCGGAACTTCTCCTGATAAAAAGTTCTAACGTCATCTACTAGGCTGCACCGAGTACATACTCAAAGATGCCCACCTTACGAATTGGGCATTTTTGTTTCTTAGTACGGTGAATCCTGCACTTTCCCTTTCCGGCAATTTCTCCCATCTTATGAAGCACGACTCATTTCCGTATCCTGAATGTATGGATTACTCAGTATACAAGAACATTCCCAACCGGCTGAAGCAATGCCGGAGGCACAGAGGACTGAGTCAGAAAGAACTGGCGAATCTCATGGGCTTCAAGGATACCACATGGATATCGAGATGGGAAAACGGAGATGTTCTACCTAACCTTGTGAGCGCTGCCAAACTCTCGGTCCTAATGGATATTCCGGTGAACAGTCTCTTTGATGGGCTGGTGGAAAGGGTGAGGGAAGAGATCCCGCCTAGACAACAGGATATACCCGAGAGTACTATCTCCTCCCATGCAAATAGATAAGGAAACACTTGATAAATTCAAGCTATTATGTGAGAGGGAGTTCGGGGAGAAATTCAGTGATGAGGAAGTATTTGAGATGCTCAACAGGATGGTAAACGTGCTGAGAGCATTATACTTCGCTGATTCAAAGATGGAATCGGATAGGAAGTTATAGATTAGCTTCAAATAAGAACTACAATATTACCCCTTGCGACTCCTTTTCATTTAACCATTTTTGTTGTATAATTCCACTGACTGATGAAAACTCAGTTTATGTCTTAAGACTAAAAGCATACATCCAACCAAGGGGCTAAATCTCATGTCATTGCGAATAAGGAAACTAGATCTTCATGTGCATACTCCAGCCTCACATGATTTTCTGGATAAAAAGATAGGATTTGAAAAAATTATCGAGAAAGCCGTAGAGGCTGGATTAGATGGTATTGCAATCACCGATCATAATACTGTTTTAGCCATTGATGAAATCAAAAGAAAGGTAAAAGGCTCAAAATTAACCATCTTTCCTGGATTCGAAATTTCTTGTCATGGGGCGAAAGAAGGTCCCATCCATGTCATTGGAATATTTGATCCATCAAAAACCCAATCTGATCTAGAGCGAGTATTAGGTAAGCTCGAATTGAAAAAGGAGGGTGAAGAAAGCCTTACACAAAAAAGTGTAAGTGATGTCGTAAACATTATTCGCGAATCTGAAGGTTTGCCAGTCTTGGCTCATGCAAATTCCACGCATGGAGCATTGAGTGATATTCGGGGAAATCCCAGAATTGATTTAGTTAAAAACCCGAGCTTGATTGGAGTTGAAGCGACTGAAACCGATTTTAAAAAACCTGACGGTAGCCGTTTAATTGATTTTCTGAATGGGGAAGACACTCACTATAGACGAAAGCTCGCCGTCTACTGTTCGTCAGATAACCCGGCCTCAAAAGGAACGGGACATTCAGCAGACACAATTGGAAGCCATTTCACGTATTTCCGGATGGGAGAACTCACCATTGAGTCTCTGAGACAATGCTTTGAGGATCCCGACACTAGAATCATCCAGTTCAATGAGAATGGGAAATTACAGACACAACAACCCCGTATCTTAGAAATGAAAATTGAGGGCGGATTCCTGAATGGTCTTAAAGTCATTTTTCACTCGGGAATGAACAGCATCATAGGGGGAACCGGTACTGGAAAATCGCTTTTAATTGAATTCTTACGTTTTGCATTTAATAAATTACCACACAAAGATCTTCAGAAGGAACACCAGAGCAAATTGGAGAAACAGTTGCGTGATAAAGGGGTGGTTACAGTTCGATTTGTTGATCTTTCGGGTGAAGAATATGAGATCTCCAGAACTTATAACGCAAGGAAACCTCAGGATTCAGCTGTTGTATGTAAAAACTGCACAACGGGTAAGAAGTTTCTAGGCGACGTAAACTCTATTTTCCCAATTCTTTTCTATAGCCAAAATGAGGTCCTCGAGGTTACTCGAGATAAAAAAGCTCAGCTCGATCTACTTGATAACTTCCGCGATTTCGAACGCCTTAAACAAGAGATCGACGGAATAGTTACTGAATTACATACACTTGATCGTTCATTCGCGACTTCGTTTGAGGTATCAGCTGGGTTGTCATCTCTTAAAAAACAAGAGCAGACTTTCAATGAGAAAATTAAAAAGCTAGAAAAACAGTTAAAATCTAAAGCAGCGAAAGAGTTCAGTGATTTCAATAATCTTGAAGAACGGCGGAATAGTGCAGTAGAAAGCAGTGAGATTCTTAATATTTTCGATGAAAAAGTAAAAGGTGCAATAGACGATATTAAGGCCGAAGGGAAAACCCTATTTCAAAATGTAACAAACCTTGAATCGCCAGAAAAAGAGGTTGTCGCGCACCTTCAAAAAACGCACAATGATCTTATTGGCGTCTTGGTTAAAGCCTCTAACGTTATTGATGTTGGTACTAAGGCCATCACAACCGAAATCAAATCATGGGAAAAGTCCAACAAATATTTATCTAAGAAAAAGGCTTATGAGAAGTCAGTTAAAACAAAATCGAAACTTGATCAAATTGAAACTGAGCGACAGAAGCTAATCGGTGAGAGGGATAAAATTAAACGTGGTATGGCAGCAGCTCAACGTGCGCAATCAGAAATATCCGAAATTCGAAAGAAGCGTTCAGGCCTCCTTAAAAAGTTACAGGATTTTCATTCTGAATCTTTTAAGGAGAGGGAGGAACAGGCTAGACTTATCACTCAAAGATCATCCGCAAAGTTGAAAATAAACGTACACCGACAGGCTAACAATCAGAAATATGTTAAGAATCTTTCTGATTTGAAAGTTAAATCCTATGCGGAAGAGAAGGAAATAGAAGCTATTGTTAATAACCTACCGGTAGTGGATTTTGTTGAAGCGATATTAGATAGAAATTATAAGAAAATTGCGACTGCAGCGAATCTGACTGAGGCAAAGGCAGAAGGAATAGTCAACGTTCTCCTGCAATCTGAGAATCTTTCAAAAACTCTTTCACTTCAGTACGCTAGTTATCCGGACGATCTAATAGAAATACTATACAGAAAGCAAGACGGATCTTATCACCCCCTTTCTGAACTTTCTATGGGACAGAAAGCAGATGGTCTTTTGATGATTGCTCTTGGTGACAGTCAACTTCCGGTTATTATTGACCAGCCTGAAGACGCTCTTGATCTATCGTCAATTTGGGACGACGTTTGTCAAAGGTTGAGGACCAGTAAACACTTAAGACAGTTCGTTTTTACCACTCACAATTCAAGTGTCGCTGTCGCATCGGATTCAGACCAGTACATTGTAATGGAAGCAGATGCTAAGAAAGGCTGGGTATCCAAAACAGGCTCCATTGATCAATTCGAAGTAAAGAGCAAAGTCATCGAACATCTTGAGGGGGGAACTAGATCATATAATCTAAAGCGTAAGAAATATAATATTAAGGTTGATTCCTAGAAACCGATCACCAAGAAAGATATGAAAGAGCGTGACTACCAAATTGAAGTGAGAACTCTTCTTGCTCGGATCTATACCGAAGTCGAGACTCAATGGTACCCTTTTCGCGGCCGAGGGAGGGAAATTTACTCTCCGGCAATAGATATTGCTGTAGGGCCATTTGCTATAAGTGAAAGACACGAGGAGCGATATACTAATCTTCTTGAACACACCCGTGTTTTTATAAATAACCTGATTGATATACATAACAAAAATGTAGAGATTGAAGAAGAGCAAACTTCTTTTGAAAAGATTCTACTTTTCAATGAAAATGCTCGCTGTCTAATTGGAATCGAGGTAGAAAAAACAGGTTCAAGAAAACATTGTATTGGGGATTTGGTAAATGCTTCTGCACTAGGTCGGATAGGGCTTCTTATCGCGTGGAACCCGGATATGCTGAGGGTTTTTCTGCGCCAGCGGATGTACTTAAGCTATCTCAAGAGCGTCGGCAAAAACACATTCAGGACGGATAATGCTTTAGTGCTTACAAAAGACCAGTTTGATGATTGCCTGCATGGAATTGCTTAAATAAGCAATTTCTCCCGCCTTTTCCTGTACATCCCAATTCTCTATACTAAGCAGCATGACGTACAGATTCTCCGTTCTCTGCCCGGAACTTCTCCAGATAAAAAGTTCTAACGTCCTCTACTAGGCTGCACATAAGTAGAAATTGGGGGCTCTGAGATCCAATTGAATTCGTATTCACCACGCTTTTTTGAAGTTCGAACCTACTATTTTCAGCATGAGGGGAATTGAGTGATTTTTGAATTAGAAGAAACGGTTTTTTCACATCAATGCTCAGTGTTTTGTCCTTCAAGAAAAAGTTCGATCCGATTTCACTGATGATTGATTTTTTTACTTCCCCTGTCCCTGTAACGAATCGATCCTTAGCATCACCAGCAAAAATAAGTGTCGTTTTTGTCATATCCTGACCACAGAGTGCCCCCCGAGAAGGATACTCGAGGCTCCCTGCTAGTCGTATTTTTTCATCGATTAATTTGCGCTTTTCCTGGAAAAACTCGTAGTCATTGATCAGGTCCCCTAGCCTCATCTGTTTTAAATTTTCAAGCCTCCGTTCGCATTCACGAAGAGCTTTTTCTCGTGCAAGTTTGTAGATTTCTTCCCGGTTACAATTCTCTGCAGATTGTTTTTCGAGGTAGGTCAGGCCAAAATCAAGGAGCTTTTTCGGGAGATGGATGTTGTTAAGATACTCAACCATTTGAGCTTCCAGATCCTTTTCCTGAACGGCGCCTTGAGAACACTTCAAGCCATATTTCTTTTTAGTGCAATGGTAGTAGATGTAGTGGGAACCGTAATGATTGATCTTTTCCTCGGCAGTAATATGACATCCACACTCCCCGCAATTCATAAGCCCAGTGAATGCAAAGCGATGCGTCTTGGGTCGGGGGATACCTTTCCGTCCCAAGAGTGCTTGCGCTTTCCAGAACTCATCTTCGGTGATCATCGGTTTGTGTTTTCCCTGATAAACATTTCCTTTTCGAGTGATGAGGCCGTAATAAAAAGGATTGACAAAGAGTTTGTAGATCGCACCGAGGGTGACGGCCGAGCCGGTTCGTTCCGTACGAGTGCGTTTGCGCAAACCCAATTCATTTGATGCAATTTGGTGAATACGTAACGGGGGATTTCCTTGAAGGAGTAATTCCCACATTTTTCTCACGATGGGAAACCGTTCTGGATCGACGGTGATTGTTCGCTCCCTCGGTTCATTGAGATAACCTATAGGGGCTTTCCCCGGAAGCCAGCCCTTTTCCAGTTTCATCCGCAATCCTCTTCTCACATTGTCACTTAGATCATCCACATATTTCTTTGCCATACCGAACTCCATCTGCATCATAAACTTGTCGTTGCTGTTGTTACGGAGATGATGTGAGGGTGTGATGATCTCTTCGATTTGCCCTTGGTCAAGTGCCCAGGAGATGCTTCCACCATCTACGGGATTCCGCGCGATCCGGTCAAGCTTCCAACTGATGATTCCTTTGACCTCACCACGCAATATTTTTTTCATCATTTGGTTAAACACCGGACGCCCCGGCTCTTTTGCCGAGCGTGATTCGGTGAGGATTTCTGAAACATGAAGATCTAGTCTCTTAGCTAACTCGCTCATTTCTTTTATCTGTGATTCAATCGAGAGTACTTGGCGCTCTTCGGATTCAGATGATTTACGACAATAGATGATATATGAAGGCATGGGAATTTATGTTTACTGGCTATTTTGGGTACGTACAGTATCGTACCCGTTTTGATTGTCAAGCGGGCGAGATAGCTGAGGAAAATAGACCATTCTAAGGGCATTCACCATGCGGGAGAAGCGATCAAATGCATCCTTATCAGAGAGTTCTTCTCCGAATTCCTCCTTATAAATATTTTTGAATTGTTCGATAATCTTTTGGTCTGATTTCATACGATGCTTTGCATGGTATGAAACTCCTGCAGGTTGCGTAAGGTGGGATATTTTGTCGGAAGGAACAATCCGTTTTTCGTGAATTCATAAAATACCTGAATTATGGTATGGCTAAACGGTTGTGTGAGATTATCTTCACTAAGGTAGATAATGCGTGTCGGGATGAATTGCCGTAACTCCGTTCTCGACGCCTAATCTAACAGTTTACCTTTCGTCATGATCAAAGGGGGGAGCGAACTCACGTGGAATCAAAAAATCAGATAAATCCGGAAAAGATTCGAGTCTGGATCATTGATGATAATAAGAATTTCTGCGTTGTTTTAGCTGCAAATCTGAATAAGACGGAGACAATCGAATGCCGAAATTGCTATCAATCCTGCAAGGTCGCACTGAGAGACCTTGCAAGGATGGATTCGCCGCCGTCAGTAATTTTATTGGATGTTCGGATGCCGGATATGAATGGCTTGGATGCCATCATCCCGATTAAAGAAATCTCGCCGGCAACAAACATTATCATGCTTACGTCTGATGATAGTAGCGACAATATTCAAACAGCGTTGAAGCGGGGAGCATCCAGATATGTAGTGAAATACTCATCATCTGCTATTATTGTCAGAGAGATTGAGGCTGTTTTGAACGCTAATTAACCTCATGGAATTATCGGACGAGGATATAACTAACCTTTTTAAGTGCGGACCCTGCGAGGATTGAGGTCGTAACAGACTGGACCAAGTTGCAGTGAGGGACAGGTAGTTTGATACAGACTGTAGGCGCGGCCAATTCGCCAACGACAGTTTCCGTCAGCTTATCCAAACTTTTGCTACGAGACCCGCCGTTCTTTGGCGGGAGCGACTGGTTAAGAAGCACGCGGCAGAATGTTAATTAAATCGACTTCTTTTGCACGGCCCGTTGTATCATTGCAACCAAATCTTCTTCGTGATTCGCATTAGTAAAGCCGGTACCATCTTCAAGGTAATCTGCCCAAGTCTGGCCAGAAATATCGGATGGAGGTTTCGGACATTTAATCTTCTTGATCGGAAAAACTCTACTTCCCCAAGTTAATGCGACACCCATTTCAATCATCACGTTTGAATTCATGTCTGAGGTTTCGAAGACAGCGATATCAGCGCTGATGATATCCCTTGCAATTTGATTAAAGAGATGCTCACCGTACCCTGCGGCAAGAGGTTTGAAATCAAGAACTATTTGGTCGCGGCCGCCGCGTTGGTTGAACTTGTTGACAGCGTTTTGAAATGAATCTGACACATTTTGTTTAAGCTTGTCAGTGTTATAGAATGAAGACGCGAATTGGAAGCCCATAACAACAAACAATTTTGTTCGGTCGCGTTTCTTCAATTGAACGTACTCCCAATCAAGGTCAGTGAAGCCGAAAGGGGAGCCTATTGGAAGAGGAGGTGTGTTCACCGTTGAGCCTGATGGCGTGGCGGTTGTTGGTTGCATAGGTGTCGTGGTGGCGGAAACCATCTCATGATATATGAACCGGCCTTGGCTGTTAAGCATGACTTGGCCGAAATGGTAAGGGGCCGTATTGAGAAAATTCATTCGTTCGATCAAACCACGGTCCGTTAGAAATTCGACTGCATCATTAATCTCGCTTGGCTTAAGACCAGTGGCTTGAAATAAATCCTTGCCTTCCATCCAAGGTTCAAAATGTTCAGGATAGTTCTCTCCGTGCTTGAACATTGCTGTTATCAGTCTAGCTGCATCTTCCCCAATCTTGTTGGCCATGTTCGTTCCTGTGTATAGTGTAGCTACGTCATAAGTAATTCGTGCGTTCTAACGTACCGGATCTAAGCTGCGGCGACGTGTAGCCAGTTCCATGTAGACTATACGCGCGGCAGGCATCGCCTTTCCCTTAAAAATCTTTTGGCGCGCGGCGAAAAGCTGACGGCTATTTCCGTTAGCTTGAGCGACTGGTTAGGTGGTTCGCGTAGCCCAACCCCAATCACCACCGACAGTGATTAATAGTTTTGAGTGAACTTGGTTTCGCACTAAGACCGACACAATTGAGTCTGTCATGTCGTCCCGAACTTTGTTCACCGCGGAGCCTGTGAACTCACCGGCGAAAGTATTTGCCGGCAATGATGAAGGAGTTTTTTTCGTTCCGACGAGCGTTTTATAAAGACCTAGATCATTAAGTTGCCGCTCTACGATTGAAGGGATAGACGGAGTGGTGCGGTCGAGTTCTATTGTCAATACGACTAAGTAGGCCATAAGGTCATTCTCTCCCTTCGACTGGTGGTAAAGGAGAATTAGGAGGAATATCTGCTCTTCCGACTGGCGCAGTTGGTATTTCGTCCCGTTTCGCTCCTCTTCTATTTGCGAATACAAGAGAGCCAAAAAGGATAGTAAAAATTATTCCAATCATTACGTAAAGGATGCTAAAAATTGAATGTATCCCAGCAATTTCCGTCTGGACTGATTCTTTGGTTGCGAACTGATTTTGGGACTCTGCTAATTTTCTATAGTTTGATTGCAATTCTTTTAGTTCAACGAGTTCTCCAGGGTCTCGAAACATGTATGTCTTCAATTGTTGAAACTCATTTTTGAGATCGTTGAGAGATGCGACGTCTCCTGGTTTAACTCGGCCAACGTGAATGGATTGCTCGATATTCTTAAGCCGTGCATCGACTGATTCTGTTGTGAGAAGGTTTAGCTCACTCTCAAGTTTCGTGAGTCTATTTTGTAAGTCTGGGATTTTTTGCATTCCTTCGACTTGGGCGTTTAAGATTTGTTCATAACGATTGAGAATGCCTTGAACCGGAGGGCCAAAGTAAAAGAGACAATATAGTGTGAACAAAACAAATGAGAACATTATTGGACCCAGTATGAGTGTCCGTCTTCTGCTGCGATAGAGGTCGTGCATCCTCGCTTGCTCATAAAGCCCTTGCATAGAGTTTTCATCAGGCATGATTGGTTTTCCCTCTGGTTGTGTTTGAAATGTAAATTGATAAAGCTGGATCGCGAACCACCTAACTACTAATGGACCTTCATTCTCCCATTTTTGCCCAGAACGGCTTGGTCCAATGATTGTGCAGGTTGTTTGCTTCGTGCAGGAAATCGCTCAATCGAGAGTGAAAAACAGCACGATGCGACCATCGTGCAAGGGAAAAGTAAGATTGGAACCCCTTGTCGCGCGAGTATTGGCAATAATCTAATTTCTTGTTATCTCAGATGCAACTTTTTGTATAAAAAGTGTGGGGAATACTCCAGGAAATAAAAAAGCCCGACGTGGGGGGACATCGGGCTCTGACCCTTTCGAGGTGCGACGCTCAGGGGAGGAAGCGTCACACAGGTCAATGGGACAAAAATATGAAATGTTTTTAAGTTTGTCAAATGGATTTATTTTATCAGTACCATCTTTCTTGTTGCTACGTAAAAACCTTCCTTTAGCCTGTAAAAGTAGATGCCAGACGGTAGTCGGCCTCCATCGAATTTAACGTTATACTTTCCCGGTTCCATATTTTCTGAGACCAAAATTTGAATCTTTTCCCCGACTACATTGAATAATGTAAGAGTTACGAAACCGGGTACAGGAACGGAGTATTGGATGACTGTTGCGGGATTAAATGGATTGGGGTAATTTTGCCCTAATGCAAATGACCCGGGTAAATAGGCAGCTTTTATGGATACGGAGGTCACCGACTGAGTTGACCGAAAAACAATTCCGCTATCCGTTCCCGCGTAGACGAATCCGCTTGAATCAATCGCTAGCGCCCGTATGCTGTAAGACCTTAAACCAAAATCGAGCCAGTTAGAACCGTTATCAATAGAATAGCAAACGCCATTATCCGTACCGGCGAGAATAATGTTGCTCTTGGTTGAAATAATGGATTGTACTTGGGTAACGTAGAAAGGGATTGTTCCCGAAACTTGAACCCAGGTCAATCCATCGTCTGTAGAACGGAATATACCGTCAAATCCACCAGTAAAGATTGTTCCGACTGACGAGGAATGTATCGCATTTATAGGATTGCCGCCTCCAAATCGAACTCGCGAGTTTGTCCAAGTATCGCCCTCGTTCGTCGAAATTAGGACCCCGTTATTGTGACCCACAAAAATATGATTTTCTTGATCGATCGTTATTGACTGATAGTTATCCAGGCTATTTGTATCAAGGGGGATAAGGCTATCAATTGATGCCCAACTCAAACCGGCATCGGTTGATCTCCAGACTCGTAATGCACTGACAGCGAAAATATTGCCGGATGTATCAATCCCAAATCCTTTGAACCAATCTGGAACTGTACTACACTCCACCCAATCGTCGCCGTGATTTGTCGATCGATAGATAAAAAGAGAGCCGGCGAATAAAGCGCCTTCAGAATTTGAAAGAATTGAATTCACCCCTTCTCCAAGGATCCATTCCAGATCGTGGTTTACCGTCTTCCAAGATTGACCCATATTGGAAGAGCGCAAAACCCCGCTATCCCGGGACGCCGCAAAGATAAGGTTGCCCGAGGAAATGGTAATTGAATTTATCGGCCCCCCAGCTATTACAGCTGTTGGTTGCCATTGAAGAGCTTGGGAGAACAGGGCATTTTCTACCATAAAATTTGAAATACAAAAAACATAAAATATCAATTTTGTTTTCATAATGACCCCTTTCAGATCAGGTTGATAAATTACCTGCCAATTTTGAGAAGTGAGAAATATCAGCGCGGTATCGTCATAACCGCGACTAAAACGATAACGCCGACTGACCCTGCGATATATGCGATGTACGTTTTGGTTTCAGCTTCATCAGCTTTCATATTCCAGTCCTGGACAGCCCGCTGATATGCACTCTTGGCGACAGCAGGATATTCCATCGGTGGGGCAATCACCTTTCCGCGGTTCGCATCTAGCTGATCCTGCCAGTATTCGAACCAGACGGTTTCATTTGACTCGGTCAGGGCTGGCCGGCGTTTGTATGAAACTCCGGCATGTTCCGAGGCGCTGCAGGACATAAGCAAGAGAGATGCGATAAGCATCGGCACTAGGAAACGTGCTGTATGAGGAATTACTTTGTACATCATAACGAACCTCCATAGATTTAGTTGAATGATGGGATGGTTAGGGTTTGGTAGAGCGATTTCAATTTCAGAAAATAAAAAAGGCGTGAACTCTACACGTTCTCAGTCCAAGCCCTGTCACAGGCCCATCACGAAGACGCTTCGAGCCACGCCCTAATGTGGGGCGCAGCCGAGCGACCGTTTCGTGATGGTGAATAGTGACAGTATTCGGACCGAAACAGTAGCCGTAGCTACGTTATTTTATTAATGCTCTATTTAAATATAAATGCACTCCTTTTTGTCTGACGCCGGTAATTTATAGGAATAAGCGGCTAACTGCAACCCGAAATCCGGGAATATTTTTCCCTCTCCTTCAATAAATTGAATTGCCGCAAAGGGCAATTTCTCCCGCCTTATTTTCCACACAGGCCGATTGGTATTCTAAAAATATGTCGTACGAAATATATAAAAAGATCCCGAATCTTCTCAGGAAGTATCGGCGAGTCCGGGGGCTGAACCAAAAGCAGGTTGCGGCAATTTTGGGTCTCAAGAGCCCCAGCCGGATATCGAGATGGGAGAAAGGTAGATGCATGCCGAGCCTTATGAACGCGATTAGGCTGGCGATACTGTGCCGGATTATGGTCGATGCGTTGTTCTTCGACCACGTAAGAGCGCTTCGGGAGGAGATCCGCATCCGGGAGCAAAAAGTTTTCGGGACAAAATCTCCCCAGGAATGAGAGAAACACATTCACTAAACGGTATCAGGAGAATGGATGACGGGGGATGGTACTGGGTTTCAAAACCCGTGATTCAGGAATACGTTCCTAATGTAGGGTTTCTTTCGGCATGCGTTTACCATCTCCTCGCCAGTATGGCCGACGAAAGCCAGAGTTGTTATCCGTCCCAGCAATATATCGCCGAAAAGCTCGGCTGCTGCCGGTCCTCCGTATCGAGAGCCGTCAAGAAGCTCAAAGATCAGGGGCTTATCAGATCGACCGGAAAGGGGAGAGATCACTTCGTTTACGAGCTTCTGAAAGTCGGAAGTTGCACCAGTGCAACCCAAGTGTCGCACCCACGCAATTCAGATGATGCACCAGTTCACACTAACAATACTACGTTAACAAGAACTAATAACAACAATGTTGTTAGTGTAAAAAATAATGACGAACGAAGGGATTCTCCCGAAGAATTCAAACCAAAGACAAAAGAGGAATTATTGGCATTGGATATCGCTGAGACAGTAGGCGATGGGCAGGATCCCGATAAATACATTTACTACGCGAAGAGATACACCGAATCGACGCTCAGGGAGGTGTTATCGCAGGTGAAACAAACCCCGGAGGAGAAAATAAAAAAGAGCCGCGTCGCACTCTTTGTCTACTTGGTTAACCACTATGCAAAAAGAACAGCTTAATGTTCTGGCGATCAACCCCGGGAGCCGGTATCTCGGCATCGCCGTTTTCGTCGGGACCGAACTCCGCGATTGGGCGGTGAAATTGGCCAGGCGGGATAAGATTCAGGCAATCATGTCGGAATATATTGATGTGTATCGCGTACATGTTATCGCGCTAAAGAAGTTGCACCCTGCGCGGACTTCCCAAACCCTCCGAAACATTGTTTCTTCGACGGAAAGGCTCGCCATGCGGCGGCGGCTTATTTTACGTGAATACTCAATTGGCGAGGTAAAGGAAGCCTTGCTGTCACAGAAAGGCAAGAACAAACGCCTCCTGATGGAAGAAGTTGTCGCCCGATATCCCTTTCTTCTGAATGAGTTTCAGAAGGAAGAGAAGAATAAAAATCCTTATCTGATCCGAATGTTTGAGACTGTGGGGATCGGAAGAGTTTGCCTGAATCAACTTGATGCCGCTAAACAAAAGGTCGCCAGGTCCAGTAAATAAGTTATGAAAAGAAAAAACAAAGGAAGAATTCTTGCAATCGATCCCGGCACACGGAACATCGGGTATGCGGTTTTTGAAAACGGAATTCTCAAATACTTCGGCGTAAAGACGATTCCGAGGAAAGTCAAATTGATCGACATCCTGAAGGACGGGAGATCGATCATCAACGGCCTTCTTGAGGATTTCCTGCCGCACATCCTCGTCGTGGAACGAACGTATTTCGGAAACAACAGTGGGTCCGAAATTTTGAATCGGTTTGTCCGGGACATTAAACGCGCCGGGCACAGGAGGGGGCTTCAGGTGGAGAGTATACCCGTGAATACTGTACGAAAGAGCGTTTGCGGAGACGGATGGGGGGACAAAAACAAAGTTGTCAAAATTCTCTGCAGGTTGTATCCGCAACTCCGGCCTTATTCCAAATCAAATCGGGAATGGAAAAAGGACTTTCATCAGAACATGTTCGACGCGGTGGCGCTGGGATTGGCGCAGATAAACTTGCAGCCGGGGAGGTATTCTAAAAATACCTAAATTTTGGTATTGCCTCCTTTTTGACAAAAAGATAAGTTTCCGGGATTCAACGACTAAATAACGAGGGGTAATCATGCTTGAATACGCGCTCATTGTTGTGATCCTTGTTACCCTGTTTGGGTTAACTTACAGGAAGAAACCTGTCATTGTCTCCCATTGGCATAAACTGATCCCGGCGCTTAAGGTCTCAGTCGAGGATTACTACGAAGCTCTCGACGCGGTAATCGAGGAGAGGAAAGTGCCTAATGTCAAAGTCTGGGTCACGCATTATCATGAAGGCGGGATTGCGTCCGCGAAGAGAATGTATCTCAGAATATCCAGGCGTGAATACATATTCGACATTTGCGCCGCTCCATTTGGCAAAGATTTTTTTGTTTCATGGTGGCTCGGGCAGAGGATGAAACCGCCCTTGGTGAGCCTTTTCAACCCCGAAACATTTTACCGTACTGATACCGCACTGATGTTCCAGGATTCCGTGCATTCGGCTGTCATGGAAGTCCTCGACGAGAGAATGAAGAATCAAGGCCTGCGGATTATGTCGGAAGGGGAGAGAAAACCGATTATGCGAGAGCTCTTCAAACAAAGGAGATAGGGTAATTGGGCGAATCCGCGGCAGAAGATTTGACCGTTCAATTCTACGATTGGGAGATGAGAGGAAGGGGCTGGCTTGTGTGGGATTCGACCGTAGACCTCGAGCCTCCGTTCCAGCCTTTCCGGTTCCATTCATCGCGCCGCCATGATGTCGTGATCGACGACGGCCGCAAACCGACTTTTCTCAGTACTCTGGCCGACAATCTCAAGGAAGCATTCGGGAATAAGTCGGCGAAAGATCTATTGCCGGAACCGGAGGTCGATGTTGCGCCTTCCGTTTTTTCCGATGAGAGCGAGATAATAGAATTCGCAGTTACCTTTCCTTCTGAGAGTGAAGTATCCCATGAATACGCCGAGCATTTTCTACTGAGTCTCAGTTCATGCTCTTCACCCGTCAGTTATGAAATTCTCGGCACGCAGGAGAAGATAATGGTCCAGTTCGCCTGCCGCGAGCGGGACGTTCCGTACGTCAAACAGCAAATACGATCATTCTTTCCGGATGCTATCATTCAGGAAGGAGAATCTTTCGCAGATACCCTTGGTGCAGGTCACATGGTGATCGCCGATTGCGGTTTGAGCGAAGAGTTCATGCGGCCTCTCCGCACGTACAAGAATTTCAACCCCGATGCGCTCACCACAATCTTTGGCGCTCTGGAAAATCTGGAAGTGGATGAAGTCGGCCTCGTGCAGGTGCTTTTCAAAGCGGCCGAATCTCCCTGGGCATCGAGCATCCTCCGGTCGGTGAAGAATAACGACGGGAGTTCATTTTTTATCGATGCGCCGGAGATGGTTGATCTTGCGGAACAAAAAATCGGCCGGCCGCTCTTCTCCGTGATTTTCCGTCTGGTCGGGCAGAGCCCTTCAAGCGAACGCTCCTGGGACATCGTGAGAGATCTTCACAACGGGCTGCATCCATTCACCGATCCGCTCTCCAACGAACTGATCCCTCTCACGAATGATGACTATGACGATGCGTTGCATCTCTTCGACGTGAAGAACCGTACATCCCACCGTAGCGGCATGCTTTTGAACAGCGACGAATTGCTCGGTCTCGTTCATCTTCCCTCGAGCTCGATCCATTCCTCAAAGCTCAAGCGGGATTCCGGGAGGACGCAGGCGGTTCCCGTTATCGCACGCGGGGGCGATTTCGTTTTAGGAGAGAACTTCAATCGTGATTTGACAACAGAAGTCTCTCTTAGTATCGAACAGCGAATCCGCCATATCCATGTGATAGGCAAAACAGGCACGGGCAAATCGACGTTGCTTCTCAATATGATCAAACAGGACATCGAGGCGGGGAGAGGAGTCGCCGTTCTCGATCCGCACGGCGATCTTGTGGAGAGAATCGAAGAGCTTGTTCCCGATAGAAGACTGGATGATGTGATCCTTTTTGACCCTAGCGATACCGAATACCCTGTCGGGTTCAATATTCTTGAGGCCCATTCCGACATAGAACAGACCGTTCTCTCCTCAGATCTCGTTGAGATTTTCCGGCGGTTCTCGACGAGCTGGGGAGACCAGATGACGACGGTGTTATCGAACGCCATCGAGGCGGTACTCGGAAACAAGGAGGGAGGGACGCTGATAGAACTGAAGCGATTCCTGTTGGAGAATGACTTTCGTCGCTCTATCCTCCGGGCGGGAGCCGATCCCGCTGTCGTCTATTTCTGGGAAAAAGAGTATCCGCTTCTGAGGGGCGGCTCGCAGATATCGATCATCACACGGCTCGACGCCATCCTGCGTTCAAAGATCGTCCGCAATATCGTGGCGCAACGGGAAGGGCTCGATTTCAGAAAGATCATCGAGAGCGGCAAAATATTCCTGGCAAAGCTTCCTCAGGGAATCATCGGCGAAGAGAATTCCCATCTCCTCGGTTCGCTTATCTGTTCCAAACTTCATCAGGCGGTTATGGGCAGGCAGTCGGTGAATACGAGCGAGCGCACGCCTTTCTTTCTCTATATCGATGAGTTCCAGAATTTTGCGACTCCCTCAATGGTTTCTATGCTCTCGGGTTCGCGTAAATATGCCTTTGGATTAGTGCTGGCGCATCAGGACCTTCATCAAATCGGCGATGCTGCTTTAGCGAACTCGGTCATTACGAACCCATCAACGCGAATTTGTTTTGCGCTGGGGGATAACGATGCCCAAAAGTTGACATCCGGTTTCACTCACTTCGACGCAACGGATTTGATGAATCTCGGCACCGGAGAATCAATCGTCCGGGTGGAACGGAGCGATTATGATTTCAATCTCAAGACATACGAAGTGCCTCTCGTGCCGGCTGAGACGGCTTCAATGAGGAGGGAGAAGATCATGTCCCTTACACGAGAACGCTATGGGCACGTACTTCCGCATGTGGAAATCGGAAATTTTCTTCCTGAAAGAGAGAAGCGGCAGGACGTTCTTGTCGATATTAAACAAGCGCAGCTGGTTCCAATCGAACCAGGAATGGAGATTGTGCCGAAACCGAGGCCGAGTCCGACGCCTCAAAAAGTATCGGTTCCGTCCGACTATCTTGTTGCCCGAAAAGATATTTCGCAGCATCGGTATTTCCAGACACTGATAAAGAAGATGGCTGAGCAGCGCGGCTACCGTGCCGTGATCGAAGAGCCGACCGGCGACGGCGGGCGGGTTGATGTGGGATTGAAGCGTCACAAGAGACGAATCGCCGTTGAAATCTCGGTCACGACGGGGGACGCTCAGGAACTCCATAATATAGAGAAGTGCCTCAAAGCGGGATACGACCCGGTCATCGTCTGTTCGTCGGAAAAGAGGAATCTTGAGGCTATCAGAAAGCTTATGACGGAGAAACTGCCACCTGAGGGTCAGCGCAAGGTGTTTCTCTTTGAACCCGAGGAGTTGTTTTTCTTTCTCGATGAGGAAGCGGCGAAGGAAGCGACACGGGAGGAACGGGTGAACGGGTATCGGGTGAAAGTTCAATATCAAGCGGTTTCCAGCAGGGAAAAGAAGCAAAAAAGAGATTTAGTAGCGCAAGTTATGCTGGAATCAATGAGAAGGATAAGATCAAAATGATTAAGTCGAGTACGAGCTTAATTGAGGAAATGAGGTTAAATTAATTTGAGGGATTATTTTTAGGACAATTGAATACGGAAGGAGATGGATTATATCCGCATGCAACCCAAGTCATTGAATTTTTCGTCGCTGAAGATTTTTGATACTTCCTTAGATCCTCTTCATAATCTTCCCGCTTTTTGTGCATTGTTACTAGAAGCGGGCATCGTGGAGAAAGATAATACGATTAAACGATTTAGCCTGGCAGCAAACGTATCAGATTTGGAGATTGACTTCTCAAAAGGTGGTTTCTTAGGGCTGACAGAAGTATGTATTTTGGCCCTTATCATAAGAGGTCTTGCAGCAAAGAGTACGAGGGTAAAAATCAAGTGGCCAAAGAAGCTGAAGAGTGGTGAACTGTCATCCTTGCATCGATTTCTCGAGCGGCTTAAGTTTGCAAAATTATTGGAAGACAAACAGAGTCCATGGACAAAGAACATCACAATCGAGGGTATTGAGCCTGTATTATTGGGAGACAAAAAGGATGTCAGACTCCAATATTATGTAGGACTTAATTGGATAGACCATTCGTGTCTTGAAAAAGTTGGTGATAATTGGTGGACTAGTCCCATTAAATTCAAGTCTGACGCAATAGAAGACATCAAGAATGTTCTTTACTATCAGAACTTTGTCAATAGTGAAGAACGAGATATTTTAGAAAACTATATCATCAGAGAAATTTGCTCAAATATTGTCTTGCATGCAGGTGAAGAGGCCGGACAAGGGTTTGGTGTTCTATGCGCACATATAGAAAATGTAAGATCAAGTTCAGAAAAATTCTTTCATCTTTGCATTAGCGACCTTGGGCGAGGTATTCCTCATAGTGTTATTAGAACTTCTGAAGCTGAAAGAATCATCAACGAGGCCAAGAAAGTGTTTTACACTGCATCCGAGAGCACCTTAATAATTCGTGAAACGATAGGTGGAAGACTAAGTGGGAGGCCAGCACACCCATCAGAAGTAGATAAAACGAGTGATCGGGGATTAAAACTAGTTGTTGAAGCAGTAAAGCCTGATAGTAGGTTCTATATAATTTCATGCGGCGGCGGTGTTTTATTAAAACCGACTAGTTATGAAGACCCAAAGTTAATTGAAGATTTCCAGGGAAGCCCAATTTCTGGTGTTCAGACATTCGTCACACTCAGAATACCCATGAAACGACCTCGACCGAATTTCTCTTGGAAGGATTCTGGGTTCGATTCTTATCTTCCAGTCACAACTGTTGTTGATGCCAATGGGGGAATCGAATCATTGTTGACCTCAGAATCTGCCATCAAATTTGCTTCGACCCTTAAGTTTCACTCATCCTACATGATTTACGATCTAGGTTATGCTGATCGAACGAGAGAATTAGAATATTTGTTCAGCGCCTTAGTTGGAGTTGATAGGGGAGTGATTCACATTCTTTGGAATGTCTCTTCCCCGATCTCGTTTATAAACAGGCTTCCTCAGAGGATTAAAAATAGCTTGGTGGAAAAGAAGAGCATCTTTCTCTTTGTTCGTAACTGTTTCGAACTTTACTGTGTAGGTGAAAGAAATGAAATAGACAGAAACTCTCTATTAAAGGATTTGATTGCTGATGGGTCGCTAAGTGCACTTGATGGTTCAGAAGGGGTTTATAAGGGCCATGTGAATGTTGATGTGTACTTCCGGTTATCGAAGAAAATTAACCAGTCATTCTTAGCTAGAGGATTCGAAGCTCATGCTGTTCAGGCTGGTTTTTTCAGTGGAAACATTCATTTATTAAATGGGGATATAGTTAATAATTTTTTTTCGTTGTTGCCGAATATTACTCTAAAAACTGCCAACCTAAGACGGTGGACGATTCCTTGTCTCACACTGATTCAATCAATTCTCGAAAGAGCAAAAATCGGCACGAGCAAAATAGGAATAATTGGATTGACGGTAACGTTATACGACATTTTACGAGATCTAAAGCATCTGCTTCCGGAGAATTGCAAATTTGAATTTTTTTCGGGATTGGATGCCCCAACGGCAGAAGAAGCTAGGATAATCTTACCCGATTGCGAAAAAGTAGTATTGGTGACTGATGTTATTTCTCAAGGAACACACGCTCGTTCTGTAGCTGAATCTTTGGAAAGAGCCAGCAAACAAGTAATCGGGGTAATTTCGATAGTTGATGCAAGAAGTAATCAATATGCCGGAGACGATTTTATGGAAGTTTATTCTTTGGCAGCGATGATCGTTCAAAAAAAACAGCGATCAAACGACATGGTTGATTATTGGATTGACCCAGTCACGATGATTCCGGTCACTTCAGACTTTTTTCCTTCCGAGATTGATAAAAGAATATTTAAGACTATCTCGATTTTGGTTAAAACAGGTTCAGCCAAAATAAATCATATTATTACTGGGCCGAGACATTCGTCTGTATTTTTTAATTCTCAACGATTAATAGAAAATGGGGGATCTGTGTTAAGGTCTGCTGTGAAGAGGGAGATAACAGAAAGGCTAGAGGAGCGTGGAATGTTAAAGTTATTCAATCCTCGTATAGCGCTTTATGTGAAAAGCAACAGTTTCGGTAATGAAATAGCTGATCCCTCCGGTTCAGGTCCACTCTTAACGCAACTTCTTCGGGAAGAATTGTGGCCTGAGTTAATTGATGCTCCAGTATTGCGGATATTTGGAAGCGATGGGATATCCAGAACTGCAAAAAATCTGACCAATAATGATTTAGGAAGCCAACCCAAACATATTGTCATTGTTGACAGCGGAATGTGGTTAGGAAAGACGGCAGAAGCTCTCATACACTTGGCAGCATACCATAATGCAACGCATGTAGTTGTGATATCACTTATTGGAAGGATGTTGCCTGTTGATTTGATGAACTGGGAGGCAATCAAGGAAGTTCAATTCTCAGTCAATACGACCAGCGTCAATGTTCTGCATATTTTCCCATTTTATCTACCGATCCCTTTGTATACAAAAAATGAATGCCCATTTGATGCGACCCTTTCAAAACTCCAAAATAAGCAGCAGTCAATTGATTTTCCTGCTGAACTCTTCGCGGATCAAATAAACCCCTTATTGGCACATTCTGCAAGCGATAGTGAATCGAAGGGTGAAGAATATTGTAATACATGGCTTAGCTTGAGAGTGTTATCTCAACTTGCAACGGATGATATTAAAGCTGTCGAGAGTCTCAAGATTAAAATAAAAGACTGCGAGAGTGATCAGTCCCTCTTGGCCCTGTTCGAATTATATTTACATGAATGGCGGTTACTAGGTCAGACAAGATTGAGAGAAAGTTGTGCGCGCACCGTAGAAGAAAAAGCTATAAGCACCTTAAGCGCAAAAAGTTTAACGATCCCAACGAAATTAGCCGCATTATCGCTTTTGAGATCACTGTTTAAAAAGACTTTCCTTAAGAACCTATCTGTTCTTATCGATTTATTGAAAGAACACCCTCACTACCTACCTCGTATTTTTTTCCACATTGCTTCTTTGAGTGACAAAGAATTGAGAAGTAATGAAGTGTCGGATTTCCTCAATAAATTAGCGATACAGCGCCGAGAGGTGTGGTCCAAATTTGTCGCGATTGAAAACTATAATAAGCTGTCTGACAGTTTTTTTAATTTATTTGTTCGATTCGGTTGGATAACATCAAGAAAGATTGAAGAAAGGTCTAATGTCGGCATCAACCAAGCTGCCTCCCTTTTGCTATCCTTGCTTAAAAATGAGCCAGATATACACGAGCTCCAGGGATTTCTTGTGACTTACACATCATCTCCTCAGGAAAGGCTAGTTCGTCATACAAGTAATGATTTTCATTCGCATGCTCAAGAATGGAAAGAATTTAGAAAGCTGTTATCTATATCTGTTATTCCATTAATCGAGAGACTGAGGGAGCTGTTCCTAATGTTGGGAAAGTTGGAAAGCGGAATTCTTCCTCCACACATCAGCTATCTGACCTCCGCCGATTCACGGTATATTTTGGACGATATGAATGCTCTATCTCTATGCTTGGATTTTCTTCAGGTGAAACCAGACAGTATGTTAATAAAGCAAGTCAGACAGGTTTCATTAAATCTTATGGACCATGTTGTCTCTAAAGGATCATCGCTTGAACATTCACTAGATTCCCTTCATCATTATACAGTTTTGAACGCAATCGATCTTTTAGGAAAAAGTATAAAAGCAAAACTCGATATTGTTGAGATAGAAAAACCCCCCTATAACCCATGGCAACCGGAGTATCTCTTTGTGCCGGATAAGGTCCTTAGAAATATTATTCAACATATCTCTACGAACCTGATTATACATGCGTTCGATTCATCTGAAACCAAAACAATTCATAAAGTTAGGATTCGTATTGAGACATTCAGCATTCCTGAAAGTGGAAGGAAGGCACATTTTCAAATACAGAATAACGGCAGTAATCTTGACTCAATTGTAATCCATAATAGCACGGGGGCAACCTATGACGCTGAAGCGAAATCTTTTGGGGGAGAATATCTCCCTCCAAAAGCGATCAACGATGACGATTTTACAGTGCAACATGAGTTTTCTTTCTTGTTATGGTAAAACTTCAGGAGATGTATCATGAATTCCAAGATCAAAATATTGTTGGTTGAAAACAATGATAATAGAAGACTAACTTTGTTAAGGTATTTTGGTGAGAATAAATATTTCGAGATTGACGGAGTTGATAATATTAATGAGGCAATGAGGCAACTTGACAATAAATCTTATCGGATATTGCTGACTGACTTACACCTTGAATCCAAGGAAGATGATCCTTCATACGAAGGGCTGACTCTAGGCCAAATGGCTAAAGAGCGCTTTCGGGACATTGTAATTGTGATGTATTCAATGCATCTGGATAATAAGGAGGAGAGAATGGATTTAGAACGGAATTGTATTAAGCACGGCGCTGATGCAGTTTATTCTCGGTCAGAGCTTCTTAATTTATTGCCCCAGGAATTAAAGAGTGTTTACGGCCAGATACTTAAGAAACGCTATTCAATTGAACATGAATATATAGAAATAGGGAAAGACCTAAGAACCGGAGCATTAGTCGAGGTGGTTGGCGAAGAAACTCTGATTTCTTTAATAAGATCTTCGTTGAAGAACGCAACACAAATAACATTTATGGCTCATCAAGCTGGCTTTTCTGGCGCTCTGCTTGGAAGATTGACGAGTAAACTCGCCAATGGAAGTTCATCTGACAATATTATCAAGATCAGCCAATCACAATTTTCTTTAGAAGATGAATTGCAACGGAGGCCATTTGAAGGCACCACTTTATCTTCGGTTGCGGTTTCGAGTATCCCTGATACAATAGCCACACAAAATGGGTGGACTTGTGTTCTTATTCCATTTGTGAAGAACATGATTTTGCTGAAGGATTTCTTATCATCTACGGATAAAGAGGTCCCATATGAGGATACCCTAGAGAAAATGGTTTCCTCCTTGCTTGTCGGCCCAGCACAAGACGCTTTTATGCTCAAGGATGTGAAGGCAAGGTTGGATCAATCTGACAGAGTCGGTGCTGAGATTACAAAAAAAACCATATGGGATAATTACAAGCTTACGAAAGTCGCTGCTTACGAATTAACGGAGGTCGTTGGTCGCCTTAAAGAATTGAATGGCCTGCTCACAAGCGACCAAATGATTGATATTCAATCTGTTGCTATATTTCTGGAAGAAGTGATCACTGGAAACTGGACTTTCAGTCTAGACAAATTTATGGTCGCAAATTTACACGGGGATTTCCACTCACGAAATATCTTCGTGGGGGCGGATAGGGATCCAAAATTAATTGACTTCGGAAGGGCCGACCTATATCCGAGACTTTTTGATTTTGCCTGTTTGCAGGTTGATATTTTCATGTCGATAATTGACTCAACTAATGGGAGGGAACACCAGTTTGCTAACATACCAGGATGGGTGGATAAATGTTCAAAGTATTACCCAATTTCACCGATTTCCGCAATTAAAGGCCTATTTGATAATTCGAAGGTTGAATTCTTACTAGAACAAATCAATTTACAAATGCTGTCAACAGTGATTGGGATATCGGAGAGGGAGTACGCAGAAAGCTTACTGTTCCACTTGTTGCGATTTCTTAGATTTCCAGTCGTTTCACTACCTAAGAAAGTCTTAGCTTGCCAACTTATTCCACTATTGCTCAGAAAAATCGATTGACATATCGTCTATAGAGGTCTAAGATTATAACAATTAAATAAAATATTTTCACTTGGACCATATACTGCATTCTTTTTGATGATGAATCAGTAAAAATAAATTAGAAAGGATATCAAATAATGAATTAAATAAATGACGTCTTCTTTTGATTCTAATAATTTTATTGATAAGTGGTGCCGTCAACTTAATACCAAAATTGATGGCCGTGTGATCGTAGCCGTTTCCGGGGGAATTGATTCAACAGTGTGTGCGTTACTCATAAAAAAAACAAAAATTTTGCACAATCTCTTACTTATAGACACGGGTTTCCTTAGAAAAGGAGAAGTTGAAAAAGTTCAAGACAACTTTAAGAGAGTAAAGTGTTCAATAGATGTAATTGATGCGGGCGATACTTTTTATGATAATGTCCAAGGGAGGTCGGAATTTTCGGAAAAAAGGGAGGCTTTTAGGAAAACATATTTCTCAATATTGACTGAATATATCAAGGGCAAGAAAGCAAAATATTTACTTCAGGGCACTCAATTTCATCTCAGCAATGCAAAAATGTACCATAACAATCCGTATCCCAAAAAGACAAGACAGTTCAAAATGTTGGAACCGTTAGCAGGATTAACGAAGGTTCAAATTCGTGCGATTGCCAGAAAACTAGGCATCCCAAGTGAGATCATAAAGAGACAACCGTTTCCAGGTCCCGGATTGTTGCTTAGATTTAGTGGAGCATATTCACATCATAAATTGAGTGTGATTCGAGATATAACTTATCTTACCGAACAGTTTATTGAACATCACCCATATGTTTTTAGGGACTGTTACCAAGTTTTCCCATTTTTAGCAGGATTAGAAATTCCTTTCGTGAACTTGTTGAGTGCGGGGGACCATGGGCCCATAGTTTTAATGAGAATTATCAAGTATAAGGCTGGAAGAAAAGGGATTATGTATATGCCCAAAATCTTGTCAGAAACAATCCAAAGGAAATTGGTGGATGAGCTTATGCAAACGAATAGTATTGCCCGTGTGTGTTTTGACGCTACACCCAAATATGGACAAGGTGGAAAAAGTAGCCCTGGAGGTACTATTGAATACGCTTAAATTTGTAAGAAAAAATTCAGTCTACTTCTGTTCCTGCAAGGTAAGTGCTTTAGTCTTTTGAAACATGATCGCCATATCATTGTTCAGTTTTTCTGCCATCCGAACTAATCTTACTGAAGAAAAATTCAAGCCTTATTTTGAGCTCGCCCGTCGGCAAGCTTTCATCATGTTCCCACCGCCCCAGTTTTCCCGGATCGACTTTGAGAGCGAGGGCCAATGTCCGTTGGCTCATTCCCCGGACAAGGCACCGATAAAGCTACCCCCATTTTATCAATATCGTTATGGTACGCCGATATTGAGGGGCTCATTTGGTTTTTCTCAGTTGCTATGCCCCGGAGTTTTGGTCAAAAACAGTGAGCAAAAAATACCCAATTTTAGGTATTGCGTATTCGTGAAAGGTCAGTATATTCGCGTCAGCTATCTTTCCATAGCTTAACGCAAGCCAAGAAACCGTTTCTCATCCGGGGGACAGGGAGCAGTCATGGCGCGTAAAACTTCAATGCCACTCAGGTTTGCCCACCCGTTTTACACAACCACTCCTATTGAAGAAAGACCGGTTTACGCCAAGGCTGGGAAAAGGTTAACCGACCATATAAAGGGGAAACTTCACCCCGTTCCCACTACACGCGGAAATGGGAGAATGAGCCTCTCGGATATCTTGGGATCGCAAGGTGCATCGGAAATTGAGAAGCAGGGTGTCCTTCGTTTTCACGCTACGGGCGACACTGGCCGCAAACCAGGTTCTCCTGAAGAAATGGTCTCCGATGCGATGAAGGCGGATTATGACATATCCAACCCGGGGAAGTCCCCAGCATTTTTTCTCCATCTCGGCGACGTTGTCTATGGCCACGACAAAGACCAAAACTACAGACGCGAGTTTTACGAGCCATACATGCATTATCCCGGAAAGATCATAGCGATTCCGGGCAACCATGACGGAGAGATTTTTCCAAAAACTGACCCCGTTTCCCTGAAAGCCTTTCTACAAAATTTTTGTTCAGTCAACGCCAAAGTACCGGCGATTGCCGGAAGCATCTACCGGGAGACAATGACGCAACCCGGAGTATACTGGCTCCTTGAAACGCCATTCGTTGACATCATCGGCCTCGATTCCAACTCTGCTGAGAATCCAGGGTATATTTCAGGAAAAATTCCCGGAAGCAGACAGAAGGACTGGTTCAGCGCATCGCTTAAATATATCAAATTCCAGAGAAAACCCGGATCACGAAAAGGCCTCATCTTCGTAACCCATCACCCGCCATATTGCGCCGGAGGACATTCGGGAAGCAATGAGATGATTTCGGAAATCGACGGCATCTGCAAAGGGACTGGAATATTTCCTGATCTCTTTTTGTCCGGGCACGCGCACAGCTACCAGCGATATATGAGGAAACAGACAATAGATGGCCAAGTAAGACAGGTCCCTTTTATTGTTGCCGGGACAGGCGGCGTTGGTGAGCAATCAGTGCCCGAGGCAAATGGTCAAATTACGGGGGAAGTGGAATTTGTTAAATCCTATAAGGGCTACGGTTTTCTTTTGGTGTCGGCTAAGATGAGTTTGATTGAAGCGGAGTTTTTTGGTGTCGATGATAAAACGGGTAAAAGAACGAGTCAGGATATTTTTCGGATTCAGATTTAAAACATGCTTTCGTTTTAATTGATCGATGTACAAGAAGAATAATGTATCCTGATATTCAACTTTATGGCGGGAGGTAAATTATGAAAAAAGGTTTTTGCAGTATCGTATTCATTTTCCTTTTTCTCTCTGCGAGTGAACTTATTGCTCAATCTACAGAAGGCTTAATGGGGATACTCGAAAGATCGACCCCGAACGACATTAAGAAAGCTAAAATGGAATCCAATAGCGCAGAGATCGATCGGATACTCAGCAACCTCACAGCGGCGCGAAACAAACCAAATAGATTTATGAGCGAGGAGAACCAAATGATGTCAGACACTGCAAAACAAAATGGTTCGATTGAGCTAATAGAAGAAAACTCACTTAACAAGATTAAAACGTTGACAGAAGAGAACGATAGATTGCAATGCTCAAGTTCCACAGTTCCTCTTGCCGTAGGGGGCGGCACTAATACCGCTTTGAATAAGACGAATCACCCAATCGGCGGAGAGTTTCAAGTGGTAACCACACCTCAGTACGGTCAATTTAATTGGAAATTTCCGGCGAGAATAGATCTCCGGAACATCTATTATACTTTGGATGATACGTCATATAAACTAAAGGCATCTCAAGTCTTTTCAACAGACCCAGGAACAGGGGTCACAGTAAGCCCGGCGTATAAGAAGCTGAATTCTGATAATTTTACGATAAATGGAAACCTTGGGGCAACGTATTCATCCTTCACAGACAAAAGGAATGTCTCGAAGGGGATCGCACAAGGACAGGCAGGGGTGACCTTGAATGGGAAGGCAAAATGGGATCGGCTCCCTTTGGTCGACAGCGCATCGGCGGTTCTCAGTGTGAGTGGGAGTTTCGGATTTCTTTTAGCTGACAAGTCGGGTTACGCGTCATTTTTTGGTAAATCGTATGATCCTTCTCCAAAGGCGGAGATGAGCTTAGTTGTTCCATTAGGGAGCATTTTTGGGTTCTCGTTCGATGCTAAGTACGCAAAGGGTGCCAAACCAAATTACATTCCAGGCTTGACTTTTATTACTGCTGTCGGATCCTAGGAAAAAGTTGATCTAAAGCCGACAAATCGACCGTCATTTGAATTGTGGAACAAAGTCTGTCAAATACATTCAGTCATAATTCTATCTGGAGGGATATCCCATGAGCGACTTACCATTGGCAAAAGTTCTTCGTACAAAATCGATTTGGTTTAATGATCAGTTATTGATCTATGTAGAGATTTCAACTGATAGCGTGGACAGTAAGGTGGTCATTGAATCAGAGCCGAATGCAGCTTCCAGACCCACATTCGTGGTCAGAGAGCGCTCAGGTAATGCCGGAATCAACCCAACGCCTGGAAGTTATACTAAATCCGGCGTCGCATCATTTTCAAAAATACAAAAAGGAGCAAAGGTTTTTTTGCATGATTCAGCCTCTCAGAGTAAAGAAATTACAGTAATTCAGTCGTCGACAGGTTGGATCGCGCACCAAAACCTGATGCCGATGCAAAAGGGGCATTTAATTGTTGTCGGGTTTTATAGTGCTCCGACACCTAATTATGTGCTGGAGCTTTCTGAAGTAGTTCCTCAGGGAATCAATGCAAAAATTTTAATGCTGCGATTAATAAAAACGCCTCCGCCTGGTTCAGCCGCAGACGTGATCACGCTTACTCCTGTTTACTTCAAGAAAGAGGCTTCTGACCCGTACGATAAGGTGCAAATTCCCGATGAACATATTTCAATTCCGGTGGAAATATTTCGGTGATATTTTTAAGCGGAGGTAACACGAATATGGTATAGAAAGAGAATTGTAGTAGATAATTTTGTTGAGATTCTAGTGCAAGAATAACCTATTGATTTGCAGTCCTGTGCAGGCTATGTTCTGTTTGGTCAAATGAACGGCTTTTAAGGTGGCAAGATGAATTGTGAAACAGTGCAAAAAAGGAGAGAAAAATGAACAACCCAAACAAACAGTGGTCCTGGAATATAGCGTTGGGTAGAGGTATTGGTTCAGCAATTGGCGCTGGCGGAGCTGCGGCGACAGCCGCAGCATTAGGAACAGGGGGACTTGGCGCGCCGATCGGCGCGGCTATTGGAGCAGCCGGTGGTTTTGTAGGCGGGTTCCTTGGAACAGCATTCGGGTATTGGCTGGATGATCCTTCACCATACGCCGAGAGTTTCAACTCTGCCGTTTTAATGAATATGGTTGTGTCCGGCTTTGTTGCGATGACATTCCTTCTTCTCGGAGCTGATCAGATCTCTCACTCCACCGATCCCCGAATTGGCATAATTGCCCTTTGTAACTTCGCGGGTTTTCTTACCACATCTCTTTCCAGTGTTCTTGATGATATGCGAGCCAGGAATTATGCTGGAAAGGTTTTCTAACGTGTTAGGCAGTGGGATTTCTGATTCGATTTCGAACGCGAAGATTGAGATGGGAAGATGCAGGAACACCTTCAACAAGATCAGGCCACACAGCTCACTAAATTACAAACCACCAACAGCAGAGAGATTCTATCCACTTCAGATAGCCAATGCCTGAAGGGGAAAACTAAACTACTCACTGGCACATAAAGTGGGGGCAGATCAACAACTAGAACAGTTTGACCATAGGTTTTTTTACATAAAAGCAAAATACCTAAAAGGAGGTATTGCGCTGAATGTCAGTTATTCGTATAATCCAGCGCCTACATAATTCATCCAGGGAGGGATGATGCACCTTTCAGATCAAATCCCCAAATTCTAATTCGACAACACACCCTGTCTTATTTCACACCCGTCAATGAACGACAAAGGAGGCTCAAATGAGCTGGAATAATGTTGATAACAAGCACAAGAAGAAGTACGATCGCAATTTCGTTTCCTGTGACGAACCATACGAACGAGCATACATCAAACAGATTATCAAAGAAGAATTTCCTTCTCTAAATGATTCTGCCATCGACGCAGCGATTGCGAGTTGTTGCGCGACTGTTCCTGCACCAAGGCCCCGTCAAACATTTTGGAACTGCCTTCAAAAAAAGCTTGGAGTCTGATGTCCGTTAGTGAGCAAGTGTGGCCGATTAGGTTGGGGTGTGCCATGATAAATAATAGAAAAAGACGACACCGAATCCCCCATCCCAGGACTTTAGCAAACTACCTTACATCTGAAATTGGCTAAACCTGGTTCAAACTCACCTTCTGATATGAGTTCTGCATGCGAACCAGGCATGCAAATATTGAATGACGAAAACAGTGAGCTTATGAAATCCTTGACACATTTTTTGATCGACAGTACTCAGAAATAAAAGAAGGTCATCCCTTTTTAGTCAGGATTATTTCTAGGCTCTAACATCGGTTAAGAGGCGCTAGCTTAGATTTAGACTAATTTGAGCAACGCAGGTTTTTTTGGATTCGCTATTGACACTCGTTTCATTTTTTACGATGTTCTCATGGGGTTGGTGGAGAGACATTTCTAGTTTGTGTACTACCCTGTAGTAAATCCGAAATCATGAGAACAACATCATTCACCTTACTTGTTCTATTTTCATTGTGTGCTCTGACATGCCATAAAGAGCCATCCCCTGTAATGCCACCTTCTTCAAGCGACTCCTTGACGACATTCGTTCGAATTCTTGCTGATGGCCAGGAACCCGCAGTTTCACCCGATGGAACTAGAATAGCCTTCACCAATGACGGAAATATCTTTGTGATGGACACCAGTGTGCGAGTTACCAAGTCGTGGAATGGAATACAATTCATTTACGATACCACGGGTGGGAATATAAAACAGCTTACATTCGGTGGAGCGGACGTCTTGCCACGATGGAATCCCAATAATCAATCGATTGGGTTCGTAAGATCTACTCCGGGACAATCAAATATGGGCTTGATTTTTAGTGTACCTGTTAGTGGTGGGGCTTCAACCCAACTTGTCTTCAACCAATTTACGGAAGATGGAAATAGTTCGGTGAGGTGGGATTGGTCACCAGATGGAAAGTACATTGCCTTTTTTTCCGACGATAACGAAACATCAAGAGAATCTCTAAATGTTGTGCTCTCTTCAAATGGCAGGAAAGTGTACGGCGTGCAATCTTACTATGCATTAGCGCCCAGTGCAGGCAGCAGTAGTTTTGCATGGTCACTAACCCCAGATGTATTGGCGTATTCGAGACAGTCTCCGGATCCTAACGGGATTGGGGAGGTGTGGTTAATAAATTTGGTGAGTGGCGAAGCAATCAAGGATACCTCCAATGTTTATCTAGCAAGTGATCTCTGCAGATCGCCCATAGAAAATAAATTCGCATACGATTCTTATCCCGTAGGCTCTGTCAAGGTTGAAATTACTGATTTCAGAAACAGATTGAATGAATATTCAGTCTCATCCGGGGGTGGGCTCAAATGGTCTTACGATGAGAAATATTTTGTGTATCAATGGCTGTACATATACCTCGGACCGAGTCCATACAACCAAGAGAGGATTGCACTATTCAGCGTGATGAAGAACAAGGAATATTTGCTAATCCCTTACGGGGATTTCAATCGGACAAATTTGTTTTTTGAATGGGGGCGTTCCCCTAACACAGTATATTTTGAGCGCGCAGGGCAAATTAATGTTGTCACTTTCAATGAACCAAAGTAAGGGGTTATTTTATGAGAATGAGAATAATTAAGTCATCGTTATTGTTTTTTCTTAGTGGACTGATTCAATTTGCCCCATCTACGATGATAGCTCAATGGGTGCTTACAGCTACTGATAGCATGATCTACCAGAACGCGAAGAATGATCCGGCAAAACTGCGACAGTTAGCCTCCATCCATCAAGGAGATCGTTTGGGGGCAAAAGCTCAGAACCGACTGGGTACGCTCGCCTTCTACAATAAACGACCCCGAGAGGCACAGCAGGACTTTGAGGTTACATATGCACTCTATACAAATCGACCTGAAGCTTTTGAAGCCGTTTATTATTTGGGAGTGATAAACAACGACTCGGCTAAATTTGAAGAAGCGAAAAATAACCTGACAAAGTACGTAAACACTAATCTCACGGACAAAGATTTAGAATATTGGCAATATCTAATAGTCAGAGCGATGAGTGAGACAAACGATCCAAATTTTATTTCTGCGGCGCATGCGTTCGTTTCAACCAAACATTCATATCAAGATGGAAATGCAATTATTCAAAATGAGTTGGCGCGCTACTATCTTGAAAGGGGTGACTTTGCCAATACTCTTATCGAAGCTCAGGATTTGATCGACAAATATCCATCTTCAAATTATGTCCATTACGCAGAAGGTGACATACTGGATAGCGATATTGGTCTTGGCAACATTAACGCGGCGCTTGATTACGCGAGCAAGTTGCTTTCAAAGTACGGCACAAATAATGACGATGCTGCGCGGGCGCAACTGACGATTGCGACGATCTATGACAGCAAGGGCGATATCGATCGGGCACGGTCGGAATACTCTAAAGTTATCAACCTTCACCCATCAGTCAGATTTAGGGTGTCAGCTGCCGAGTTTGGACTCATGATTATTGACCTGAATCAGGCAAAGGAGAAGAAGGATAGTCTCGCGATCGTGAATGCAGTGACAAACTTGAAATCGTTTGTTGCAAATCATCCCAAAGATCATTATTCCCCAAGGGCCCTGGCATGTATCGCCGAGATCGCAACGGAAAATCAAAATTTTCAAGAAGCACTTGACGCATATAGTAAAATCATCCAGTTTGATAAGGAACTCATCGTTGACTCTACCATAAGTCGATTGTCTCCGGATTTGAAAGGTCTTCGCGATTTAGCAGTGCAGGCTCATACTCTCAGAGGTATGATTCTGCGTACGCAATTGCGTAATCCCTCTGGGGCGCTTGCTGAATTTGACGCGGTTTTGGTTTCGCGACCCAATAAGAGCGATGTTCTTTTGAACAAAGCAATGTGCTTAATCGATCTTGGACAAAAAGAGCTGGCGCGTTCGATACTCCGCAAACTTGTCTCTGACAATACTGAAGTTAAAGCAGCAGCTACTCAGGTATTGGCAACAATATAAAGGCCTACGGATTAATGAACAAGAAACACCTCCATATTGAGGGTGGCTTTTAAACGAAGATAATTGTCGTTTAATCTATTTTAAAGCTAGAACACAGGGAGAGAACAATGAAACTCAATAAACTTAGCTTTCTTTGGATCACTACACTGTTAATCCTTGTAATACAATCATTGAGGGCCTATCCCACACCCCCGGTAACGGTCGTAGCATACTTTTCCGGCTCTTTGTTCGACGGCGAGACTATTACCTTTTCTGGAGCAGGGAGCTATGACACAGATAACTGTAATCTCGGTTACACACCATATTGGCGTTGGAACTTCAATTATAATGGAACGACGTTTGTCGAAGATCTTAGGACGACCAGCGCGTATCCGACATGGGTTTATCAACAAGCTGGAACGTACACTGTGGCAGTGATTTATTATGACAATGACGGCCAGCAGGGAGACCTAAAGACCTTTACAGTTCAAATCGCTGAAAAACATCTCTATCCGAAACTTCTGTTCAAAGGAGGAAACGATGTACAAAGGATACAAGCTAATTTTAATTTGATAAACACGTTTCCATACAAAAGCTTTCATGACTATCTGGTGCCGCCGCCAGCATCAGATTTTTGGAGGAACTCACCCCCAACGAATACAACAGGGGACGCAGATTATGACCGTTCGATAGCGTTGTATGCGAAGGTACTCGCATTCCGCTACATGTTTAACGGTCAACAAGCTGCTGATGGCGATCTTGCCTATTACTATTTGTATGAATTGCCGGCATCGAACAATTATTCGATTGATCCAAGCAATAATCGTTGGATGACGAATGGCCTTGCACTAATAGATTACTGCGTAGCATTCGATATCTTGGCCGGATCTGGATATCTCAATAAGTACGTAACACAAAGTATGCCCCTCACCTTGATAGAACATAATATTCAGGCGCCATTAGTAAACCGCGCAAACCTTCTCTATCAACGTGCCAAAGTCAATGATTGGACTGTCGATGAATTTCTTAGTAAGTATATAGGGTCAACCTGCAAAGATGTTCCTATTGTTGATTTCTGGGGAATTCATTGGACTGTTAAGGTATGCGGAATACCGACGACGAACCAAGACGTGTATCAAGATGCAATTTATCATTCTCAAAGCGGCAATATGCGGATCATCGTCGCCTCGGCCCTAGGTGTCGCAGCTTATGCGCTTAATTATGATCCTTATGCATCTCCCGCACCACCAACACAAGATTGGTTGAGCTTCGCGCAAAAGGATGTTGGGCAATTTTTGTTAAATAATAATACGTACGGCTTTCCCATTCAATCTCAGAACGTCAATGGAATGTTCCCAGAAGGAACTGAATATTTCAATTATTCGGCCCAGGGATTTGTACCATTTTTTATAGCAGACAATGTAGGCGGTGGAGGTGGAAATTATTGGCAGAATCAGCAGTTCCAAAATATCCTTGATTGGTGTTACGACGTGCAGCTCCCTACAGGGGAGGCACCTCAAATCAATTCTTCGGGAAGGGCTCCTTACAATTCGGTTTGGCCAAGTTCATCCCTGTTTAGTTCAACGACCCCTTCCGGTGCCAATTACCTATGGCAATTGCAAACATTCACTCAAAAGACGACAGGAGGGGTTGATTTGCCTGTAGAAGGATATTGTTTAATAAACAGCCAAACTCAACCTTTGGAGAAAGCGTTTTCTATCTCCACCGTTAAACCGACCGAAGGGCAAGTGATATTCAGAGATAACACCACTACTCCAACAAAATATCTCTTAATTTCTGCAAAGAATGGTGCGGCGAGATGGGGAGGTGGAACACACGAACATGCCGAAGCTGGAAGTTTCATTTTTTCGGATGGGAACAAAACCCTCGTTCGACAGCCCGGGTATTCGGGGGCTGAGAGCAGTGCGGACTATGAAAAAAGTCTTTGGAATAACACGATCTGTCCGATCGTGGGTGATACGATAAGCTATGACGCGACAGATCGGTTAGTCGGACTTCCACCATGCACAGATACATGGATAAACCAAACCGCTAATACGGCCAATTTTGATTTTGCGAACGTTTCATTTGATTTGAACGGTTCTTCGCCGGGTTTGGGTGGAGATGTTATAGATGGGCTTCTCGGGTTGGCCTATAATGGGGCAGGTTCTCAAACGTTCGAATATTTAAATACGGTATGGATGCAGAGCAAAGCCAACTTAGCGAATAATATGAGCAAATATGGAGACTGTATTCGCCGATTCTTAATGGTTAACAATTCATATGTTGTAGTCCGCGACGACATAACTAATACGTCTTCGTCGCCCACCCTCCAAGGGGTGGTTTCAATTATTCATGGCAATAATGGTGACAATTATCCTAAGGCGAATTTTGCGGCGGGTACGAACATAGCGCCTTCTGGCGAAGTGACATGGCAAACAGATCCAAACACATCTATTTTGAGGGTAAACACTGCGGCGCTTGGGGGTAAGTACTTGCCTTTTTCCGGTTTAGTTTCAGCTACCCACTCGAACTCAACCTCGGGTTTGGTGAGCGGAAGGGCTCCGGTGTATCACGCTGCACTGTACACCGGTTGCCAATTCAATGCAAACAATCAGGGACAAATAATTAGTATCGTTGAATCTGATCCAAATTCGACAACCCGCTCAAGCATTACAACAAAGATAAACACCGATACGGATCCTTTTTTGCTTTATACGATAGATGGAAGGGGAAAAACTTATGGAAGATATGATATTGTGTTTTCACAAGGATCTGTTGCGAATGCTACAATTGGCAATGTTAGCCTTCCGTATAGTATCAAGACTGATGCTTCCTTCTTGATAATGAGTTTTGACGGAAGCAACTTGTCGGGCATTAGCCCAAGCGAAATATTTTCATGTAATGCATCATATATCATCTATGGGACAACCCTGATTTTACCAAATAATACTGGCGATGCCCAAACTTCATTTAGTATTGGCACAGTGCAAAACCCCAGTGCGATCAGCGCTTTTACAGATGATCCCGCCGCTTTCTCTCGTAATAGCCAAAGAAAATTTATACAGACGATTGTCAATGGAACCAGATGGCTTCACCAAACTTACACTAGTAGGGGGCATGTGTGGATTGAACATAGTAGCGACGGTGGAAACACATGGGTGGTCGGAAATAATGGGCAACCGATTGATAATGGTGGTGGAAAATGTCCTTCAATCGCTTTTTCTACCCTGACTGATTGGGGAAACAATTACATCGGTGTCGTATGGGAACAACCCTCTGGCTCGAATTACACAATCCAAGGAGAGCTCTTTAATCAAATATCCGGACAAAACGGCATCCCAACAGGCACTGGACCCGCCACTTTATATACGGAAACTTCAGATTCTTATAGCACAAATGCCAATCCTAATATCATTATCGACCATACCACTTCTTTGGTTACATTTGAGAGAAAAGGCACCGGCGGCGGTCAGGCAGGTATTAATTGGCTCGTTAGCCCCTTCGCCGAGTACACAGGTGGTCAAGAATATGCAATGCAAGGCGCATCTAATGGTGCTGTTTCCAATACGGATGCGAGTTCCACCAATGCAACTATCTCGTTGAACCCTTATTATTCTAATGATAGCAAGATAGATGTGGACATGATTTATCAAGAGGGTTCTGCTGTAAGGTATGCTTGGCTCGATTTCGATAACTCAGGTCTTAATCAATGGCAATTCACGCAGAGCACTCCTTCTGCCATAGGATATAACGCTCCATCTAACTACAACCCTTCTATAATTAGTTTTCCCAATGGCGAGTTCGCGGCATCATGGATAATTAACTTGCCAGGGAACGAAGACGGATCTTGGGGAGATGTTGATAACATGGAGTATTATTACTCAGGAAACCCTTGGACCTCATGGTCATTTGGGTCAGGCGTGCAATCATGCTCTCTAAATGGAGGTGGGGATAATAGCGGATTCACTACGTGGAGTCAAATTTATAATGGATCTTGGTCGAATAAATCCATTCGATTTCTGAATTATTCCCCGAACGGTAGTACGTTGCAAAACTTGAATACAACGGGTAAGTATGTTCAATTAGCGAATAGTACCAGCGGGGACATAAGCAATATGTATCTGTCATCTTTCTATCCTTTCAGTTTCCCATATTACATTAATACTTCTACACAGCTTGGGCCGCTAAACAAAGGAGCTTCAGATTTGGTTCTGGGCCGAGGGTGTATTATCAACAATGGAGATGTTTCATTTTGTTACCTTTTTGAAGGCTTAAATGTTGACGGCACTAATATTGCCTTTCTTGAGGCCCCTGACACGTTAGATTACAGTAAAGTAGATATCTTGAACAGCGTACTCGTCTCTAATCCGTTTCTATTGAATGACAATTCAAAAGTGGTGTTTACAGAACGGTCGGGGTTTCCAGATTCTGCATCTGCAGCAAGGATTCTCGGAAATGGAGGATACGTTGGTTATAGAATTGATTTAATTGACAATTCCACAGAAAAAGTGATTGGTCCGATCAAGAATCTTACACTCAACTCTTCTAACATTCAGACCTTGAAGGATCCTTCCTTTTCATTGAGCACAAAGGGACTCGGTAACAGGACTGTGAGGGTTAAAGTAACAATCGCGACCAATCTGTTCCAACAAGATACCGCTGCCCCTTTGAAGCCGGTTTCACCTTCTTCTTTGCCTCATCGGGGTAATTTGCATCCGAAGATAATGCTTTTGAAAAGTCTTTCTGGCGGGAATGAAACATCTAACTTAAATAAAACCTCGATGACAGTTCTTGGTTTGGATCTCCCTACCACCTATGACCTTTCTCAAAATTACCCGAACCCGTTTAATCCAACCACGACGATCAATTATCAGATTCCTAAGGATGGTCGCGTACTCCTAAAAGTGTTTGATGTATTGGGTCGAGAAGCAATAACTTTAGTAGATGATTTTAGGCAAACAGGACGGTACTCAGTTCAATTTGATGCTTCTCGCTTTTCTAGCGGAGTTTATTTTTACTCAATCAGATCTGGTGAATATACCACAGTAAAGAAGATGCTGCTAATCAAATAACAAGATCAGGTAAGTCGAATTTTCAGAAGAGGCTGGCGCGTGTAGCCAGCCCCTCCTTTTTTAAGCTTGATCAGCAGAATAGGAGTTATCACAGTTTGGTTATAAATATCAAATAGCGACGTTGGGGAGCTAAATGCGTGGGGCGTCTCAAAGTCGCCTCAGACTACGCACAGGCTTTAAGGCTTAGTTATATCAAACGCACCGATCGTTCAGAGTATCTTTTAGTAAAAGCTCTTTGACGCTCCGAAGACACACACCTTGGTTAATTAACAAAAATCACATTTAGGAGAGAGGTTTTCTATGCGATTACTCATGCGATGGTTGCTCATGAGTTTATTGCTTTCTTGTTGTCTTCTGGCAGAGGACTTTCCTTTTGCCAACATTGTCTTCAATTGTGAATCAGGAGCATGCGAGTTTAGACAGGATAATTCTTCAGAACCGTTAATGCTTATTTTGAGTGCAATCAAAGACAGCATTCAAATTAGGTTTATCCTGCGTGAGGCGGACACTGCAAGATTCCGGTCTCTCCAAATTGGAAACCCTGGTTTTTTCTATCTGGCGAATGATACTGTTCCTAGATTAAGTCATACCGACTTCAACGCCGAAATAAAGTTCAATTTATCGGAGAAGCGGCCGCGGATATTGTATGCGTTACTAAGTGATACTACCGGCGCTCAGCACTCTTACCCAATTCCTATTGCGCCTTATCTTCCGATATCGAGCCTGACTCCTATGGTAAGATCTTTGAATCTCAGTCAATCTTCACCGGACACAACTGTTGAAGTTATTGCCCAGAATCTAAAGTACCTTGACCTTCGCAAAGAAAATGAGTCGCTGTTCCTCCGTGGGGTGAACTTCAAGTATTGTTGGAACTCCGACTCAAGCAAGCTTCTTTTGAAACTCTCCACTGACTCTGTGCTCACACAACGAGAACTAACATTTTTTGTACTACTTCGTAACAAAATCGACATTGATGATAAGAAAACGGATACACTCTGGCTTTCTGATGATATTCGAATTACAAGCTTGCCAGCAAGTTCACCCCCCGCGATATTTTCAGGAAGCGTATACTATACTAATTGCTCGAGTCCTCAAAATTTCAGGCTGAGTGCGCAAATTCCTCTCACGCTTGAAATGGGTGGAGCGACAAAGTATGAGGCAATTGACGGAAAGAACGAGCGCATCGCTGAAGTGCAGTTTCAAAGAGACTCGGCGAATTGTTACGATGGTACTCTGATCCCAATGTCAATATGTACAGATTTTATTCGTCTTCAAAAGGAGGGGGAGAACAGTCCAATTTGCATGTTTCGGATAAATATCAAAGAGTACCCAAGAATTGATTCTATTGTCGCAGTCACCCGCGACGGATACTCGAAGGGACTCAACTTCCACAGGAATTCAGATAACGAGTTTCTTAAATTATACGGTCGAGGGCTCAATAACATCACTTTGAAGTCTCAGGACATTGATGATCCAAAGCCAGATCCTCGCTCAGATGACCAAAACGCTTTGTGGTCCGTTCGGGTCAACTGTAGATATGAGATGAATAGTGCCAAAATCCTTACAGTATATCCTGATTCTTGCGGAAATAAGGTTGTTAGACCATGGACAATTAATATATTGAAACAAGGCTCTGTCGATCTTGAACACCTGATAACTCTCCATGCGGGAAATGATAGTCTCGACTTCCGAATTCCGAATAGGCTGGCGCACCACGGGAGTATGGACGAAATATGGCTTTCAATCGATACTGCTCAGTTGAATAGATGTGACCGAGCACTAAGACGGCAGAGAATTCATTTTCATCTGACCTACATAACCAACGACACGACCACCGAGGAATCATCAGCTACGTTCTGTGCAGCAGAAGAAGGGGAGTCCGGTTGCAATCAACCCGATTATCATTTCCCCAACGAGAAGTTGGAAAATTTAAATAAGCCGTGGTCGAGATTAATTATCAAAGCCGATCTCGATACAAATTCTGTGACGCGGGAGGTTTATCATGCCGTGACGGCATCGGTTCTTGTCCAATTCAAGGTGATAAATCTTTTAGCATGGACAATCAAAAATCAAGATTGGGTAAATGCCACTGCCGCAGAACTTTATGCCGGCCCTACCTTTTACAAATCGAGCCAATACAACAAGAAATATTGGATCGAGTCGATAGGATTCTCACTCCTTGGAGGAGTTCAGGCTAGCAAAGATACAACGGTTAAAACCCTTGGATATGGAGTTCTGTTGAGTTGCACTATTAATCCATTAAATTGTGATTATGTAGAAGTCAGCGGGCTGTCGGACTTAGAATTTAAAGTAGGGGCCGGTTTCTTGTGGCCAGGAGGGAGAGGTTTTGTGGGGCTTAGCTTGGGTGTCGGGCTGCAATCGGTGTCCACTAAATTCGGTTTCTAAAGTGAGAAAGTTTGGCAACGGGTTGACGCTGAGTCGTTTCGCCGTCTAAAAGAATCTCTCTGAAGAACGGTCCAAGCCTTAATTTGAGTTTTCCTGTCGGAAAGCTTTCATCTCTTTCCCACCGCCCGAGCGTCCCCGGATCAACTTTCAATTCAAGGGCCAACGTCCGTTGGCTCGTGCCGGTAAACGCCGATCATCTGTCCGCTGCGTTCTTCGATTATATGACGATGTTTCATTGATCAACCATTTTGGGCGACTTCCCGTAATGGCTGCGTTATAAATTACCTCGATTGAGGCATTGCGTTTTTGGCACCTCACTCGAAGGTTTTCGCATCCGCTAAAACACCATCTGTAAGGCTGCAAGACCCAATAGGGAGGGAAACATCAATACCCGCCTGTTCGATTAATCGAATTCAAAAAAAGCCATGATGTTTATACGTATTCGCTTGTCCACGAAAAGGAGTCACAAATGAGTTGGAATAACATCGCCAATAAGCACAAGAAGAAATGTGACTGCCGTTTCGTGTGACGAGCTATATGAACATATGTGCGCCCGGCAGATTATCAAGGAAGAATTTCCGTCCATTTCTAATTAAACGATTGATGCCGCGATATCAAGTTGTGTACAAATATCCACGCTCCTCGGCCGCGTCAGGTATTTTGGAACTGTCTCGAAAGCAAACTGAAAGTCAGCTGATTTGGATCCCGACTAAATGATTTTGAGTCAAAGTTTCGCATTGTAAGGAATTGTCGGTTTTCAAATACAAGAATCTTGTTACATAAGTTAGTGAATGATTGCGGGCAAATCCAAAAAAACTTGCGATCCAACGCTATAATCCCTTGGCTGTCAGTTTCGATATAGTGGCATCATAGTTGTAGTTGGAGTATTCAACTTCGCTTATTCTGCACACCTTTGAGGGGGCCTCATTGGATTTCAGACACCCCATTATTTTTCTTACAACGACTTCCGGCATTATGGCGTTTAGATGTGTATAAAGCATTTATTGTGAAGCAGAGTGATACAATGGGCTATTGGGGCAAAGGAGCGGTGCCATACAACTTTGGATGCTTGGGGGGCAAGAGATTGGAGTTTGATGAAAACCTCTCGAATCCGTTGCGTGGATGAAAGAGTTTTTTATATTTTTTACAATATTTATTTTTACTCACCTGCGGGTTCATGCAGACGGAGGAAGAAGCCCCTATGAAGAAACCTTTATCGTTCTCATCCATTATCATCATGTTGCTTACGTTTACCTTGGAGGTTCAGGCCCAATGGAAGCAACTTCCTGTTGGTTCATCTCGTGGTGGTTTGTGGGCAGTTGCCGTCGCTGGCTCCAATGTGTTCGCTGGAACCCAGGGAGGAATTTTTAAATCGACTAACAATGGTGTAACCTGGAGAAACGTCAGTAGCATAAACACCCAATGTTTCGTAGTGAAGGGCCCTGATATTTTTGCTGGTACCTATGATAAAGGTGTGATTACCTCCTCAGACGACGGTGAGACGTGGATTCAACGCAGTCCCGCATTCACAACAAATATAAAGGCACTGGCAATCAAGGACTCGATTATCTTTGCCGGAGGGGGGGGATGTTTAGATCAACCGATAATGGTGCAAGTTGGACCCCCGCAGAAAATGGACTTGGTTATGGGCAAACTACGGTATCTGGTCTTGCCATTACCGAAGGAAAAATTCTTGCATCGACCTTTGCCGGAGTTGCCCTCTCGACTGATAACGGTGATGACTGGTCGACTCTTGTTGGTACTGATCAGGTTAATGATGTTACGAACTGTGTAGCAGCCATAGATTCCACCGTTCTCGTAGGCTGGGTAGGTGGCATAATCAGATCAACTGATGACGGAAGATCGTGGATTGAGGGATTCAGTTGGATCGACACATACACTACTTTCAGTATTGTGGGTGACAGCTCGGGAATATATGCGGGAACAACAAATGGAGTGCTTCTATCAACAGATGGCGGGGGAACTTGGACTCCAATGAATAACGGATTGCCCAGTGATCAGGTATTATCGATGGCACAGGATAGTGCAACTCTTTTTGCTGCAACGTCTACCAATGGAACCTTTCGGTCGACTGATAATGGGGAGAGCTGGGCACCAGCAACGTCGGGGATTGCTCTCTCAGAAGTAAATTCAATTACTGGAGAAGGTCTCAATGTTTATACAGTAATGGATAATGCTAGTGTGTTCTCATCTACCGATAACGGCACAACCTGGACTGCTGATACGTCCTTGCATGGTGGAGCCATTAACTCGGTAGCAATTATCGGTCAAAAAGTCTGCGCGACAACAAGTAAGGGAATCTATGCATCATCTGACCATGGAAAAACTTGGAATTCGATAAATGGGGGTATTATAGACACGGTATATCCAGCTTTCGTCGTCCAATCTGGCTCTAATTTCATAGTGGCAAGTCAGGATAGTGGAAAAGTTTTTCTTTCTTCAGATGGAGGGGAGACATGGGGGAATGTTGGTAAGGATTTACCATCATTTGTGTCTTTAACGGTGTCAGGCTCAAATATTGTCGCTGGAAGTCGTGACGGTGTCTATGTCTCGACAGACGGTGGCGAAACCTGGAATAATACGAACGACACCTTGATGAATATCAATACACTGACTACATCAGGTTTGTATCTATTTGGCGGAAGATATCATTGGCCATATACGATTAGCTCGCCTCCGAGTCCTCCTGGAGGAGTGTTTCGATCTTCGGACGGAGGATTAACGTGGTCGACTTTTAGTTCGGGGATTCCCTTTAATCCACAAGTTCATACTATTGCTGCACATGGTGATGATGTTTTTGCAGGCTCTGATCCCGGGCTTTATACCTCCCATACCGCTATTGATAGCTGGGTTAATATTGGATCAGGACTCCCGGAAGGAACTGTTTTGTCTCTATTCGTCAACGACTCAAGTGTCTTCGTTGGAGAAGTGCGAGGAGGTATCTGGCGTGCTCGGCTCTCAGAAGTAACAGGGGTCAAACAACCCCTCGTATCTGCCAAGCCAACGTTGTTTCATTTGGAACAAAATTATCCAAATCCTTTTAATCCTTCAACAACTATCAGCTATGAACTTTCAGAAGCCACCAATGTGAAGTTGAGCATCTATGATGTTCTTGGCAGACACCTTGTAACCTTATTAAACGCCAAACAAAATTCTGGGAATCATAAAGTTGTGTTTGATGCTGGTAAATTCGCAAGCGGCGTTTACTTTTATAAGCTTGAAACTCAAAACTATGTAGCCATCCGAAAGATGCTTGTTATTAAATGACGCAACAGACCTCACTCAAATGAGAAATTAATAGGGGGAAAATATACTAAAGTAAATAAAACTGCGGACGGCGTAGCAGCGCCGCCCGCAGGGCAAAAGGCAAGTAAACCGGCTTAACCCTATCATACCCGTCTTATGGGTATGAGTGCGCCTTTTTATTTGCCACCTGAAAGTTAATGGTTCTAGTCTTAGAATTCAATACATACTGGAGAATCAAAATGAAACCTAATGAAATTTATAGAGTAATGCTTTTAGTCGTTGCTATGTTCTTTTTTGTCCCTTTGGGCTTTGCCCAACAGAACGAGGGATCGCAGCTGGTTCACAATAGAATACCTAGCCTCGTCAAAAGCCTGGCGCTCAAACCAGTAAGTAGTATGGATACAGCGAGTCAATTAAACCTTGCCATTTGTCTCCCCTTGCGGAATCAACAGGCGCTTGCGAGCTTACTCCATAATCTTTACGATCCGAAGAGTCCGCAGTATCATCAATGGCTCTCGACATCTCAATTCACCTTGGCCTTTGGTCCTACAGAGGCGGATTATCAAGCGGTAGTGTCATTTGCAAAAGCTAATGGGTTTGCGGTCACCAATACTTTCTCTGACCGAATGCTTGTAAATGTAAAAGGATCCGTTCAAGATATTGAGAGGACTCTGAATGTCAACATGTTGATGTACAAGCATCCAACTGAAAACCGAGAATTCTATGCACCCGACGCTGAACCGTCGATCAACTTATCAATACCAGTGCTTGCGATAAGAGGGCTAGACAATTATCAAATACCTCATCCTGCTGATCTAAAATCAATTACCGCCACAGAAAGTGGCAGTATCGGCACCGGTCCCAATGGAACGTTCATCGGGAACGATTTTAGGGCAGCATATGTCCCAGGTGTCTCCCTCAAAGGGGAAGGACAGAAAATAGGTCTTCTTGCATTTAATACTGGCTATTATCCTAGTGACATATTTGCATATAAGCAACTTGCTTCCCTTCCCGACGTTCCCATAATTCCAGTTTTGTTGGATAACTTTGATGGAACACCCGATCGATTCGAAGGTTGCGGAGAGATTTCTACTGACATTGAAATGGCAATATCAATGGCACCAAACATAGACTCAGTGGTCGTGTTTGAAGGAAGTGTTTCGACAGATGTCCTTGAGGCTATATCATTACAAACATCAATCAAGCAGTTTAGTTGTTCTTGGGGAGGTTGGATTGATACTGCAGCGGATCCACCATATTTTGCCAGGCTCGCTTCACAGGGTCAATCCTTTTTTAGTCCTTCAGGCGATTACGGTGCATGGTGGACGGATTCCCAACACAACCTCTCATACCCTCCGATGGAGGATACTCTTGTCACGATTGTCGGAGGAACAGTACTATCAACAGCGACACCAGGAGGCGCGTGGTCATCTGAAGTCGCTTGGAACTGCAGTGGGGGAGGAATTTCACAAGGAGATGGCGGCACAATTGTTCCATCAGAAGTGCCCCTTCCTTCATACCAGATTAGTGTAGCTAACTCTGCCAATGGTGGCTCAACGGCTTATCGGAATGGGCCCGACGTCGCCATGGGTTGTACAAATATTTGGCAAATGTACAACAACGGCCTTTCACGGGCGGCCCAAGGCACCAGCTGTTCATCTCCACTGTGGGCTGGATTTATGGCATTGATTAATCAGCAAGCGGCATCGCTTGGCGGCAAATCTCTAGGCTGCATAAACTATGCGATCTACCCGCTCGGCGAAGGAAATGCATACACCACGGCCTTTCACGACATTGTAAGCGGCAATAATAATGAATGGGGATCTGGATATAACGCCGTAGCTGGTTACGATCTCGTTACAGGTTGGGGGAGCCCAACAGGTCAAACCCTCATAAACTTCCTCTCTAATCCAGTTTGGAGTGGTACGAAGGTATTGACCTCTAGTTATTCGGTTCCAAGTGGACAATCTTTGATAATTGATCCTGGTACAAAGGTGGAACTTGCCGCTGGTGTTTCAATAAATGTAAGCGGTGTATTAAATGCGGTCGGCACCTCTTCACAACCCATCACGTTTACTTCAACAGGCTCAACATCTCCCGGCAGTTGGGGGCCAATTGTCATAAGCGGTTCCGGCGCAAATGGTTCAACCATAAGCTATGCAAATATACAATATGGAACTGAAGTGGATGTGACCAACGCCAGCAATGTCAGAATCCAGAATTGCAATATCACGAACAATATTGGGAACGGTGTCTCTTTCTCACAAGGAGCATCAGGCGAATTAGCTAATTGCACAATCAACGGTTGTAGTGCTGGAAATGGTGTCGTGATTCAGGGAAATTCTACACCCACATTGTTAAACAACACGATCAGTAATAGCTACTATCACGGAATTATCAGCATAGGTAACACGAGCTATTCACAAATTTCTAACAATATATTAGCCAATAACGGAATAGTTGGGGGAGTGAGAACCTACTGCGGAATTGACCTGCATAGCTCGATCGCGGAGTTTGACGGAAACGAAATTTACGGAAGCAACTACGGATTATATAGCGAGAATCAATCAAATGGATACTCGTCTCGAAGCCCCGGCACAGGACTGAATAATTACATCCATGATAATAATTATGGTGTATTTGGTTACAATTATTCGACGGTATCATTTGGAAATGCTTCAAACTCTCAGGTTACAGGATACAATCAGTTTTCTTCTAATGTTAGCTTCAATGTTGTAGGATCAAGTTATTCCACGCTCTATGCGGTTGATGACTGGTGGGGTGGGGCTCCATCGAAAATTGGAGCCTACACTGGTTCCGTGGTGTATTACACACCTTACTTACCATGGAATACGCAGGGTGGGGAAAAAAATCCTGAGATAACTGTCGGTCAGGGAGCGGCTTCGCAAACTTCATTCAGTTTAGCCGATCCTTTCGATCTCGCGGAGAATGCATTGGCAAATAAGGAATACGACAGTGCTGAAGTGATTTACCGGGGAATTATTAATCATCCAGTAGAATCTGGAGATGCAGAGAGGGCATTGGAAGGCCTGTATGACATTTTCAGAATGACAAAAAAACACACCCTTGTCGATTTTGCGTCTTCAATTAAGGATGCATCCGATGACAAGGGCCTCATCGCTTCTGAAATGTTAATGGGGATGTACGCAGCAGAAGGCAATCTCAGCCAATCCAAGCAGATTGCTCTTGACTTATGTGCGAAACACCCAGGGACTGAGGTCGAAAAACGCGCATTGATACATTTGGCTTCGCTCGGCGGATTTGCGGAGAGTGAACGCAACCAGGCCAAACAGTACATGGATACACTCGTTTCTAAGTTCGGAGCCTCTCTTGATGCCGGGATGTTGGTCGCATTGGGAGCCGGTGAAAATAATGGCTCAGGATCGGTTGACGCTACAGCTAAGTTGGCAAATGGTGACGTTCTTGGGAATTATCCCAATCCGTTTAATCCGACGACGACTATTAGCTATCAAATTCCCACCACTGGACGAGTTACCATCAAGGTATTCGATGTTCTTGGTAGAGACGTAACAACACTTGTGGATGATGTTAAGCCAGCTGGCAAGTATTCCGTGAGGTTTGACGCATCACGTCTTTCATCGGGGATATATTTCTACTCAATTAAGTCGGGCAATTACAATGCCGTGAAAAAGATGTTATTGCTCAAGTAATTCGCTTTTCCATTAATTTGTGACCCCATCCCCGATGCAATTCAGCTTCGGGGATGGGTTATCTATAATTAAATTGAGTTGCCTCGCCAGATTAGCGTTCAGTTCTTCCACCGCCTGAAAGAATCTCCCTGAAGAAAGGCTCAAGCCTTAATTTGAACTTGCCTCTCGGCAAGCTTTCATTACGTTCCCAACGTCCCAGCGTAGCGGGATCAACTTTGAGAATGTGTGCCAATTCTTTCTGAGTCACCCCCCGAACTTGCCTATATGCCACGATTTTCTTTCCAATCGTTTCTCTATTAAAGAGCGGAGGTGTGTAGCCGAGGAATTCCACGATTCGGGGCATAAACCGAATTTCCGGATATGTCCGCCCTTTTTCCCAGTTGTATATCGTCTCCGTTGACACATGCAACGTATGAGCAAGTTGTATTGCCCCCCATCCGA
>Ga0335085_10000972_pt1 | contig 68590 bp, 52 predicted proteins | sample Lox_Sample_45_FD_206712 | JGI IMG/M metagenome (GOLD analysis project Ga0335085, IMG submission 206712) | Soil microbial communities from Loxahatchee National Wildlife Refuge, Florida, United States - Lox_Sample_4.5 | ecosystem: Environmental > Terrestrial > Soil > Wetlands | place: USA... | reverse complement strand
TCTTCCGGCGTCGGCTCGCGGCCGATTTCGTGCAGCATCTGGCGGCTGGTGCGCACCAGCTTGTTGATCGTCTCGATCATGTGGACGGGAATGCGGATGGTGCGCGCCTGATCGGCAATCGAGCGCGTGATCGCCTGGCGGATCCACCATGTCGCGTAAGTGCTGAATTTATAGCCGCGGCGATATTCGAATTTGTCGACCGCCTTCATCAAGCCGATATTGCCTTCTTGAATGAGATCGAGGAATTGCAAACCGCGATTGGTATATTTCTTCGCAATGGAAATCACGAGGCGCAAATTGGCCTCGATCATTTCCTTCTTCGCCTGGCTCGATTCGCGCTCGCCCTTCTGCACGGTCTGCACGATGCGGCGGAAATCGCTGATCGACTGGCGCATTTCCTGCGCGAGACTTTGAATCTCGTCGCGGATTGCGTTCACCTTGTCGCGCTCTTCCTGGATGAAATCCTTCCAGCCGGGACGCGACAGGCGCCCCACGCGGCGCGCCCAATTGGGATCGAGCTCGTTGCCGAAATGCTCTTTCAGAAAGTCGAGGCGATCGACGCCATGCGCCTCGGCCAGACGTAGCGTGCGCCCTTCGAGCGAAACCAGCCGGCGATTGATGCCGTACATCTGATCGACCAGCGCCTCGATGCGGTTGTTGTTGAGCTTGAGGCCTTTCACCAGATCGACGGTGTCGTTGCGCAGCTTCTTGAAGCGGCGTTCCTGGCTGTTGGAAAGTTCATCGGTGCCGCCAAGGGCTGCTTCGACGCTCGCGTCTTGCAGCTTGCCGAGCTTTTTATAAAGCGAGGCGATCTGGTCGAGCGTCGCCAGCACTTGCGGCTTCAGCGCCGCTTCCATCGCGGAGAGCGGCAGATTGCCTTCTTCGTCTTCCTCGTCGGCGGCGGCATCGGCAGCGGCGGCCGCTTCGGCGGGATCGAGTTCTTCCTCGCCTTCGGCGCGCACCGGCTCGGGCTTGCGGATTTCCGGTGGACGCGGCGGCGCAACGATGGGCGCAGGCGCGCCGTGACCGTTCAACATCGGCGGCATGCCGGGTGCGCCGTCACCGTTCGGTTGCGGCGGCTGCGGCTGGCCGTCGGGGCCTGCGCCATACATGGCTTCGAGATCGATGATGTCGCGAAGCAGAACCTTGCCTTCGTTCAATTCGTCGCGCCACACGGTGATGGCTTCGAAGGTGAGCGGGCTTTCGCACAGCGCGCCGATCATCAGCTCGCGGCCGGCCTCGATGCGCTTGGCGATGGCGATTTCGCCTTCGCGGCTGAGCAATTCCACCGAGCCCATCTCGCGCAGATACATGCGGACCGGATCGTCGGTGCGGTCATATTGCTCGGAGCCTTCGGCGGCTTTGGTGGTGACTTCCTTGCCGCCTTCGGCGAGCGCGGGCACGCCTTCGGCGCCCTCTTCCTGTTCCTCGCTCTCGATGACGTTGATGCCCATCTCGTTGAGCATCGACATCGTGTCCTCGATCTGCTCGGAGGAGACCTTGTCGGAAGGCAGAACCTTGTTCAGCTCGTCATAGGTGACGTAGCCGCGCGTCTTGGCCCGCGCAATCATCTTGCGCACGCCCACATCGGACATATCCAGCAGCGGCGAGTCGGCATCCTCGCGGGCGGTCTGGGGCTCTTCGCCGGGCTTGGCGGGCTTGCCTGCGAGTTTCAGGTCCGGCTTCTTGGCGGGTTCGGCCGCGGGCGGCGGGGTTGCGGCCTTCTTGGCAGGCGCCGGAGCGGGGGCCTTCGCCTTGGGTTCCGGCTTGGCCTTGACCTCGGGCTTCTTAGGCTCCGGCTTCTTGGGGGCGGGCTTCAGGACAGGCTTCGCCTTGGCCACAACCTTGGCCACCGGCTTGGGGGCCGGTTTCTGGGCGGCCTTCTTGGCAGGCTGGGGCTTGGCCGAAGCGGATTTCGCCGCCGGTTTCGCGGGTTTTGCCTTGGGGTGCGCTGCTTTCGCGGGCTTTTTCTGTGCCGTCTTGGTTGCCACGAGTAATCCGTCGTTCAGTGCCTCTACCTATAGGGAGCAGAGAGCGGTTTTTCTAACCCCTGCGGCCTCTAGGGCCAATGCGCCTCAATCGCGCGTCCCCGAAAAAAGGCGATGCGCGTCGCGCCAGCTTTCCTCGGTGCCGTCATGCTTGAAACGCTCCATGGCGCGGTGCCGCTCCGGCTCCAGTTCGGCCAATTCGCGCAATTGAGCGGTCGCGCGGAGCCAGCGGGTCTCGAAATCTTCGCCAAGGTCTTCCCCTTCGGCGCCCGCGGAAGCGGCATTCCTCGCCGCCAACCGGGCAACGAGTTCGCCAAGCCCCACGCGAACGAGATGGTTCTCCAGCGCCCCTTTTTCAAGCCCAAATCCGGAGGCGGCGAGGTTTAGGAGTTCGTGGCGGAGCCTGTCAAGCGAACGATCCGTGAAGACAAGCGCGGCCAGCGTCTCGGCATGGGCGGCGGCAAGCTGGGGGTGCTCGATGAGGAGTTTTGCCACCTCGAGTTCCTTCATCCGGAGCGCCCCGCCCCGGCCCGCCCGGGCGAGCAGGGAGTTCTTCACTTCGGCGGAAACGGGGGCCAGAGACGGCATCGGCTTGCCGCGCATCTCGCGGCCCGCCCGATTGCCGGGGGCGGCGCCCTGCCTGGGTGCGCGTTTCTTGAAGCTGTCGAACACGCGGCTCTCGAAATCGCGCCGGTAGTAATCGGCGATCTTGGAATCGGAAATCGCCGAAACGATTTCGCCGAGCGCGCGTTCGAGGCCGGCGCGGCGCTCGGGCGTTGTGAAATCCTTGCCTTCGGTTTCCACCCGCCACAGCACTTGCGACAGCGGTTGCGCATCGTCGATGAGTTTCTTCATCGCGGCCGCGCCTTGCGCCTTGATGAAAGTGTCCGGATCTTCGCCCGGCGGCAGGAAGGCGAAGCGCAGCGAATGGCCGGGCTTTAAGTGCGGCAGCGCAAGGCGCGCCGCGCGATTGCCCGCGCGCAATCCCGCTTCGTCGCCGTCGAAGGCCAGCACCGGCTCGGGCGCGACGCGCCACAACAAATGCAACTGATCTTCGGTGAATGCCGTGCCGAGCGGTGCGACGGCGGCTTCGAAACCGGCGCGCACCAGCGCGATCACATCCATATAGCCTTCGGCGAGAATGATCGTGCCGTTCTTCAAAGCGGCGGGGCGCGCGCTCGCGAAATTGTAGAGCAAATGGCCCTTGGAGAAGAGCTGAGTCTCGCCCGTGTTGATATATTTGGGCTGCACATCGGATTGAAGCGCGCGTGCGCCGAACGCGACCACGCGTCCGCGTCCATCCGCGATGGGAAACATCAATCGATCGTAAAAAAAATCGCGGGCGGCGCGGTTGCCGTCGGCGGGACGCGCGAGGCCAGCGGCGATCATGTCATCGAGCGCGATATTCTTGCTCGTGAGATGGCCGATCAGCGCCGTGTTGCCATGCGGGGCGTAACCCAGACGAAATTGCTTGGCCGCCGCATCGTCCAGCCCGCGCGATTTCAGATAGTCGCGTGCCGCGGCGCCCGAGGGCCCGCGCAATTGCGCTTCGTAAAACTGCGCCGCGAGTTCCACGATCTCGTAAAGCGATTTTCTCTTCTCCTCGCGGGCGTCGTCGGCTTCCGTCCATTTGGGAAGCTCGACGCCCGCCTCGCCGGCCAGCTTCTCGACCGCCTCGGGGAAAGTGAACCCCTCCGTCTCCATCAGCCATTTGAAGGCGTCGCCGCCCGCCCCGCAGCCGAAGCATTTATAGGCGCGACGCTCGTTTTCCACCTTGAAGCTCGGCGATTTCTCCTTGTGGAAGGGGCAGCAGCCCCACATCACCCGGCCCTTGCGCGCGAGCTTCACACGCCGGCCCACAAGCTGGACGAGATCGGTGCGCCTCATGATTTCATCGAGGAGGTTGGGGCTGTAACGCATGAGTGACAGTCTAGAAGGTTTATCGCGCCATTTGCGCGCCATATTTGAGGAATCTTGTGCATACGGGGCTTGGACAAGGCTTGGCGCAAAAAGATTGCGCTCGGCATAAATCCTACAATACCGTGGGGAAAACGGCACCGGATGGAGGAAGCATCATGGAAGCCAAGCGTTTTTTTGCTGCCCTGGCTTTGGCGGCGCTTTGGCCGCTGGGGGCAGCGGCGAGCGATGCCGACATCAAGAAGCTGAACGACCAGGTCCAGCAGGCGATCCAGGCGGGGGACTGGCAGGGTGCGGCCACTGCCCTCAAGCAACTCATTCCGATGGACGGGCGCTGGTCGAATTATCAGGCGCTGGGCGATGTGGACTACAATCTGGGTCAATATCAGGACGCCGTGAACGCGTTCGACAGCGGCATTTCCGGCGCGCTGGCCGACAAATCCACCGGGCACGAGACGATCTCAACCGCGATCAGCCAGATGTTCATGGCCAAGGGCCATGCGCTCGCCCAGCTCGGCCAGGACAACGACGCCATCACCGCCTTCACCGAAGCGGCCGAAGAAATGAGCAATCCGGGGCAGGCCTATTTCAACATCTGCGCACTCGAATATAACGACTCGCTGACCACGCTCGATCCGGTCAAGGCTTGCGACAAGGCCATTGCCGCCGATCCGACGCTGGCGGACGCCTATTTCATCAAGGGCTCGATCCTGATTTCCAAGGCCACCATCGATGCGAAGGGCAAGCAGAGCTTTCCGCCGGGAACCGCCGAGGCGCTGCAGAAATATCTCGACCTCGCACCCACCGGCCCGCATGCGCAGGACGCAAAAGATCTTTTGAGCGCGGTGAAGAAGTAACTACCGCTTCAGCATCTTGCCGAAATGAAAACTGGTGATCGAAAGTTTCATCCGGTGATAAAAGCGGTGCGCGCCAAGCCGGTGCGTGCCGGAATCGAGATGGAATTGCTCGCAGCCCTCTTTGACCGCGAGTTCTTCCATCCAGCGCATGAGCGCTTCGGCAAAACCTTTGCCGCGATGACTTTCGAGGCAGATCAGATCGTCGACATAAAGCGCCTTGCCCCATGCCAGCCACTCCGAAATGCGAAAGCCTGACGCTGCCACCGGCACACCCGCATCTTCGACATAAATCAACCTGTAGCCCGCGAGTTTCTGCTGGCGGTGGACGCGCGCGAGAAATTCTTCCGCCGTTGCGATATGCGGGCGCAATTCGCGCATCACCGGGAAGATGCGGGCGATGTCGGAGTCGGTTGTGGCTTCTTTGATGGTGAATGGCATTGTGCTGCACCCGAAGTGATTTCCAAACTTTTCCTCCCCCGTTTTACGGGGGAGGTGCCGAGCGTAGCGAGGCGGAGGGGGTGTGAGTGCTTTCGATTGTTCTTCTCCGCTTTCCGTCCCCCCTCCGTCTCGCTCGCAAGTGCTCGTTCGACACCTCCCCCGCTCTCGCGGGGGAGGAAACTACTTCCCGCTCAGCAACTCCTTCACCAGCGCGCTCGCCTTGGCGAAATCCATCTGCCCCGCATAGGCTTCTTTCAGCGCGGCCATGACCTTGCCCATGTCCTTCATGGAGGTGGCGCCGGTATCGTCTATCACCTGGGCGGCGGCTTCCCTTACATCATCGTCGCTCATCTGCTTGGGCATGAATTCGCGGATGATGACGATTTCCTCGCGCTCGGCATCGGCGAGATCGGGGCGGTTGCCGGTCACGAAGGCGGTAATCGAATCGTCGCGCTGCTTCACCATCTTGGCGAGAAGGGAAAGCACATCGTCGTCTGAAATGCCTTCGCGGCTGGTTTCGGTGCGCGCGGCGATGTCCTTGTCCTTGATGGCGGCCAGCACCATGCGCAGCGTGGAGACGCGGCGCTGATCCTTGGCCTTCATCGCGTCCTTGAGCGCGCCGTTGATTTTCTCGCGCAGAGCCATGGGCTTCTCCTTGGGGAAAAGCCGACTTTAGGCGATTGGCCGCGGCGTTCGCAACTTGACCCGCGCGCGCCACGTTCCTATTTTCCGGCGATTCCGAACAACGGTTTTCCCATGGCCGACGCCACGCTCGATACCGCCGAAAAACCGGCGGGCGTCCTTTCGCGCACAGCCGTTCTGGTGCTGGCCGATGGAACCGTGTTCGAGGGGCGCGGCTTCGGCGCGGAAGCAGCGGCCGTGGGCGAAGTCTGCTTCAACACCGCGATGACGGGCTATCAGGAAATCCTGACCGATCCCTCCTATGCGGGCCAGATCGTGGCCTTCACCTTTCCCCATATCGGCATTGTGGGCACCAATTCCGAAGACGTGGAAGCGACGACGCCGGTGGTGCGCGCCATGGTCGTGCGCGCCGATGCGGAACATCCCTCGAATTATCGCAATCTGGCCGCGCTCGACCGCTGGCTGAAGCTGCACAACATTCCGGGCATCGCGGGGCTGGACACCCGCGCGCTCACTGCGCGCATCCGCGAGCGCGGCATGCCGCATGGCGTGGTGGCGCATAAGGCCGATGGCAAATTCGATATCGATGCGCTCGTCAAACAGGCGCGCGAATTTCCGGGGCTCGTGGGCCTCGATCTGGCGAAGGATGTGACATGCCGGCAGAGCTACACCTGGCGCGAAACACCGTGGGTGTGGAACGAAGGCTATAGCGAGGAACGCGCGCCCGCCTGGCGCTGCGTCGTGCTCGATTACGGCGTCAAGCGCAACATCCTGCGCCAGTTGGCCGGCCATGGCGCGGAGATCACCGTGCTGCCCGCGAACGCGCATTACGACGACGTGCTCAGGCTTCGTCCGCATGGCGTGCTGCTCTCCAACGGTCCGGGCGATCCGGCGGCGACGGGCGAATACGCCATCCCCACCATCAAGGCGCTGCTCGAAACCAATCTGCCGGTGTTCGGCATCTGCCTCGGCCATCAGATGCTGGCGCTGGCGCTGGGCGCCGAGACGCGCAAGATGGCGCAAGGCCATCACGGCGCGAACCACCCGGTGAAGGATATGGAGACCGGCAAGGTCGAAATCGTTTCCATGAACCACGGCTTCACGGTGGACCGCGAGACCTTGCCTGCGGGCGTGAAGGAAACCCATGTTTCGCTGTTCGACGGCACCAATTGTGGCGTTCGCGTCGAAGGGCGGCCCGTGTTCAGCGTGCAATATCATCCCGAAGCCTCGCCCGGCCCGATGGATTCGCATTATCTGTTCGGGAGATTCGCGCAGGCCGCGCTGAAGCTTGCCGGTTAGCGCCGCAATTCCAGAATATCGAAGGTCGATTCCTGAACGGGCGCGGGAAATTCCACGCGCGCTTCATGGACGCTCGACGCGGTGAGCAATCCGATCTGGTCGTCGGGTGTTGCTGTGGCGCCCGCGCTTGCGCCATTGCCGGGATAGGCATGCGGCGGCTCGTTCATCGCGCTGGTGGCGCCGAGATACACGAAGCCGTTTACATCCGGATAGAGATAACCGCCCATGCGCTGCGTGCCGGTGAGTTTTTCGAGGAACAATCCGCCGCCGCGATTGACGATGCGGCATTTGAACCATGTGTAAACCACTGACGGTGCCATGCCGCCGAGTTTCATCGTTCGGCAGCGCCAATCGCCCACGAGCGCATCGCCGGAAATCGCGGTGGGTGCAGGGTCCAACGCTTCGTGGATCGCGGCCATGTCGCCGCCACTCGCCGCTTCGGACAATCCTTTGGCCCGCGATTCATCGAGTTGCATGAGCCGTTGCTGATCGAACGGCGTGGCATGATCCTGCCAGCCTGCATAAGCGGCGCTGGCAAATGCACATGCCGCGATTGCGATGGCGAATTTATTGATCGGCAGGCGCATGAATCTTCTCCTCGGCGTCGCCGTTCTCCGGCGCGATCCAGCCTTTGAGATCGGCCGTCGGCGGCATGCCCACCACATTGAACCCCGCATCGACGAAATGGATTTCGCCGGTGACGCCCGCCGACATGTCGCTGAGCAGATAAAGCGCCGCATTGCCCACATGATCGAGCTCGATGCTCTTCTTCAGCGGATTGTGCGCCTTGCCCCATTTGAACACCATGCGCGCATCGCCGACGGCGGCGCCCGCCAGCGTGCGCATCGGCCCCGCCGAAATCGCATTGACGCGGATGCCATCATGGCCGAGATCGGCTGCGAGATAGCGCACGCTCGATTCGAGCGCTGCCTTGGCGACACCCATCACATTGTAATTCGGCATGACGCGCGAGGCGCCGAGATACGTAAGCGTAATCATCGCCCCGCCATGTCCGTCGAGCGAAGGCGGCGTCATCATTTGCGCCGCGCGTTGCGCCACAGCCGTGAACGAGTAGCAGGAGATTTCCATGGTGCGGCTGAAATTGGCGCGCGTCGTATCGACATAGCGGCCTTTCAATTCGTTGCGGTCGGAGTGCGCAATGGCGTGAACGAGAAAATCCATCCCGCCCCATTCGCGTTTCAGCGTGGCGAACGCGGCGTCGAGTTCTTCGTCTTTCTCCACATCGCCGGGCAGCACGATTTTGGAGCCGATGCTGGCCGCGAGCGGCTTTAAGCGTTTGGCCTGCGCGTCGCCCTGATAGGTGAACGCCACTTCCGCGCCATGGGCTGCCAGCACGCGCGCGATGCCCCAGGCGATGGAATGGTCGTTGGCCACGCCCATCACCAGGCCGCGTCTGCCTTTCATCGATATGGCGTCAGACATATTTGCCTCGCTGTGCCATTACGGGACGGGCGCGAAGGGACAACGCCTTCCCAAGCAATTTCCGTTCACAAACGCCGGAACACCAGCGTCGCATTGGTGCCGCCGAAGCCGAAGCTGTTGGAGAGCGCGGTGTTGATCTCCACATTGTCGATGCGCTTGCGCACGATATTGGCATCGGCCACGGCCGGATCGATTTCCTCGATATTCGCGCTTTCGCAGATGAAGCCGTTCTGCATCATCAGGATCGTGTAGATCGCTTCGTGCACGCCGGCAGCACCCTGGCTGTGGCCGGTGAGCGATTTCGTAGCGCTGATCGGCGGCATGTCCGCGCCGAAAACTTCGCGGATGGCGTTGATCTCCGGAATATCGCCCACGGGTGTCGAAGTCGCGTGCGGATTGATGTAATCGATTCTGTCTTCCACGCGATGCAGCGCCATCTGCATGCAGCGCACCGCCCCTTCGCCCGAGGGCGCCACCATATCGGCGCCGTCGGCGGTTGCGCCATAACCGATCAACTCGGCATAGATCTTCGCGCCGCGCTGGCGCGCATGGCCGAGTTCTTCCAGCACGACAATCCCGCCGCCGCCGGAGATCACGAATCCATCGCGGTTCTTGTCATAGGCGCGCGATGCCTTTTCCGGCGTGTCGTTATATTTCGACGACATCGCGCCCATCGCGTCGAACAGCACGGAGAGCGACCAATCGAGTTCCTCCGCGCCGCCGGCGAACATGATGTCCTGCTTGCCCCATTGTATCATTTCGGCGGCGTTGCCGATGCAATTGGCGGAAGTGGAACACGCCGAACTGATAGAATAATTCACGCCCTTGGTTTTGTACCACGTCGATAAATTCGCCGAGCAGGTGGACGACATGGCTTTGGGAACCGCAAATGGCCCGACGCGCTTGGGGCCTTTGGCGGGATCGCGCGCGATATCGGCAGCGGCGACAATCGCTTTGGTCGAAGGGCCGCCGGAACCGACAATCAATCCCGTGCGTGGATTGCTCACGTCTTTCGGTTCCAATCCGGCATCGCGGATCGCCTGCTCCATCGCCACCCACGCATAGCCCGCGCCGTCGCCCTGAAAGCGTCGCGCGCGGCGATCGACAATCGCATCAAGGTCGATTTTCAAACTGCCGTGGACCTGCGAACGAAATCCAAGCCGCGCGTAATCATCGGCTTTCACAATGCCGGAGCGCGCCTCGCGCAGCGATGCCACAACTTCCTGCGCATTGTTGCCGATGGAAGAGACGATGCCCATTCCGGTGACGACGACGCGTCTCATGGGCGCTCCTTAAGTCAAAGCAAATGCGTTCAGGCCGGAACCGCGGCGGCGTCTCCGCCCGCAAGCGCGGCGGCGGCATCGGAGAACAGGCCCACCTTCAGATCCTTTGCCTCGTAGATCGTTTTGCCGTCCACCTTCATGATGCCGTCGGCGATGCCCAGCACCAGCTTGCGCATGATGACGCGCTTGAGCTCGATGGTGTAGCTGACGAGCTTGGCATTGGGCAGCACCATGCCGGTGAATTTCACCTCGCCCACGCCGAGCGCGCGGCCCTTGCCGAGCCCGCCCATCCAGCCGAGGAAAAATCCCACCATCTGCCACATGGCATCGAGCCCCAGACAGCCCGGCATCACCGGATCGTTGGCAAAATGGCATTTGAAGAACCAGAGGTTCGGGTTCACATCGAGTTCGGCTTCGACCGAGCCCTTGCCATGCGCCCCGCCCGCCTCGAGAATCCGCGTGATGCGGTCGAACATCAGCATGGGCGGCAGCGGCAGCTTGGCATTGCCCTCGCCGAACAATTCGCCCCGCGCGCAGGCCAGAAGGCCCTGAAGATCGAAACTCGATTTACGTCCCAGCATGGACTATTCCCGAACCACTTGACATTAACGGGCAGGACGCCAATCTGCCACTGATTAGAAACATTCTAACCAGCGCGGGGCGCGCCTCGCAACGGTTATGAAGCCCGCAAAGCGGCCACGCAAGACCCGGCCGCGGCGGGCCGGATCAAAAGGACGCCATGGCCAGACAGGCACGCAGAATTGGCGAGAAATCCAGCGAAAAGCTGCGCGCGGCGGGCTTGCGGCCCACGCGCCAGCGCGTGGTGCTGGCCAATCTTCTCTTCGCGCGCGGCCACCGGCACCTGACGGCCGAATCGCTTCACGACGAAGCGGCGGAGGCAGGCTTCGCCGTGTCGCTCGCCACCGTCTACAACACGCTGCATCAGTTCACCGAGGCAGGCCTGCTCCGGCAAGTGGCGGTGGACGCCAGCCGCTTCTATTTCGACACCAACACCGGCCCGCACCAGCATTTCTATGACGAAGCCGGCGGTTCCCTGATCGACATTCCGGGCGATTCCATCGCGGTCGCCGGCGTTCCCACCCCGCCCGAGGGCATGAAGGTGGAACGCGTGGACGTGGTCGTGCGCATTCGCCGCGGCTGAGCCTTTATTCATTGATTTAGAACAATTCTAAACTGTTGACAGCGCCCTTTCGCGGGTGCACATTGCCGCCCGACACCCCGTTTTCCGAGGAAAAACCATGGCAAATCTCAAAGGATCCAAGACCGCGCAGAATCTGAAGGACGCGTTCGCCGGCGAAAGCCAGGCCAATCGCCGCTACCTCTATTTCGCGCAAAAAGCCGATGTCGAAGGCTACAACGACGTCTCCGCCGTGTTCCGCTCCACCGCCGAAGGCGAGACGGGCCATGCGCACGGCCATCTCGAATTCCTCGAAGCCGTCGGCGATCCGGCGACGGGCGAGCCCATCGGCGGCACGGCGCTGAACCTCAAGGCCTCCATCGCGGGCGAAACCCACGAATACACCGACATGTATCCCGGCATGGCGAAGACCGCGCGCAGCGAAGGCTTCGATGAAATCGCCGACTGGTTCGAGACGCTGGCGAAGGCGGAGAAGAGTCACGCGGGGCGCTTCCAGAAAGCGCTGGATACGCTGGGGAAGTAAGAAAACGGAATACAAAGAACAGGGATCGGAATGACAAAGATTCCGGTCCCTGGACCTCCCATTCTTCCGATCCCCGTATTCTGGATTCCGTATTCCGATGAGAGAAGGCAGCCTCGGCGCACCGACACGCCATCCGATCGATTGGCGCTCGGAAGAATTTTACGACACGGAGAAACTCGACGCCGAAATGCGCCGGGTGTTCGACATTTGCCATGGCTGCCGGCGGTGTTTCAATCTGTGCGATTCCTTTCCGCGGCTGTTCGATCTCATCGATGCAAGCCCGAATGAAGTGCATGGCGTGAAATCGGAGAATTTCAGCAGCGTCGTCGAAGCCTGCACGCTTTGCGACATGTGCTTCATGACCAAATGCCCCTATGTGCCGCCGCACGAATTCAATCTCGATTTTCCGCACCTGATGCTGCGCCACCGCGCGGCGGAAGCGCGTGCGGGGCACAAGGATTTCACCGCGCGGCAATTGGCCGAAATGGACCGCAACGGGCGCATGGCCGTGCCGCTCAACGGTCTGGTGAATTGGGGTGCCGCACGTGGCAACACGCTCACGCGGCCGCTGATGGAGAAGGTCGCCGGAATCGATGCCGACGCGACGTTGCCGAAATTCGCTTCGCAAACCTTCATGCGCGCGGATAAATCCAATCCGGTTTCGCCCAACAAAGATGCGCCCGCTTTCGGCAAGCGCAAGGCGGCTTTGTTCGCCACCTGCTTCGTCAATTACAACAAGCCGAACACCGGCATGGCCGCGCGCGCGGTTCTCAATCATCTGGGTGTCGAAACCAAAGCCGCCTATCCCGGCTGCTGCGGCATGCCGTTTCTGGAACAGGCCGAGCTTTCGCGCGTTGCCGAACAGGCGGCGAAAGTCTCGAAGGAACTGGTGAAGCTGATCGATGAAGGCTACGACATCGTGACGCTTACCGCCTCCTGCGGGCTGATGCTCAAATTCGAATGGGCGCTGGTCGTGCCGGACAATGAAGACGTAAAACGATTGGCCAAAGCCGTGTTCGATATCGATGAATATGTCGTGGATATCGCGAAGAAGGAAGGTTTGCCGCCGGGCATGAATGCGCTGGCGGACGGCATCAGCGTGCATCTGCCCTGCCACGCGCGCGCGCAGAACATGGGGCCGAAAGCGGCGGAAATGCTGCGCCTGATCCCCGATACGCCGGTGGATGTGATCGAGCGCTGCTCGGGTCACGGCGGCACCTTCGGTGTGATGAAGAAAACGCATGGCCTGGCCGAGAAAGTCGGCCGCCCCGTGTTCCGCGCGGCGGCAGGCCAGGCACGCGGACACATCGCATCGGATTGCCCGCTCGCCGCCCAGCATATCTATCAGAATGTGCGTGACATGGCCGAGAAGGACGGCACGGAAATGAAAGCGCGCGCGCCCGAACATCCGATCGAGATCTTTGCGCGTGCCTATGGACTGGAGAGTGAATGATGCCCGCACCCCAGAAGATCACGCCCGCCGATATCATCGCGTATGAAAAATACGCGGCCGAGCGCGAAGCGTTTCGCAAGAACCTTATTCCCATCAAGAAAAACCGGCGCGTGGAAGTCGGCCCCTTCGCCACCTTCTATTTCGAGAATTACGACACGATGTGGCTGCAGGTCCACGAAATGCTGCACATCGAAAAGGGCGGCAAGGAACAGATCGCGGGCGAACTCGAAACCTATAATCCGCTGATCCCGCAAGGCAGCGAATTGATCGCCACGCTGATGCTGGAGATCGAGGATCCCAACCGGCGCATGCGCGAATTGATGCGGCTCGCCGGCATCGAGGAAAGCACCTATATCGAACTCGCCGGCGAGCGCATTGCCGGCCGGCCCACCGAATATGACGATCGCACGACACCGGACGGAAAAACCTCGTCCGTGCATTGGGTGCGGTTTACCTTCACGCCGGAACAGATCGCGAAATTCAAAAATCCCACGATTCCTGCGGTTTTGGGCGTGGCGCATCCGGCCTATGGTCACATGGCTGTCATACAGAGCGAGGTGCGCGGCGAACTGGCCAAAGATTTCGCTTGAGTGACATGAGAGGATGTCAATGATTTCGCTATCCTTTGGTTGTCGCGCAATCTGACGGAAAACCGCTTCGCACTTTTCCGGATTGCGCTCGGGGGGACGGGACATGCGTATCCTCATCGCAGGCGCTGGAATCGGCGGGCTGACGCTGGCGGCGTTGCTGCGCCAGCGCGGGATCACGCCGGACATCATCGACCGCGCGCCCAATTTCGATCACGCCGGTTATGTGCTGGGGCTTTATCCGCTCGGCAATCGCGTGCTTTACGGATTGAGCGCGTTCCGCGCTTTCGCGACCGCCAGCGAATCCATGGACAATTATGTGGTGGGCGCCGGCTCGGGCCGTGAGATCCGGCGCTTCGATTTCAAACCCCTGATCGAGAAATACGGACAGTTCCGGATTCTGGCGCGCGGCGATCTGTTGCGCATCCTGCATCGCGCCGCCGGCAGCCCCGATATCCGCATGGGCCTGAGCATCGACACGATTACCGATAATGACGAGCGCGTGGCCGTGCGCCTCAGCGACGGAAGCGAAGCGGAATACGATCTCCTCGTCGGTGCCGATGGAATCCATTCGCGCGTGCGCAAACACGTGTCGCCGAAAACCGAAACCTTCGACACCAAATGGGCCTGCTGGGCATGGTGGGGAAAGTTCGACGAATTCCCCGATGAGACCGTGTTCGAGCAATGGGGTGCGGGCCGCTTCATCGGCTATTACCCCACGCCCTCACGCATCGGCATGATCGCGGGCGCGCCGGAGCGCGCGTTGGGCGGGGCGAAAAACCAGGGCCGCAAGAAGCGCATGATGCGTGCGTTTGCCCGGCTCAAAGGCCGCGCGTGCGATGCCCTCGCGGCATTCCCCGAAGACGATCAAGAATTGTTCTACTGGAAACTCGAAGACCGCCGCGCGCGCGATTGGGTCAAAGGCCGCAGCGTGTTGCTCGGCGATGCAGCATGCGCATTTCTTCCAACCGCCGGCATAGGCGCATCGATGGCGATGGAATCGGCGTCCGTTTTGGCCGAAGAGCTATCGCGCGTGAACGCGCGCGACATTCCCCAGGCGCTCGCATTCTTCGAGAAACGCAGGCGCCATCGCGTGGAGGCGGCGCAAGCCGACAGCCGCAAACTTTCCAAGCTGATGTTCATGCGCAATCCGATTGCCGCCTGGGCGCGCAATCAGGCGATGCGGTATATGAGTTTGGAAAGCATGGCGAAGGACATCGTGAAAATGCTGGACGAGCCGATTTAACGCAAATTCATTCCCGTCGCCGCTTCCAGCGCTGCAATCGCCTGCGCCCCGCTTTCGACCTTGATCGTGTGCATGCCAAGCGCGCGGGCGGGTTTTAAGTTCACGCCCAGATCGTCGAGATAGATGCAGTGTTCGGGCTTAACGCCCAGCGCATCGCACATCATCGTATAAATCCGCGGATCGGGTTTGCGCAAACTCACTTTCGAGGATTCGATCAGATGATCGAACAGCGCCATGATCTCGCGCGCATAAAGTGTGCGGCCATCGGCCGAGCCCGTCTGGTTGGACGGCACATTGTTGGTGATGCAGCCGGTTTTGTATTTCGTCTTGATGCGTTTCAACGCTTCCAGCATTTCGGGGCGGAAATCGCCCGCCAAGAGCGCGATGATATCCTTGCCCGGAACGTGATAGCCGTGGGCGCGGGCTTCCTCGGCAAACAATTTGTCGAATTGATCCAGATCGATCTCGGCGCGTTCGAATTTCGCCCAGGCGTTTTCCAGATAATTGGCGCCGTTGATGCGCTTGATGAGATCGGACGGCAGCCCGCGTTCGCGCTCATAACGGGAAAACGCCTCGAAGGGGGAGGTGGTGAATACCCCGCCGAAATCGAAAATCACGGCCTGGTACATAGAAACTCCAATATCTGTCTTGCACAGATCAAGCAGGCACGTCCTAATTGGTCAAGAGGAGATGGCGCATGAGCGAACGCAGCATCCATCTGCCGCCGGAATCGCAAGGCCAAGCACCGCCGCGCGCGCGGCTGAAAGGCCGGCGCGTGCTGGTTGTGGGCGGCGGTCAGATGGATATCGGAGAATCCGGCACGCCTATCGGCAACGGACGGGCGATTTCGGTGCTGTTCGCGCGCGAAGGCGCAGCAATTGCCGTTGCCGACCGCGACGAAGCGAGCGCTGAGGCCACCGTCTCATTGATCGAAAAGGAAAACGGCAACGCTTTCGCGATCCGCGCCGATGTGACGAAAGAAGACGAGATCATCCGCATGGTGGACGATGCCGTGCAGGGTCTGGGCGATCTCGATGGACTTGTATTGAATGTCGGCATCGGTGCGGGCGGCGCATGGCTCGAAGGCACGACAGCCGAAAGCTGGGACCGCGTGTTCGCGGTGAACATCAGAAGTCACATGCTCGCGGTGAAAGCGGCGCTGCCGCGCATGGCGGAAGGATCGTCTATCGTTTTCATTTCCTCGATTGCGGGAATGACGGCGGGAAGCCGCTTGCCCGCTTACGACGCATCGAAGGCGGGGCTTGCCGGGCTTTGCCGTCACGTCGCGTTCGAGGGCGCGCGCCGCGCCATCCGCGCCAATATCGTTGCGCCGGGATTGATGGATACCTCAATTGGAAGGCTTGCAACGCGCGGGCGTCCGAACCGCGCCGCCACCAATGTGCCGCTCAACCGGCAAGGCACGGGATGGGAAACCGCCTATGCCGCGCTGTTTTTGATATCGGACGAGAGCGCGTACATTACCGGACAAACCATCGCGGTGGATGGCGGATTGACGGGGCGCTAGTACGGTCTATCTCCTTGCATCGGCGCGCGATTTGTAGGACTGAAAAGGCATGAACAGCGCCATCGTGGAAACGGTCGAGACTTCCGCCGGGCGGCTCGCAGGGCTGCGCAAGGACGGCATCACCCGCTTCAAGGGCGTGCCGTTCGCCAAGCCGCCGGTGGGCGCGCTTCGCTGGCGCATGCCCGAGCCTGCGGAGCCCTGGTCCGGCGTGCGCGACGCCACCAAATTCGGCCATGTCTGCCCGCAGGCGCCCACCCAGCTCGAAATGCTGATGGGGCAAACGATGGGCGAGCAATCGGAAGATTGCCTGTACCTGAATGTGTGGACGCCGGGATGCGATAACGCCAAACGCCCCGTGATGGTGTGGATCCATGGCGGCGCATTCGTGATCGGCGCGGGCAGCCAGGGCGTCTATAACGGCAAGACGATTGCGGCGCGCGATATCGTGATCGTCACCATCAATTACCGGCTCGGCGCATTCGGATTTCTCGATTTATCCGGCGCAAGCGATGGACGCGCGCCCGGCACCGGCGCGGAAGGATTGGCCGATCAGATTCTGGCGCTGCATTGGGTGAAGGAAAATATCTCCCAATTCGGCGGCGATCCGGAGAACGTCACCATCTTCGGCGAATCCGCGGGCGGCATGAGCGTGGGCGCGCTGCTCGCCGCTCCGCCCGCGCGCGGGCTTTTCCACAAAGCCATTCCGCAATCGGGCGCGGCGCATATCGGTTACGATCACGAGCGCTCGGCGCGCGTGGGCCGCGCCATGCTCGATCTGCTCGAGATCGCGCCCGAACAAGGCGCACGCGCAGTGGATGTGCCTTACGGCGCCATCATCCGCGCGCAGATCGCGGTGCTTGCCGATTCCCGCGACGGCCATGACGAGCGCAAATTGGGACGCCTGCCGTTTCAGCCCGCCATCGACGGCGGCGTGCTGGCGCAAAAGCCCATCGATGCGATACGCGAAGGTTCGGCGCGCGGCATTCCCGTGATGAGCGGCACGACGCTGGAGGAATGGAAACTCTTCACCGCCGCGAACCCGCGCATGCGCATGATGACGACGAAGAATTTCAACGAGCGTATCGGGCATCTGGCGGGCGAAACGGCACCCGAAATGCTGGCCGCTTACAGCGAAGGCTCGCCCTTCGAGCGCTTCAACGCGGTGATGACCGACAAGGTTTTCACCATGCCCGCGATCAAATTGCTCGAAGCGCAAGGCAAGCATGCGCCTGCGTTCGGCTATCGCTTCGACTGGCGCTCGCCGATTCTGGGCGGGATCATGGGTTCGTGCCACGCGCTGGAACTCGGCTTCGTGTTCGGCACCTATCGCGAGCGGCTGGCGGGCGCGTTCTTCGGCACGGGACCGGCGGCCGATGCGCTTTCCAATGCGATGACCGATGCGTGGGTTTCGTTTGCGCGGCGCGGCAAACCGTCGAACAATTGGCCGGTCTATGATGCGCCTTCGCGCGCGACGATGATCTTCGGCGACGGCGCGCCGCATATCGTGGACGCGCCCAATGAAGCGCGCCGCGCGGCATGGGAGAAGCTTCCGGAGCGGAGGCTCGGTCCCTGACGATGCCGCCTTCGTCGAAACAATCGCGCGATGCCGTGCTCACGCTGTCGTGCCCGGACAAAACGGGCATCGTTCATGCGGTGGCGGCGTTCCTGCACGCGCAGGGCTGCAACATCGTCGACAGCGCGCAATATGGCGATCCCGACACGAAACATTTCTTCATGCGCGTGCATTTCGAGAGCATGCGCCCGCGCACGACGCTCGCGCAATTGCGCAAGCGTTTCGGCACGACGGCGGCGAAATTCTCCATGGACTGGCAGATGCACGATCTGGACGAGCGGCCGGGCGTCATCGTTCTCGTGTCGAAATTCGATCATTGCCTGCACGATTTGCTTTACCGCCACCGCAACGGCGAACTGAAATGCCGCATCACATCCGTGGTTTCCAACCACATGGATGCGTATCAACTGGCGGCGTCTTACGGCATCGCATTTCATTATCTGCCGAGCACCAAGGAAAAGGCCAAGCAGGAAAAGAAATTGCTGGAAATCATCCGCGAGGAAAATGCCGAACTGGTGGTACTGGCGCGCTATATGCAAATTCTCAGCCGCAAAGCGTGCCACGCGCTTTCGGGGCGCATCATCAACATCCATCATTCCTTTCTGCCGAGCTTCAAGGGCGCCAAGCCCTATCATCAGGCCCATGCGCGCGGGGTGAAGCTGATCGGGGCGACGGCGCATTTCGTGACCGACGATCTCGACGAAGGCCCGATCATCGAGCAGGACACCGCCCGCGTCGATCACAAATTCACGGCCGCGGAAATGGTGGAAGCGGGGCGCGACGTGGAGCGGCTGGTGCTGGCGCGCGCGGTGAAATTCTATATCGAGCGGCGCGTGCTGATGAACAATGGGAAGACGGTAGTGTTCAGATAGAAAGGAATTTCACGCGGAGGCGCGGAGACGCGGAGTTCTTTTTCGCCGTTGAGACCGCAGCAGCTTCACGAGATTTTTTGGCGCGCATTGCGCGCCGCTTTTCTTCTCCGCGTCTCCGCGCCTCCGCGTGCTTTCTTCTTTAATTCTCCAACATCACTTTACATTGATGCGTCGGGCGCCGGAGCGCCTCGAAAGCGGCGGGTAGCGTATCGAGCGTCACCACATCCGTAATCATCGGCATCGCCTCGATGCGGTCGCTCGCAATCATCGAGATCACGTAATCGAAATCGGCAGGCCGGTAGCCGAGCACGAATTGCAGCTCCAGTTCCTTCATGATCCCCATCAGCGGCATGATCGTGTCGGGCTGCTGGCACACCCCCGCGATCACGATGCGCGCATGACGCGGCGCATCCATCATCGCCATGTTGATGAGGCCCGGCGCGCCGACGCATTCGAAGATGATGTCGGGGCCGGACCCAGCGACCTTTTCGACTTGCGGAGTCAAAGGCTGGTTCGGATCGATGGCATCGGTTGCGCCGAATTTGGCGGCCATCTTGCGGCGCTCTTCGGCGCGCTCGCTGACGATCACATGGCGCGCGCCGAGAAATTTCGCCCATAACATCACGGCCAGACCGACCGGGCCTGCGCCGATCACCAGCACGGTGCTCCCACGCGGCATGCGCGCTTTATCGACCGCGTGCAAACCGACGGCGAGCGGCTCCACCATCGCGCCTTCGCGGAACGAAACAGAATCCGGCAAACGGAATCCGCCGCTGGCGCCGATCTTCACATATTCGGCATAGGCGCCGGAGCTTTGGCCCAGCCCGATGCTGATGCCTTTGCCGCACATCGCTGAACCGCCGGAGAAATTCAAACACGGCGAATGCTCGCCGCAGCAGATGTAAGGAAAGCCCGCCGCGCGGTCGCCCGGTTTCCAGAGATGGGCGATGTTCTTTCCCACCTCCACGACCTCGCCCGCGAATTCATGGCCCATCACCGAGCCGAGCGCGAGCGGCATGACCGATGACGGTTCGGTCATGTGCAGGTCGGAACCGCAAATGCCGCAATTTTTCACCTTCAGGATCAATTCGTTCGGGCCGGGCTTGGGGTCCGCCACGGTTTCGACCGCCAAAGGCTTGGACATTTCGCGGAAAACGGCTGCGCGCATAGCGACCTCAAAATTGTTCTGGACAGGATCAAAGTCTGGTACTGCAATCCGCGCAAGCGAAAAACGGGAGAGCCCCATGAACCCTTACGCTACGGCACGCGAAATGCTGGCCGATCTTGCCGCCAAGCGCGTATCGGCGCGCGAATTGCTCGATGCGCATGTGGCGCGCAACGAGAAGGTGGGAAAGCCGCTCAACGCCGTGATCGCAACCGATCTGGAACGCGCACACAAGGATGCCGCGAAGATCGACGATGCGCGTGCGAAAGGCGCGCCTCTGGCCGCGCTGGCCGGTTTGCCGATGACGATCAAGGACGTGTTCGATGTGGAAGGCATGCCGGCCGTCGTCGGCAATCCCGCGCTCGAAGGGCGGCCGAAGACTGTGCCCGATGCCGAAGTGGTTGCGCCCGCGCGCGCTGCCGGTGCGGTGATCTGGGGTAAGACCAATGTGCCGCTGATGGCCGGCGACATGCAGACCTACAATTCCGTCTATGGCACGACGAACAATCCCTATGACGTGACACGCACGCCGGGCGGATCGTCGGGCGGGGCGGCGGTGGCGCTGGCGGCTGGCATCACGCCGCTCGAAATCGGTTCGGATATCGGCGGCTCGCTGCGGCATCCGGCCAATTTCTGCGGCGTGTGTTCGCTGAAACCGACCTGGGGCGTGCTGCCGCTGCGCGGGCATGTGCCGCCGCCGCCGGAATATTTTTCGGAAGAGGATCTGGGCGTCGTAGGCCCGCTGGCGCGCAACACCGAAGATTTGAAATTATTGTGGAGCGTGGTTCACAAAAGCAAATTGCAGCCGCGCAAGGACATCAAAGGTGCGCGCGTGGCGCTGTGGGACGAGGAACCGGGCGTTCCCGTTTCGCGCGAGGTGAAATCGCGCATCGAAGCCGCAGCGAAAGCGCTCTCCGATGCGGGCGCGATCGTGGAACGCGCCAAGCCCGATTTCGAGATCATGAAGCTGATGCCGCATTACATCACGATGCTGGCCTCGATCATCGCCTGCGGCTTCCCCGAACCGGTCTATGAAATGTTCGCCGCGATGAAGGAAGCCGACCTGAAAGCGATTGCGGAAGGTGCCGATGTGTTCGGCATCGAATCCTATCGCGCGCGTTCGACGGCGAGTTTCAAGGAAGTGGTGGCGGCGCGCGCATACCGCCAGCACTTCAAGGACAAGCTCGCCGATTTCTTCGCGAAATGGGATGCGATCCTGTCGCCGCTGGGTCCCGTGCCCGCTTTTGCGCACCAGCAGGAAACGGTGATTACCGAGCGCACGATCAGCGTGGATAATGAGAATTGGCGATACCTGCATCTGCTCGACTGGATCACGGTTGCGACCGCGCTGCATGCGCCCGCGCTTGCCGTGCCCGCGGGGCGGACGGATACCGGATTGCCGGTGGGCGCGCAGATCATCGGACCGTGGAACGGCGAGGATCGGCTCTTCGATTACGCTGCGGCAATCGAGGAAAGGCTCGGCGGTTTTGCGCCGCCATCGCTTTAATGCAAGGATGGCGTACCGCTATTTGCTAACGAGGAAACCATGACCATCAAATTGCGCAACGGCATTTTTCTCGCGCCGTTTCATCCCGTCGATGAAGACCCCACGCTCTGCATCCAGCGCGATCTGGAACTGATCGAACATCTGGACCGGCTCGGTTACGAGGAAGCCTGGGTGGGCGAGCATCATTCCGCCGGTTACGAGATCATCGCGAGCCCGGAGCTTTTCATCGCCGCGGCGGCCGAGCGCACCAGGCGTATCAAGCTCGGCACGGGTGTCGTCTCGCTGCCCTATCACAATCCGCTGATGACGGCGAACCGCATTCTGCAACTCGATCATCAGACGAAGGGCCGCGTGATGTTCGGCGTCGGGCCGGGACTGCTGCCGTCGGATGCGTTTCAATTGGGCATCGATCCTTCGACACAGCGCGACCGCATGGTGGAAGGCATCGAAGTGATCCTGAAATTGTTTGCCGGCGAGCGCGTGACGCAGAAAAGCGACTGGTTCAACCTGATCGACGCGACATGCCAGTTGCGTCCTTATACATGGCCGCATCCCGAGATTTGCGTGGCATCGAGCGTGACGCCATCGGGCGGCAAGCTTGCGGGCAAGCATGGCTTTGGCATGTTGTGCGTGGCGGCGACGCAGGCCAATGGCTATGACGCGCTCGCCGTGAACTGGAAAGTGGCGAACGATGTGGCCGCCGAGAATGGCCGCACGATGAATCCGGATCGTTTGCGTCTTGTGGGGCCGGTGCACATCGCCGAAACGCGCGAGCAGGCGTTCAGGAATATCGAGTTCGGCTTCAAGAAATGGCAGGATTATTTCTCCGGCATCAGTGCCGTTGCCGGCCGCGAGGCGATGGAGGCGCAGACCATCGACGATCTCATCAAGAGCCATACGATTGTGGTGGGAACGCCGGACGATGCGATCGCGCAGGTTCAGCGGCTTCAGGCCAAGCAGGGCGAATTCGGCTGCTTCCTCCAGCTCGCGCACAATTGGGCGGATTTCGAGCCGACGAAGAAATCCTACGAACTGTGGCAGCGCTATGTGACGCCGGTCGTCAACAAATCCAATGTAGCGCGCGCGGAAGCCTATGATTGGGCGCGCGACAACAAGGAGCGCTTCATGTCGGCGGCCATCGGGGCGGCGATGCAGACCATCCAGAAGCATTACGAAGACGAAGCGAAAAAATCCGGCGGCACGAAGGCGGCGGAATAGGACTCACGCGGAGGCGCGGAGACGCGGAGTTCTTTTTCGACGTCGAAACCGGTGGAAGTTTCGAGATTTCTTTGGCGCGCGTAGCGCGCCGATTCTTTTCTCCGTGGCTCCGCGTCTCCGCGTGCAATCTTTTTTACGATGAATTACAGCTTCATCTTCCCCGCCACGATATCCGCATACACCTGCGCCGTCAGCGGCACATATTCCGGATTGCTGTTGTGCAGGATGTAAAGCGGATCGGAGATCGTGTCCGGATCGAAGCCCTCTTTCACCAGCTCGACCTTGCGCAGCTTGAACGTGCCGGTGATTTCCATTTCCGGGCGGATGCGCAGGAAGATCGGCCGCGCGTAAGCGGGAAGATTGGGCGCGAGCTGGGCCGCGAGCTTGGTGATATCGAATTCGGGCGACACGACCAGCGCCGCCATGCCCGCGCGTCCGTCCGTGCCGGGCACGCTCACGCCATAAACATTGGCTTCCTTGATGCCGGGCAGCACGGACAACGCTTCCGACACTTCGTTCGTCGAAACATTCTCGCCTTTCCAGCGGAAGGTATCGCCGATGCGGTCCACGAAATAGAAGAAGCCCTCCTCGTCCTGTTTCATCAGGTCGCCGGTGCGAAACCACGCGTCGCCCTTCTTGAACACGTCGCGCAGGATTTTCTTTTCGGTTTCGCTGGCCTTGGTGTAGCCCTCGAAATTGCGGCCCGGCTCGTCGGTGATTTCGCCGATGGCCTCGCCCACTTCGCCTGCGTTGCATTCGTAGCAAAAACCGTCCGGCCCGCGCACGGGCATTTCGTGCTCGACATCGAAGCGCACGATGCGGGTCTTGATGATGTTCCTGAAATACCATGGCAGCCGGCCGACCGCGCCGACCTTGCCGTTGTAATTCAGCATCGAGACATTGCCTTCGGTGGCGCCATAGAACTCGATGATCTTCGGGATCGCAAAACGCTTCTGGAAGGCGGGCCAGATTTCCGGGCGCAAGCCATTGCCGGTGATGACGCGGATAGTGTGATCGGTTTCGTGCGGACCTACCGGCGCGTTCAACAGATAGCGGCACAGTTCGCCGATATACTGGAACGCGGTGGGCTTGTAGCGGTAGATGTCGTTCCAGAATTCGGTGACGGAGAATTTGCGCCTTATCACCAGCGACCCGCCGGTGGTGAATGCGGGCCCCAGCGCGCAGATGCCGCCCGTGGAATGATAAAGCGGCAATGCGTCGTACATGCGGTCGCTTTCCTGCGCGTCCAGCCCGCCGGCAAAGCCGTACATCATAAAGAGCATGCGCATGTGGCTGAAATTGGCGGCTTTCGGCAGGCCGGTTGTGCCGGAGGTGTAGATGTAAAGCGCGGTATCGCGGCAAAGCAGGCCGTCGCGCGCGGCTTTATCGATGCTCGCGATGGATGCTTCGGCGAGCGCCGCATCGAGATCTTCGGTGCCGGGAACCTTGCCGCCCGTGGACCATGCAATAGGTGGATTATCCATCAAGGGCCGCGCTTCGGCATAGGCATCGGCAAGCTCGCTGCCGAGCATGACATGGCGGGCCTTCGCGATCGTGATCGAATGCGCCAGCGCCTGCCCGCGAAGATTCGTGTTGATCCATGCGACGATGGCGCCGATCTTGATGAGGCCGTACCAGGCGATGATGTATTCGGGGCGGTTCTCCATGAAGAGCGCCACCACATCCCCGCGCTTGATATGCAGCGACAGCGCCCAATGGGCGACGCGGTTGGCCGCCTCGTCCATCTCGCGGTAGGTGATGGTCCGGTCGAGATAGAGCATCGCGATGTTGTCGGGTTTTTTGCGCGCGATGGGCTCGACGATGTCGACGATGGTGATGTTCTTGTCGGGCTTCACATGCCGCATGCGGATGAGCGTGCGTCCGACCCCGCCGAGCCAGGTGGCTTCACGCTCTATTCCGTCTAATAATCCCATCGCGGTTCATCCCCCGAACCCGTGACCATAGGTTGAGGGCGGGGCATGTCACATCGGGCGAAATGGCGCAAGACGACGAGCTGGATTTGAGGGGCCTCAAATGCCCGTTACCTGCGCTTTTCGCGCGGCGCGCGCTGGAGAAGGCGTCGCCCGGCACTGTGCTCGCCATCCTCACCGACGATCCCATGGCCCCCATCGACGTGCCGCACATGTGCCGTGATGAGGGCTATGAGGTGCTTGCGAACGAGCGCGACGGCGATGCCGCGCGGATGATCCTGAAGAAACCTATTGCGGTGGCGCGGGCGGATGCACCTTCGGGCCCAGATGATCCATGACGTCGTGGGCGTCCATCGCTTGCGGATTTCCCTTGGCCTCGTCGTCGGTGAGCATCACGATTTCGGCATAGGCTTCGTAGCGCGTGATCGGCGTCACCATTACGTCCTCGTCGGGGAACGGCCAGCTATGCCAATACCAGCCGTAATAGCGGTGATAGGGCCAGCCCGGCCAGCCGCCCGCGAAGCTCGAATAATAGGTCGTGTGGGCTTTCGTATCGCGGGTATCGAACTGGAAGTGCGTGAAGCCCGCCTTCAGCGTCACTTCGGCGGAACGGTATAGAAGAAAATCCTCCACCGTTTCGCGATCGGTGGCGGCGCTGCCTGTATAGGTCACGCGATAGCGGTTGGCCGCGAGCTGCTCATCGGTATAGCCGGCGCTCTGGCCGGGTCCCTTCGGGCCGTAGACGGGTTGGGTTGCACAAGCCGCCAGGCCCAAAAGGGCCGCGGCAGCCAAAATCGACAGTCTGGACATGATCGTTTCTCCGACTGCGCTCCAACAATAGATAAGCACAGGTCCGGCCTGCCCGTTCCCGGTTAAATCAAAAACGCCCGCCCCGTTGCTTCTTTGCCAGTCCGAGTATATAACTAACCGGTCAGTTAGTTATGGACCCAAAAATGCTCCCATCCCAGAAATGGCAGAGACGGAGCGAGGCAAGGCCCCAGGAAATCCTGGATGCGGCACTGGCGCTCTTCGCCGAGAAGGGCTTCGCCGCGACCCGCATCGACGACATAGCCATGCGGGCGGGCATCACCAAGGGCACGGTCTATCTTTATTTCGAGAGCAAGGAGCAAATTTTCCGCGCCCTGATCGGCTCCTCCATCGGCACGGCCATTTCCGATATCGCCGGGCGCGTCGAGCAGTTCAAAGGCTCCGCGCGCGAGCTTCTCAAGATCGTGCTGACGGCGGTGGGCGAATTCCTCATTTCGAGCGACCGCGTGGTGCTGCCCAAGATCCTGATCGCCGAAGCGGGAAATTTTCCGGAGCTGGTGCGCTTCTACAGAACCGAAATCGTCGACCGCGGGCTTGCGGTGATGACAAGCGTCGTCACGCGCGGAATCGCAAGCGGCGAATTCCGCAAGATCGCGCCCGAACACATCGCGCGGATTTGCGTGGCGCCGCTTCTGCTCATCGCGTTCTGGCGCACGACCTTCGGCCAGTTCGATCCCAGGCCATACGATTATCAGGGCCTGATCGACACGCATATCGATGTGCTGTTGCGCGGGCTTTCTCCCGCTGAAGGTGCGCCATGAAGAAATTCGCGCTCGCTCTGTTTGTTCTGCTCGCGGCTTGCGGCAATCAGGGCAAGGAGCCTTGGCTCGGCTATGGCGAAGGCGAAGACGCATTTGTCTCCGCGCCCGCGCCCGGATGGGTGGAGAAGGTCGCCGTTCATCGCGGGCAAGAGGTGAAGAAAGGCGATCTGCTGTTCGTGCTGGACGACACGCAGCAACGCGCGGCGCGCGACCAGGCCGCGGCCAATCTGGGTAGCATCAGGGCGCAATGGAACGAGAACGAGGCTTCGCTCGCCTATGCCGAAAAGGATCTGACGCGGCAGACCAAGCTCGTGGAAGCCAATGCCGGAACGCAAAACGCGCTCGATCTGTCGCGCTCCAACCGCGATCAATATGCCGCCCGCTCGGGCCAGATCGAGGCCGAGATGAAGCAGGCCGAGGCCGCGCTCGCCGATGCCGAATACCAGCTTTCGCAGCGGCGCATCGTGTCGCTGGTCAATGGCCGCGTGGAAGATATTTATTTCCGCGCGGGCGAATATGTGCCGCCGTCCACGCCGGTGGTTTCGGTGCTGCCGCCGGAGAATGTCTATGTGCGTTTCTTCGTGCCGGAAAGCGAATTCGGCCAAGTGCATCTGGGTGAGACCGTCGCCATCGATTGCGACGGCTGCGCCAAGAATCTCACCGCGAAGATCACCTTCATCGCGCAACAGGAAGAATTCACCCCTCCCGTCATCTTTTCCATCGGTAACCGCGAGAAGCTTGTGTTCAAGCTGGAAGCGCGCGCACCGGGCGGGCTGAAAATCAATCCCGGCCAGCCGGTGGATGTGCACCCGCTGTGAGCGACGCGCCTGCCTCGCTCGCGGATGTCAACCAATACGCCATCAATGTGCGCGGGCTGGTGAAGCGTTTCGGCAAAAAAACGGCAGTGAACGGCGTCGATATCGCCGTGCCGTCCGGCGAGGTGTGGGGATTTCTCGGGCCGAACGGTTCGGGCAAGACCACGACGATCCGCATGCTGTGCGGGCTGTTGCGCGCCGACGAGGGCGAAGGCACCTGCCTCGGCATGGATTTCCGGACCCATTCTGAAGAGATCAAACGGCAGGTCGGCTACATGACCCAGCGATTCAGCTTCTGGGACGATCTGTCGATCCGCGAGAATCTGGATTTCGTGGCGCATGTCTATGGGCTTGCCGACCGCCGCGCGCGCGTCGATCAAACGCTCGAACAACTCGGGCTCACCCACCGTCAGCATCAATTGGCTGCAGCGCTTTCCGGCGGATGGAAGCAGCGTCTCGCGCTCGCCGCTTGTTTGCTGCACGATCCGCAATTGCTTTTGCTGGACGAACCGACCGCCGGCGTCGATCCGAAAGCGCGGCGCGATTTCTGGGATGAAATCCATGCGCTGAGCGGCAAGGGCATCACGGTTCTCGTCAGCACGCATTACATGGACGAAGCCGAACGCTGCGACCGCATCGTCTATATCCTCAACGGCAAGCTGATCGCGCGCGGCACCGTGGCCGAGGTGATCGCGTCTTCCGATCTCGTCACGTTCGTGGTGGAAGGCGAAGGTGCGCGCAAGCTGGCGCAGAAGCTGAATGGTGTTGCGGGCGTGGAGCACGCAGCCTTCTTCGGCGCGGTTCTGCATGTGAGCGGGCTCGACCGGCAAGCACTGGAGCGCGCGCTTGCGCCCTATCGCAACGATCCGCACCTCACGATCTACGAAACGCCGCCGACGCTGGAAGACGTGTTCATCCACCTGCAGGAGCAGGCGCAATGAACTTCCGGATCATCCCGCTGTTGCAGCGTTTTTCCTTCGGCCGTTTTTTAGCGGTGCTGGTGAAGGAATTCATCCAGATGCGCCGCGACCGGCTGACGCTCGCCATGCTGATCGGCATTCCGGTGATGCAGCTTCTGCTCTTCGGCTATGCCATCAATCTCAACCCGAAGAACCTGCCGACGGCCATTTCGGTGGCCGATCCGGGCGTGTTCGCGCGCTCCATCGTGGCGGCCCTGCACAATTCCGATTATTTCCACATCGTCGAAGACACCAATTCGCCCAAACAAGCCCGCCTTCTTTTGAGCGAAGGCAAGGTCGCTTTCGTGGTGGAGATTCCGGTCGACTTCACCCGCGACGTGGTGCGCGGCGCCGATCCGCAAATTCTGGTGGAGGCCGACGCCACCGATCCCTCCGCCAGTTCCTATGCGCTCGCCGCCATCAACCAGCTTGCCGCGACCGCACTGAAAGACGATCTTACCGGACCGCTTGCCGCGCGCGCGCCCGCAACACCGGGCTACGAAGTCGTCGTCCACCGTCTCTACAATCCGGAATCCATCACGCAATACAACGTCGTGCCCGGCCTCATCGGCGTGATCCTGACCATGACGATGGTGCTCATCACCTCGCTCGCGGTGACGCGCGAGCGCGAGCGCGGCACGTTCGAAAACCTGCTCGCCATGCCGGCGACGCCGCTGGAAGTGATGCTCGGCAAGATCGCGCCTTACGTTGTGGTGGGCTATGCGCAGGTCACGTTGATCCTGTTTCTGGCGCGATGGGTGTTCGGCGTGCCGATGCTGGGGTCGCTCGTCATTCTTTCGGTGGCGCTGATCGTTTTCATTATTGTGAATCTCTCGATCGGCTACACCTTTTCCACCATCGCCGAAAATCAGCTTCAGGCGATGCAGATGACGTTCTTCTTCTTCCTGCCCTCGATCCTGCTTTCGGGCTTCATGTTCCCCTTCGACGGCATGCCCGGCTGGGCGCAGGTCATCGGCGACGTTCTGCCGCTCACCCATTTCCTGAGGATCGTCCGGGGGATCATGCTGAAGGATAACGGGTTTGCCGAAATCTGGCCCAGCCTGTGGCCCTTGATTCTCATTATGTTCGCCATGGTGGGGGTGGCGCTGGCACGGTTCCGCCGCACACTCGACTAGAAATTGCCTCCCTGGACTAGAAAATGGGGGCGGGACTTGCGAAACAGCCCGCCGCACCGCAAATTCCCCCTTCATTGCTCGCACCTTCCGGGCCGTTTTGGGAAAATTGGGGACCGAACGCCAAACCATGACAGGCCTGTCCTTACTCCTGCAATCGGTGCTGGCCTGCGTGCTGGTTTCGCTCGCTTTGTTCTCGCTGCAATTGGGCACGCTGGCGTTTACACGCTGGCTCTTGCCGGCCAAGCGCGCGCGCGTGCCGCTTCTGCCGGAGGAAGCGCTGCCGCGGGTGCTGGTGCAATTGCCGGTGTGCGACGAAGGCGCGCTGGCCGTGCGCGTGGCGGCGGCGGCGGCGCATCTGGATTGGCCGCGCGACCGGCTCGAGATTCAGGTGCTGGACGACGGGCCGCACGAGAAACACGAAGCGCTTGTCGCTTCCATCGCGCGCATCACGCCGGACGGCGTGAACATGCGCGTGCTCCGCCGCGGCGAGCGCAGCGGATTCAAGGCGGGCAATCTGGCTTTCGGTTTGAAGCATTCCGATGCGCCGTTCGTAGCGGTGTTCGATGCGGACTTCGTGCCGCCGGGCGATTTCCTGAAGCGCATGGTGCCGGCCCTGATGGCCGATCCCGGCCTTTCCTTCGTGCAGGCGCGCTGGGGACATGCCAACCGCAACCGCAACTGGCTGACGCGCGCGCAAGGATTCTTGCTCGATGCGCATTTCGCGGTGGAACAGGAAGCGCGCTTCCGCGCGAGCCTTCCGATCTCGTTCAACGGAACCGCAGGCGTGTGGTCGCGCGCGGCCATCGATCATGGCGGCGGCTGGACCGGCGACACGCTGACCGAAGACCTCGATCTTTCCATCCGCTGCGCGCTCAAGGGCTGGCGCGGCGCCATGATTTCCGATCTCGAAGTGCCGGGCGAATTGCCGGAAACGGCGGCGGCCTGGCGCGCGCAACAGGCGCGCTGGACCAAGGGCCATGCGCAAGTCGCGCGCAAGCTTGTGCCCGAAATCTGGATGGGCGCGTGGCCGGTCTGGAAGAAGGCCGCGGTCACGCTGCAAATCTGCCAGTTCAGTTTCTATACGCTCGCCTTCGCCAGCGCGGTCATCAGCCTCACTTTAATGGCGATGGGCGTGGTTTATCTGAAAACCGTGGCCGGCCTCGGCCTGATCGTCACCGCCATCGGATTGCTGGCGAGCGTCAGCTATCTCTACATGGGCCAGGTGAAGCTGGGGCGCGAAGATGCGCCCTTTTTCTTGCGCTCGCTCCTGCTCGCCATCGTTTTTCCGAGCGGGCTGATCCTCGCCAATACGCGGGCGACGTTCGAAGCCTTCTCCAATACCCAGAGCGTGTTCCAGCGCACGCCCAAGGCGGGCGCAGCCCAGATCGGCGGCTGGCGCGGCGGGGCAGAACTTTTTGCGGGCGTGTTGCTGCCCGTGTTCGCATTGACCGAGCAGGCCTGGAGCGCGCCCTTTTTTGCCTTTGCGGCCGCGGGTTTGCTCTCGATCGGGGCCATGGGGTGGACGGGCACGGCGCCCGCGCCCGCCCGCGACATCACCCCCGGCGAGTAACGATTTATTCATTTTAATAATTCAAATGCGATGGATCGGTCTAACCCGGCCTTGAGACGCTCCCCTTAGTCTCCCAAGGCCGCCGCCGCTTGAGCGGCACAAAGCTGGGGGCTTTTGATGGTGGGGTCTCCGATACGGCTCGCGGCGGCGGTTTCTCTTTCGCTCGCGGTTTCGGCGTGCGCCAGCGTGAGCGATATTGTTTCCAGCGGCGACGAACAGCAGCCCCAGACCGCCGAAGTCATCAAGCCCGCAACGCCCGTGCAATGCGTGGCCTATGCGCGCGAGCATTCCGGCGTCGACATTCACGGCGATGCGGTGACGTGGTGGGATCAGGCCGAAGGCCGCTATCGCCGCGACAGCGAGCCCAGCCTCGGCGCGGTGCTCGTTCTCACCGATTATGCGGGACCGAAGCACGGCCATCTGGCCATCGTGCGCGCGGAAGATTCCCCGCGCGAAATCCGCGTCGATCATGCGAACTGGCTGAACGACGGCGCGATCTATCTCAACGATCCCGTGGCCGATGTGAGCCCGGATAATGACTGGAGCGCGGTCAAGGTGTGGAACCCGAAAACCGGCGCCTGGGGCACGCGGACCTATCTGGTGCAGGGCTTTATCGGACCGGACAAGAACGGCAGCCCCGACCGCGTGGCCGGCAATTATTAGCCCTTATTTCTCAGGCGCTTAACCCATGATGTGCGGCCATGCGCCCCGCCCCTTTTGACTTTCACGGACAGCGGCCTATGGTCCGCGCCCTCGCCGCGCCCGGCTGAGACCGCAAAGGGATTCGAGCCCAGTTTTCCGGATGCAGCCGCGAACGCCATCGTGACCCAGACCAGCCCCGACATATCCGGCGATGCAGCCCCCGCCGCAGCCGTTCCGGCCACCCATACGTCTCCCGAAAAGAGCCGCATGAAGATGCTGACGCTGGGCGCGCTCGGCGTCGTCTATGGCGATATCGGCACGAGCCCGCTTTATGCCGTGCGCGAAACCATGCTGGCGACCGGCGGCCAGACGCCGGGCCATCTCGCGGTGCTCGGTGGACTCTCGATGATCTTCTGGTCGCTCATCATCGTGGTGACGGTGAAATATGTTTTCCTCATCATGCGCGCCGACAATGACGGCGAAGGCGGCGTGCTGGCGCTGGCGGCCCTTGCGCATCGCTCCAAGGGCTTGAGCCGCCGCTTCAAGCTCATCATCGGCGCCTCGGCGATATTGGGGCTGGCGCTATTTTACGGCGACGGAATGCTGACGCCCGCGATCTCGGTGCTGTCGGCGGTGGAAGGATTGGCCATCGGAAGCCGCACCTTCGAACCGCTGATCCTGCCGCTGACCGTGATCATTCTGGTGGGGCTGTTCGCGCTTCAAAGCGGCGGCACCGCGAAGATCGGCCGTCTGTTCGGCCCGGTAATGGTGGTGTGGTTCGTGACGCTGGCAACGCTCGGTGCGTTTTCCATCGTCCGCACGCCCGCGATCCTGTGGGCGCTCAATCCCTATTACGCCGTAGCCCTGTTCGCGCGCGCGCCATGGACGGCGTTTGTCGCGCTCGGCTCGGTTGTGCTGGCGGTGACGGGCTGCGAGGCGCTTTACGCCGATATGGGCCATTTCGGAAAACGGCCGATCCGGTTTGCGTGGCTTTATCTGGTGCTGCCGGCGCTGCTTCTGAATTATTTCGGACAGGGTGCCGCGATCCTGCACGATCCGCGCGTGGCAAGCATCGCGTTTTATTCCGTGGTGCCGCATTGGGCGCATTATCCGATGGTGGTTCTGTCCACCATCGCCACGATCATCGCTTCGCAGGCCGTGATTTCCGGCGTCTATTCGATCACACGGCAGGCCGTCCAACTCGGCCAGTTGCCGCGCATGGAAATCCGCCACACCAGCGCCGTCGATGTCGGCCAGATTTATGTGCCGCGCATGAACACCTATCTCTGCGTCGGCGTGGTGCTGATCGTGTTGATCTTCAAATCGTCCTCGGCGCTGGCCGCCGCTTACGGCATTGCCGTGACGGGCGTGATGGTGATCTCGACCTTCCTCGTCGCCATCGTGGCGACGCGCCAATGGGGCTGGGGCGTGCGCATCGCCATTCCGGTGTTCGGGCTTCTCGGCCTCATCGATCTGATGTTCCTTGCATCCAATTCGCTCAAGATCGTGGAAGGCGGCTGGCTGCCGCTGCTGATCGCGGCTTCCGTGTTCGTCGTGATGGAGACCTGGCGCGAGGGACGCCGCGCGCACCAGGAACGCATCCGCGACGAATCCATGCCGACCGATCTTTTCCTCGAACGCGCCGACAAGACGCCGGTGCGCGTGGCGGGAACGGCGGTGTTCCTTTCGGCGCGCGGCGATGCGGTGCCCGGCGCGCTGTTGCACAATCTGAAGCACAACAAGGTGCTGCATGAGCGCGTGGTGCTGGCGCATGTGGAAGTGGAAGACACGCCCATCGTACCGCCCGACAAGCGCATCGAAGTGAAGAAGCTGGGCAAGGGATTTTACAGCGTCATCGTGCATCACGGCTTCTTCGAGACACCCGATGTGCCGCGCGCGCTGGAGGAAGCCCGCCGCTTTGGCTTGGCGCTCGATCCGGAAACCTCGACCTTCTTCATCGGCCGTGAAACGCTGGTACCGGCGGAACATCCAGCGCTCGGGCGCTGGCGCACATGGCTTTATATGTGGCTTGCGTCGTCGGCGCTCTCGCCCGCGCGATTCTATCATTTGCCGCCCAATCGCGTGGTGGAACTGGGCGCGCAGGTGACGATTTAATCGAGCGCGTACACCAGCGTTTTCAGATACGCCGTTTCCGGCAGCATCGGATGGATCGGATGATCCGGGCCAGCGCCCGCTTGCCGGATGAGGCTCGCGCTTCTGCCTGCGCGCGCAATGCCGATGGCGCATTCGGACGCGAAGCGGTCGGCGGGCATGTTGTGCGAGCAGGATGCGAGCATCAGAAAACCGCCAGGTGCTGTGACGCCCGCCGCCAGCCGTGCGAGCTTGCGATAGGCTTTGGCGCCCGGCTCCAGATCCTTCTTCGATTTCACGAAAGGCGGCGGATCGGCGATGACGATGTCGAATTTTTCCGCCGACAGCCGCTCCAGTTCCTCGAACACATCCGCCTTGACGAATTTGGCACTGACACCATTGGCGCGCGCGGCATCTTCGGCCAGCGCCAAGGCGGGCGCGGAACTGTCGAGACCGATGGTTTCCGCGGCCCCCGCCTTCGCCGCGGCAAGCGCAAAGCCGCCCGCATAGCAATAGGCATCGAGCACGCTGCGCCCGCGCGCGATTTGCACCATGAAGGCGCGGTTGCCGCGCTGATCGTAATACCAGCCGGTCTTTTGGCCAGCTTTGAGATCGGCGAAATAGCGCACGCCGTTTTCCTCCACCGCGATGCGCGACGGAATCTCGCCCTTGGCGGCGCGGACGTAACTATCCAGCCCCTCGAGTGCGCGCGACGGTGTATCGTTGCGCAAAACAACAACACTCGGCGAAACAACTTCGTCGAGCGCCGCCAGCAGCGGCTCGAGCAACGCTTCCATTCCAGCCGTGGTGATCTGCAACACGCAGACATCGTCGAAACGGTCGATGGTGAGGCCCGGCAATCCATCGCCTTCGGCATGGACGAGGCGATAAAAGGGCTTCGCATAAAACGCTTCGCGGCGAAGAAGCGCGCGCGACAACCGGCCAACGAAAAATTCCTTGCCGATGTCCGCATCCGGCGCGGGATCGAGCAGGCGGATGGCGATCAGGCTTTTGATGTTGAAATAGCCGGTGCCGAATTTCCTTCCGTCGTCGCCCTCCACATTCACCAGCGCGCCTGCGGGAAGCGCCTTGGCGGCTGCGTCCAGCACGATCTCGTTGGCGAAGGCCCAGGGCGCGCCCGCCCGCAAGCGGCGGCCTTCTCTGGCTTTGAGGCGGATTGTGGTCATGGGGCTTGCACTCATGGGGCCGCGAGGGGGTAGCATGGCGCGCGAGGAAACCGAAAGGAAAAGACATGGCCCAGAACCCGGCAGCGAAATTCGCATCCATGCGCGGCAAGATGCCCGAGGAAGCCAAATTCTTCTGGACCGGCGGGCCGGTGCAAGTGGCCGAGCGGACATGGTTCCAGTCGCAATTCTCCGGCGTCGCCGCCTTCGAGACCGACGAGGGTCTGGTGATCGTGGACACCGGCACGCGGAATTTCGCGCCCGCTATCGCCGCCATGCTGCGCCAGAAGACGGCCGCGCCCGTGCACACCGCGATCTATACGCACGGCCATATCGATCACGCTTACGGGCTTGAGGCGTTTCTCGTGCCTGGGCAAAAGAAGCCGCGCGTCATCGGCCACCGCGCCATGCCCGCGCGCTTCGAACGCTATCAGGCGACGGCGCAACACAATGCGGCACTCAACGCGCGCCAGTTCGGCGGAACGGTGGAAGCGCAATCGAACGACGCCTATCAGGCCTTCGCAGCGCCGCCCATTCCGCCCGACACGCTCTATGACGAGGCCATGACGATCAATGTCGGCGGCATCGAATTCGAACTTCATCATTGCCGCGGCGAGACCGACGATCACACCTGGGTATGGTGCGAGGAGCGCGGCGTTCTTTGTCCTGGCGATCTTTTCATCTGGGCGGTGCCCAATGACGGCAATCCGCAGAAGGTGCAGCGATACCCGTGGGATCGCGCCAAGGGCCTGCGCGAAATGGCGGCGAAGCAGCCTTACGCGCTCTGCCCCGGCCATGGCGGGCCGGTGATCGGCGAAAAGGACAAGATCGTCCGTATGCTGAACGAGACGGCTTCGTTTCTCGAAACCATCGTTGCGCGCACGCTTGCCGCGATGGAGGCCGGTTCGCCGCCGCATACCGATATCGTCACCGGAATCGAATTGCCCAAATCGGATTCGCCGTGGCTTCAGCCGGTTTACGACGACACCGAATTCATCGTGCGCAATGTGATCCGCTTTTACGGCGGCTGGTGGGATGGGCGGCCCGGCGATCTGAAGCCCGCGCCGCGCGGCAAACTCGCAAGCGAAATTGCAAATCTTTCCGGCGGGGCCAAGGCGCTGGCCGCGCGCGCGGAAAAACTCGCAAGCGAAGGCGATTTCCGGCTGGCCTGTCATCTGGCCGATTTCGCGCTGGAAGCCGCACCCAAAGATGCCGATGTGCAGGCGAAAGTCGCCGCGGTTTACGAAAAGCGCGCGGATGCCGAGCAAAGCCTGATGGCGATCAACATCTTCAATTCGGCTGCGGCTTACGCGCGCGCGGGCAGGCCGTTTTCTTGACCGCGGGCTGAGGCGGCAGCGTTTTCAGCACGCGCGCGCGCTCCACGAGATAATCGTAGAGCGCATCGGATTCGTAATCGTAATAGGCGCTGAATCGCGCGCCCGCCACCGCCGACATCTTCGTGAGCTTTCCGTTCTTTTCCGGCCCGCCATGCATCAGACGAATGAATTGCTCGCGCGAATAATCGGCCGCCACTTTCAGATCGGGCGCATTGCCGCTGCCGGTCAGATCGCTGCCATGGCATTGCGAGCAGCCGGTGGCCGCAAGATAGCGCCCGCCATCCCAATGCGGGCCGGCGCCGAGCGGCGTGTCCATCCCGAGCGCGTAAGGCGATGCGGGCTCAAGCTTGCATTGCAGCATCGCGATGCGCGCGGCAAATCCGAAATCCGGCTCTTCGACCGGTTCGGAATCCGCCGGCAGCGAACGGATATAGGCGATGATGTTCGCGATATCGACATTCTTCATATAGACATAGGAATCCGCCGGCATCACCCAGAGCGCGCGCGCACGCGGAGATAATCCGCGTCGCACCGCGCGGTCGAAATCCTCATCCGTGGCGATTTTGGCAAACGCCGTGAGATCGGTCGCCTCGATTCGAAAACCGTGATCTTCGTAGAGCGTCCGGCCTTTCATGTCCGCGCCGTGGCAATCGTTGCAGCCGAAGATCACGGCCAGATGATGCCCGCGCGCGATGGCATGTGGAGTGATCTCGGCATGGAGAATGGATGACGGCAGCGTATAGCGCCGCGTGATTTCGGCCTCCGACGCGAGATAGACCGCAACCGGAATGAGTACAGCCAGCGCGAGGATCGCCAGCGCGCCCCATTTCAGGATTTTCATCAAGCCCCCCGCCATGGTGAATCAGGATAGCGCACCCATGGCAATCTGTCCCGATTGCGCGGACGGGCTGTGATGTTATAATGTACGCCTCGCCGCCGAGGGGGCCATGCGTAGACCGCGCCGCATCCGAATCGCTTCCGCGCCCGCCAAGGGCTGGCGGTTTGCGGCTGCATTGCTGGCGATGCTCACTTTCGCGGCGCAGAGCTATGTCACGCAGACTCACATCCATTTCGATTCCGCCGAATCGGACATCATCGCCGCGGCACATGTGCCGCCCGGAAAATTGCCCTCCAAGGAAACGCCCGCCAATTGCCCGATCTGCCAGGAGATCGCGATGGCGGGCCATTATGTGACGCCAGGCGCGACGGTTTTGACGCTGCCGTCGCAGAACGTTTCCATCGTTCCGCTCGAAATCGTTGTCCGCTTCATCGTGGAGGCGATTTCGCACGACTGGCATGGCCGCGCACCGCCGCAACACTGACTCCTGAAAAATCGCAAACGTGGCCGGATGCGTTCGCGCGCCGGATCATTCCTATTCGATTCCGTCCGCGGCAAACCGCGCGGACAATTCCGGAGTTAGCATTATGAGAACATCCCTGTTGGCGGGCACCGCGCTCGCTTTGCTTGCAACCTATCCTGCCTTTGCAGCCGACGATTCGGCCAATCCGGTCGAAACCATCACCGTAACGGCAAGCAAGCTCCAAGCCGCGCGCAACGGCATACAGACGCAAACCGGCGCTTCGACCTACACCATCACCGCCCAGGACATCGAAAACGCGCCGGGCGGCGAGAACAGCCTGCTCAATCAGGTGATCCTGCAGGCGCCGAGCGTGGCCCAGGATTCCTACGGCCAGCTTCACGTCCGCGGCGAGCACAACGCGCTGCAATACCGGCTGAACGGAATCATCCTGCCCGAAGGCATCAGCGTGTTCGGCCAGACGCTCGATCCCAGGCTCGCGTCCTCGGTCAAGATGATTACCGGCGCGCTGCCGGCCGAATACGGCCTCGTCACCGGTGCGATCGTGGACATGCAAACCAAGACGGGCCTGTTCGAACCCGGCGGCGAAATCTCGCTCTATGGCGGAAGCCATTCCACCATCGAGCCGAGCTTCGATTACGGCGGCAGTTCCGGCAATCTGAACTACTTCGTTTCGGGCGATTTCCTGCGCGACAATCTCGGCATCGAATCGCCGGACGGCAGCCGCAATCCGATCCACGACCGCACCACGCAATATCACGGCTTCGGTTATTTCGAGGATATCCTCGACGACAATTCCAGCCTGACGCTGGTACTCGGCACGTCGCACGATCAGTTCCAGATTCCGGACAATCCGGGACAGACGCCGTCCTTCACCGTCAACGGGCAGACGGACTTCGACAGCTCCAAGCTCAACGAGAACCAGCGCGAGATCACCCATTATGGCATCCTGAGCTATCTGCACAGCCAGGGGCAGCTCGACTTCCAGATCTCCGGTTTCGCGCGCTATTCGAGCCTGGATTATTCGCCCGACGTGATGGGCGAAGTGATGTTCAACGGCATCGCCCAGTCCGCCTTTAAGAAGGATACCGCCTTCGGTCTGCAAGCCGAGGGCGCCTATCATCTCGGCGATCATACGCTGCGCGGCGGCATCATCGTTCAGACCGAACGCGCCACGAGCGATACGACGTCCGAGGTATTGCCTGCGGATTGCACCGGCTCGGGCACGCTCGCCGATCCGTTCGATTGCGAGCAGGAATCGTCGTACACGCCCGGCTACGACATGCCCATCGCCATCATCGACAATGGCGGCAAGACGCAAAACACCTACAGCGCCTATCTGCAGGACGAATGGAAGATCACGCAGGAGCTGACTCTGAATTATGGCGTGCGCTACGACCGCTATGAGGCCTATGCCAGCGAAGATCAATTGAGCCCGCGCATCAACGCGGTCTGGCAGATTCCGGGCGGCACGACGCTGCACATCGGATACGCGCGCTACTTCACGCCGCCCCCCTTCGAGCTGGTGGCGAACACGTCCGTGGCGAAATTCGTGAACACCACGGCGTCGGCGCCGCTTCTTCTGGACGATGTTTCCAAGGCCGAGCGGGCGAATTATTTCGACGCGGGAATCGATCAGCAATTCGAGAACCTGACGCTGGGCGTGGACAGCTATTACAAACTGTCCAAAAACCTGATCGACGAAGGCCAGTTCGGCGCGCCGATCATTCTGACCCCGTTCAACTACAAGCGCGGCAAGCAATATGGAGTGGAGCTTACCGCGAATTACAATATCGACAATTTCTCCGCGTACTGGAACGCAGGGCTCGAACATGCCGAAGGCAAGGATATCGTATCCAGCCAGTTCGATTTCGATCCCGGCGATCTCGCCTATATCGCGGACAACTACATCCACCTCGATCACGAGCAATATCTCACCATGTCGGGCGGCGTTTCTTATAAGTGGGACGACACGCGGCTGAGCGCGGATGTGCTCTACGGCTCCGGCTTAAGGAAAGACGGCGCGGTGCCGAATGGCGATCATGTCCCGGGCTATACGCAGGTCAATCTCGGCGCATCCCACGATTTCGCCCACGGCATCACGGCGCGGTTCGATGTCATCAATCTGTTCGACAAGAAGTATGAAATCCGCGACGGATCGGGCATCGGCGTGGGCGCGCCGCAATTCGGGCCGCGGCGGGGATTCTTCTTCGGGATTTCGAAAGCGTTATAGCGTTTCGGATGCTTCGCGCGCAGTGACGGTGGCCGTTCGTTCGAGCTTGCCCCAGCCGACGAACGGCCCCTTCATCGCCGTGATGATGGAACGCACGACCACGTAATACATGATCTGGCGGTAGCCGAAGCGCTGCAGCATCAGCCACCACAGCAGGCTCCAGTTCTCGCGCCGCTCCATCAGGAAGCCGAACACCGCCGCCATCAGATCGACCACGACGAAGACGACATAATAGATGCCGACCAGTATCAGATCGTTGTTGGTGAATTCGGCGCCGTGCTCCAGATACGCCACGCCCTGCCACGCGAGTTGCCAGATGAGCAGCAGGTCGGCGAGCGGGGCAAGCGCGGTGAGCGCGATCTGGAACAGCCACACCTGCGGCAGCGCGATGGCGCCCAGCGCGCCATAACGCGTATTGAAGGTGATCTCGCGATATTTCCACAAGCATTGCAGCGTGCCGTAGGCCCAGCGGAAACGCTGTTTGGCGAGCGCGCGCACGGTGAGCGGGGCTTCCGTCCAGGCGACGGCCGAGGAATCGAACTTCACGCGATAGCCCGCCTTCTGGATGGCGATGGTGAGATCCTGATCTTCGGCGAGCGTATCCGCCATGAAGCCGCCGAGTTCGAGGAGCGCGCTCTTGCGCCATGCGCCGACCGCGCCCGGAACGACGGTGAGCGTGCCGAGCGCGGCCAGCGCGCGGCGCTCCAGATTCTGCGCCACGATATATTCCAGCGCCTGCCAGCGCGTGATCATGTTGATGCGGTTGCCGACCTTGGCATTGCCGGCCACCGCGCCGATTCCGGTATCGGTAAACCAGCGCACGAGACGCGCAATCGTATCGCGGTCGAATTGCGTGTCGGCATCCAGCGCCACGATCACATCGCCTTTTGCCGCCGCAAGGCCCGTGTTCAGCGCATGCGCCTTGCCGCCATTTGCGATGCGGATGGTGGCCACGCGCGGATCGTGCGCGAATTTCTCCTGCATCACCTGCGAAGTGCGATCCTGCGAGCCGTCATCGACCACGATGACTTCGAGCTTCTTGTAGGTGCTGGCGAGAATCTGCTGCACCGTGGTGGCGATGACGCTTTCCTCGTTGTAGGCGGGAATGATGACCGAGACGTTGAACGCTTCCTCGGCGGGCGGCGGGGCCTGATCCTCATGCTCGCGCCTGCGGTTCCAGAGGCTTAAGATCGCGAGGAAGAACAGCCTTCCGACGCCGAGCCAGATGGCGGCAAGGAACAGCACATAAAGCATGTGGCCGGTCAGGCTCATCGTCATGAACACGACGCGGTCGGTGAGGAGCGCCACCGTGGGCGGAAGTTCCGGCATGGCCTGCTGCGGCGTGAGCCCCGCAAGCCGCGAGACCAGCACGAATTTATAGCCTTGCGCCTTCAGCGTATCGATCAATACGGGCAGCGCCGCCACGGTTTGCGAGCGATCGCCGCCGGCATCGTGCAGAAGCACGATGTTGCGCGGCATGTTGGGACCGGTCGCGTGAATCTGGGCGAGCGCGTCTTTGACGATCTTCTTCGCGCCCGGCAGCGCCCAATCCACCGGATCGACATGCTCGCCCACCGTGATGTAGCCCATGTCCTGCGCCACTTCGACGGGAATGATTTCGTCGTCATCGGTCGGCTCCGCGTCGCCGAGATAAGGCGGACGGAAGAGCCGCAGCGAGCGGCCGGTGAGCGCCTCGAACAGACGTTGCGTCGCGTTCAGTTCGAGCGTGACGGCTTCGCCGGGCGTGTCGGCGAGATCGGGGTGGGTGAAGGTGTGGTTGCCGATTTCGTTGCCTTCGGCCAGCTCGCGCTGCACCAGCGCGGGATAGGCTTCCGCATTGCCGCCGATGATGAAGAAGGTGGCGTGCACATGCTCGCGCTTCAATATGTCGAGTACCTGCGAGGTCCATTCGGGGTCGGGGCCGTCGTCGAAGGTGAGCGCGATTTCCTTTCCGGCCGCGCCGAACTGGCGGATTACATAGCCGGTGGGAAGCTTGGTGTAGGTTTCGTCGTCGATGTCGCCGGTTTGCGGATCGCGTTCGAATGTGCGCCGGCCGGGCGTCGGATCGGCGGCCACGCGCAGGATCTCGCCCGAGCCTTCGTAATCGATGTCTTCGATCGTCGGAATGTCCTTGAGCGCATCGGGTGCAGGCGCGCCATAGGGACGGCCCATCACCGTAAAGACCGACGGATCGTCGCTGCCCAGCCGCCACAGCGCATAGCCCGCGGGCTGATAGGGATCGGCGGCGTGGATTTCGTTGTAAGCCGTCACGCCATCGAGGAACCAGACGTTATGCTCCGTGCCGTCATCCTCCATATAGGAGAAATGCGGGTTGTTGGTGGCGTCGTCGAACACGATCTGCGAGCCGGAATCGTGCGCCGCGATGACCGCCTCTTCGTAGGAAACGCTGTCCACATCGTCGCCGTTGAAATCGTAGCCGTAGCCGCCGATGGCGACGATGGTGCGCGACGGCACCAGCACGCGCATGCGCTTGTCGAGCAGGTTTTCGTACCACGGCTCGCCCGCAACGGCGCCCACGCCGCCGGCCTTCGAGCGGCCGTGTTCGTCATAGGCCATCAGCATCGTGTAATCGATGTCGCGCGCGAATTGGGCGAACGGCCATTGGTCGTCGGCGAAGGGGGCCGCCTGCACCACCAGCCAGTTATGCGGCGCAAAGGCCGCGTGCAATTCCTTCAGAAACGATCCGAGATCGCCGTCACCGCTTTGGGGAACTTCTTCGAAGTCGATCACGATGCCTTGCAGCTTCTGATCGCCGACGAAGGTGACCAGCGATTGAATGAGCGCTGTGCGCCGCGCCGGATCGGCAAGCATTTTCGCAAGACCGGCCCCATCCCAATTGCCCAGCGTCGCGTTCTGGATCACCGGCAGGACGGCGACGCCGGCCTTGGTGTGGCGGATATATTTGAGCACGCGCGGATTGAAGCTGCTCTTCAGATGCAGATCGGAGCCTTGCAAGCTCAGCCAGGTAGGGATCACCCAGTCGAGCTGCGGCAGCGCGCTCTTGAGTTCGTCATAGGCCGTTCCCTCCCAATCGGGATAGAAGGCGATGGCGAGCGGGCGGCCCTTGGGATGCAGAAGCGCAAGCTTGTGCTGGCGCGCGATGCGCTCGTTGCGCAGGCGCTTGGCTTTCAGAAGCTCGATGCGTTTTGCGCGCGCCTCTTCGGCAAGGCTCGCCGCCGAACGCAGAAGGCCCGGCGCCAGCGCCTTTTGCGCAAGCTGCTGCACGTTCACGGGCGTCAGCCTGCCCGGCAGCTTGACGCTGGCGATATGGGGAACGGCGGCCAGACTCATCAGGAAGGCCGCACCCATGAGCGTGCTCACGATCGCCGCGGCCCAGCCGATCAGCGAAATGCGCAGCGCGCGCTTGCCCGTCGCGTCGAAAAAAACCGGCTTGTTCGCCATCTTGTCCCGGCCCCGGCCGGATGCTCCATTCCCTGATAGTCTATATATGAAGTAGAGATCGAACGGGCGCCATATCCATGCGACGACGCGGCCTGCCCGCACTGGTTACGGGTGGCATCCTGCTAGCCGGTTTTGGCTTTTCTTTGGCGGTCAATTGGCCCGGCCACCTTTCTTACGATTCTGTCATGCAGCTCTGGGAAGGCCGGACCGGGCTCTATAATAATTGGCATCCGCCGGTGATGGCCTGGCTTTTGGGCGCGTTCGACCGGCTTTCGCCCGGCGCGGCGCTGTTCATGGCGTTCGATGCCGTGCTGGGTTTCGGCAGTTTTCTGGCACTGACATGGCTTTATCCGCGCATTTCCTGGGCGGCGGCAGCGGTTGCGGCGCTCGCGATCCTGACGCCGCAGATGCTGCTCTATCAGGGCCTCGTCTGGAAGGACGTGCTGTTTGCCAATGCGGGTGTCGCGGGTTTCGTGTGTCTTGCCTGGGCGGCGCGCGCATGGTTAAGGCCGCGTTTACGATACGGCCTGATAGCGGGCAGCGCCGTGCTTCTGGTGCTGGCCGCACTGGCACGGCAGAACGGCGTGCTGCTTCTGGTGGCAGGCGCGGGCGCACTCGGCTGGATCGCCGCCATCCATGCAAGCGAAAACAAGCGCCGCGCGGCGGCGAAATACGGCGCGGGATTTCTGTTCGCCGGACTTGCGGCGGCGGCGGCCGCAACGGCCGCGCTCGATACGCGCCTTTACGATCACACCGGCCCGTCGATGCAGCTCGAGCGGCTGGAAGGTTACGACATCATCGGCGCGCTGACGCTTGATCCCAAACTTCGGTTTGCGGCGATCGAACGCGGCGATCCGCTGCTCGACGAGCGAATGCGCGAGCTTGGCGTGCGCTTCTACAATCCCGAGCGCAGCGACACGCTTTTGTATTCGCCCGCGCTGCAATCGGCGCTGCTCAATGCGAAACCGGGCGTTGTGGAACGCGGCTGGCGCGAGCTGATCGTGCAATATCCGTGGACATATTTGCGCGTGCGCGCCGATGTGTTCCGCTGGGTGTTTCTCACGCCCGATCTGATGCTGTGCGTGCCCTATTATACCGGCGTGGACGGGCCGCCGGACGAGATGCGCCATCTGGGCCTTGCGGAACGCTACGACAATCGCGACGAGGCGCTGGGAGAATACGCCAACAAATTCGCGGGCACGCCGGTCTTTTCGCACGCGGCATGGGGCGCGATTGCGGCCGCAGCCTTTGTGCTTCTGTTGCGGCGCAGAAAACCCGCCGACATCGCCATCGTCGCGATGCTGGCAGGCGCGATGCTCTGTACGCTGAGCTTCTTCGTGATCTCGATCGCCTGCGATTACCGCTATCTCTATCTGCTCGATCTTTCGGCGCTTGTTGCGCTCTTCTATCTCGCGCTCGATCTTTCCGGTCTTCGCTTGCGAAATTGGCGGCGCGTGAAGCCCTTTTAATCCTTCGCGATCCGGCCGGAGGGGCAAGCAGCCTGCGGGATTAGTGCATTGGTTTTGTTGGAGAAAATCACCTTCGAGACGCCCGATGACCGCTCGGATACGCGGCGTTCGGGAACTATATTGTTAACGCATGGCTGGTAGAATGCGCCGCTTCCAAGGGGGCGCATTTCCGCGCGGGTTGGAGCGTCGCCATGAAAAGAAGTTCGTTGCTGCTTGTCTCCACGATTCTGGCCGCGGGCGTGATGCCGCCGGCCATGGCGATGGATGATCGCAGCGGCAACAAGGATGCATCGATCTCCGCCTCGGACTATCTCAACGACGATTTCTATTGGTATCACGGCGATGCGGTTCCGATGGGCGCGCTCGCCGATTATCTGGCGTCACCGTCGGGCTGCACTGGAGATTGCCAGCCGGTGACGGCGCAAAAGTTTGGCCTTTTGCCGTCCAAAAAATCGCCGCCTCCTCCGCCGCACCGGCCACCGCTTTCGCCGCCACCGCCACCACCACCTCCTCCACCTCCGCCGCCGCCTCCACCGCCGCCTCCGCCGCCGCCTCCGCCGCCGCCGCCGCCTCCACCGCCGCCTCCGGCGTCGCATTTCCAGCCGGGCTATTCGGCGAGCTGGTGGCCGCAGATCGGCCTCACTTCGGATATCGAAACGAGCGTCAATGGCGGCGCAGGTTTCGCCATCGGTTTCGTCGATACCGGAGTCGTCTCGACGCAGATGGATGTGACCGGCCGCGTTTCACCGCTTTCGAGTTGCGCTGCGCTGACCTTCAGATGCCGCTCGGGCTATTACGACGACAACGGCCACGGCACTTCCACCGCGGCCATCGGCGCGGGCTCGGTGACGGCAACGGGCGCGGGCATGTCGGGCGTTGCGCCTGCCGCCACGATCATCGAAGAGAAATCGCTCAATTCGAAAGGCAGCGGTTACGACAGCGACGTCGCGAACGGCATCTACAAGGCGGTCGATGCCGGCGCGGGCGTGATCAATCTCAGCCTGACCTATACGCCGACGAGCAATATCGTGGGCGCCATCAATTACGCGGCATCGCGGGGCGTCATCATCGTGTTCGCGGGCGGCAATTCGTCCGCGATGCTCAATGACGGCGGCAATACTGCCGGGCTCACGCCCGCGGCGTTGAGCCATCTCGTGTTTGTGGGCTCGGTGGATGCAACCAACCATCTTTCGTCGTTCAGCAATGTTCCGGGCATCGGCGCGGCGTATGCGGGCGCGCAATACGCGACCTATTCTTCGCTTTGGGTGATGGCGCCTGGCGAAAACATCATCGCGCCGGGCATTCAGTACGGATCTACCGCGTTTGCCTATTGGACGGGCACATCGATGGCGGCGCCGATGGTGTCGGGCGCGCTTGCGCTACTGGAAACGAAATGGCCGATCCTGCGCACCGACGGCACGGCGACGGCGCTTCTGTTCGAGACGGCAACCGATTTGGGCACGCCGGGCGTGGACAATACCTATGGCAACGGCCTTCTGAATATCGCCGCGGCATTCGAGCCCGTGGGCACGCTGTCCATCGATCTGGGCAACGGCGCATCGATCGGCACCGATTCGCTGCACGGCACGCTGTTCCACGGCGGCGCGATCGGTGCGGTGCCCGCGCTCACGGCGGTGCTGGCGAATTACAATACCTTCGACGATTTCAAGCGCAATTTTCCCGTCGATCTCAACGGCTATGTCGCGCATCGGGCAACGGCCATCGATGCGTCCGCACCCATCATTGCCGCGGAAATCGAAGCGGGCGCGGCGCAGTTCGCAAGCGGCGCGTCGCTCGCTTACGCGAAATTCGACGGCGAGACCGCGCGCTCCGCCGATATCGTCGATGCCTTGCGCTTCGGAAGCGGCGAAGAAGGTTTTTCGCATCTGGGCGAGGGCGCAAGCGCGTGGGTCGTGGCGCTGAGCGGACAGGACGGCAATCAATTCGCGGCGGGACGCGGCTTCCCCGCGAGCGCCTCATTCGCCGATGCTTTGTGGGGCCCGCAATCGCTGGCCGCCGATCAGGCCAATGTGCTGGCGAGTGCGGACGCCTTGTCCAATCTCGCGCAGGGCGGATATTTCATGGCGTTCGGATCGCGCGTGGGCGAGCACACGCGCCTTGCGGTTTCGTGGTCGAATACGCAATCGCCCGATCAACTCGCGTTCAGCAATCAGGGAATCGAGCCGCAGGCGAGCGCGATGAGCGCAGGGCTCGCGACCGAACTCGGCGCGCACTGGATGGGCGGGCTGACCGTCGATCTTCTGAACGAGCGCAACGGGCTGCTCGGCACCACTTACGATCCCACGACGTCGTTCGGGCTGGGCGCGCATCACACGAGCACGTCGGTCGGGATTTCGTCTTCGCTCGGGCTGTGGAAGAACGCAGGGCTGCTGTTCGAGGCTTCGCTCGCCTCGACGGACGGCGCGCCGGTTTCGGACGGGCTCATCACCGGTATGTCGCGGGTGTTCGCGCGCAGCTATGGCGTGTCCTACGTTCAGCGCGATGCGTTCGACAAAGGCGACAGGCTGACGCTTTCAGTGACGCGGCCGTTGAGCGTGATCTCCGGCTCGCTCGGCGTGCTGACGGCGAGCGTGGACGATCAAGGCCTTGCCACCACCAAGATCGCCGCCGTCAGCCTCAGGCCGGGCGCGCAGGAAACCGATCTGTCGGTTGGCTACAACAGGGCGTGGAGCGCGAACGCCTCGCTCTTCGCATCGCTGACCGCGCGCAGCGACGCCGGCAACATCCCGGGCCAAACCGAATTCGCCGCCACGTTCGGCGCATCGTTGCGGTTCTGATCCGCGCGCGGGCTTAATCCCCGATGCCGATGCTGATGCTGGCATAGGGGCCATAGAAAGCGCGGTCTTCTTTTTTGGCCGTATCGATGCCGCCATCGAGCACACCGAAAAAATAATCGGCGCGGTAGCCGAGCGTGACTTTCGCCGCCGCATAGCGCCATGACACGGCGGCAAACCCGCTGAGATTGGGAACGGTGACGTTCTTGCTGCGGGCCACGGAAGTCGATGTGTGATAGACAGGAACCCTGTGGAAATAATTGAAATGGTTCTCCGACGTCTGTTCCTGCGCGGCCATCCGTTGCCGCCCGAAAAGGACAGCGCCATTGACACCCCAGTCGAGAGAAATCCCGCCATCCGATGGATTGCCGGCGATGTTGGTCGACGCGTGCCACGAAAGTGACGGGCCAATGCCGGTGAAGCGCCGACTAGCGTCAAAAGACGCATAGAATTTATTATAAGGGCAATATGCGTTGCAGTTGGTTGGCTGAGACTTGATATCGACATGGCTGCGCGAATTGAATTGCGCAATCCGCACCCCTGCGCCAACGACGGAGCTGACGAACCTGCCAAGCCCGACATCCTTGCCGACCTGGAAATCCACAATGGTATGGTTCTCGCTGCTTGGAGCCTTGACGATTTGAAACGCGTCGTATGGATCGCCGTAACCAATGCCCGCATGCGCCGTCAGCAGATTTATGCCTTCGTCCCGCGCACTCTTGCCGTAGCGGATTCCCAGCGAAAGGACCCAGTCGCTTCCGCCGGGTTGAAACGTGATCTCTGCGCCTTTGTTCCAGATTGTCGGCGGCGCCTTCTCTATTCCAATTTGCGACGCAGCCGGAAACGGGGATACTGGTAGAAAAGACGGAAGAAAAACATCTTGATCGTTTTTCTGCTGCGCAAACTGGCCGTCCAGTTCGATCCAGATCGGTGGGCGGCTGGCGTCGTCTGCGTTGGCCACATTGGTGGACGAAACGTAAACCATCAGCGTCAGTGCCGATACGCCCGTCAACAATTTCCAGTGGATGGTGGCTCGGTTGTCGTGTGTGTTGATGAGTTCGCTCATTGTGAAATCCCCCCGGTGTGAAGAGCGAGTAGCGAGTAGCGAGTAGCGAATAGGGATTCGCATCCGGCCTCCATTCGCCTTTTGCCATTAGCTATTCGCCCAGCGCCAGTGGTGAATGACAGTTTCATTGTTTCCATCGTTCCCATGGCGCTCACCAGTTCTTCGTGACGCGCATACCGAACAGGCGCGGATCTGTGACGAATACGTTTGTCGTCAACGCGGTATCGTCGGAATTCAAGAACACGCCGGTGATGGCCGTGGTGTCGAACACATTCTTCAGATAGCCCATGACCTGCCAGCCGGACGCATTTGTCAGGATCAGCGCGAGGTTGACGTTCGAATAGCCGCGCAATTTGTCATAAGGCCTGTCGTTGAAGATTCGTGCGTAGGATTGCGATTGCCAGTAGAAATCGGCGTGCAGCGTCGTCGCCCAATTCTCTGAGACTGGCAACGTATATTCCGCCCCAAGCGATGTCGTGAAATGCGGCGCGTTGGGAAGCTGGTTGCCGCTTAAATCCTTCGTGAAGCCCTCGCCATTGTTGGGCGCCGTGGTGGGGTCGAAGCCGGAAGCGTGGATAACGGCAAGATCTTCGCTCTGAAAATATGAAGTGAACCCGACGCCCGGCGTATATGCGGCATCGCACATCCCCGAAAGACCAAGCCCGAAGAGGCTAGGAGCATCATCGGTTTGAAGCAGTTTCTTGATGACGCTGGCGGGCAGGATACAATTCGACGTTTCGGTGGGGAATGGCTTGACCACCAGCCAACCAGGCGTGCCGGCTGTGCGATCCATCAAATCGATGGCCGATTGACCTTTGTTGACGGATGTGTCTTCCCATCCTCCTGTAAAGTTAAGGCGCAGGCCTCGCAATGGCTCCCACATCGCTTCCAGTTCGGCGCCATGAATTTTGGCGTCGAAATTGAGATTGATAGAGGTGCGGTCCACAATCTGGGAAATCTGATAGCCCTTGTAGTCGTAATAAAACACGTCGCCATTCAGCGTCATCGCGCCGTCCATCAGCGTGTTCTTGGTTCCAAGCTCGTAGGCATTGACGAATTCTGGCGCGAAGGTCGCCGGATGCGTAATAGAGCCTTGCGCAGACAGAAAATCGGCTTCTGGCTTGGGTGGATTGGCCCCGCCGCCTTTGTAGCCGCGCGAATAGGAAGCATAGACCAGCGTCTGGTCGGTGAAACCCAGCTTGGGCGTCCAATTGACGACGCCGCGTCCGGTCCACTCCTTCCATTCCTGATTGACGACACCCTCAATCGGGTACCCGCCGCCCATCTCAAAAGCCCAGCTTGGAATGTTGTAGAAAGACTTCTGATCGTCGGTCCAGCGCAAACCGCCCGTCAATTTCACGTCCGGCATAATTTGATAATAAGCTTCGCCAAAACCGGCAAACGAACTCAGGTCATAGGGATTTTCGCTACGGAAATAATTATGGCCTTGACCGTCCAACTGCTCGATGGGGTGCGGATCAATATAGGTTCCCACGCTTCTCCCGTTTATTTCGTCAGTAGAGCAACTGAAATTGGCGGGTACGCCGCCCGGGCCGCTGCCCGGCACGTTGAGAATGAAAGGTACGGGCTGGATTACGGCCGGAAGAATATTGGTTGCCGCAGAATGGCATATTGTATAGTCGCCGGGGCCCTGACCGTTGAAAATTTGTTCTTCAGCCGTCAGGAGATTGAAGAATACGAAATAATCTTCGACGGTTTGATAGTGCATATAATTGCCGCCCACACTGAAATTGAACGGGCCTTTAAAATTCGATGCTAACCGCACTTCCTGACTGAATTGCCAGGCACGCTCCTGCGACAGATCTTCGGCGACCATGCTGCTAGAACAACCGAGCTGCGGATCACAATAGATGCCCCCTGCCCCTACGGGACTAGCGAATCCGTCGAGGCCCTGAATGCCTTCTGCGAACAGACCGGGTGCGGTGTCGAAACGGTTGAAATCCTCGGTTGAGTAGAGAAAATCCTTGTTGTAGCCGGTCTGCGAGGTAAGCGTCAGTGAAGGCGTCACTGCGTAATCGGCATTGAGTTCCAGTGTATCGTTTTTGGCGCGATAGGATGGCGCAAGCGCGGATTGAATGTCGCGTAGGTTTGTAGATTGCGTTTGATTCGTATAGGGATCGATTTGGTGCAGGATAGAGCCTCCCGCTCCACCGCCGGTGCTATCGAAGAATTCTCCAACTGCGACGAACGGAATTACCTGACCGTTTGGAGTTTCATAGGCATCCTTCGAATAGAATGATGTCGGCAAACAACCCTGACTGAGTGAGGCCTGCGCGAAAGCCGCGACGAAGCCGGCTGGATAGGCATTGTTGGTCAATGCCGTCACATTGAGACCATTCACATTGGTCAACCCCGGATCCTTTTTGCAAAGCTGTTTGGCGGAGCGGACGCGGTCATCGTCTTCCTGGAAATGTTCCCAGATCGCGTAGACCTGCATGTTGTGGACCGGCTTCCAGCCGAGCGTGACACGCGTGGACCACAGATCGCGGCCGTCCACCTGTGTGTGAAGCGATGAGTCATAAGTGTACCCGTCGCGCTTGGTCCATTCGCCTGCCACGCGGATATCCAGCCGGTCATCGACAAGTGGAATGTTCACCATGCCTTCGTAACGGCGGTTGGAATAATTGCCCCAATCGGCGGACAGCGTCGCTTCGAACTGGTCGGTGGGTTTCGCGGAAATCACGTTCACCACGCCCGCGGTCGCGTTGCGGCCATAGAGCGTGCCTTGCGGACCGCGAACGACTTCAACCTGCCCCACGTCGTAGAATTCTTGTTCGAAGAAATGGTTGCGAATGAAGGGCGTATCGTTGAACGCCACCGCCACAGCGGGATCGGTCGTGACCGAAATCGCTTGCGTGCCGATGCCACGGATCTGGATGTTGTAGCCGGTGAAATTGGTTTTGGAGAAAGTAAGGTTCGGCACTTCCTTCACCAAATCCGGCCCGCCAGCAATTTGCCGCGATGTAAGCTGTTCCTGGCTGAGCGCCGTAATCGCAATCGGCACCGTCTGGATATCGCCTTTGATTTTCGAGGACGTAACGACCACGGTTTCCACGGATGCGGCCGCCGCCGAAGCCACGCGCACGGGCGCAGCATTTTCGGCGCGCGCGGGCGCGCGCTCGACGGGCGCCTGCACGATGGCGACCGCGCCGAATGTCGTGCGCCGCGAGGAAAGCCCGGTGCCTTGCAGAATGCGCGTGAGCGCCGCCGATTGCGTGAAATTGCCCTGCGCGCCGGTGGTGTGCGCGCCGCGCACGACATCGTCCGACACGATCAGATTGAGGCCGGTCTGCGCGGCGAAACTGTTCAGCGCCGCTTTCAGATCGCCGGCCGGAATATTGAAATCGTCGGCCTGCGCGGAGCCGGCCAGCAGCAGCGCTGCGGTTCCCGCAAGCACCGAATTCAAAATCTGCAACTTTCGCATTGTCCCCCCTTAAGCGGCGTTTGCCTTCGAATTGGTTTCCATCAGCGCGAGATCACGATGCCGTTGCCGCTGCCATCGACATGAAGCCCGAAGATCGTGCGTGCCGCATCGATGAAGGCTTCTTCGTCGGTGGTGGCGAATGTGCCGTCGATGGCGAGGCTCGCAGCGGCCGGATCGGCGATGACGATCTTGCGGCGGTTGTAACGGTTGAATTCGCTTGCCGCGTCGGCCAGCGTCGTGCGGTCGAACACCACGACGCCGCGGCGCCAGCCGAGCTCGCGGCTCAGATCGCGCGAGGTGCGCTTGGCGATCGACATGGAATCCGCCGTGGCCGTCGCCACATCGCCGGGGCGCAGCGTGGCCGTATAGGCCGCCGATTGCACGCCGGGCGCATCGAAGCGCACGCTGCCCTGCACGACGGCGACTTCCGTCTGGCTCGCCGCCGTGCGGATCACAAAGCGCGTGCCCAGATCGGTGACGCGGCGATTGCCGATCATCACGACAAACGGATGGGCCGCATCATGCTTGACCTGAAAATACGCCTCGCCGCGGTCGAGCCAGACGATGCGTTCCTGCGTCGTCATGCGCGCGCGGATTTCGGTGTTGGTGTTGAGTTCGATCCTGGTGCCGTCGGCGAAGCTGACGGCCTGATGGCCGCCCACCGGCGTTTCGAATGTGCGATCGTGCGGATGCAGCAAGGCATGCGCCGCAAAGAGGCCCGCGCCGAGCGCCAGCACCAGCGATGCGGCGATGCCTGTAATCAATGGCGAAAAGCGGAATTGCGCGGCCACTTCGGCGCCCGGCCGGCGCAACGCAGTGAGCCTTTCGGTGCGCGCGTAGGCCGCATTCAGCCGCCAATACGCCACGCGATGCGCCATCGATTGCTCGAGCCAACGATCGAGATCGAGTTGATCCGTATCGCTCCAGTTCCAGAACCGGCGCCGCTGCACCCATTCGGCCGCAGCCTGATCGATTGCGTTCATGGGAGGCACATCTTCCGTTTCTGGCGCTTCGCTCATGGCTTGGCCGCCGTTTCGCCGTAAAGCATGTGCGCGAGCGCATGGATGCCGCGCGCCAGATGGCGCGACACCACGCTTTCGCTGATGCCCATGCGAGCCGCGATCTCCGCTCCCGTCAGTCCTTCGATGCGCCCGAGCACGATGGCTTCGCGGCAGCGCGGCGGAAGCCGGTCGAGTGCCGCCTGCAAGCGGCGCAATTCATCGCGCGCGATGGCGCTGCGCTCGGGGCCCGGCGCATCGATGGCGACATTCAGCGCATCGATATCGGCGGCCGCATCGATGGGCACGATCTGCTCGCGCCGGATGCGATCGATGAGAAGATTGCGCGCGGTGCGGAACACGAACGCCTTGGCGGAATCGGGAAGCTGGGTTTGCGCCGCCTCGCAAACGCGCTGATAGACTTCCTGGCGCAGATCGGCCACTTCGCTCTTGTTGTGCCAGTTGTGCTTCAGGAATTGCATCAACGCCACCTCCAGCGGCAGCACCTCGCGCACGAACCACTCCTCGAGCCGGGATGCGCTCATCCCCTCGACCGGCAGCCATGCATCGCGCGGTGCGTCCGGTTTCTCAGCCATCCCCCGCCAGTACCCGTCCTGGGCCCTTCGCCTATGCTGACGAAGACGATGGCGCCGAATTGCCGTGGCAGATGCAAAAAACTTATGCGGCGGTGCGATAGAGCAGATGCAAAAAAAGCGAGTCCGCGGATGCGAACTCGCCTCGAGAGCGGCGGCGGCAAGGCGAAACCCTTTATCGGGGCAACCCCATGCACCTTTCTACTCGCCACGGATTATTGCGAAATCGAGCGCGCCGGATTCGCAGCCATCGATCTCGCGCGGGCGCGCGCAGGCTCCGCGCCCTTGCCTGTATGGTCCTGCGATGAATTTATCGGCTCAAATCGCGCGCTCCTTCGGCGTCTCTCCGGAGATAGGAATATAATCCAGAGGTTCAAGGGGCGCGGCGGAAATTTATTTTGGGGCGCAAAAAATAAAGGCGGCAGATTTCTCCGCCGCCCTCAAGTTTCACGAGTAAGCCGGGGGGCGGCTGGCTCGCAATGTCTAATATTGGCCTAGTCGCCCAATCCAATTGAGATTGAGGCGTAAGGGCCATAGAAGGCGCGATCTTCTTTCTTTGCCGCATCGATGCCCCCATCGATGGCGTTGAAGAAGAAGTCTGCCTTGTAGCCGAAGCTGATTTTGGCATCGGCATAATTATACGAAAGACCGACGAACCCGCCCACATTCGGCACCGTGACATTACGCGAGCGCGTTTGCGCTGCCGGAGCCGTGTGAGAGATTGTGATAAGGTTTCCTTGTTTTAGATGCCCAGTACCGAAGCCGTAACCCAAGCCGCCGTCATTATAGCGCGCGGTCATGCTGTGCTGTGTCCGCGTTTTTTGCCGGCCGAAGAGCATCGCGGCATTCACGCCCCAATCGATCGACAATTGGCCCCTGTCCGTTTCGCCCGCGAAGGGCACGGACGCCTTCCACGATAGCGACGGTCCTACGCCATGGAAGCTGCGGTCGGCAACAAGATGTCCCAAGTAGCTGTGATAGGGCTGAATGATGAACTTATAGGAATAAAGAATGCCGGAAGAGGTGTATATGTGGTATCTGGGCTGGAAACGCCAATCGGGGTCCATTCCCACCGTGACGTTGGATTTGCTCCTGAACTGGGCAAACCGTACGCCCAGATTGAGCGTGGACGACGCATCCTTGTGGCCCAACAGGCCCAGGCCGACATCCTTGCCAGCCGAGAAATCGATGATGCCGTAATTCTCGGTATTCCGCGCCTGCGTATCCACGAAGCGCGCAGCGCGCGGCTTCTGGTGCTGGTTGATAAAGGCGGAAGGAAAAGACCCGTATGCTGGGTAGGTCTGCTGATGGACGTGCCGGTCGGAAATGGCGCGCCCGTATTGTATCGATGCGGAGAAAATCCAGTCCGAATTTTCCGGCCGGAAGGTAAGCCCCGCGAATTCGCCAATGCCGTAAAGCGGAGGTCCTTCGAATTTCTCCGGCGGCGAGAAGATCGAAGGCCGCGCGGTTTCGAACGAAGGCGAGAACGCTTCTCTTCCGGCTTGAAGCCGGTTCAACTGCCCGCCCAGTTCGATCCACACTTGTGGCTGGCCTGCATCTTCCGCTTTCGCCACATTTGCCGATGAAACATAAGCCGTCAGCGCCAGTGCGGATGCGCCCGTCAGCAGCTTCCAGCGGATGGTGGCGCGGTTGTCGTTTTTTTGGATCAGTTCGCTCATTGTTTAATCCCCCCTCACCAGTTCTTCGTGACGCGCACGCCGAACAGGCGCGGATCGGTCAGGAACACGTTGGTGGTCAAACCGCTGTCGTCCGAGTTCAGGAAGTCGCCGGTAATCGCGGTGACGTCGAACACGTTCTTGACGTATCCCATCACCTGCCAGCCCGAGGCGCTCGTCAGGATCAGCGCAAGGTTCGTGGTCGAGTAGCCACGTAGCTTGTCATAAGGCCGATCATTAAACACACGCGCCCAACTCTGCGATTGCCAGTAGAAATCGCTGTGCAGTGTCGCCGCCCAATCCTCCGACACCGGGATCGTATAATCCCCGCTGAGAGACACCGTGAAGTGCGGCGCATTAGGCAATTCATTGCCGCTCAGATTCTTGGCGAAGCCTTCGCCATTGTCCGTCTCCTGCGCGATAGCGGGATCGGTAGGGTCGAAGCCGGGATAGGAAAGGTTTACGCCGCCATTTATTCCGCCTCCGATGATGGTCATCGGATAGGTGTGGTGATCGACGCCATATTGATAGGTCTGCAGCGTGACCGGATCGAGGCCGTTGCTGTACGCGTTTTGACATCCGCCATTGATGCTGCCGCTGAGTGGAGCCCCGCCAGGATTCTTGAGCATGATCGCGGCCACGACATAATCCGGAAGAATGCAGTTGGATGCACGCGTGACGAACGGCTTCACCACGACCCAATCGGGATGATTGGCCAGATCGGCGCGGTCCATCAAATCGATGGAGCTTTGGCCGTTGTCGATGCGGGTATCTTCATAGCCACCCGCGAAATTGAATTTCAGGCCGGAGATTGGTTCCCACATCGCTTCGAGTTCCGCGCCGCGCACCGTGGCATCGAAATTGTCATTGATCGCGGTGCGGTCCACGATGCGGGAAATCTGATAACCGCTGTAGTTGTAGTAGAAGACGTCGCCGTCCAGCGTCAGCCCACCGTCCAGCAACGTGTTCTTTGATCCCAATTCATAGGCATCCACGAATTCCGGCTTGAAGGTCAGCGGGTGAATGGGATCGTGTAATATGGAATCACTGCCGACACCGAAATTGAGAAGCCTTGCGCCCGGCGGATTGGCGCCGCCGGCCTTGTAGCCGCGCGCGTAGGAGCCGTAAATCAGCGTCTGATCGGTGAAATCGAGTTTGGGCGTCCAGTCGGCGGCGGCGCGCCCGGTCAACTGGTTCCATTCCTGATCCACGGCGCCGGTGACGGGATAGCCGTAACCGGAAATCAGTAGCTCGCTAGGTATAATGAGGAAGTGCTTCTTGTCCTCGGTCCAGCGGATGCCGCCGGTCAGTTTCAGATCATGTGTGACGTTATAATAGGCTTCACCGAATCCGGCATAGGAATTGAGCACGTAAGGATTTTGGCTCAGGAAATAATTGTGCCCCTGATTGTTGAGGCTGCCTATCGGATTGGGATCGATATAGGCGCATTCCATATAGCCGCCGCCGGCTGGGCCGACATTGGTGGCCACATAGGGATTTGAATGCGCGAGCCCGCCGACAATGCAGGTGGTATTGTCCGAAACGCCGGGAACGACGCCGGGATTGGGACCCGGGTTCCAGGGCACGGTGTTGTACGGCGTACCGCTCGTGCCTTCGGTCCAGCTATAGGTGGCCAAGGTCAGCGAATTGACGAAAACGTAATAATTCTCCTCCGTTTCATAATGCATGTAATTGCCGCCCACGCTGAAATTGAACGGGCCTTTGAAATTGGAGGCCAGACGGAATTCCTGGGAGAACTGCCAGGAATGTTCGTCGTTCAAATCCTGTGCGACGAGCCTGTTGCTGCAACCCAACTGCGGATCGCAGAAGACGCCGTAGTAAACACAACCGGAGTCGCCGGCACTAGGTGTGCAGATACCTCCTTCCGGGACAGCACCGCCATTGCAACCGGAACTGGTCGTGCAGACGCCCAGACCGCTGGGATCTTGTGAAAGTGTATAAAGATGATTTCCGCCGCCCGTCGCAAAGAGCCCACCATTCGCATAGGTTCCGTTGACATAGCTAAACGCGCCCGGCGCCGTATTGAACCGGTTGTAATCCTCGGTGGACCACAGAAAATCCTGATTATAGCCAGTCTGCGAGGTGAACGTCAGCGAAGGCGTGACATTGTAATCCGCATTCAGTTCGAGCGTATCGTTCTTTGCCTTGTAGATGGGATCGATCGTGGATTCGATGACCCGCAGATCGCGCGATTGCACTGTGCTGGCATAAGGATCGAAAGCAGCCTGTTTGGCGGTGACGGCAGCACCCTTCTCGCCGACATCCGTATAGTAGGCTAGGGCATGCCCGTTCGGAACTTCGAACGATTCCGGGGCATAAAGCCCGGCAGGCAAACAGCCCTGACTCAGAAAATAGGCATCCGTATAGGCCGTGATCGTGGTCTGCTGAACCGCCTGGACGCCATCCACCTCGGTAAGGCCGGGATCGCGGTGGCACAATTGCTTGGCCGTGCGCATGCGGTCGTCGGATTCGGAGAAATGCTCCCAGACGAGATCGGCCTGCACTTTTGCGGATGGCTTCCATTGCAGCGTGACGCGGCTCGACCACAGATCGCGGCCATCGATATTCTGGCCGGTCAGCCCGTTGATCGAATAACCATCGCGTTTGGTCCATTCGCCTGCGACGCGCAGATCAAGGCGGTCGTCAACGATGGGGATATTGACCATGCCTTCGTAGCGGCGGTTGGTGTAATTGCCCCAGTCGGCGGAGAGCATGGCTTCGAACTGGTCGGTCGGCTTTGCTGAGATGACGTTGACCACGCCCGCCGTCGCATTGCGGCCATAGAGTGTGCCTTGCGGACCGCGCAACACCTCGACCTGATTGACGTCGAAGAATTCCTGCTCGAAGAAGTGGTTGCGGATGAACGGAATATCGTTCAACGCCACCGCGACCGCCGGATCGGTCGTCACCGAAATCGCTTGCGTGCCAATGCCGCGAATCTGGATGGTGTAGCCGCTGAAATTCGTTTTCGAGAAAGTGAGATTCGGCACTTCCCTCACCAGATCGGGCCCGCCCGCGATCTGTCGCGACGTGAGCTGTTCCTGGCTCAGCGCCGTGATCGCAATCGGAACCGTCTGGATATCGCCCTTGATCTTCGAGGATGTGACAACGACAGTTTCGACACTGGCCGAAGACGCTGCCGCCTCGCGCAGCGGCATTGCCTGTGGCGCGTGCATATCCGGCGCCTGTTGCCCGCCGGCCGGAACGATGACCAGGCCATCGGCCTCGCGCCGCTGGACAAATCCCGTTCCCGAAAGGATATGCGAAAGCGCAACCGCCGCTGTGAGCTCACCGCGCGCGCCGCGCGTGTGCGAGCCGCGCACGGCTTCGCTCGAAACCACCAGCGGAATTCCCGTCTGCGCGGTATAGGCGTCGAGCGCCTGCGAAAGATCGCCCGGCGGAATATTAAACGTTTCGGCCGCAGCACCCGTCGCCAGCAGCACGGCGCAAGCGCCTCCCCACAAAAGCGATCTCAATTTTGCAATTCCGGACATAAGTCCCCCCTGTTATCGATGGACGGCGCGCGAGCGCTCATTTCGAAATCGTCGTTGTCGTTCCTTTGGCCGTGACGTGAAGGCCGAAAACCGTTTCGGCCATGCGTGCGAAGAACTCGACATCGTGCGTGCCGAATGTTCCGTTGATGGTGAGTTTGGCCGCTTGCGCATCCGCAACGACGAGCTTGTTGCTGTTGTAGCGGTTGAGCGCGGCCGCGGCTTCGGCGAGCGTCGTGTTGTGGAAGACGAGAAGCCCGCGCCGCCAGCCCAGCGCATTGGCGATGTCGCTTGCCGTTTCCTTGCGGATCGACATCGTATCGGCGGTCGCAACCGCGACGTCGCCCGGCGCCAGCACGGCGGAGCGCTGATCGGCAGCGCCATTCGCCGATTCGATGCGCGCCTTGCCCTGCACCAGCGCCACTTCGAGGCCGTTCCGGTCATCGCGAACGGAAAATTCGGTGCCCAGATCCATCACGCGATGGCCGGCCGCTTCCACCACGAAGGGATGATCGTCGTCATGCGTGATCTTGAAGAACGCTTCGCCGCGCGCGAGCTTTGCGATACGCTTGCCCGCTTCCATGCGCAGTTGCACCGTGGTGCTGGTGTTGAGTTCGATCTCTGAGCCGTCCGCGAGGCGGATGATTTCATGGCCGCCCACGGGGGTCGAATACGCCGCTTCCTGCGGGCGCGATGCGTGCGCGAGATAAAACGCGCCGGCAACGCCCAGCACGCCAATCACCACAAACGATGCAGCAACACGCAGCAGAAGCGGCCAGGCGAACCGCGAGCCTTCCGATTTCGCCGGTTGCAGCGCGGCCAGGCGATCGGTGCGCGCATAGCCGGATTTCAGGCGCAGATACGCCACGCGATGGGCCGAAGTTTCCGCGAGCCAGCTTTCCAGCGCGGATTTTTCCGCCTCCGACCAATTCCAGAAATGCTCGCGCGCCAGCCACTCGGCCGCTTGCGCCTCGATGCTGTCGGCATCGTGTTGCGGCCTCATGGCTTGCGCTCCCCGCCATAGACTTCGTTCACCAGCGCGCGCATGCCATTGATGAGATGCACCGAGACGGCCTGTTCCGAGATTCCCATGCGCGCGGCGATGGCGCGGCCCGAAAGCCCTTCGATACGGCCGAGGATGATGGCTTCGCGGCAGCGCGGCGGCAGGCGATCGAGGGCTGCTTGCAACCGGCGCAGATCGTCGCGCGCGATAACCGTGCGCTCGGCGCCGGGCTGATCCATCGCGGCGACCAGCGCATCGACATCGGCCACCGCCTCGATGGGCACGATCTGCAAACGGCGCAGGCGATTGATGAGCAGATTGCGCGCGGTCTGAAACACGAAGGCGCGCGCATGCGCGGGAATTTCCTTCAGCGCCGCATCGAAGACGCTGACATAGACCTCCTGCCGGAGATCGGCGATGTCGGATTTGTTGCGCCAATTGTGCTGCAGGAATTGCATGAGTGCCGCCTCCAGCGGCAGCACCTCGCGCACAAACCATTCCTCAGCCGCCGATGCGCTCAAGCTCGCACCTTTGCGGTTTGCGTCACGATCTGTGCCCGGTGCTTCGGCCATACCCCCGCCGTTCGTCACGGGTCCCTCGGCTTACGGAGACAAGCGTAGGCGCCAAAGCTCAATGTGGCGGAGGCGAGATTTTCGTGCTGCGGGCGCGAGGGGGCGCTAAGCGACTGTGGAGAATGGGGTTATTCGTTTTCGGAAATCCCGGTTCGGACGAGGCGGCGCGCGCCGGAGGGACGAGTATTTATAAGTATGAGGGCGGTGGATTGCTCCACCGCCCTTGAGAGAATGCGCTTAGGCGCGTGCCCTAATCGCCGATGCCGATGGAGATGGAGGCATAGGGGCCGTTGAAGGTGAGGTTCGAGGTTTTGCGCGCGTCGATGCCGGTGTCCATGGCACCAAAGAGAATTTCAGCGCGATAGCCGAAGCTGATCTTGGCGTCGTGCGAACGCCATGAAAGACCGATGAAGCCACCGGCGTTCGGCACTGTGACCGAGCGGGAGCGCGTGCTGTGATGGGCCCGCGTCGGGTAAATCTCCGAATAGGAATAATAAGTAAAGTGATAGGCCTTGGTTGCGTGATCGGTTTTGGCTTTCTGCTTGCCGAACAAAACAGCCGCATCGAGCCCCATATCGAGCGTCAACTCGCCGCGATCGAGATTACCGACGAGCGCCGCGGAACCGTTCCACGACAGCGATGGACCGACTCCGTGAAAACTGCGCTGTGCATGCGCCGTCAGGTCGTATTGATAGAATGTCGGCAGCCCCGGAAATGGCGGATAGAACGGCGTGGTGCCCAAAGACGGACGCGCCGTGATGTGCAGCGACGACGAAGCCGAAAGCTGCGCGAAGCGAACGCCAGCGCTCAGCGTCGAACTGCCCTGGGCTCCGAAGAGTCCGATACCCAGATCGCGGCCGGCCTGGAAATCGACGATCGCGTGATGCTCGCTGTTGCGATCCTTCGTATCCTGGAACGGCGCGAGATATTTCGATTCATGATAGGTTTTTCCGCGCGATGTCACATAAAACGTAACGTGCTGGATTGTCTGGTGATGGACGTGGCGCTTGACATGGCTCCGGCCGTAGCGGATCTCCGCCGAAAAAATCCAGTCCGAATTTTCCGGCTGGAAGGTGATTTTCCCGTCGCCGCCGAAAGCGAAATTCGACGCGCGCTGGTTTTCCGTCGGCGTCGCGCCGAGATAAGGCGCAGGTATGGGATCGAGCAGCATGAAGGGCGCGGTGAAGGTGCGCGATGTTCCCTTCAGCATTTCCATCTGCCCGCCGAGTTCGATCCAGAACAGCGGATGATCGGAATCATCGGCACACGCCGCGGCCGATGATGCGATATAGGCGGTCAGCGCCAGGGCGGAGGCGCCGGTCATAAGTTTCCAGCGGATGGTGGCGCGGTTGTCGTGTGAGTTGATGCGTTCGCTCATTGTGTGATTCCCCCCGTAATCAAGATTGTCATCCCGGACGACGCGCAGCGGCGATCCGGGACCCATCGAGACGCGGCACCATGGGTCCCGGCTCTGCGCGGCTCGCGCCGCTTGGCCGGGATGACAGCCGAGGTTTGGTTTGCGTTCATCGTTCCCATGGCGCTCACCAGTTCTTCGTGACGCGCACGCCGAAGAGGCGCGGATCGGTCAGGAACACATTGGTGGTCAAGCCGCTGTCGTCCGAATTCAGGAACGTGCCGGTGATGGCCGTCGTATCGAAGACGTTCTTGAGGTAACCGATCACCTGCCAACCGGACGCGCTGGTCAGGATCAGCGCAAGGTTGACGTTCGAATATCCCCGAATCTTGTCATAAGGCCGGTCGTTGAACACGCGGGCGAAACTCTGCGATTGCCAATAGAAATCGCTGTGCAGCGTGCCGGCCCAATTTTCGGACAGCGGGATGGTGTATTCTCCGCTGAGCGAAGCCGTGAAATGCGGCGAATTAGGCAATTCATTGCCGCCCAGATCCTTGGCGAAGCCATTGCCGCCATTCGGTACGGGTCCATAGTCGAATCCGTTATAAATATTCTGGCCCATATAGGGATCGCCCGGCGTACCGGCGCGTGGATCGAAGCCGGGATAAGAAAGCGTCGGATAGCTGGAATGATGGACGCTCACAGGATAGGGATTGTGCGCACCGTTCGGAGGTTCGACGCCGCCCAGACCGGGAAGAACGTAATACGGAGACCCGTTGTTGTAGTGATAGTATCCTTGCACGACCGGATCGACGCCGTCGCCATAAGCATTGCCGCACGCCGAAACCGCTGGATTGCCTTGGCCCGGATCGGCATATTCCACGAGCATCGCCGCCACGACGTAATCGGGCATGACGCAGTTCGACGATTGCGAGACGAATGGTCTCATCAACACCCAGCCGGCATGGCCTGCCGTGCGGTCCATGAGATCGACCGAATACTGGCCATCCTTGATGCGGGTCGCTTCGTAACCGCCCGCGAAATTGAAGCGCAGGCCCGGAAGGGGCTCGTACATGGCTTCGAGTTCGGCGCCTTTGACGGTTGCATCGAAATTGTCGTTGATCGCGGTGCGGTCCACGATGCGCGAAATCTGGTAGCCCTTGTAGTCGTAATAGAACACGTCGCCATTCAGCGTCAGCCCGCCGTCGAGCAGCGTGTTCTTGGTGCCGAGTTCATAAGCATTCACGAATTCCGGCTTGAAGGTGAGCGGATGCACCGGCACGCCCGTCACGCCGCCCGAAAGCCCTGCGCCATAGGCGAAAAGATTGGCACCCGGCGGATTGGCGCCGCCGGCCTTATAGCCATGCGAGTAAGAACCATAGACCAGCGTCTGATCGGTGAATTCGAGCTTCGGCGTCCAGTTCGCGGCGAGGCGGCCCGTCAACTGGTTCCATTCCTGATCGACCACGCCCGTCGGCATGTAGCCGTAACCTTGCGCAACCAATTCGCTCGGAATGTCGATGAAATGCTTGTGGTCGCTGGTCCAGCGGATGCCGCCGGTCATCTTAACATCGTGTGCGATGTCGTAATAGGCCTCGCCGAATCCGGCATAGGAATTGAGCACGTAAGGATTGCGGCTCAGGAAGTAGTTGTGGCCTGCGTCATTGAGCGAACCAATTGGATTTGGATCGATATAGATGCAAACCTCTGTTGGGATGCCGGCGCCAAGCGCAGGATTGTTGTATTGCAGACCGGCACTACCGATCCCGCCGATACTGCCCGACAGGCATTTGCTGTTGTCGGTGACGCCTGGCACCCAGACCTCATTGGCCGCATCGCCCTGCAATCCCGAAGTCGCCGAATAGAGCGTGACCGAATTGATGAAGACGTAATAGTCCTCCACCGTCTCGTAATGCATGTAATTGCCGCCGATACTGAAATTGAACGGCCCTTTGAAATTCGATGCCAGCCGGAATTCCTGAGAGAGCTGCCAGGCGCGCTCGTCGGAAAGGTCCTGCGCCACCAGCCGATTGCTGCAACCAAGCTGCGGATCGCAGAAGTATCCGTCCGGCGAGATCAAACTTGCCTTTCGCACGCCGCCATAACCCTGATTCTGAAGCGGTGTGAAGATTCCGGGCGTCGTATCGAAGCGGTTGTAATCTTCGGTGGACCACAGGAAATCCTGATTGAAGCCGGTCTGCGATGTGAAGGTGAGCGAAGGTGTTAGCGCATAATCGGCATTCAGTTCGAGCGTGTCGTTCTTCGCCACATAACGCGGATTGATCTGCGTTTCGATCGTGCGCAAATCGCGCGATTGCGTCGTGTGGAGATAGGGATCGATGTTGGGATTGAGCCCGCCGCTGCTGAGACCGGCGGCCGCATAGCCGGCGATGACATAGGGCAGCGCATAGCCGTAGGGCACTTCGAACGATTTGGACGAATAGAGCCCCGCCGGAAGACAGCCCTGACTGAAACTTGCCGTTGTCAGCGTGAAGGCCAGGCCGAAGGCATCGCCAACGGTTGAAGCATTGGGGGCATTTACGCCACCGACATTGTTCAAGGCGGGGTGGTTTGTCGGATTGTCCGAGTAGCACAATTGCTTCGCAGTGCGCATGCGGTCATCGGATTCGCTGAAATGTTCCCACACGAGATAGGCCTGCAATTCGGGCAGCGGACGCCAGCCCAGCGTGGCGCGCGCCGACCACAGATCGCGGCCATCAACCTGGCTGCCAGTGATTTCGTTCTTCGTGTAGCCGTCGCGCTTCGTCCATTCGCCCGCGATGCGCAGATCGAGGCGGTCGGCGTCGATGGGAAGATTGACCATGCCTTCATAGCGGCGGTTCGCATAATTGCCCCAATCCGCCGAGAGCATCGCTTCGAACTGATCCGTCGGTTTCGCGGTAACGACATTCACCACGCCCGCCGTGGCGTTTCGCCCGTAAAGCGTTCCTTGCGGGCCGCGCAGGACTTCGACCTGGCCTACGTCGTAGAATTCCTGCTCGAAGAAGTGATTGCGGATGAAGGGAATGTCGTTCAATGCAACTGCTACGGCTGGATCGGTTGTAACGGAAATCGCTTGCGTGCCGATACCGCGGATTTGAATGCTGTAGCCGCTGAAGTTTGTTTTTGTGAAAGTGAGATTCGGGACCTCTTTTACAAGGTCCGGGCCGCCCGCGATTTGGCGCGACGTGAGTTGTTCCTGGCTGAGCGCCGTAATCGCAATCGGAACGGTCTGGATATCGCCTTTGATCTTGGACGATGTGACGACAACCGTCTCCACGCTCGCCGCCGCGTGCGCGAGCGTAGCGGAAATGGCTTGCGCGACCTGCAATTCGCTCGTTTGCGCGTCGGAGGACTGTTTGCCCTCTCTCACAATCGCAATCGCGCCGGAGGCATGGCGGCGCATGGTAAAGCCGGTGCCGGACAGGATGCGCTCGAGCGCTGCGTCCGCCGCCAGATCGCCCACCGCGCCGCGGCTGCGCACGCCGGCCACTTCGCGCGCGGGATAGATCAGCGCGACGCCGGTTTGCGCCGTATATCCGTCAAGCGCGGATTTGAGATCGCCGCCCGGAATGTTGAAATTCCCGGCCAGCGCAGGAACCGCCATCATCGCGGCGCAAGCGCCGCCCATCAGCAGCGCATTCAATTTCGAAAAACGTGTCATGGTCCCCCCAATCCTGTTCCTGGCCCGCGCCAATTTCCGCGCACCTTCAGTGCGAAATCACGATGTCTTCCCCGTGCCGCTCGATGCGCAGGCCGAGCACGTCCTGCGCAACATCGGTGAACGACGATACGTCTTCGGCCGGAAACGTTCCGCCGATGGTGAGCCTGGCCGCGGCCGGATCGATGACGATCAGCTTCTCGCGGTTGTAGCGGTTGAACTCCTCGGCCGCGTCGGCAAGCGTGGTGTTGTCGAACACGAGCACGCCGCGGCGCCAGCTCAACTGCCGCAGCAATTGGCGCACCGGTTCCTTCGATTTCGACATCATGCCGCCGCTCGCGGTCACCACGTCGCCCGGCGCGAGCATGGCCGTCTGTTTCGCCGCGTCGTAACGCACGGCGCCGCGCACCACGGCGACTTCGAGGCGGGCCGCATCACGCCGCACGATGAAATCCGTGCCCAGATCGGTGACGCGCTTATTGCCGATCATCACCGTGAAGGGATGAGCGGGATCGTGTTTCACCTGGAAATAAGCTTCGCCGCGGTCAAGCCAGACGGTGCGGCTCGCCGTCGTCATCTGCGTGCGGATGAGCGTGTCGGTGTTGAGTTCGATCTTCGTGCCGTCGGCGAAACTCACAAGCTCGCGCGCGCCGATGGCCGTGTGATAGCTGCGCATTTCCGGGCGCGTGGCAAACCGCGCGGCGATCCCGCCGAGCAGCACCACGGCCAATACGGCGGCCGCGATCTGAACGATCAGAAAATTCGAAGGTCTGCGCGCTGCGGGCTGCCCGGCCGGCGCGCGGCGCAGCGCCGCAAGCCTGTCGGCATAATTCCACGCCGCATAAAGGCGCAAATAGGCAAGGCGTTGCGCCGGCTCCTTCAGCCATGCATCGAGCTTTTCCTGATCGTCTTCGCTCCAGCTATCGCCGTCGCGGCGCTCGAGCCACGAAGCGGCTTCGGCTTCCAACTCCATCGCGCTCCGGCGGGGCTCGCTCATTTGCCCCTCCCGCGTTCGGGAAGTTCGCCATAGAGAATGTCGGCCAGCGCGCGCATGCCTTCGGTGAGATGACGGTTGACGGTGAATTCAGCGATGCCCATGCGATGGGCGATTTCGCGGCGCGAGAGCCCCTCGATCTTGCGCAAGACCACCGCTTCGCGGCAGCGCGGCGGAAGGCGGTCGAGCGCGGATGTCAGGCGGCGAAGCGCATCGCGCGCGATGATCGTGTGCTCGGGGCCCGCCTGTTCGGAAGCGATTCCCAAGGCCTCGAGGTCGGTGACGATCTCGAATGGGATCACGCTTTCCTTGCGCACGCGATCGATCAGAAGATTGCGCGCGGTCGCAAGCACGAACGCCTTCGTCTGCTCGGGAATTTCCTTCAAGGCTGCTTCATAGACGCGCATATAGACTTCCTGCCGGAGATCGGCGATCTCGGCCCTGTTGCGCCAGTTCTGGCGAAGGAAAAGCATGAGGGTGGCTTCGAGCGGCAGCACTTCGCGCATGAACCATGCGTCTGCTTCAGACACGATCATGTCTGCGCCCAACGCCTGCGCCCGCGCACCTTCGCTGTCCGGCTTTTCGCCCATCCTCGCGGCTTTTTTCGCCCTTCGGCTGCCACGCTAGAATGGACGTAATCCATCCGCGATTGAGCCATCGGGCGGCGAAATTATTTTCGCCGATGGTGCAGCGCACACGGAACTGTGCGCGCGCAGCACCGTTTTTTGCGCGGATTTCCGGGATGGAGCGGCGCGCAAGGCGATGCGCGCGCGGCAACGGCCCGCCTAAAAGGCGGGCCTGAGCCGGTGAAGTTTACGAACCGGACGCGAGATCAACGTCCGCTGCCGACGGCGCGATCAATCGCCGATGCCGATGGAGATGGAGGCGTAGGGGCCCACGAAGCCGCGGTTTTCTTTTTTCGCCGCATCAATGCCGCCATCGATCGCGCCAAAGAAATAGTCGGCGCGGTAGCCGAGGCTGACTTTCGCATTGGCTGTACGCCACGACACGCCCGCAAAACCGCCGAGATTGGGAACGGTCACGTTTTTGCTGCGGGAGGTTCCGCTGGAGGTTTGTGAAATCGAGATATAATTTCGGAACCCCTTATAATTGTCCGTCGTCTGGTGAAAGGTTTTCATGCGCTGACGCCCGAACAGAAGCGCCGCGTTCACGCCCCAATCGAGCGTTATGCTTCCCGAAGAAGAATTACCGGCGATATTGGCGGAGGCATCCCACGAGATCGAAGGGCCGATGCCGGCGAATCTCCGCTTTGCGTCGAAATTCGCCCGGAAAACATGGTAGTTGGTATAAGCGGTTGTGTTAGCCGGCTGCGACTGGATTTCGACGGCGCCGCGCGAATTGAATTGCGCAATACGCACGCCCGCGCTGAGAACAGAACTTCCGCCGGCCCCAAATCTTCCAAGCCCGACATCCTTGCCAACCTGGAAATCCAGAATGGTGTGGCTCTCGGCACTTTGCGCCTTGAAAATCTGGTAGGCGTCGTACTCGCCAAAATATAGACCGGAATAGTGTCCTTCGGCATGCGAGGTCTGATGATTGACCGTTTCGGATCGCGCACTCTTGCCATAGCGTATGTCGAGGGTAAGAATCCAATCGCTTCCGTCCGGCTGATAGGTGATTTTCGCACCCTTGTCCCAGATCGTCGGCGGACCCTTTTCCAGATCGACATGAGAAGCCGCGTCAAACGGCGAGGCAAGCAGGAAGGAAGGATCATAGACTTCCAGACTGTTGTTCGCTTGCGAGAACTGGCCGTCCAGTTCAAGCCAGATGGACGGGCGGCCGGCATCTTCGGCCTTCGCCACATCGCTTGCGGAAATGTAGATGCCCAGCGCAAGTGCCGAAACGCCCGTCAGCAATTTCCAGCGGATGGTGGCGCGGTTGTCGTGTTTTTGGATCAGTTCGCTCATGGTATTTTCCCCCCTCACCAGTTCTTCGTGACGCGCACGCCGAACAGGCGCGGATCGGTGACAAATACGTTGGTCGTCAGCGCGGTGTCGTCGGAGAACAGGAAGTCGCCCGTGATCGCCGTCGTGTCGAACACGTTTTTCAGGTAACCCATGACCTGCCAGCCCGACGCGCTGGTCAAAATCAACGCGAGGTTGACGTTCGAATACCCTCGAATTTTGTCGTAGGGCCGGTCGTTGAAGATTCGCGCGAAGCTCTGCGATTGCCAGTAGAAATCGCTGTGCAGCGTGGCCGCCCAGTCCTCCGAAACCGGGATCGTGTAGTCTGCGCCGAGCGAAGTGGTGAAATGCGGCGCACTGGGTAGTTCGTTGCCGCCAAGATTTTTTGCAAAACCTTCGCCGTTGTTGATTTCTCTATTGAGTTGCGGATCACTTGGATCGAACCCGGCAGCAGCGAACGCCGCTTTGTCTTCGTAATTATCTCCCGCGAATAACACGGCAATGCCACCCGGCACATAGGCGGCGTCGCAAGCGGTCGAGAGGCCGCCACCCAATATAGATGGGGCATCATCTACCTGAAGAATTTGCCGCACAGCCGCCGCC
>Ga0335085_10000971_pt1 | contig 68603 bp, 49 predicted proteins | sample Lox_Sample_45_FD_206712 | JGI IMG/M metagenome (GOLD analysis project Ga0335085, IMG submission 206712) | Soil microbial communities from Loxahatchee National Wildlife Refuge, Florida, United States - Lox_Sample_4.5 | ecosystem: Environmental > Terrestrial > Soil > Wetlands | place: USA... | reverse complement strand
GTTTCGCACCGTCGAGAACTTCACCGCCGCGATCTATCACTGCTGCGCCCATCTTCCGTTACCGGAGGAATGCTGATCACACTTTTGGGAGACGAACCAAAGATCCTAAGCGGCTTTTTTGCGATTTTTTCCGCTTCACGAAAACTCGTGAGACATGCCTCGATCCCCTCGCGCAGCGCGACGATATCCGTCCGGCCGTCAACGCCGAGTTCCTTCCCAAGCCAGTAATGGCACTTTTGATTGCGCAGCGGGGCGCGCCTCAAAGGCTTCGCCGGGGCGGAGTTCGAAGTCGGCGCGGCCCCGCGATTACAGAACTAGTCTGAACTCGTTTTGAACGAAAAGATCAAACCCGGGAAGGTCTTTGGTTTGACTCTGCCTCTGGACCACGTTGCGGAGGGCTACCGGGCAATGGATGAGCGGCGCGCGATCAAGACGCTGCTGCGCCCTTAGTTTAGCAGGCTGCTGAACAACCCATTCAGGGCGTCGAAAGGGCGGGGCTTTCAGCCCCGCCGCTTTATTGCTCCAACCGATCTTTGCGTCCGGCAGCAGGACTAGCGCGAGAATTCCCAGTGATCGCCGGTCATAACCAGGGTTGCCGTGTCCGACGGATTGGAATCGAGGGCGGAGGCCATGTCTGGAAAAGCGGTTTTCATCTCTTCCGAACTGGCCCAGGTTGGGACATTCGAGATCCGGTAATGGTAAGCTACGTTGACCGTCTTAGCCCCTTGCCCATTCGTCCCGGGTGTCGCGCTATCGATCGATGTGACCTCGCGGTTTCCATAGCAGAAGTTTCCGTAACCCGGCTGTGACGTATCGGGCGTCCACGAACTCCGGCCCTTGTCGGAAAGATCATAGTTGTTGACCTGCTTCGAGAAGATAACTACTTTCTTCTCCGCCGTGGTGCGCGCCAGCAATCCCTCTTGTGTTAGTGCGTCATAGCCTGCAGTTTTTGCATCGTCCGACGTGGCCGCCTGCGCGGGAAATTTTTTCGGTTGAGGCCAGATACAGGCAGGAAATGCCTTGAAATGTTGGTCGATTGCCGCCTTATAGGCGACGTTGCTGTTGCTCCCGTTATTGCATCCGGTTGCGAGGAATGCGAATAGGGCCAGCACGAGGGAGGATCTGGGTACTCGATTGAAAACCATGAATCTCCTTGGTAAGAATTGACTCGGCACTTTGCAAGAGCTCTCGAAGCCGGGAAATGGGGCAGTAGCAGAGCCCCAGGCACAAAGGGACTCCATATTTCGATAAGCGTTCTTGCCAAACGCCAGTCGGAACCCTCCAGCGTAGATGAACGTAAGGGATGAGTAGGTTTCGTTTATTTTAAGGGCGACACTCCGCAATCGTCCTCCACTTTGGCTGAAAAGGCCCGGCGCACAAGATCGCTGATACGGATCGATGTGAGGCCCGAGTTGCGCCGTCGGTGGGCAGTCGAGTGCGATTTGCGCGGCCACCAATCCATCTCTAACTTCTTAGTCTCTCTTTCCTCGCATAGTTGTATCAGGAGTGCTGTGCTGGGATACTGTGTTCATAGCGCCGCACGTTGAGCAACGGGGAGAAGCAGTGGATTGGAAGGAACATGGCGTAAAGATCGTGCACGCGGGTGAACTCGACACGAACACGCCGCAGACACCGGGGATGACCCGCGCCGCAGCCGTTACTCATGCGCGTACTGGTGCGAGTAAGCTGTGGGCCGGTACCGTCGTCGTTCAGCCGGACGCCAAAACGGGGCCCCACCATCATGGCGAGCTGGAGACGGTGCTTTATATCGTCCGAGGTCGTGCGCGGATGCGCTGGGGCGATCGGCTGGAGTTCTGCGAAGAGGCCGATCCTGGGGACTTCATTTACGTGCCGCCCTACGTCCCGCATCAGGAGGTCAACGCACGCCGGGATATCCCCTGTGAGTGCGTCGTGATTAGAAGCGGGCAGGATCCGGTGGTGGTGAATTTGGATCTCGCGAGTCCCGAGCCGATAGGCGAGAGCAACGGTCAGGACCCATTCCACCCTCGTCCTTAATGAAGACTTCAGCTACGTTGTCAGCAGCGACCGGCCGCTGGCCGAGAGGAGAATGGCGGAAGGCGTCCAGCTCACAACCTCGGCGCGCCGAAGTCCCTTCCACAGTTCCGCGTTGTCGGGATCGCGGGCTGATTCTCTCATGACCTGAGTTTCACGTGTGCTTGTTGCAGCGCCGTTTTAAGTATGAGCCGATTCCTCGGTAGTGGGTCAATTTGAAACCGTAATCATTCTGGCCCGACGTCATTCCCGGCGAAAGCGGAATCCATTGGGTCGACCCCCGCCTTCGCGGGGGTGACCATCGGGTAGAGTCGTTCTCTGATTCCAACTAGCTCACTGCCGATTCCTCGCTTTTGCGATCGTCGTGGATATTCGTGTTCAAGCGGATGCAACCACGCACAAAAAAAGAGGCCCAAATGGAAGAATCGGCACAAACCGGGCAGCTGTGGAACCGCTTGGATACACAGATTCAATGGAGCGCAGCTGTGGCACAGTCTCCTGGCCGTTGCCCCAACGTGAGATACCAGAACTCTACCGCGCGGGCACGACGGCGTCTGATATAATAAAACGTGCAGACCCCACGCACGCCTCTCTGAGGACAGCAATTGGGCAGATCAGGTTTGGTTTGGACTCGCCCCGCCCGCGCTCGCGGTGTGCGTCAGAGAGCGCCGCAGTCCCGCCGTCGTCATTCCCGCGCCAGCGGGAATCCATTTCGGCGAGCGCGGCAATGCAGTTCGGTCCGGCGCGTTGACAGGTTGAAAGGAATTGATTGATGGCTGACCAGGAACCTCTGATCCCGACACGGCGAGAAATCCTCCGCAACATCGAAGACGAGATGCGCAGCTCGTACCTCGATTACGCCATGAGCGTGATCATCGGGCGCGCGCTGCCGGATGTGCGCGACGGCCTGAAGCCGGTCCACCGCCGGATCCTCTACGCCATGTACAAGGAGGGAAACACCTCCGACAAGCGCTACATCAAGTGCGCGGGCACGGTCGGCGAGGTCATCAAAAAGTACCATCCGCACGGTGACGCGGCGGTGTACGACACGCTGGTGCGCATGGCGCAGGACTTCAACATGCGCTACATGCTGATCGACGGCCAGGGCAATTTCGGCTCGGTCGACGGCGACCGTCCGGCCGCTTACCGGTACACCGAATGCCGCTTGATGCGCATCGCCGAGGAGTTGCTGGCCGACATCGAGAAGGAGACGGTCGATTTCGTTCCGAACTTCGACGAATCCACCGAGGAGCCCGTTGTTCTCCCTACCAAGGTGCCGAACCTGCTGCTCAACGGCTCCGACGGGATCGCCGTCGGGATGGCGACCAAGATTCCGCCGCACAATCTGCGCGAGATCGTCGATGCCGCGATTCTGCTGATTCAGAAACCGACCGCTTCGCTCGATGAAGTCCTGGCGCTGGTGCCCGGCCCGGACTTCCCCACCGGCGGATACCTTTACGGGCGCAGCGGCATCAAGTCGGCCTACGCCACCGGACGCGGCCAGTTCACCATGCGCGCCAAGGCCGCCATCGAGCGGCCCACCAAGGAGAAGCAGCAGATCGTCATCAGCGCCATTCCCTTCCAGGTGAATAAGGCCAAAACGATCGCGCATATTGCCGAACTGGTGCAAAACAAGAGAATTGAGGGCATCTCCGACGTGCGCGACGAGTCCGACCGCGACGGCATGCGCATCGTGATCGAGATCAAGCGCGGCGAAGAGCCGGAAGTCATCCTCAACAACCTCTACAAGCACACGCAGCTCCAGGACACCTTCGGCATGATCATGCTGGCCATCGTCAACGGCCAGCCCAAGGTGCTGTCGCTTACCGAAGTGCTGCAGCACTTCATCGATCACCGCGTTACCGTGGTGCGGCGGCGCACCGCCTACGATCTGCGCAAGGCTCAGGAGCGCGCCCACGTTTTGGAGGGCTTCCTCAAGGCGCTGTCGCAGCTCGACGCCATCATCAAGCTGATTCGCGGATCGAAGACGCCGCGCGAAGCCCGCGATGGCCTGGTGGGGCGATTCGAATTCACCGAGCGCCAGGCGCAAGCCATCCTCGAATTGCAGTTGCAGCGCCTGACCGCGCTCGAACGCGAGAAGATTCAGGAAGAATACGACGCGCTGCAGAAAAAGATCGCCGAGTACCAGGAAATCCTGTCGAGCGACAGGGTTTTGAAGAAGGTGATCGTCGACGAGCTGAAGCAGATTCAGAAAGACTACGGCGATGCCCGCCGCACGGAGATCATCGAGGAGCAGGCGGAGATTCGCCTTGAGGATCTGATCGCCGACGAAGACGTGGTGATCACGGTCTCGCACTCGGGATACCTCAAGCGGACGAATCTCTCCACCTATCGCCAGCAGGGCCGCGGGGGCAAGGGCCGCATGGGCATGAAGACCCGCGAAGAGGACTTCGTCGAGCACCTCTTCATCGCGTCGACCCACAGCTACATCCTGGTGTTCACCAACTCGGGCAAGCTTTACTGGCTGAAGGTCTACGAAATCCCGGATGTGGGCGCGGCCGGGCGCGGCAAGCACATCCTGAATCTGGTCAACCTGTCTAAAGAAGAGAAGGTGATGGCGGTGCTTGCGGTGCGCGAGCTGCCGGACGAGGCCAAAGACGCGCAGGTGGACGGCGAGACTTACGCCGCCGAAGGGTACGTCATCATGGTCACGCGCAAGGCGGTGATCAAGAAGACGCGCCTCTCGGAATTCTCCAATCCGCGCTCGGCGGGCATTATCGCCATGCGGATCGACGAAGGCGACGAGTTGATCGCGGCGCAACTGACCACCGGCCGCGAAACCATCTTTCTGGCGTCGCACGAGGGTATGGCCATCCGATTCCCCGAAAGCGGCGTGCGTGATATGGGCCGCTCCGCGTACGGCGTGAACGGCATGGACCTGGACGAGGGCGATTACCTCGTCGGGATGCAGGTGGTCGGCGAGAAGGAACTGATGCTCTCCATTACCGAGAAGGGATTCGGCAAGCGCACGCCCATCACCGAATACCGTTTGCAATCGCGCGCCGGCAAGGGCGTGATCAACGTCAAAACCACCGAGCGCAACGGCAAGGTGGTGGCGGTGCTGAGCGTCACCGAAGAATCCGAGGTGATGATCATCTCGCAGCAGGGCAAAATCACGCGCCTCGACTCCTCCACGGTTCGCGAGACGGGCCGCTCGGCGCAAGGCGTGAAACTGATCTCGCTCGAAGAAGGCGATCAGGTCTCGGCGGCCGGGCTCGTGGAGAACGAGACCAACGGCGGCTCGCCGCAGGGTACGCTGATCCAATGACAGGCGGCCTACCTACGTGCACGCCAGGGAGATTGCCGCTTATGAAAAGGAGAGTGCCGCGACTCAAGACCGATCAGGAGGCGGAAGCCTTCCTCGCGCAAGACCTGTCCAACCTCGATTTTTCGCGGTTCAAGCCGGCCCGATTTGAATTTGAGAAGGACGACCAGATCAACGCGATACTGAATCAGTCCACCCTCCCCGCCCGCGCTATAATCCCTGACAATGGGAAGAAACAAGCACATTCGAAAGCGAATCGCCGGACAGCAACGCGTGATTCGCGAACACGAAGACAAGATCGCCGAAGAGCTTCGGCAGAGCACGCCCGACATTCGCCTCATTCGTAAATGGGAAAGAGACGTTGACAAGGCTCAAAGGCTGATGCGAGATTTGGAAGAGAAGCTCGCAAGGTAACGATCATGGCCGCAAAGACCACAACGGTTCCCGACACTCACGTGCTTAAGGTGCTGGCGCAGGAGTATAAGCAGATGCTGATTCGGGCACAGGCCGGTGTTGAGAAACTGCTTTCCCTGGATCCCCAGGAAGAGGCCTTTTGGGACCAGCTTTCGGAACTCGATCCCACGGTGACCCTGATCGAGAGCCGATCCAATAGCATCCATCAGGAAATCGACGACTTGATTGATCGCCTTCCGGAAGACTGAGCTCCCCCGGTGACCCAATGCGGTATTCGCTACACGCGGTTCATTCGGGAAACTCTCGAGCGGGCACTGACGGGAGCAAAGTAGCGGTTTGTTGACCTATACCCATAGCGCCACACCCGTCCGGTGTAGGCCAGAATGGAGTCTTCCCTTTGGCCTCAGACCCGAACCGCGAAAGTAGGAATTTAAGTTCTGTGCCATCCGGCCAACTGGAACCGACACCCAGTGCTGGCAGGCTGTCAAACAAGAGGAGACAGCGGCTGGATGCGGCAATCCGGCAGATTCGCGAGTACACCGCAAAGCACTCGGAGCTGCGAGCGGCACATCATTTTTGCTACGATCTTCCCCTATGTAAGGACGCCGGGACGCCTGAAGTTGTGGTCATCGGAATAAATCCCGGAGAGACAGCGCGCGACAGAGATGCATATCTTGGGCCTACCGAGGAGACTTGGAACCATGATTTCCATGAAGCGGCGAAGTCAGGGCCGGGCCCAGCACGCAACAACTACCACAGGAATGCGAGGTTCTTCGCGGATGGCAAGGCTGTCGTATTTACGGAGTTCTTCCTGTGGAGTTCTGGGGACAGCAGAGTATTCAGACAGCGATTCGGTCGTTTGTGGAGGTCGCCGCACCTGCGTTTTTGCATAGAGATGAATCGGCTCCTCATTGAGGAATACCGACCGAAGTCAGTAATTGGCGTAGGTGTGACCCTTTCGCGGAAGATCGCCGCTGCCTTCGATTTGTACCACGTGAACACACTGACGTGTGGGGGTAGTCGCCTTGTCGAACATTATAGAGACCAGTTACGCCCGTGGTTCTTCACGAAACACTGGGCAGGGGCGTATGGATTTACGAATAACCAAAAACACGAGATCAGAGAATACATTCGATACCGGTCCGCCTGAGGCTCAGCCGGCGCGGCGTAGGGGTTCGAGGGACAAATTGGCAGAAGACTCTCAACAGTCACCTGCCTGATTTGACTACACTGTTTTCTGCCTTGACCCGGAGATCGCCTAGCGAGGGCCGTCACCATTTGCCCGTACATATCGAGCCGGCCCCACCCCGCCTGTCCCCTTTTCACCTCTCATCGGGCCGGCGAACCTGCTACTCTGTCCTCTCATGCGCTGGATTTTCCAGAAAACTCAGCCCGATCCTGAGGCCGCGGACCGGCTGCGCCGCGAGTTGAATCTCGCGCCGCTGATGGCGAAGCTCCTGACGATTCGCGGCTTCAGCGACCCTGCCGCTGCCGACCGCTTCCTGCATCCCAAGCTCGATCATCTTCACGATCCCCTGCTGCTCGCCGACATGAATAAGGCCGTCGAGCGCCTGCGCCGGGCCATCGCGAGCCAGGAGAAGATTCTCATTTACGGCGACTACGACGTGGACGGCACCATGGCCGTGGTGGTGCTCTTGACTGCTCTTCGCGGGCTCGGCGCTTGCGTGGACGTTCACATCCCGCACCGGCTCACGGACGGATACGGAATGCGTCCGGAAGTGATCGAGCGCGCCGCCGCTGAGGGCGCGAGCCTGGTGGTGAGCGTCGACACCGGCGTGCGGGCGCACGAACCCATCGCGCGGGCTCGCGAATTGGGTATCGATTGCATTGTGACCGACCATCATCTGCCCGAGGATCATCTGCCGCCGGCATACGCCATCCTCAATCCGCATCGCACCGATTGCAGCTATCCCAACAAGAACCTGTGCGGCGTGGGGGTGGCGTTCAAGCTGGCGCAGGCGCTGCTGGGGATCTCGGGTGCCGGAGATACACCCGCAGCGGCCGTAGCGACGGGGACGACAGGAGTCGCGGCTGCGGCAGGCGTGGCGATTGCGGCGGGAAAATCAACGAGATTGCTGGAGTCGTATTTGAAGATCGTCGCGCTTGGCACGATCGCCGACGTGGTGCCGTTAACCGGCGAGAACCGCGTGATCGCCTACTTCGGACTGGATGGTCTGCGTCGCGCGGCGGCACCGGGCCTGCGCGCGCTGATCGAAGTGTGCGGCATCGGGCGCGGAGAGGTGGTGACGGCGGGCCACGTTGGTTTTCAACTGGCGCCTCGACTCAACGCCGCCGGACGCATGGAAAGCGCCCGCGACGTGATCGATCTGTTTACCTCCCGGGACGAGGCTCTTGCGGACGAAATCGCCGCGCGCCTCGACCGGCTGAATCAGGAACGGCAGCAGGTTGAGGAGTCAATCACCAAGTGCGCGGTCGAGCGGCTCGAAACTCAGCCCGGGCACTCGCAGCGCTACTCGCTGGTTTGCGCGGGAGACGGCTGGCATCGCGGGGTGATCGGCATCGTGGCGCAGCGCCTGGCGGAGCGCTATTACCGGCCCGCGCTGGTCATTGGCATCGAGAACGGCGAAGGCGTGGGATCGGGCCGATCCATCTCAGGCTTTCATCTGCTGAAGGCGCTCGAATCCGCAGCTGACCTGTTCACGCGATTCGGCGGGCACGCCCAGGCGGCGGGATTCACACTGGAGTCCGGACGAATCCAGGAACTGGAGGCTCGATTCGAGGCTTTTGCCCGAACGGCCTTGAAGCCCGAGGATCTTGAGCCGGCCCTGCGAATCGACACCGAAATCAACCTGACGGACCTTGATGGCCCGGTCTACGAACAATTGCAGGCGCTCGGCCCGCACGGCATGGGCAATCCCGCGCCGGTCCTTTGCGCCCGAGGATTGCGTATCGCGGCGCCGCCTCGGCTGCTCAAGGAGAAGCATCTAAAGATGCGAGTGGCACAGGGCTCGCGAGCGTTCGACGCCCTGGCCTGGAACTGGGCGCCACGTGCCGCGGAGTTTCCTGAAGGTCAACGGGTGGACGCGGCGTTTACGTTGGCTGAGAACACGTTCCAGGGGATCACCACCGTGAATCTCGAGCTGAAGGACATGAGGGCGGCGATATAGGAGTGAGGAAAGTCGGGTGAAAAACAAGAAAGCAGAAGCAGAAGTCACAAGTCGGGGGTCGAAGGTTGAAGGTCGAAAGTCAAGAGTCGCCAAGGCTTTCGGTTATGGCGTGTTTTGAAGATCGGAACCTCTTGGGTCATTCGTCATTCCCGCGCAAGCGGGAATCCATAAGGAAATAGGTGGGAAGAGTCTCAAAACGTGGATTCCCGCTTGCGCCGGGAATGACGAATTCCGAGGGGCAGCCGTCAAACGACATGGTTATTCCCACTCCAATTCGATCCGCAACCGAGCAATCGGCCATCCGTGCCCTCGGCACTGTTGACCGAAGGAAAATCCTGCGGCGCTCGCTGCTCGTTCTGCTGGCGTTGGGCGTGGCGGGCCTGGTCGCCGCTTATCGCTTGCGCTCACGACATGGACAGGCGTCGCCGCCGGAGGTGGCGCCGTTACCTGCGAATGCGCAACAGGCCGCCGCCGGATACAGCTTTACGCGATCGGAAGGCGGTCACGAGGTCTTCACGGTCCGCGCCCAGCGGAGCACGGACCTGAAGAACGGCCAGGGAACCATCCTCGACGGTGTTCTGGTGGAGGTGCCTGGCCGGTCGGGCGACCGGCACGACCTGATAGAGGCAAATCGCTGCGAGAGCTCCGGCAGCGGAAATTTCTCGTGCAGCGGACCGGTCAAGATGGAATTGGATGCGCTGCGCAGCACCCAAACGATATCTCCTGCTCCGGATTCCGCAGCCACGGCGACGCTGCACGGCCGGCATCCCATCTACGTCAACACGTCGAACCTGGTCTACAACCAGCAGACGGGATTACTAACCGGCACAGCCTATGTGGATTGGCGCTACGGCTCGGCCACGGGATCAGCCGTCGGCCTTGCCTACGACACGCGCGGCGGCGAAATCGAGCTCGGTCGCGACGTGCAGGCAAACATGCCTGTTCAAGCGCGGCCCGATTCCCGAGGCGCCAGACTCCCGTCGGTGGTGCAGCTCAGGGCCGCCCACCTCCGTTACGCCAAGGGCCAGCGGCAGATCACGCTGGCAGGACCCGTGCATGCGACGGAAGGCATCCGGCAGGTGGAGGCCGGGCACGCGGTCCTCGATCTGGACAAACAGAGTCGACTCTCCCGGGCGCTGCTGGACAGCGGAGTGCACGCGCTGGAGCAGTCCGACGCCGGGTCCCGCACGATGCAGGCCGCCGCTCTCGAAGCGACCTTCGACCCTGCAAGCGGCGACCTGAAGGACCTCAACGCCACCGGTAAGGTGCATCTTGAATCGCAGTCCAAAGCCGGTGCCGGAGTTTCGCGGCTGGATGCCGGCCGGACACACGTGAGTTTTACCGGTGCGCATGTTCACCCGACGAACGGCGAGGCGTCGGGTGACGTCCACCTGATTTCAGAGCCCGACGCCGCCCGGGACAGATCAAAGACCGGCCCGGGATCGCGCCGGCTCGCGCGCGAGGAACTCGGGACGGCCGATCTGGAATTCACCTTTCGCCCCGCGGACGCGACCCTTGACAACGCCCAGACCGTCGGGCCCGGCAAGCTCAGCCTGATCTCCGCCGATCCCGCCAGCGGCAACCGGATTATCACCGCCGGCCAGTTTCAGATGACTTTCGACCTACAGAGCCGGCTGAAGGACCTGCGCGGCCTTGGTCCTACGCAAATCCTGTTTGAGCCCGCGCCGAGTGCCCGTCGGGGTTCGGTCGCCATGGAAAGTCAAGGGGACCATTTGCAGGCATCGATTGACCCCGTTTCGGGCGCGGTCCAATCCATGGCACAGACCGGGCACTTCCAGTTTACCGATGCCGACCGGCGTGCAACGGCCGATCGCGCCGACTATTCGGAAGAGGGTGATGTGCTGACGCTCAACGGCAGTCCCATGGTGAGCGATCCGAACACGCGTCTGCGCGGTGATCACGTCGTGGTACACCTCGCGACGAACACCGTCGAGGGATGGGGTCACGTCAGCACCACGCGCGCCGGCGAACTGGCGGACGAAGGTCAAGCCAGAGGCGCCCAGGAGCTAGCTGCTTCGCCCACGACCGGGGGGGCAGGTAACGAGGTCACCAACGTGCTCGCCGATGGGGTGACCGCAGATCGCAACCAGCAGGTCTTCAGGTACTTAGGTCACGTGCGAGCCTGGCGCGGCGCGGAGGTCATCGAAGCGCCAGAGCTGGATCTCTACCGGGTCGAACATCGCATGGTCGCAGATTCCGGGGTTGTGACCTCCGACTTACAGCCGTCGCCGCCGAAGAACAGTCCGCCAGGCGGCCCAGCGTCCGTAGAGAGTATCGCCGGGGTCTCGGCCGGGCCGGGTGCGCAGATCAATTCGAGAACTCGACGAGCAAACCTTACAAGCCCCTTGTTATCAATGGATAACGCAAAGACTTCGCAGGCGGCCACCGGGAAGCCGGGAGCCACGCAACCCGTCACCATTCGCGCCGATCACCTTGAATATCGCGATCTGGAGCACAAAGCTGCGTATCGCGGGCACGTCCGGATGGACTCGTCGGGGGCGACGCTCGAATGCGGCCGGCTTGACGCCTATTTCACGGCGCCGGAGCCAGGTCAGCCTTCGCAGTTGGATCGCGCCGTCGCCGAGGACCACGTCATCCTGACCGAGCCGGGCCGCCGTGCCGTCGGCAATCATGCGGACTACTTTGCCCGCGAAGGCAAGATCGTAATCACCGGTGGCCCGCCCAGTCTGTATGACGCTCACAAGGGCTTCACGACAGGCCGAAGTTTGACTTTCTTTACCCAGGATGATAGCTTGATCGTCGATGGAGGCTCGGGATTCCGCTCTCGCTCCGAGCACCGCCTGTCGCAATAGCCTGCCATGTCAGTCCTCTCAACCGTCGATTTGACCAAGTCGTACAAGGGCCGCAAAGTGGTTGATGGGGTGAGCCTTAGAATCGACCAGGGCGAAGTGGTCGGTTTGCTCGGTCCCAACGGCGCCGGAAAGACGACCTCATTCTACATTATTGTCGGATTGGTAACTCCGGATGCAGGCCAGGTGTTGCTGGATGGGTCCGATATCACCGGTTTGCCGATGTACATGCGGGCGCGGGCCGGCATCAGCTATCTGCCGCAGGAGCCTTCGATCTTTCGCAAGCTCACGGTAGAAGGAAACCTGATGGCAGTGCTCGAGACCTTGCCGCTGACGGCGCATCAGCGTAGGGAGCGGCTCGAGGAACTCCTGGAGGAACTCGGGCTGCAGCAGGTCCGCCGCAGCTACGGCTACATGCTTTCGGGAGGTGAACGCCGCCGGGTTGAGATTGCCCGCTCGCTGGTCATTTCCCCCTCCTTCATCCTGCTGGATGAACCTTTCTCCGGCATTGATCCCCTGACGGTGATCGATTTGCAGAATATCATCCTGCAGTTGAAGAACTCCGGCATCGGAATCCTGTTGACGGATCATAATGTCCGCGAGGCTTTGCAAGTCACGGACCGCGCGTATATCATCAACAGTGGGAGGATATTCCGTGCCGGCACGCCCCAGGTATTGGGCAACGATGCCGAGGTGAAGCGGATTTATCTCGGGGATAATTTCAGGTTAGCGATTTAATGGAAGGCAATCGTCCAAAGCTCGGTCTGAGTCTCAACGTGGCGCAGAGGCAGATCCTCACGCCCGGACTCGTCCAGATGGTGACCGTCCTGGCGCTGAACCGCCTTGAGCTGCGCGAGATGATCAACACGGAGATGGTCGCCAACCCTGTCCTCGAGGAGGTGACCGACGAAGCGCCGTCCGCAGAGGAGGTCCGGGAAAAGGTCGAGGCCGACGGTGAAGCTCCTCTTCCTCCGAAGCCGACCAACGGCGACGCTCCCGCACCCGAGCAGCAGGATTCCTTCCAGGAAGTCGACTACGGCTCGTTCTTCGACGATTACCTCGATCCGGGTTTCAAGTCTCCGGCCGCCGAATCCATTGAGAAGCCTTCTTTCGAGAATTTCCTTTCCCGGCCCACATCGCTTGCCGATCATCTGGAGTGGCAGCTGAATCTTTCCATCTGCCCCGACGCCGTCCGCGATGCCGCGTATTCGATCATCGGCAATCTGAATGAGGACGGCTATCTGACGGCAACGGTGGATGAAATCGCGGAGAGCGGCGGCCATAAGAAGGAAGACGTGGAGCAGGCGCTGAAGCTGGTGCAGGACCTTGACCCTCCCGGCGTGGCTGCGCGTGATCTGCGCGAGTGCCTGCTGCTTCAGTTGAAAATGGTGGCGCCTACGAACACCTTGGCACCGCGGATCATCTCCGACCATCTCGACAAGCTGCAGAACAAGCAATACAAGGAGATTGCCCGCGCTCTGGACCGGCCGCAACCTGCCGTGGAGCGCGCGCTGGAGCTGATCCGCACGCTCGATCCGCGGCCCGGCCAGCGCTACAACACGGTGGAAGCGCGGCTGGTGGAGCCCGACGTCGCCTTCGTCAAGGTCGACGACGACTATAAGATCGTCATGAACGAAGACGGGATGCCTCAGCTCCGCTTGAGCCGGCGATATCGCCGCATGCTCGATCAGGGCGAGACCTCGCGTGACGTGCGAACCTGGGTGAAGGAGCGCTTCAATTCAGCCCTGCAGCTGCTGAAGAACATCGAGCAGCGGAAGCAGACCATCCAGCGCGTCTGCCAGGTCATCATCGAGCGGCAGCGCGAGTTTCTGGATAAGGGCGACGACTACCTGCGTCCCATGATGATCAAGGAGGTGGCGGAGATCGTTGGCGTGCATCCTTCGACCGTCAGCCGCGCCGTGGGCAGCAAGTACGCGGACACTCCGCAGGGAGTGCGCGAATTACGGTCCTTCTTCTCCGAGGCGGTGCAAGGTCCGGCGGGGGCTGCGCTGCCGCTGGTAAGTCTGAAGCGCGCAGTCAAGAAGATGATCGAAGAGGAAGACGCCTCGCATCCGCTGACCGATGACCATATCACCCAGCGGTTGCACCAGATGGGCATTTCTGTGACCCGCCGTACCGTGGCAAAATATCGCGAAGACATGCATATTCCGAGTACTCACCATCGACGGAGGAAGGCATGAATCCTCCCTTTGCTCGCTTCTGGGCTCGGTCCTGGAGGGTCAACTCATGCAGATCGAGTACACCGGCCGCCAGATCGATGTCACACCGGATCTGCGCCAATACACCGAAGAACGCCTGAATAAGATCGTGCGCCTGCTGCGCGATCGATGCGCCTTAAAGGTAATCCTCACCACTGAGCGGCATCTGCGCATTGCAGAAATGACTTTGACATTCCGCGATCACTCGCTGGTGGGCGTTGGCGAGACTGCGGACGCGCGCAGTTCGATCAATGGCGCTCTCGACAAGATCGAGAAACAGGTTGTCCGCCTGCTGGAAAGGAAGCGCACCCGCAAGCGCCGGCCGAAGCCGACTTCGGCCATTCTCCTCAACGTGCTTGCACCGGAACGGACCGATCACCTGGAGCGAGAAGCGCTCGAAACCGAGCGCATCGCCATCAAACCGCTGTCCGTCGAAGAAGCCATCGAATCGAAGGCACTGACGCAGCGGGGCGCAGTCGTATTCCGCAACGCTGAGACCGAACGCGTCAACGTGATTTACCGGCGCACGGATGGCAAGCTGGCCCTTATTGAGCCGGAGCCCTAGAAACAGTGACGAGTGACGAGTGACAAGTGGCAAGACCCGGGGAACTTGCCACTCGCCACTGATTCAATGAAGCGATCCTCCAGCAAGCGATCCGCATCTCGTTTTGTGCTGATCACCGGCCTGAGCGGGTCGGGCAAGGGCTCAGCCCTCCGGGCTTTTGAGGATCTTGGCTACTACTGCGTCGATAATCTGCCTTCGAATCTCATCCGCACTTTTCGCGATCTTTGTTTTGCTCCCAACAGTCGGATTACCAACGCGGCCGTGGCCGTGGATATTCGCGAAGGCGAGGCCATCCGGAAGCTCCCGGCGCTCTACGACAAGCTCGTCAAGGAGCGGCCCAGGCCGTCGCTGGTGTTCCTGGACGCGTCCGACGACGCCATTATCCGGCGCTTCGAAGAGACCCGGCGCCCGCATCCCCTCGGACGCGAGCTGGCTCTTCAGGAGGGCATCGATCGCGAGCGTCGCCTGCTCCGGCCCGTCAGGCAGCGCGCCGACGAGGTGCTCGATACCACGCGGCTGAACCCCAACGAACTGCGCCAGCTCATCCAGGCCCAGTTCGGCGGCGGCCGGAAGCATGGGACGATGCCGATCTCCGTGGTTTCGTTCGGCTATCGCTTCGGGCTGCCGCAGGAGGCCGATCTGGTGTTCGATGTCCGTTTCCTTCCCAATCCCAACTATGTTCGCGAACTGAAGAAGAAGACGGGACGCGATGCCGAAGTGGTGCGTTTCATGGACGATCTTCCCGGCACTCGCGAGTTCCTGCGTCGCGTTCTTGATCTCCTGCTCTATCTCCTGCCTCAGTTCATTCACGAAGGGAAGAGCTACCTGACCATCGCCGTCGGCTGCACCGGAGGGCGTCATCGCTCGGTGATGTTGGCCGAGCGCCTGGCGAAGACGCTGGCGGACGAGGGATACCAGACCAAGGTAACGCACCGCGATATCGCGCGGGCGGCTTGATGAGGGTTGCAGGCGCCGCTACAGTCCCTCGCGCGCCGGCTGAAAGTAAGCGTTATTTCCACGGTCGGGGACGCCGCGAGCCATTGGCAGTCCCGAAGGGACTGTCGACCACGTCACACGTGCGACTGAAGGTCTCCGCCCCTCTCCCTGTCCTCTCGTACTCAAGGAGGTTGCTTCCGGTGCAAGCTCTCGCATTCGGCTGACCGTATGATCCCGACCCCTGATATGATGTCGTGGGCGCTCGGCTGGGCGTGTGCTGTGTCTTCGGCCAGTGCTTGTGCGGCCACCCGCTGCCACTCGGGTGCATCCTGGCGGATGAGATATGGGTCATGGCGCAGTAACGGTTTGCCCGCCGGCTCTGGTAGTGTCTCAGTTTGTGGTGCACGCTTCCCAGCGTGCTTTTGAGCATAACGCGAGCAAGATGCCTGCCACAAACTGAGACACTACCACGGCTCTTCAAGTCTTGGCACGAGCGAGGGAACCATGATTACACTCCCTGGTTTTACGGCAGAAGCTTCGACGTATCGAACGCGCAGGCAATACGCCGGCACGGCCTCCGGCGACGCTGGCGCGGCAGTGGTGCCTGCGTATCGCCCCGGACCGGAAACTCAGTCCAAGTGCCAGGAATGTCTGGACGGCTGCCAATCCGGAGCTGAGATCTGTGCCGAAGACGCATCCTCCATACTTCTCGGCTGCATCTTCCCGCCCGACTGCGCGATTGCTGCCGCGGCCTATGGCGAGGCATTGACCTCCTGTTACGCCTCGAACCTCATCTGCAGGGGTACCTGCGAAGTGACGCATTGCTGCCCCAAGATTTGCGGATTCCCGAATCCGCTGGATCCGGGCTCAGGCTGCTGCGATGATGGCGAGCACTGTGTCGACCAGAACGATCCCAACGCGCGCGACGGCTGCTGTCCGGGCGACCACAGCACCTGCGGCGGCACTTGCTGCGCCCAGGGTGACTTTTGTTGCGGCGACTCTTGCTGTCCGGCTGGCTTCACATGCCAGGAGGGCGTCTGCTGCGGACCTTACGACCATGTGTGCGGCGGCCAGTGTTGCGGCGCCTTCAACAAATGCTGCAATGGCCAGTGCTGCGGCCTGTATCAGGATTGTGATCCCGCCACCGGCGCCTGCTCCACGAAGCCGCACGGTTTTGGGAAAAACTTGTGCCGGGCGGGATGGGAATACTCCGGAGCTTGCGGCTGCTGCCCAGCAGGGCTGATGTGCTGCGGCGATCCGCCGGCCTGCCAGCCGGGCTACCAGTGCATTCACTAATGGCTCGCAACAGTGGCTCGCAACGCAGGACCGAGCCGGATCGTTCCCTCAACGAGGGTTCGGGCTCGCCCATGGCAGGTTGCACCGGAAATTGTGGACTTAAGACCTAAGGTTGTTGGAGTGCCGCGGTCTGGAGACCCCCGCCACAACGAGGCTGCACGAGCCGGCCTGATCTTTTAATAGCTTTCTACTGTCGAACCGGATTCGGCGGTGAGGACACCGCCGCTACCGCCGGGGAGTGGGCGCCGCAGATAGTATCCCCACCCGCGAAATCTGCGAGACGCGGCCTCGAAGTTCTCCACCAACATTTTGCTTGACAGGTACGGCGATGGCGCCGGTGTCCAACCCTGCTGTTTCACATTGGGACTTTGCCGGCTTTCAGGCCGTCATCCCGTTTATCGGCGCCCTGATTCTCGCCGGGCTGGCCGTCCGGCTCGTCATCCTGGTACTCGGCCTTCGCAAGCTCAGGCAGTTGCGGCGGGCCTCGATCCCTGTTTCCTCGGGCTCGGAAACCGCGGCACTCCTGAAACAGGCATGCCAGCATCTGAGCGTTAGCGCCGATTTCCGGCTCTCGGCCGACGTTCGCTCGCCCGTCACCTTCGGCTTGGGGGCGCCGACGATTCTGCTGCCCGAGTGTTTTCCGGCCATGGACCCGCAACTCCAGGCCGCGATGACGTGTCATGAATTGCTTCATGTTCGACGTCGCGATTGGGCGCATCATTTGGCCGAAGAGACCATTCGCGCGGCCTGCTGGTTTCATCCCGCTGTGGCCTGGCTCATCGGGCGGGTGCGTCTGGCACGCGAGCAGGTGGTGGACCTTGAAGTCGTACGATTCACGAAGCCGCGCAAGACGTACCTGAAAGCTCTGCTGGAATTCACGGGCGGCAGCGCTTCTGCGGTGCCTGTTCTTGCGCCACCATTTCTCGTCGAGCGCCAGCTCGCCGAGCGTATCGCTCTTATGCTGAAGGAGGTTCGTATGTCACGAACAAGACTGACTGCTTCATTGATCGCTATATCGTGCGTGGTGGTTGGCGCTGTCACCCTCGTGGAGTGGGCCTTCCCGCTCAAAAGCGCCCCGCTGGTTTCACAATCCAAGCCAACGGACGGGATCGCCGGCGGCATCAGCGGGGGCATGGAAGGCGGAATCAAGGGTGGAATCAACGGCGGAATCAAGGGCGGAATCAACGTTGGAATTGAAGGTGGAATTCACGGCCAGTCCGCCGATCAAGTCTTCGTCGACAGGAACAGCATTTGGGTTGATAGCGTCAAAAGAGGGTCGATGGTTCTTCAGGTTCGCGGTCTGGGAACGATCGTTCCTGGAGACAGCCCCGGGGACGCTGGTTGCGAGAGTGACGCTCCCCGCCTCCATGACCGTTGAGGTTCACGCCGGTCGAAGCGTCACGCTGAACAGCTCAAAAGGCGCCGTTAAGGGACATGTCATCCGCGTCAACGGGTCATCAACCGATGAAACGCGCAGCATCGATGTGGGGCTCGATGGCCCTCTGCCCGAAGGAGCCGGTGCAAACCTCCAGGTCGACGCCGCGATTGACGTCGGAAAGATCGACGACGTCCTTTGGATGGCCCGCCCGGCCGGCACTGCCCCGAATACCGAGAAGCCTTTGTTCAGGATTGCCGGCGACGGCACAACAGCAGAGCGGGTGGACGTAAAATTCGGACGCGCCTCGGCGCAAACGATCGAAGTCCGGAACGGACTGAAAGCGGGTGACAAGGTCATCATTTCCGATACGTCCGCGTGGGCGAATTCCGGATGTATTCACTTGAAGTGAGCATCAACGCCGCTGCAACAGCCGTTCGCCTAAGACCAGAGGTCCGGCCCCGGACGCCACGAGCCGTCGGCAGTCCCGTAGGGACTGGCGACCACTACGACATAGCCGTCGGGATCGCGCATCCAGCACTCCCAGTGATTCGGACCGCCGTCGCCCTCTCCTTCGGGGGGATTACGGTGCCGCGGCAGGACGATCTCCACGCCCATTGCGGCGGCGCGCTCGATTACCGCGTCGAAATCATCCACCTCAAACCACAGCAAGACACCATTCCCGTACGGCTTGTTGTTTGGATCGCCGATCGGACCGTGATGATGCTCCACCTTGAAGCTGTGCAATTGAAGCACAAGCTGGCCATTCGAGACCAACTGCTCGTATGCGGAGCCGCCGTGCTTGCTCCGGCAACCCAGCAGGCGCTGATACCATCGGCTGCTGGCTTCCACATCGGTTACGGCAATCAAAGGCTGGGGGCGCATAACCCTCCTGCACCAGCGACCCTGCGTGGTCGTGCTCTAATTTCACGTTGACGGGTCTCTGCGCACTCTGTGAGTGCTCTGTGGTCTCAGTGTGCAAGGCCTACACAGAGAGCACGGAGGAGGCACAGAGGGCACAGAGCCCAGCAAGTGGGTCATCTTAGACTAGTCTGGCGGCTTACTTTACCAACACTCTTACGCCGAATTCCGGCAGTTCCACCGAACCGGAGGTCGACGAACTCGAAAGCGCATCGCGATATCCCTGACCTACATCCACTGACTGTTTGGCTGCGGTGTAGTTGAGCAGAAACAGAACCGTTCGGCCGCTGCCCTCTCGCGTCGCGACCTCGATTCCGTCGGGCGGCCGAGGTCCCGGAGTGATGCCGGCGCCCTGAAGAATGCCGGCAAGCAGTCGATCATAGAATTCAGGAGAGTCGGGCTCGGTTCCGACATAGTAGACGCTGCCCTTGCCGGACCTGTTGCGTGTCAGGGCGGCGCTGCCTGCGTAGTAAAGCTTGCCGTAAGTGGCCAGTGTCTCGGCCGGGCCAGGCGTCAGGATGTCGGACCAGACCTTGGCGGGATAGTGCTGGCCGTCAAGGACGATCTCTTGATGACTCGCCTCATCCACCTGCGGATCATATTCGTGGATGGCAACGCCGGCGAGTTCTGCAAGCGGCCCCGGAAGAGTCTGATCAGTGAAGACGTTGTGCTCATCCTTGACCCCCGAGCGATAAGTCAGCACCAGGGCGCCTCCGCCCGCGACGAAATCCGTCAGCTTGCGGGCGAGTTCCGGCGTAACCACGAAGAGCGACGGCGCCACGATAACTTTATAAGGCGACAGATCGCCTTGCGGAAACACCACGTCTACATTGACGCCCTGGCGTCGGAGCGAATCGTAGTAGCGGTGCAGCTGTCCGTTGTAGCTGAAGTCCTTCACCAACGTCTGGATGTTGAACGCCCATCGCGTATCCGGCGAGACCAGGAGCGCGACCTGCGACACCGGATGCGTTCCCTCGAGGACATCTTTCAGCCGCTTCACCTCGTTTCCCATCTGCTTCACGACGGCGTAGCGCGCGTTCGGATAGCTATCCTGGTCGAGCACGCCCTGCCAGTATTGCTCGGTGCCGTAGCGCGAGGTGCGCCAGCGAAAGTAGCAGACGCCGTCCGCGCCGTGTGCGATCGCCTGGTAAGCCCACACCCGATACATTTCGGGTGGCGCCTGATGTCCCCAGAATGTGTTCCAGCCGGGTAACCCGCCTTCTTCCTCCATCACCATGAAGTTCTGCTGGTTCTTTGACCCGCGCATGAGATCGTGCGCCAAGCCGGGGTTGGCGTAACTCGCGAGGTTGCGGTCCATCATCGGGTAGTTGTCCCAGGCGACGAAATCGATGGCGGTGTTCAGGTGGGAGTAGTCGATGGCGTCGAACAGCCCCATTTCGTTATGCGTGATCGCCTTGGCGGGTGCGATGCGGCGCAGGATGTCCGTCTGCATCACCAGGAAATCGCGGTTTGCATCGCTGAAGTAGCGGTGATAGTCGAGCTCCAGGCTGGGATTGTGGACCCCATACAGCGTGTTCCAGGGCAGCGGGATTTGCGGCCATGCTGAGTACGTGTGTCCCCAGAAGATGGTGCCCCACGCTTTGTTGACGGCATCGAGGCTGCCGTACTTCGTCCGGCACCATTTCTGAAACGCGGCTTGGCAGAGCGAGTCGTAACAGTCGGGGCTGCCGAGTTCGTTGTCGATCTGCCAGCCGAGGACGCCGGGATGATTCTTGTAGTGCTCGGCCATTGCAGTGACAATGCCCCGCACGGCCGCTAGGAAGTTGGGATTGTGCATGCAGTAGTTGCGGCGCGATCCGTAGCGGTAGCGGACACCGTTCTCGTCCATGGCCGCGATGTCGGGGTATTTGGCCATCAGCCAGGCGGGAGGCGAAGCGCTGGGCGTACCCAGCACCGCCTTGATGCCATGCGCGTTCAGCACCTTCAGCGCCTGATCCAGCCACGCGAAATCGTAGTGGCCCTCGGTCGGCTCCATCTTCGCCCAGGCGAATTCCGCCATGCGCACGAAGTTGATGCCAGCGGCTTGCATCATCGCGGCGTCTTTTTCCCATCGGCTCTCGTTCCAGGCTTCGGGGTAATAATCGACACCATAGACAAACTGGCCGCCGTTCCAAGCGATCAGATCAAAGGGCTTCGATCGCGACGCCGTCTGCGCCGGCGCTCTGGCGGGCACAACGGCTGGACTCAGAATCGAAAGCGCGATCAGAAAGGCTGCGAAGAATACAAGACGCAATCTCATTTCGGAACCTCCATGGATTCCGGACATCGGACTCAAGACCAGGCTCAGCCGCGCGAGCCTGCCGCTGCCATCATAACTCCGGCCACGGTCAAGAGGATAAAGCCTGCGCGCGTTCCGATGGGTTCAACAGTTTGAAATCTGCGCAAAAACTGGCCCTTTCACACCAAAATCGAGGTCTAAAATCTCACTCGAAAACGCGCCATTCCAGCCCTATCTCTTTCCATCGCTTTAGCTTGCGAGACTGGGTTCGTTTCTGAAAAATCCCGGGGCTGGGAGGTGTGAAAACGGGCGTAACTCCAGTCTCCCCCGAGGGATGCAGCGATGGGTTTGATTCCCCAAGGGATCCTAAGGCCTTTTTTGCGAGTCTCTCCGCCTCACCAAAGCCCGGGAGACGCGCCTCGATCGCGTCGCGCAGCTTGACGATGTCCGTCCTGTCGTCAGCGCCGAATTCCTTCCCAAGCCAGCGGGCGGGGCGCTGAGGCTTCGCAGGGGCGGAGTTCGAAGTCAGCGGGGCCATAGGACGACCTGTGCGCAAACCGGGCTTTGCGGGTACGACTTCGTTATATATCATTGTAGAATAAACATCAACGGGAAAGAGGCTCGTGATGTTGCCCAGACAGGTATTGGAGGCCGCCGTTTATTAACATCAGCCGGACGACTGCACTGGTCGCGCCGCAGGACAACGTCCGAGTAGAGCCCCATCCGGCCAGTGAACCAGCAAGACAGCACACCGGCAGCTAAACAGTAGGCTGTTGACCAACAGTTACGGCCGTTAGGGCTGCCGGGGATCGTGTGCTGAATTGCAGGTGGCATTTGGAGGCCGATAAAACGATTGACAAGCCCGTTAGAATCCCCTTTAACTCATATAAGTTGATAAGCTTCCATCCGCAGGGGCGGGCACACCGAAGCGTCGCTCCCGGGCGCAAAGCTGCTCAACTAACCATGGGATTTTTCGCCAAGCTCAGGATACGGTCGAAGATTCTGCTCATGCTCATCCTGGTGGCGGCGGGTTCCGTCGTCGTCATCGGCTTTTTGGGGTATGAGACGGGCACCTCAGTCCTCCGCAAGCTGACAATGAGCCAGTTTGCCGCGATCCAGTCCTCAAAGTCCTTTGAAATCGAGTCTTACTTTCACGGCCTTCAAACGCAGGTGCAGGCATTCAGCAGCAACCTGGTGGTGATCGAGGCGATGAAGGCCTTCAGCCGCTCCTTCCACGAACTGAACGACAAGAGGATCCCGACAGATTGGCAACAGGAGTTGCAGAACTACTACGCCATTGATTTCGTGCCTTCCCTCCGCGCCAACCTGTTCAATGGCACAATCGCACCCGATTACCTGCCCCAAGCAGCGGCCGCCCAGTATCTGCAGTATCTTTATATCGTCGAGAATGCTCAGCGGGCCGGAGAGCGGGCCAACTTGGCCAATGCCAAGGACGGCAGCGAGTACAGCAAAATACACGCTCTTTATCATCCCTTCCTCAGGAATTACGTCCAGAGGTTCGGCTACCGCGATCTGTATCTGGTGGACGCGAAATCTGGCGACATCGTCTATACAGTTCAGAAGAGCATCGACTTTGCCTCCAACTGTCTCTCGGGCCCATTCCGTGACACCAATTTTTCCCGAGCCTTCCAGGCGTCGCGGCAGGGCAGCTACGCCGACTACGTCAAGCTCGTAGATTTTGAGTATTACCCGCCCTCCGAGGGCGCTCCGGCGGCTTTTGTAGCCAGCCCGATTTACGACGGGCGCGAACACCTTGGCGAGATGGTTCTTCAGATTTCCTCAGACGATGTCGACCGCATCATGACGAACGACCGGCACTGGCAGCAAAGCGGGATGGGCCACACGGGCGAAAGCCTTCTTGCTGGTCGCGACCACTTAATGCGCTCGAATCCGCGCCTGCTACTGCAAGACCGCCGGCGCTATCTCGAAGCTCTGCAGCGAACCGGCATACCCCAGGATCAATTGACCCGCATTCAGCGTCTCGGCACCGCTATTCTCCAGCAGCGTGTAGGTAACGCTTGTGTCGAGGCGGCCTCCCTGGGAAGAAGCTACACCGGGGAGTTCACGGACTATCTCGGAAATCGCTCGGTGGGGTGGTGCGGGCCGTTGGTCCTCGGCGACCTGAACTGGGTCCTGGAGACGAAGGTTAGTTTCGATGAGCTTTCGTCCCCCCTCCGGTATTTGCGGCAGCGGCTGGTGCTGTGGAGCCTTGTCATTCTTCTGGCCGGTGTTGCGATTGCTCTTCTGGCGGCCCGTGCCTTTGTGCGGCCCGTTCAGGCTTTGATGGAGGGAGCTCGCAGATTCGCGGCCGGAGAGAAGGATGTGGTGGTGCCCATCGCCTCCCGAGACGAACTCGGGGACTTGACCGCGACTTTCAATAGCATGGTGCAGACCGTCGCGCAAGCTGAACGATCCTTGCGGAAGTCCGAAGAGAGTCTCCGCGCCGTTTTCGAAAATGCCCAGATCGGGATAAGCTTCTTCAAGATCGATAGCATGGAGGGAACTTCCAACCGCGCGTTGCAGCAAATGCTAGGCTGCACTGAGCAAGAACTAAACCACCTGGAGAAATGGGACGAGATTACGCACCCGGATGAACGCGCTTCCAAGGCGGAACGCTATGCCGAACTCCTGCAGGGGAAGCGCGAGAAGGACGAATACAGCCAGCGCTTCATTCGTCCGGATGGCCGCATCGTCGTTGCGAACGGAAGGTTCTCGTTGCTCAGGGACGCGGCCGGCAAGCCGCAGTATGTGGTCGCTTTGACGGAAGACATCACGGAACGCAAGCGCGCGGAAGAGGAACGAAATCGCGTCACCGAGCAGATGTGCCTGCTGATGGATTCGACCGGCCAGGGCATCTACGGCATCGATCTCCAGGGTAACTGCACTTTCATCAACCGAGCTACTGCCGAGATGATCGACTACCGATCGGAAGACGTGTTGGGTCAGAATATGCACAATCTGCTGCATCACCATAAGCCGGATGGGTCCCCTTATCCGGTGGAGGAATGTCCCATTTACCGCGCCTTCAAGAAGGGCGAAGGCTGCCGGGTGGACGCCGAAGTCATGTGGCGGCGTGACGGCACTTCGATCCCAGTTGAATACTCTTCGTTTCCAATTCTCGAAGGAGGAAAAATAACCGGGGCAGTCGTCACGGTATCGGACATCGCGGAACGCAAGCGGCTGGAGGCGGAACTGATCGCTGCCAAGGAAGCAGCCGAGGCCGCCACCAAAGCCAAGTCCGATTTCCTGGCCAACATGAGCCATGAGATCCGCACTCCGATGAACGCCATCATCGGCATGACGCATCTGGCCCTGAAGACACAGCTCACTCCGAAGCAGGAAGATTATCTCGCCAAAATCAAAACCGCCGCTGACGCCCTGCTGGGGATCATCAATGACATCCTGGATTTCTCCAAGATCGAGGCCGGCCGGCTCGACATGGAGAAAACGGATTTCCGGCTCGAGGACATCCTCGACAACCTGAGCACGGTGGTGAGCCAGAAGGCGTACGAAAAGAACCTGGAGTTTCTCATCTCGGCGCAGCACGACCTGCCGCCGAATCTGCTTGGCGACCCGCTCCGTCTCGGGCAGATTCTGATCAACCTGGTCAACAACGCGGTCAAATTCACCCAACGCGGTGAGGTGGTGGTGAGTGTCACGGCGGAAGCACAGGTCGCGGACAAGGTCCAGCTGAAGTTCTCCGTTCGAGACACCGGCATCGGAATGACGCCGGAGCAGATGGCCCGTCTATTCCAGGCCTTCAGCCAAGCCGACACTTCGACCACCCGAAGGTTCGGCGGCACCGGTCTCGGCCTCTCGATCTCCAAGCGGCTCGTGGAGATGATGGACGGCAGCATCTGGGTGGAAAGCCAGTACGGGGTGGGAAGCACCTTTAACTTCACAGCCTGGTTTGGAATTGGATCCGTCGAAGCCAAGCGGAAGACGCTCATTCCCGACCTGGCCGGCCTGCGAGTCCTCATCGTGGATGACAACGCCCAGGCCCGTGAGATTCTGGCCGACACGCTGGGCGCCTTCGCCCTCAGGGCCGAGTCGGTCGCCTCCGGCGAGGACGCCATTCGGGAGTTAGCCGCTTCGGATTCGCAGGACCCCTACCGGCTCGTCTTGATGGACTGGCGTATGCCCGGTATGGACGGCCTGGAGGCGAGCCGCATCATCAAGCGCGGCGACCGTCTGAAACCGGCGCCGCGAATCGTGATGGTGACGGCGTTCGGGCGGGAAGACATCCGCGCCCAGGCCGAGGAAATTGGGGTCGACGCCTACCTTCTGAAGCCCGTCAGTCCCTCGATGCTTTACGACACACTGATGGACCTGTTCGGGGTCGCCGGCCAGGAGGCCGGCCGGTCGCGTCCCGCGAAAGAGCATGGCGGGTCATACAGCGCAAACGGTATTCGCATTCTGCTGGTGGAAGACAACGAGATGAACCAGCAGGTGGCTACCGAACTGTTCGAGAGCGAGGGAGCCTCCGTCACGGTCGCCAATCATGGCGCCGAAGCGGTCAAGATCCTGACCACAGGGCTGCAGCCGCCGCCCTTTGACATCGTTTTCATGGACCTACAAATGCCGGAGATGGACGGTTTCACAGCGGCGAAACTGCTTCGGGCTCACCCGCGCTTCCAGACGCTGCCCATTATTGCCATGACGGCACACGCCCTGGTGGAGGAGCGCCAGCGCTGTCTGGACGCCGGTATGAACGATCATGTCAGCAAGCCCATCGATCCCGATGCGCTGTTTGCGACGCTGGCGCGCTGGGTGAAACCACGCCCCAAGCCGGCGGATGGAGTGGCTGCGAGGTCCGTCTCGCCTCCTGAGGAAGCGTCTCTTCTCGAGATCGAAGGAGTCGACGCCGCCGGCGGCCTCAAGCGTGTCGCCGGCAACAGACGCCTGTATCGCGACCTGCTGGATCAGTTCACCACCAAGCAGGGCGACGTCGCCGTCCGGATCTCAGCCGCGCTCGAGAGTGGCGACCCTGAACTGGCCGTGCGCCTCGCCCACACGGTGAAGGGCGTCGCCGGCAACCTCGGAATCACACAGGTCCATTCCGCAGCGGAGAAACTGGATCGCGCGATCCGCGACGCCGACGCGAGCGTGCCGGCATTGCTGCGCGAGTTCGCCTCCCTGCTCGGCCTCCAGGTCCAGGCGATCGTCAAGGCCCTGCGCTCCACGGCTCCGGCCGCTGCGGAATCGACCGGCCAGGGTCCATTCGACCCCGAAGCCGCGTCCGCCGCCGTCGGGAGGCTCAAAATCCTGCTCGAAGCAAGCGACGCTGACGCCGAGGAAGCATTTTCCAGAATGCAGGAGGCGGTGGGGGCGCGTGTAGAGAAGGCACGGCTCAGTGCTCTGGGCGCGGCCGTCAGCGAGTTTGATTTTGAGGGCGCGCTCGTCAAGCTGGACGAAATCGCCCGGGAATACAACTTAAGCAGCGTGCAGGCGGCGCGATGAACGCTGAAGAAAAGAAGATGTTGTTGGTGGTGGACGACGCTCCGGCGAACGTCCAGATCGTGAATTCCATTCTCAAGGACAGTTACAAGATTCGTGTGGCCACCAACGGCGCCAAGGCGCTGGAGCTGGCCCAGGGAACACCGCAGCCGGACTTGATTCTGCTGGACATTGTCATGCCCGAGATGGACGGCTATGAGGTGTGCAGCCGCCTCAAGTCAGCCCCTGAGACGCGGGATATCCCGGTGATTTTCCTGACCGGCCAGACAGAAGCGGCGGACGAAACACGAGGATTCGAAGTCGGAGCTGTCGACTACATCCATAAGCCATTCTCGCCGGCCATCGTCAAGGCCCGGGTGCACACGCACCTCGTGCTTCGCGGAATACGCGAACAGCTCGCCCGGCAACTTCGAGCCATTCAGGATGAGCTGGAAACCGCGCGGCTTATTCAGCTCTCCATTCTCCCGCGGCAGTTACCCCGGATCGAAGGCCTGGATCTCGCCGCCCGCTATATTCCGATGACTTCGGTGGCGGGCGATTTCTACGATTTCATTGTGGTGGACGAAAAACGTTTGGGCATTCTGGTGGCGGACGTTTCGGGGCACGGCATGCCCGCGGCCCTGATCTCTTCCATGCTCAAGATCGCCCTGGCTGCGCAATCCGCGCAGGCGCGAGATCCGGCGGGAGTCCTGTCGGGCTTGAATCAGGCGCTCTGCGGCAAGTTCCAGGGGCATCACGTCACCGCCGCGTACGCGCTGGTGGATATGGAGAAGAAGAGCATCTGTTATGCCGGCGCCGGACACCCGCCCCTGCTACTCCGGAACGGCTCGGCCGGAACGGCCCGGGATGTCACCGAGAACGGTCTGTTCCTGGGGTTTTTTCCCCAAGCCACCTATACCAGCGTGGAGATCCCTTTTGGGGAAGGCGACTGGGGCGTTCTTTACACGGATGGGATTCTTGAAACGACCAATCCGACCGAAGAGGAATTTGGCACAGACCGCTTCAAGCAGTTCTTGGAAGAGAAGCCGGCACTGGATGCGGACTCGTTCGTGGACGGGCTGCTCGGCGAGCTATCGCGCTGGTCGGATCGCGCATCCGGGCGGGAGCCCGAAGACGACCTTACCGTGGTTGCCTTCCATTCTCAATCTTCCCGTCATTGAGTGGAATCGGCAGCAAAGGTCGAGACCACCATCGTCGGAAGTAAATCGCTTTGGCGAAGTTCTGCTTGTTCCGAAATCTTCGTGCCGTGTACGTCAGGCACTGAATCATGGAGAACCGGCCGCTGCCATGATGACCCCGGCGACCGTCAGGATGCCGAATCCGATCGGAACAAAATACGGCGATTTGACGCGCCACATGCCCAGCGCGTTCAGCCCTTCCGAGGGCAGGACCAGCAAGAGCACCAGTCCGAAAGACCATCGCTGCCCGCCGCGCACCGGGCCATTGGCCAGGATCGCGACGGCGATCCCGATCGCAACCAGGCATCCTCCCAGGGCGCGCAGCAGCGCCCGCACCAGCACCTGCGCGTCCCGGTTTTCCCCGCATCGCTCCAGCAGATTCGCGGGCAATCGGGGTGTAAACACATCGTAAAATCCTCCCAAGGTGATGAACAGAGCGGAGACGTCGAGAGTGATGATGGCGGTGCGATGCACAGTAAACTCATCAGGAACCGGGCGTCGACCAAGGATAATAACACCGGGGCGGACTTCAATTGAAAAACCTGCGCCCTGCCCTACGAAGCAGGGCGGCGGCTTTGCCCTCCTGCGCGCCAACAAGTCCGCACTTAGAGTTGGCGACTCTTGGGTAGCGATATCCTCTCCGGACGCGTCGCACAGGTCTCACAGACCACGATTTGACAGTGCCGTTGCAAGCGGCGGATACTGGCGGCAGCGTGCGACAGGGCACCACCGGCCCGCGGCAAGGGAACAAATCCCACCTGCTTCGATTCAGGAGCCCGCCAGCGTTCTTCATGAGCTCGTCTGGCACAAGAATTACGAAGCCATGCAATTCCTCATCGACCGCGGCATCGACATGACGATGGTCGATTATCGGTGGGGCGCAACCGCCCGGGGTTGGGCATATCACGCGGCGAAGGACTAGAAGATGGCGCAGTGGCTGGCCGAGGCGCAGCAACGTCGGGAGCAGGCCTCGCGCTGAAAGCGACCCACGGTACGGTATCAATTCATTGAAGGGCATGATGCGGTGTGTTAGCATGCAAGGTTGCCCTGCATCCGCATACCGCGTAGGGTCAAGCCTCACGATTTCAGGAGCTTCTTGTGAAAATCTACGACGGCCAGAACTTGCGTAATGTCGCCTTGGTGGGTCACGGAGGATCGGGAAAGACGCAACTCGTTTCCGCGCTGCTCTATGCCGCCGGCATGGTGAACCGCCTAGGCCGGGTGGACGACGGCACTTCGGTGACCGACTACGACGAGGAGGAGATTCAGCGCAAGTTTACCGTGAGCGCGTCGTTGGCGTTCGCCGAGTGGGGCAAGACAAAGATCAACTTCATCGACGCGCCCGGCTACAACATCTTCCTGCATGAGACCGAGGCTGCGCTCCTCGCCGCCGACGCCGCGCTGGTCTTGGTGCACGGCGTGTCGGGCGTTGAAGTGCAAACCGAGAAGACCTGGGGATTCGCGGAGAAGTACGGCCTGCCGCGCCTCGTGGTGGTGAACCAGATGGATCGCGACCGGGCAAGCATGGAACGCACCCTGGAGTCGCTGCACAACTCCTTTGGACGGTCGGTCGTGCCCATCCAGCTTCCGCTGGGCGAAGAGAAGGGCTTCCGCGGCGCGATCGATCTGGTAAAGATGAAGGCCCATTCCTACGAACCCAACGGCGCCGGCAAGTCGACGGAAGCCGACATTCCCGCCGAGTACGCCGACGCCGCGCAGAAGGCCCACGAAACCCTGGTCGAGATGGTTGCCGAAGGCAACGACAAGCTGCTCGAGGAGTTTTTCGAGAAGGGGACCATCCCGGTCGAGGACCTGGTTCCGGGCCTGCAACAGGCGATCGTCGAGCGCCGCGTTTATCCCGTGGCGGTTTCGGCGGGACTGCCGAACGTCGGATCGAGCGGGCTGCTGGACGCCATTGTCGAGTATTTGCCGTCGCCCCTGGCGCGCGGGAAAGCGCACGGCGTCGACAGCGCCGGCGGCGCGGCAGTCGAACGGAAGATCGCCGATGATCAGCCGGTCTCGGCATTCGTCTTCAAGACCGTGGCGGATCCTTTCGCGGGCCGGGTCAGCTACTTCAAAGTGTTGTCCGGCATCGTAAGGAACGACGCCGTGCTCACCAATTTCAACCGCGGCAACACGGAAAAGCTGGCCCATATCGCGGTGATGCAGGGGAAAACGCAGTCCCCAATTCCCGAGCTGCGCGCCGGCGACATTGGCGCGGTCGCGAAGCTCAAAGAGACGCTCACCGGCGATACGCTGGGCGATAAGGCGTCGCCCATTCTGTATCCTGCGGTCCAACTCGCCGAGCCCGCCATCTCGTTCGCCATCGAAGCCAAGTCCCGCGGCGACGAGGACAAGCTCTCCAGCGCCATTCATCGCATGCTCGAAGAGGACCTGCTGCTGCGATTCTCGCGCGACCCTCAGACCAAGGAATTCCTGATCTCCGGTTCCGGACAGCAGCACGTGGAAGTGGCGGTCTCGAAGCTGCGCCGGCGCTTCCACGTGGAAGTAACCTTGAAGGCGCCCAAGGTGCCTTATCGCGAGACCATCCGGGCCAAGGCCGAGGCGCAAGGCAAGCACAAGAAGCAGACCGGCGGACATGGCCAGTACGGCGATTGCTGGATCAAGATGGAGCCGCTTCAGCGCGGTGGCGGATTCGAGTTTGTCAATGATATTTTTGGCGGCGCGATTCCGCGAAACTTCATCCCCGCGGTCGAGAAGGGCATCGTGGAGGCAGCGGCGAAGGGATACCTGGCCGGGTATCCGGTGGTGGATTTCAGGATCATACTCTTCGACGGCTCGTATCACGACGTGGACTCGTCGGAAATGGCCTTCAAACTCGCCGGCTCCAAAGCGTTCAAGAAGTCGATGGAGCAGGCCAAGCCGTGCCTGCTCGAACCGGTGATGAACGTCGAGATCACCGTGCCCGAGAACTACGCCGGCGACATTATGGGCAATCTTAACGGACGCCGAGGACGCGTGCAAGGCATGGATTCGAAGAGCGGATCGACGGTGGTGAAGGCTTCTGTGCCGCTTGCCGAGATGCTCAGCTACGCCTCCGATCTTACCTCGATGACGCAGGGCCGCGGGACGTACTCGATGGAATACGACCACTACGACGTGGTCCCGCAGCAGATCGCCGACAAGGTGATCTCCGCGGCACGCGCCGCGGGAGTCGGCAAGGAAGAAGAAGAGGAGTAAGTCCGCCTCGATCATCGTCGCCCACCAACTGCCGTTTCGTCGAAAGGATCTTCTATGGCTCCATCCGTTGGCTTCGTTGGACTCGGCATCATGGGCCAGCCCATGGCCTTGAATCTTGTGCGTGCCGGATTTCCCGTGACGGTGTTCAATCGCACGCCGGAAAGGGCGGCGCCTCTGAAAGAAGCCGGCGCGCAGGTGGCCGCGACGCCGGCCGAGGCCGCTGCCCAGGCGGATTTCGTGATCTCAATCGTCAGCGACACGGCCGCCATGGAAGACGTGGTGATGGGCAAGGGCGGAATCCTGGAGACCATCAAGTCGGGCGCGATTGTGATCGATTCCAGCACCATCAGTCCGGTTGCAAGCCGAAAATTCGCCTGCAAGGTCGCGGGTCATGGTGCGAGCTGGCTTGATGCGCCCGTGACCGGCAGCAAGCATCTGGCGATCAAGGGCGAGCTGACGTACATGGTCGGAGGCGATCGCGAAGCCTTCGATCGCGCCATGCCCGTCCTGCAAGTGATGGGCAAGAAGCACATCTACTGCGGGATGCACGGGCTGGGTCTCGCTGCCAAGCTGGCGCAGAACGTGATCCAGTCGACGATGGTCGAGATCTTCTCCGAAGGCCTTGTACTGGCGGCCAAAGCCGGCGTGAAGCCGCAGATCATGATGGAAGTGATCCAGGGAAGCATGGCGCGCGCCGCCCTGACCGACTTCAAAGCGCCGTTCATCTTCAAGGGCGACTTCACGCCTTACTTCCCGCTGAAGCTCATGCACAAGGACCTGACGCTCGCGCTGGAGAGCGCGTATGCGCAGAATGTCCCCATGCCGGCCGCGGCGGCCGTCAAAGAGGTCTACGGAGCGGCCAAGGCGCTGGGCAAAGGGGATCTGGATTACGCCGCTGTAGTGACGTTTCTGGAGGAGTTGGCCAAGGTACAGGTGAGGGAGTAGGGAGCGGGGAATGGGGAATAGCGGGTAGCGAATAGGAGTAGCGAATAGGGAGTAGCGAATGGGGAGTGGGGACTCGGGAGTGGAGATTCGACTGACCTATGCCGTCGTCGCTTTGATCAGCGCGGTTACTCTCGCTTTGGCGCAGCAGATTCCGCAGGAACTCCGGGGCAGGTGGGTCGTTGAAAGGATACTGCCCACCTCGACGGTTTCTTGCTGGGATGCCACGCAGGCCAGGGCGATGATCGGTACTGAGATAGAATACACGGCCGATTCGCTCGGATGGAATAAGGTGCGGAGTCCACGAGTCACAGCGCAAGTTCGTTTCCTAACGGCGGACGAATTCCACAACGAGTATTCAGGCGGAGGTGCCAACGATTCGCAAGTCACCTTCGAGCTGGGCATCCGAGCATCGAAGCTGGAGCGGATCAAAGTGGATCATCCACCTGCAAGCATCACCGGAGCGACGACCGAGATTCCTGGCGACGAAGTTTTCGTCAAGAGTCCAAACACGATAGTCTTCTCCGTGTGCAATGTTTACTTTGAGGCGCGACGCGCCCACCCCAGAAGGTAGCTGAGTAACCATGGAATTCAAGCTCTCGCAGATCGGCGTGATTATGCTCGGCGTCAACGACGTGAAGCATTCGGCCGAGTTCTATCGCGACAAGCTGGGCCTCACCGTAACGTCACAGTTTGAAGGATTCGCGTTCCTCGGCACCACGGGCGCCACCCTGGCGCTGAGCGAGCCACTGGCAAGGCATGCGGGCTCGACCGTAGGCGCGACGGAGATCGTCTTCTCGGTGCCGGACGTGCGCGCCGCTTACGACGCCTTGCGCTCCAAAGGTGTGGAATTCACCCACGAGCCGCGCCCGATCTCGGGTGCGACGTGGGCCGCCAATTTCCGCGACCTTGACGGCCACATGCTCTCGATCTTCGGACCTGAGCACGCCTAATAAGGATCACATATTGCAGTGAGAATGGGCCATTGTAGCGCCGGTGTCCTCACGGGCGATTCTCGGCGCTGAGGACAGCGTCGCTACAGCCCCGTGTCACCCCATGTCGACCGCCATTGCATCGTCCTCGCTCTCCCATGTAGACTCCCGTTTGCATTCCCGAGGTGCGCATGTTTATTCCGCAGGCTTACGGCCTGGCGCTAGCCATGATGATCCTCACCATGTTCTGCTGGGGAAGCTGGGCGAACACGCAGAAGGCGGTGGGGACTTGGCGCTTCGAGCTTTTCTACTGGGATTACGTCGGGGGCATTCTCCTTTGCTCGATCCTGATCGGCCTGACCTTGGGCCGCACCGATCCTGCGAGCCCCGACAGTTTCTTCAATAACCTCGCGCAGGCCGGGACAACCAATCTCGTGCTGGCGTTCGTGGGCGGCGCGGTATTCAACCTGGCGAACCTGCTGCTCGTGGCCGCGATCGCCCTCGCCGGACTCGCCGTGGCATTCCCCATCGGCATCGGACTCGCTCTCGTGATCGGCTCGATCCTGAACTACGTGATCACGCCTAAGGGGAATCCGCTGCTGCTGTTCGGGGGCGTGGCGTTGGTAGCCATCGCCATCGTGCTTGACGCGATGGCTTATCGCAAGCTCTCGAGCGATCGCTCCGTGTCGTCCAAGGGCATCGTGCTCAGCCTGCTCTGCGGGATCTTCATGGGCTCGTTTTACCCGCTCGTCGCCAAGGCGATCACCGGCCCTAAACACCTCGGACCTTACACCGTCGCCGTCGTCTTTGCGGCGGGCGTGCTGGTGAGCAACATTCCGCTGAATTACGCCTTCATGCGGCGCCCGGTCAGCGGCGAGCCCGTGCGCATGTCCGAATACTTCCAGGCTCGCGGCTTGTGGCATTTCTTCGGCGTGCTCGGTGGCATCATCTGGGGCATCGGCACCATCTCGAACTTCGTCTCGTCGTATGCCCAGATGGTGGGACCGGCGGCGTCCTACTCGCTCGGCCAGGGCGCGACCATGGTCTCGGCGATCTGGGGGGTGTTCGTCTGGAAGGAATTCCGCGGCGCGGGTCCTAGCACTGTCCGGCTGCTCGTGCTGATGTTTCTGTTCTTCATTGCCGGGCTGGCCTCGGTCGCCCTCGCGCCGGTGATTGGCGGCTAAGGGCGATCGCTTGCCGGTCGTTGCCTATCGGCTCGCAGTCGATCGCGGGCCAGCGAGGGCTAAGGAAGCCTGCAGTACGTAATGAGATCACTCTCAATCTGGGCCGCGCCCATCGTATAGTTGGCCATTTCGTGTCCGGCGCCTGGCACGCACACGACGGCGACGGAGCTCGTGACGAAAGATGCCCAGTCAAGTCCCTCGGGGATGGCGCCACCCGAAGTGTCCAGTCCGCCAAAGACCACGCGGATCTGCGTCGCGAAAGACAGCAAGGGCGAATAAGTGTCTGACAAAATGCTGTCATGATGCAGCTGGGCTGCCCACTGGGTATTCCCGGCCCAGCCTAGAGAGCAGGGACCGGTAGAGGCATTTTTCTGACCCTTCACGCCCGTGTAAGCAGGATCAACGATGTTTTCCGCGTTCTGGATTCCGAAGGACTCGTATTGCGTTCCAGTGCCACAAACCGCACAGGCGGAGTACTTTTTCCCAGGAGAGCAGCCGTAATCCAGGCGCGAGGCCTCCGGGCCGCTGGTAAGCTCCGCCAGAGTCAGAACAGAGTCCAGGCCATAGTGCGACAGCGCATAAGCGATCGCGAAGGAGCCCCCGCTGTTTCCGGTGGCGCACAGTGGCGTTCCCGGCGTCAGCACGGAGTTGTAGACCCATTCGATGGCGACGGCCGGCAGGCACGCAAGGGTGATGGGTCCGTTGCTATCCTGCGCCGGGCCGGTCAGCCAGCCGTCAGTAGGATTGTCGAAGACAATCTGGGCTGCCGTGAAGCCGGCGTTCACCACGTCCAGAATCAGGGAGCTTCCATTGTTGAAATGGGCGTCGTAATACGTCGTGCCGCCGGCGCCGGTGATGAAGATGATTGTGCCGGTCGACGCTCCTGCCGGCGTGGTTATCTTCACGGTGGCATCATAGGGCTGAAAGCTCTGCACATTCGGACAGGTTATGTTTAAGCCCCAGCAATCTCCAGGCACGCTGTTGGGATCGCAGGTCCCTACTGAGGTGCCCACAGCGATCCCGGTGGTGAAATTGGCTTGTTGGGCCCGGAGTTGTGCGCTGGCGAGGACGCAGGCGGCGCCTATGGCCACTAGAATTGCCCTTGACAGTACCTTTGGACTCATTATTCCCTCCTGGAGATGAATTGCTATCGTCCACGAGGCAGCGTCTGTTGCGAGCCTCATCGACAGGCCAGCCGTTCATTCGCCGGCAGGGCTGGCTTCAAGGACTGTGCTCGGCGCTCAAGCGATTGCCGGGGCCCACGCCGCGAGGCGCTGCATCGTCTTCTTGATAGCACGCGTTCTTTGGGGGTCAAGCCGAATTCATAAACGAATCCTGCTATTTGTATACGTGTCTTGCTGCTGTTTGCGGGTTTGAGGTAGTCAGCAGCGGCGGGAGTTCATGAAACTGCTCGGACGCGCTGGACGCCAACGCCGCCCGGTCGTGCTCGTGTTCGTGATCGCGTCCCTCTTCTTGATCGCAGGACTGGCGTCGGTCGCGCTCGCGCCGGTGGTCGGCGGCTGAGAGGCATATTATTGCTCTGCCGCGAACTGCATTTCGCGGGTGTTGTCTACTTTGGAAGCGGGGTAGCGCGGACTTCCGTTGCTTGAAGTCCGCGGCATCTCTTCAACGCTACGAAGAGCCGCGGACCTAAAAAGCAGGTCCGCGCTACACGCTCTTGGGCGAACCTCGTCGCTTTCCCGGATTCGCTCCTCTCGCAAGGTGATCGTCATGGCATCGGGTTCGCCGTCGTAAGTCACCTTCAGGGCCCACTCCCCTTTATGCGAGTGTCAATACCGATAGACCGTCACGCGCTCCGTCTCGATCCCCTGCGGCGCGAAGCGCCAGAACTGGCCTTGATCATTCTCGTCGCCGTTCAGGCGGCGGCCAGGCACCCAGGCGCCTTCCGAGAAAGACCCTTCTTCCACCGAGCCGATTCCTGCATGCGGCGGGCCGGGACTCTTGGGCGAGAAACGAACGCGGAATCCGCTGCCTACGCCCAGGAATTCGTTCGGGCCCGTCGCGATGATGAGGCCGTACCCGGTTTTGGCCTCGCCGCCGAAAATCTGGTCCAGGCTGACCTCCAGCTCGTAGCCGTTCATCTCGACGGTGGGGCCAGGACGTCCTTTGCTCAGCAGAAATCCCGCGATATCGCTCGAGCCTTGATGGCTCAGGATCAGGGAAGCCAGGGGCATCAGGGCCGCGTAGCTCTTGCCGAGATCGTTGTCCGCGTCGCCCCAGGAGTCGATCCCGAAAGGCGAGAATCCGATGGCGTTGCGCGCGCCGAAGGCATAGAAGACGTGCGCCTCGCCAAGGTCTCCGCCGTTGGTCTCAGGAATGAACATCGGATTGCCGCCGCGATTGTAGCGATCACACCAGTCCGCGAAGCTGATCGAGTAAATGTCGGGCGAGTAGATGTCGATGGCGTTGCCGGCGGCTTTCCACACGTCCATGACGTCGGGCAGCGGACCGCCGCTCGGATATTGTCCTGGAACCGAGCTGGGTCCGGCGAGCCACGTGTTGACGTACATCGGGATGGGATACTCGGCCTTGCCGGCCGCGGCGACGGTGTTGATGTATTGCGCATAGTTCCAGGCCATGAAGATCTTGTCGGTTTCCGGCCCGGGTCCGAAGACCTCCTGCCACGTGCCAGACGTTCGCGAGCCGGCCGCTTCCCACCGTTGCCGGAACTCGGGGAGCAGCGCATCGCGACTCTGCCCGATGTAGGTCATCAACTGCTGCGGAACCCTGCCAGCGAACGCCTGATTGGCGGCGGGGCTACGGTCGCGCGAGTCGCCGAGCACGCCGACCTCGTTCTCGACCTGCATCATTAGGACCGTGTGGGCATCGCCATCGAACTGGCGAATGTGCCGCATCACCGCCGCGAACGCGCGCGCGTCGGCATCGCGCGTCTGGGTGCCCAGCGGGCTGAGGATCTCGACGGGATTGCCGTTCTTCTCGATCACGCGCGGGAAGCGTCCGGTGTCCTGCTTCACCCAGAGCGGCGCGTAGCTCGACATCCCGTTCTTCCAGCTGGCGAGCCACAGAAACACGATGCGCAGGTGATTGCGCCGAGCGTCCTCGATCAGGCCGTCCACGAGCGCGAAATCGAACTTGCGCTCCGCCGGCTCGACAAGTTCCCAGGACAGCGGCGTCAGCACAGTGTTGAGGGGGATAGCGGCGAGTCGCGGCCAGATCGGCCGCATGTAGTCGAGGCTCGACGAGCTGGAATTGTGAATCTCAGCCGCGAGCACCAGGAACGGCTTGCCGTCGACTACGAGCTGCGCGGCCGTGCCGTGCTGTTCGAGATGCGGGATGCTGGCCGTTGGGTTCTGAGCGGGAGCCACAGCGGCCACCAGCAGAATCAGCGGAACCAAGGTCGGGGTCTTCATGGCTACCGAGCTGCTTCAAGGAGTGTCCTCGTTCTTCGCCGCCCGTCGTGACCCGTTTGCGCCCCGCCGTCGGCCAGATGCCGTACTCTTGCGCTTAACTTGGGCTGCCTGATGAGTGAGCAGGTAAAGTTGCGCGCTCAGGGCGTCGGCGCTGCTGTTCGTTCGGACATAGCTTCCGTCGCTCTGCAGCCGCCGCGCCTTCAATTCATCCCTCTGGTAGATCTCCAAAACGTCCTTGAGCCGCTTCACCAGCCTGGGATCTTCGACCGGAAAGACTATTTCCACCCGGTGGTCGAGGTTGCGCCGCATCAGGTCGGCGCTGCCCAGGTAGACTTCTTCGTTGCCACCGTTCTGGAACCAGTACACACGGCTGTGCTCGAGGAATCGGCCCACAATGCTGGTCACGCGGATGTTTTCGCTCACGCCGGGAACGCCCGGCCGCAGGCTGCAAATCCCGCGGACCAGCAGGTCCACCTTCACGCCGGCCTGCGATGCCTGGTAGAGCAGCTTGATCATCTGCGGGTCTTCGAGCGCATTGAACTTGAACAGCAGCTGCCCCGGTTCGCCCCTCTCCGTGATATCGATCTCGCGCTGGATGAGCCCCGTCAATCCCGGCCTCAGGCCGAGCGGCGCCGCCATCAGCTTGCGCGCGCTGCGTTTTTGAGCGTAGCCGGTCAGTTCGTTGAAAAAGTGCGTGGCGTCGTCGGCGATCTCTTCGTTGGAGGTCAGAAATCCGAAGTCCGTGTAAAGGCGAGCCGTGACCGGGTTATAGTTCCCTGTCCCCAGGTGGACGTATCGCCGGATGATCTCGCCCTCACGGCGAACCACCAGCGCGATTTTGGAGTGCACCTTCAATCCTACGTGCCCGTAGACCACGTGCACGCCCGAGTCTTCCAGCTTTCGCGCCCACTCGATGTTGCTCTCCTCGTCGAAACGCGCCTTTAACTCGACGAGGACCGCCACCTGTTTGCCGTTCTCGATCGCCTCCAGCAGCGCGGCCACGATCGGCGAGTTGCGGCCGACGCGGTAGAGGGTCATTTTGATGGCCAGCACGTCGGGATCGTGCGCGGCTTGCCGCAGAAACTCGACCACCGGTTGGAAAGACTCGAACGGATGGTGAAGCAGCACGTCCTCGCGCCGCAGCACGGCGAAGATGTCCTCCTCGACATTCGGGCCGAAGCTGGAGGGAATCATGGGTACAAAGGGCGCGTCCTTCAGATCGGGCCGGTCGGCGCCATACAGCTCCATCAGGCGACCGAGACCGATCGGGCGCTCGATCCGATAGACGTCGTCGGGATGAATCTCGATATTGCTGGTAAGAATCTCCACCACACTGTCCGGCATCTCCGAGTCGGCTTGCAGGCGCACGGCGGTGGTGAATCGCCGCTGCTTCATCGCTTCTTCCACCGTCTCCAGCAGATCGTCGCTCTCCAGTTCCTGGATGGCCACTTCGGCGTCGCGGTTGAGGCGAAACGGCCAAGCTCCCAGGATTTCCATGCCGGGAAACAGCAGTCCAAGATTGGCCGCGAGCAGTTGTTCCAGCCAGACGAACGAGCCCTGGCGCCACGCATGTCCTGGCGACTTCCGCAGCGCCGGGTCGAGAGCCACAAGCTGAGCCAGCGTATCTGGAACTTTCACGCGCGCGAAATGCTCCACGCCGTCCTTGTCGCCGACGCTCACGGCAAGATTCAGGCTCCGGTTCGAGATGTGAGGAAAAGGCCGCGCCGGGTCGTGGGCCAGCGGCGTCAGCACCGGAAACACGCTGTTCAGGAAGTAAGCGTCTAGTTGAGCGCGGTCCTCTGCGCTGACCGCGGCCAGGTCCACAATGCGAATGCCTTCGCGCTCGAGGGCCGGCAGGATATCCTGCCGCAGCGCGAGGTGAGAATTCTGCGCCAGGCCCGCCACCTGCCGCCGGATGAGCTCAAGCTGCTGACACGCGGTACGCCCGTCAATCCCCACGTCCTGCGTGCCGCTCGCCGCCTGCTTCAGCAGGATGGCAGCCCGCACCATAAAGAATTCGTCGAGATTCGAGCTGAGAATGGCGAGAAACTTCACCCGCTCCAGCAGCGGGTTCATCGCGTCCTGCGCCTCTTCGAGCACGCGTCTTTGAAAATCGAGCAGGCTCAACTCGCGGTTGATATAGAGTTCGGGACTGTCCAGGTCCGGAGCCTCCCGCGCGGCGGGCTTAGCGGACGCAGGTGAATCCAAGCGTGGTTGCGCCCAAGCCATAGTTTAAGAATGGTAGCTGGAGAATCACACCGGCGCAAATCGCAATTTGGTTACATTCGAGACGCCGGCCGGTGCAGCAGTAACTCCAGTTCCGTCAGGTCTTCCTTGATTTCGATGGGGCCGAACTTCGTCTGCGCGATGAGCTCTTCGAACTGCTTCCTGGTGTAGGCCCGCTTCAACAGCATGAACCGGAAAGTCAGCTTGGTGATCACGGCGTTCACTCGCCCGACTCCCATCTTATCCACCGCGGCGCCGATCGAGTCGTTGGAAGCGTCTCTTCTGAGATCGATGATGAGAGCCTGTCCTCCTGGTTTAAGAACGCGATACATTTCGCGAAGAGCCTCAACCGGCTGGCTGAAGTTCTTGAATGCTGCGCGGCACAGCAGGAAATCGAACGACACATCGGGAAAAGGCATGGCAGCGGCATTGCCCCGCTGGAAGTCGACGCGCACCCCGGTCTCGGCGGCATTGCGCCGCGCGATCTCGACGAGAGTACGGCTGATGTCGAGACCTGTAACGCGGAAATTCCCCAGCTTCGCCAGCTCGATGGCGAAGTAGCCCGGACCGGGCGCAACTTCAACCACCTGGCTTCCCGGCTCGAGCTGCGCGGCAACGCGGCGCGCCAGAGCCTTGAAATCGTCCATGGCCTTGCGCGTGAGCGACGCGTACCACTTCGCCGTGATGCCCTCCATTCCGACGCCTTTGTACCCCTTGTGTGCGACTGTCTGATTCATAAGTCCTCCTCTACCCTGGCGAGCGTACGCGTGCGGCGCCGGGGCAACCAGCACGAATCGGCGAGCAGGGGGGAGGAACCGGCGAGTGACGCCGTCGGTCGGGTGAGCCTCGCCGGCGCTGGCTGAAGACGGCACCATCAGGCGGAGGAGTGGTCGAGTCTCAATGATACGCCTCCAGTTTTGCCTGGATGCGGTCGTGGATCCAGTGCGGATCCCACCACTCGGTCGGATTCACGGGGATACCGTCGAGGAGCACCGTGAAGTGGAGATGATCGCCGCCGGCCAGGCCCGTGGAGCCGCTGCGTCCGATCTCCTGACCGCGCTTGACCGCTTCGCCGGGCTTCACCTCGAGCTGGCTCATATGACCGTAGAGCGTCTGGACGCCCATGCCGTGATCGATCAGGACGGCGTTGCCGAAGATGCCGAAGAATTGGGCCATGATCACCACGCCGTCGTTGGCGGCCAGGACCGGCATATGCTCGAGACCAGCCAAGTCGAAGCCGAGATGCGTTTGATGATCCACCACCTGGCCGTCATAGGTGTACGTGCGCGCGTCGGCGAAATACGCCTCGGTCTTCGACGCCAGGCGGTTGAAGGGCTCGTGCCAGAGGAAAGCAGGCGCGGTCTGCTTCGAGAGCTCGATCAGCTTGTCGCTGTCGATCTGGCGCAGATGCCCGTTCACCGCCAGAAAGTTCTTGAGCGGGCTGCCCTGATCGTCAAGATCGGGTGTCTCGCTCATAATCGGTGGCACCACGCGCGCGATGTAGGCGTCGTCAAGCGCGATGGTGTCCGTATGGAATTTCTTGGGAAACACGCGATAGCTGAAGTTCGCCACCGCCTGGTTGCCGGCATCGTCGCGCGCCACGATCTCGGCCGGAGTCGACGGATCGAGGTCCCAAGGGTAGGCGAAGATCGCCAGACGCGTATCCTCCATGGAGGGCTTCACCGGGAAGCTCCGGAAGAAATACTTGCCCACCTGAACGCCCGATTCCACCGTTCCGGGCGAAACGTGGAACACCACCATGTCGCAGCCGCCCTGGTTGATGTAGTGCTGTGTGGTGATCACGCCGATCTGCGGAGGAATGAAGCGCACGGGCAGCGTCAGGCTAACGCGCGACTCGCCGCCGCGGAAGAACCGACCCCACGAGTCGTTAGTGGCGGCGATTTGAACCGTGGCGCTGCCTTCGGCAAGACCGGTAATCAGGCGGCGATTCAGAGGCGCGGTCCAATCGACCACGCTTTCCGCCCTGGACCATGGCTTCCACCAGCAGACTGGTCCGGCCGGAGCCAGGGATTCTGTGTGATAAAGGGCATGCCCATTCTGCGAAACGTCCAGTGTAATCCGACGCACGTTGTGCCGCCTGTCGCGCGCCTCGATCGCGAGTTGCGTGCTTTGGCCGAGGCCGCGAGGCTGGTTGGCCAGCGACAGATTGGGGCCCTGGGTTTGAAGGACCTTCCATCCGAGCAGGATTAGAACAATAAGCAGGACGACGCCGAGGAAAATCGCGCCGCGCCCGATGCCGGCGTCCGAAGAATGACGATGAAACGATTGATTTGGGCAAAGATGAAGCCTCTTACGCAATTATGCCCTCCAGTTGAGATGCGGTACTCTCAACAATACTGAAAGAGGGCCGTGAATCCAAACAGAATCGGCGAACTGGCCGCCACTCCAAGGCGATAGGACACGCCCTGTAGCGGCGGCGCTCTATGAGCGCCGGCTCTCTTCCGCAAATTGCCGGCAGAGCCTCGGTTGCTCCGTCATCCCGAGTTGGTCAATCGCACCTTCCTGGTTGAGCTTCGCAGAATTGTGGTGAGGGTGAATGGTTTGTGGCGCGGGCATCTTGCGCTGTGGCGCGGGCGTCCCGCCCGCGCGACGGCCAAGACGAGATGCCCCAGCGACAGCGGCCCGGACGGCCGGGTTCCGTCGCTAACCCGTCAGAAGTTTTGCGAACCTCAATAGAATCAATGACTCCGGCCACGAGCAAAATCGCACACAAGATGGCACCAGTTTTCAAGCTCGCCCTGAAGCTTCGATCTTCTCTCTGTTCCAGAGTTTTCCACAGTATAAGCCATTGAAAACACACTGCTAAAATAACTGTCCCATTTTTCTCAATATCCCCCACTATCCCAGACGCTGGTGTACTCTGCAAGCTGGAGGCGCCGGGCAGCGAGAATTCTCAAAGCGAGCGGACTGTATGTCGGACGGGCAACACCCTTTCGGACGGGAAGTGACAAACGTAGCGGCCAGGCCGGGTGGCGGCGATCTGCATCTGGCTGGGTCCGGCGTGACTTCAACAGGGGAGCGACGGATGTACTGTCAGCGGGAAGGTTTGCGGCGGGCCACCGGTTGCAAGCACAAATCCGCCTGCAGGCTCCTGAATACGCCTGAACTAGCCAACACATGTAGCCTCTCGCGGACTCAGGATCCCCAGGCAGAGGAAGTGAAATTTTTTCAAAATTTGATAGAAGCTAACCCACAAGTTACTTACCATCAAGAGTTTATGTAGAAGACGATTACAAAGCAAAGCCACCGAAAGCCACCGCTCCCCGCGAATCTTAGCGTTAAGTGCCATGGGTTCTGTAGTCTACAGTTGCGGGACGGTGGAAGCCATGAGGAATCCATGCGGAGTGTGTAACCTACAAGCCATCGGGGAACGCCCCGACCCCGCGCTCTCAGGTCGGAGGGGCTAAGGCCGATCCATCCCAATGGGCTCGCATCAGGCATGCTGGTGTGGTAACATCTGAGCGAATAAAAGGCGAATAACGCCGCAGACATGAAGAACGAGCGGATGGCCTCAGAAAGACAAGCGCTGTTGATGGCGGAGCGGCCGGCTGGTCGGCAGGGCGTCGAGCAGGCGATCGCTGAGATCAAGGACAACTACCGCGGACCGGTGCACCTGGGCGGCGTCACGGCCATTCACCATATTCCTGCGCGCGCCGCTGAGTTCGTCCTGATGCCGGAGGATCTGGAGCCGCGCGTCGCGCAGGTTCTGGAGTCGCGCGGCATCAGCCAGCTCTATTCGCATCAGGCGGAAGCGTTCCGGCTGGCCCGCGAAGGCCGGAATCTGGTGGTGGTGACGCCCACCGCGTCCGGCAAGACGCTGTGCTACAATCTGCCGATTCTCGATGCGCTGGTGCGCAATCCGGACGCGCGGGCGCTTTACCTTTTTCCCACCAAGGCGCTCTCGCAGGACCAACTCACGGAGCTGAATCGATTCGCTGAGGAACTCGGCGATGACATCCGCACCTTCACCTACGACGGCGACACGCCGCAGGATGCGCGCAAGTCGATTCGCGCGCGCGGCAACCTGGTGATCACCAATCCCGACATGCTGCACACTGGGATTCTGCCGCACCACACCAAGTGGGAACGCCTCTTCGAGAACCTGAAGTACGTGGTCATCGATGAGCTTCACTACTATCGCGGCGTGTTCGGCAGCCATCTCGCCAACGTGCTGCGACGCCTGAAGCGCATCGTGCGATTTTATGGCAGCCAGCCGCAATTCATCTGCGCCTCGGCCACCATCGCCAATCCCGCCGACCTCGCCGCGCACATCCTGGAAGAAGACGTTACGCTTCTCGACCGCAACGGCGCGCCGGCATCCGACAAGTACCTGGTGTTTTACAATCCGCCGGTCGTGAATCCGCAGCTCGGCATCCGGCGTTCGTATCTGAACGAGTCGCGGCGCATGGCCCGGACGTTTCTCGGGCGCGGCCTCGAGACGATCGTCTTCGCCAACAGCCGCCTGGCGACTGAAATCCTGGTCACGTACCTGAAGGAGGATTTCAGCCGAGCGCCCGGCGGTCCCGACCTCGTGCGAGGCTATCGCGGAGGCTATTTGCCGCTCGAACGCCGAGAGATCGAACGCGATCTGCGCGAAGGACGCCTGCTCGGCGTGGTTGCGACTAATGCGCTCGAACTTGGCATCGATATCGGCAGCCTCGACGTGGCTGTGCTGGCCGGTTATCCGGGCACGATCACCTCCACCTGGCAGCGCGCGGGCCGCGCGGGCCGCCGCCAGGGCACGTCGGCCGCAGTGCTGGTCGCGTCCAGCGCGCCGCTCGACCAATTTATCGTCCAGCATCCGGACTATTTCTTTGGACGCTCGCCTGAGCACGGCTTCGTGAATCCGGACAATCTCGAGATCCTGCTCAATCACCTGAAGTGCGCCGCCTTCGAACTGCCCATCGAAGAGGGCGAGCGCTTCGGCAGCCTCGATCTCGAGACGCTGTGCCGCCATCTCACCGAAACCGGATTTCTGCACCATACGGGCGGCGCCTGGCACTGGGTGTCGGAGAGCTATCCGGCGGACGCCGTGAGCCTGCGCTCAGTCTCGTCCGACAATTTTGTGATCGTCGACAACACCGGCGAGCCGCGTGTGCTGGGCGAAGTGGATTTCCCGAGCGCGCTCACCACGCTGCACGAGAAGGCCATCTACATTCAGAACGGCGAGCAGTACCACGTCGAGCGGCTCGATTACGACGATCGCAAAGCCTATGTCCATCGCGTGGACTCGGACTATTACACCGACGCGATTTCCTACACGAAGATTACGGTGCTGGAGACGTTCGAGAGCAGGAGTCAGGAGTCAGAAGCCAGAAGCCAGAACGAAACTGAAGCGCAAGCCCCGAGCCCCGGGTCCCGAGCCCCGTCCATCAACCACGGCGAAGTCCACGTGAACACGCAGGTGGTCGGGTTCAAGAAGATAAAGTTCCATACGCACGAAAACGTGGGAGCCGGCAATCTGACGCTGCCCGAGCAGGAGATGCACACCACCGCCTGGTGGCTGACTCTGCCGCATGAAATACTCGCGGCGATGCCCTACTCGAGCACCGACCGGCAGGACGGCGTCCACGCGCTCGGCAATGCGCTTCAGGCCATGGCGATCCTGCTGGTGATGTGCGATGCGCGGGATCTGGGGGTCGCGGTCGGGGAGAACAGCAGAAGCCAGAAGTCAGAAGTCAGAAGTCAGAACAGCGAGGTTCGAAGTTCGGAGCTCGAAGTTCGGAGTTCAGCGGAAAGTGAGCTTCGAGTTTCGGATTTCAAATCTCAAGTGTCCCGAGTCCCGAATCCCGAACGCCGAGCCCCGTTCTTTGAACCCAACATCTATCTCTACGACAAATATCCGGGCGGAATCGGCCTGAGCGCGCCGCTCTACCGCATGAGCGATCAATTGCTCGCAAACGCGCGCAGTCTTATCGAGAATTGCGGCTGCGAATCAGGATGTCCGTCGTGCGTGGGTCCGGCGGGGGAGATCGGCGAGAAAGGGAAAGAGGTGGCGCTGGCGATCCTGAGTGTACTGTAGCGGCGGTCTATGACCGTCGGCCTTTTTTGACGAGCCGGCGCTCACGGAGCGCTGCTAGAACGAAAGGACAGATTAGGACGATAAAACCAGAAATGAACCTGGACGAAAAGCTTCGCCAACTCCGGCTCGCCGCTGAGAAGAGCAGCGCCGACCGCGAGTTGGAACGTCAGCTCGAATGGCTGCGCCGGCGCGATCAATCAGTTCGTCCCTTGCCGGCGCAACGCGTCCCCTGCGGCATTGAGCACTATGTCGAAGGCTCCGTGAAGACGAATCATCTGGGCGACTACTTCGTCGCACGGCAGTCGCTGCCCTTCGGACGTCCGTACGGCAAGTTGCGCGTGGGCGACGTCTCGGTGAGTGATCTCAGCGCGCTTGGAATTTTTCTTGCCGGCGAGCTCGAAGGCGGCTCGTTGCCCGATCCCACCGAGTTGATCTATCTCGATACCGAAACCACCGGTCTCGCAGGCGGAACCGGGACCTGCGCTTTTCTGATCGGCGTGGGTGCGATCGAGGGATCGGACTTTGTGGTCCGCCAGTTCTTCCTGCGCGATTATCCCGAAGAGAAGGCAGTGCTCGAAGCGTTGGCTGAGGTGCTCCGCGGCTACCAAGGCCTGGTAACGTTCAATGGCAAGACCTTCGACGTGCCGTTGCTCGAGACGCGATTCCGCCTGGCGCGGCAGCGCTCGCCCTTCGGGCGCATGATTCATCTTGACCTGTTGCATCCGGCGCGCCAGCTCTGGAAATTGCGGCTCGAAAGCTGCCGGCTCACTCACCTGGAAGCGGAGATCCTAGGTATCGGGCGGACCGGCGACGTGGATGGGGCGGAGATCCCGGGAATCTATTTCGACTACCTGCGCAGCGGCGATGCGCGTGGGCTGCAGCCGGTCTTCTATCACAACTCCCTTGACATCGTGACGCTGGCGGCGCTCACCGCGGAACTTGCGCGCATCATCCGTACGGAATCGGCGCGCGGCGTGGACGTGGGGCGAACCGAAATTGATTACACGAGTGAATCTGCGCCGAGCCTCGATCTCTTCAGCTTGAGCCGGATTTTCGAGCGCACGGGCGACCGGGCGCGTGCGGCGAACGTCTGCCGGCGCGCGCTGGATTCGGGATTGCCGGCCGCCATCGAGGCACGAGCGCTCTGGCATCTCGCAACGCAACACCGGCGCTCGGGAGAATTCGAGCAAGCGGCCGAAATCTGGAAGGAGATCACACGGCGCGAGACGGACTATTTTCTCGAGGCGCTGGAGCAGTTGGCCATTCACGCCGAGCATCGGCTGCGCGACGCGGCGGCTGCGCTTGAATTTACCGAGAAGGCGCTGGGCTGGCTGGGATCGAAGGCTGGAGCTCCGCCGCGCGACGGCGCAGCGGCCGAGTGGCAGGCGTGGTCAAGGCTCGCGCGGCGGCGGGACATGGAGCGATTCCGTCATCGGCTCGACCGGCTGAAGCGTAAGGCATCGCGTCCGGACCCGCTTCTGGAGTTGCCATGAAGCGGCCGCAACGCTCCCTCATCTTCGTCCTCCGACTTGGGTTTCCATTTGAACGTCACGTGACGTGCTTCGGGATGTTCCTGCCCGGCCAGGTCTACCGTCACCACCTCAAGATCACCGGTCAGCCGCAGAAAGTCCGAATCTTTGGAGGTATGTCCTCCCCCGCGCGCCACAGACCCTCTAAACCGGTAGTACTTCTCGTGGATCTTGGCGGTCTTGAACTCCACATGATCACCGCCGCGTGTGCCGATGGTGATGGGGTAGCTGAGCACCTCATTGGACTCATCCTCGCCTTGAATCACGTCAATGTAGCCCTTCAGCTTGCCCTCTTCTTCGAGAATCGCGAGCGTGTTCTCGGGCGCCAGAAATTCATACTCTCCAGTCATGTCGGGCACGCTTTGCGGGAGCGGAACCGCTGCGGAGGCGATGACAGCCGATACTAAAAAGATTAATGATAGAAGAACGGATAATGCTAAGAAATCTGCTAAGATCGAGCCACCGGAGGTCGGGTTGATGGTTCGACGTGGCGCGACGCGTGCATACTGGCTGGTTTTCCTACTCTCGACGGGCGCAGCTGCAGGATTCGCCTCGTGGCGTGTCGCTGTCGCGCTGGCCTCACCGGATGCGACTCTGACTCTCACCTCATCGTCCTTTCGCGCCGGTGGCGAAATTCCGGCGCAGTTCACATGCGAGGGCGCCGATGTGTCGCCGGAACTGTCGTGGAACGATCCGCCTACCGCCACGCGCAGCTTTGCCCTGATTCTGAACGACCCCGACGCTCCCGGCGGGAATTTTATCCATTGGGTCATCTACGATCTTCCCGCTTCCACTCGTTCGCTGCCCGAAGGCGTCGTTCAGTCGCCCGAAGCCGCGGGCGGCCGTCAGGGAACCAACGGCTTCGGAAAAGTCGGTTACGGTGGGCCCTGTCCTCCGCCCGGCAAACCGCATCGATATTTTCTTCGGCTCTGGGCTCTCGACTCCACGTTGAATCTGCAACAGCCCGGCGCCGCGGACGTCGAGTCAGCCTTGCGTGGCCATATCCTGGCGCGCGGCGAGATCATGGGCCGCTTCCGGCGTTAGACGCCGAAAGACCGCGAGCGCGTCCTGGACGTCGTCAGCGTTCACTCGCAGCAGGGGCGCGACCAGCCTTTGGCGCCTCGGTTGTCGGCGGATAACGCGTAGGGCCTCGATTGGACGCCGTGTTTCGCCAGCTCTTCCTGCAGTGCCTGGCCGGCTCCCAGGGCGTTGCGGCGGACGAAGGCCAAGATCGCCGGCCCCGCGCCGCTGAGGCACACGCCCCGGATGTCGGGATGCCGGAAGCGCAATACCTCCGAGAGGCTCGGCACCAATCCCGCGCGATAGGGCTGATGCAGGCGATCGTCGAACATCTCCTGGCGAAAATCGGTGCGTCCCGAGAAGAATTGCGCGACCAACGCCACAGCGCGCTGCAGATTGTGAACGGCATCGGCGCGGGAGTAGGTATCGGGCAGCACGGCCCGCGCTTTATCCGTGGCGACTGCATAGTCGGGGACCACCAGCGCGAACTGCAGCGAGTCCGGAACCGGACACGACGACGCAATGACACGTCCCTCGGTCTGCGCCGCCAGCGTGAATCCACCTTCCCAGGCTGCGGCCACGTTGTCCGGATGGCCCTCGCGGCGTGCGCCCAGTGAAATGATTTCTTCGTCGGTTAAATCGCGATAGGCGATCCAGCGCGCCGCAGCCAGCGCTGCCACAATCGCGGCGGCGCTCGAGCCGAGCCCGACTCCCACGGGAATCTGATTGTCAATTTCCAGATCGAATCCGCGGTGTAGTCCCCAATGCGCCAGGGTTTCCGTCAGGGTGCGCGCGATGAGATTGTCGCGCCCGCCCGCAATGCGCTCCGGCGTTTCGCCGCGATACTCAACCTTGACCTCGTGATCGTTGCGCGGGGTCACCCGGACATCGAGATAAAGGCCCAGCGCCAGCGCGCCGCTGTCAAAGAGGCAGCCCAGGTTGGCGCTGGTTGCCGGAACGCGGACGGAGATGGTCTCTGCCATACGACCAGCATGCCAGTTGGGAGGGGATTCAGCAACCGGCCGGTGGTGACTCAGTTCGGCTCCGGCGTCAGTGAAAATTGTGTGAAGCGATATCGGCGCGGCTGACTGCGAGCGGTGATAAGTGTTCGGCCTTCACGGAGATCACGCCATCCTGATTCTGCAATATGCCATCCACCAGAAGAAAGCGCTCCCGCAGGATCAGCACCCGATGCTGCTCGAAAACGTCAGGTGTGAGGATAGCGTTTGCGATCCCGGTCTCGTCTTCCAGGCTCAAAAACACGAAGCCTTTCGCCGTACCGGGCCGCTGCCGGACAATCACCGCACCGGCGACGCGCACCTTCCGTCCGCCTGGCAATCGAGCAAGCGAGCCGGCCGGTTTCACGTCCAATGCGGCAAGTTCGGCGCGGCGATAAGCCAGCGGATGCGGACCCACCGTGAGACCGGTGCCATGGAAATCCGCCACCAGGCGCTCTTCGGAAGTCATAGGTTCGAGGGGGGAATTGACGATTGCCGATTGATGATTGCCGATTGACGATTTTTGACCTTCGACCTTCGACCTTCGACTGTCGACTGTCAACTGTCGACTTTCGACTTCTTCCAAAAGCGGCCCTGCAGGACGCGCGGCTCGCTCCACTTGCCACAGGGCGTCGCGGCGATGGCGGTGTTGCAAGGCGCGTCGCATCTCGGGAACAACGCTCGATTCCTGCGCGACGAGAGCGGCTGCTTGTGAATCCACAAAATTGAGAGCGCCGACTTCCGCCAGCGTCACCCATTCGTCCTTGCGCATCTCTGGTACTCGCCGCACTAAATCCTCCAGGGAAGCAAACGGTACCCGCTGGCGTTCGAGCACCAGCGCCTGCGCCGCCGTCTCGCGCAATCCTCTCACGTAACTGAGCCCGAGTCGCAGAACGATCTTCTTCGCAAGGCCCTCGTGACCGCCAATCCTCGAATCCTCTTCTGTCCGCAAAGAAGACTCCACCACAGAGTTAACAGAGGTCACAGAGCCTTCTCTTTCCGTGTTCTCTGTGACCTTTGTGATCTCTGTGGTGAAAGCACTTCTTTGGTTGACTCTCCCAGACTGCTCAGGACCGCCTTCGATTTCGAGCGTGCATGGCCAATCGGACCGTGTCACGTCAATCGGCTTCACGCGCAGGCCATGCCGGCCGGCGTCTTTGATGATTGTCGAGGGATGATAGAACCCCATGGGCTGATTGTTGAGCAACGCCGCGGTGAAAGCGGCCAGGTAGTGGCATCGGAGATAGGCGCTGGCATAAGCGATCAGGGCGAAGCTCGCGGCATGCGATTCGGGAAAACCGTAAAGCGCGAACGAAGTGATCGCTTGAACAATCTCTTCCTGCGCCGCGGGCGCGATTCCGCGGCGTTCCATGCCCACCCGCAGCTTCCTTTCGATTTCCCGCATCCGCATCTCCGAGCGCTTGAAGCCCATGGCGCGCCGCAATTCCTCCGCTTCGCCGCCCGTGAAACCGGCGGCAATCATGGCCACGCGTAGCAATTGCTCCTGAAAAAGCGGAACTCCGAGCGTCCGTTTCAGTACGGGCTCGAGTGAGGGATGTGGATACGTGACGGGTTCGCGTTTCTGTCGCCGGCGCAGATAAGGATGCACCATGTTGCCGACGATTGGTCCGGGGCGAATAATGGCGACTTCCACCACCAGGTCGTAAAAGTGTTCCGGATGCAACCGCGGCAAACAGGACATTTGCGCGCGGCTCTCCACTTGAAAAAGTCCCACGGTGTCCGCCTTCTGCAAAGCCGCGTAGACCTGCGGATCGTCGGCGGGCAAGTGCGCCAGGTCAACCTCTTCGCGATAATGGTCACGAATCAGCCGCAAGGAATCTTCGAGTACTGCCATCATGCCGAGCCCGAGCAGGTCCACCTTGACGATGCCGAGATCGGCGCAATCATCCTTGTCCCATTGCACCACCACGCGTCCCGGCATGGTCGCCGGCTCCACGGGAACCACGGTGTCCAGCTGGCCCTGGCAGATCACCAGGCCGCCGGAATGCTGGCCCAAATGCCGGGGCAGGCCCTGCAGAGCGCGCGTGATCTCCAGAAACTTGCGGATGCGCGGCTGGGCGAGGTCGAATCCGGCATCGCGGAAATGGCGCTCCAGTGTCTCGCTCGCGTCGTGATATTCCCAGGCGCTCACCAGGCTGGTGAGGCGGCCGAGCGTCTCGGCGTCAAATCCCAGCACCTTGCCGGCTTCGCGCGCCGCCGATCGTCCGCGATAGGTGATCACGTTGGCGGTCATGGCCGCGCCCCGCTCGCCATAGCGCTGGTAGACGTACTGGATGGCGCGCTCACGCTGGTCGCCCGAAGGCAGGTCGAGATCGATGTCGGGCCACTCGCCGCGCTCCTCGGAAAGAAAACGCTCGAAGAGCAGTTCCATGCCCACCGCGTCCACCGCCGTGATACCGAGCGCGTAGCAGACCGCGCTGTTGGCCGCGGAACCGCGTCCTTGCACCAGGATCCCCTGCTCACGGCAGAAGCGAATGATGTCCCAGACGATCAGGAAGTATCCGGCCAGATCGAGCTTCTCAATCACCGCCAGCTCGTGTTCAATCTGCCGGCGAGCACGCTCGTTCTCCTCACCGTATCGGCCCAGCATTCCTTCATATGCCAGCCAGCGCAGAAAAGAGTGCTGGGTCTGGCCTTCGGGGACGGGATACTTGGGGAATTCGTAGCCGAGGTCCTGCAGCGTGAAATCGAGCCGCGCCGAAAGCTCCAGCGTGTTGGCCACTGCTTCCGGAACGTCGGCGAACAAACGCGCCATTTCTTGGGGAGACTTCAGATGGCGCTCGGTATTGGAATCGAGCAAGCGGCCGGCGGTATCGAGCGTGCGGTAGTGCCGCAGCGCGGTGAAGACGTCGGCCACTTCGCGCGCTTCCGAGACGGCATAGCGCACGCCGTTGGTCGCAATCACCGGCAGGCGCAAAGCGCGTGCCGCCTCAAGCGCCGCCTGATTGCGTGCCTCTTCGCGACGGTCAAAATGCCGCTGCAGTTCGACGTAAACGTTCTCGCGGCCGAAGATGTCGACGAGGCGTCTGATTCGTTGTTCGAACTCCGAACATCCCAGCGGTCCTTCCTCTCCTCTCGTCAGACAGATGAGTCCCTCCGCAAGTTCCGCCAGATCGGCTCCCGTCACTGCTCCTTCGCCTTTCGGAGCGCGCAGCTTCATGCGCGTGATCAGACGGCAGAGATTCTGGTAGCCAGTGCGGTTGGCCACCAACAGCGGATATCGGAATCCATCTGCGGACGTGATCTCTGCACCCACGTGCGCGCGGAGTCCGGCCTTTTTCGCCGCCGCATAGAAGCGCGGCGCGCCATAGACGCCGTCGCGATCGAGGAGGGCGATCGCTTGAAAACCCAGTTCCGTCGCCCGCGCGATCAGGTCCTCCGGCAGTGAAGCGCCTTCGAGAAAACTGAAGGCGGAACGGGTGTGAAGTTCAACATACATGTCCGTTGTCCCTCGTCCGTTGCAAAGCCGGTGTTCAGTCGTACAGTCCTTCGAAAAACCATCGGCCGTCGGTCAAGTCACAATAAATGCGATAGAGATGGGCGACTTCAGTCCGTTCCGCGCGCGATTTCCCATGGAATCCTGCAACGGACAACGGACGACGGACAACGGACCGAATTTCGATATCCCACTCATCGTGTTCCCACGGATGGTCCGTCCACCAATCGCCCGAGGTGCGCCAGGGACCGGCCGCCGACGTCACGGATCCGCGCACTGCCGGGCCGCTCGCACGCCGAGCCTCGACGCGCGCAGGCCGCCCGTTCTGTAACTCGACTTGCGCAGCGAGCGGCGGCCGGAAAAGGCGCAGCGCCATCGCAGGGCGGGATTCGGGGTTCGGGCCTCGGGTTTCGGGTTTCGAGATTCTCAGCTCCCGCAATTTTAGTTTCGAGTTTCGAGTTTCGGATTTCGACCTTCGACTTTCGACTTTCGACTCACTAGATTTTGATCCTCGAATCTCAAGCGCGCCAACAAACTTTCGCATACGCAACGCATCCGGCCGGTGCGTATCCAGCAATTCCGGCGACCCGGCACGGTCCTCGCCGACCACTCCTTTGAGCCGGGCCAGCGTGAGCTCTAATTTTTGTGGGTCGGGCGCGCGCGGTAAAAATAAATCACCCTGCGCCACCCGCGGCCGGACGGGTTCAGCCGCGATAGCTACCTTCAAAATGGGCGCCGAAGGCGGACGCGCTTCGAGATCAAGCAGCCAGAGCTTCAAAAGCAAGCGTGCGTTGCAGGTGGGGAACGGCAGGCGCAGAATTCGGGACTCAGGACTCGGGACTCGGGGCGAGAACAGTTCGGAAGAATCTTCGGAAGTTGAAGAGGTGAAAGTCGAAGGTCGAAACTTGAAAGTGCCTGGATTTCGATTCGATTTTTGACTGTCAACTGTTAACTGTTGACTGTCAACTTGAACTTTCGACCTTTGACCTTCGACTGTCGACTGTCGACTTTCGACTTTCAACTGACTGTCGACTTCTTCTGACCTATCCACTCCCAACACGAGGCGCAGTTCCTGCGTCGCCCGGCCCCGCGCCGCCAATCGCGCGCAGAGTTGATTCAATAGCCGGCCCAGAATGAACGCCAGCGGATCGAGCTCGGCGACCGGATAATCCAGATCCATCGCTTCCTCGAAGTGCAGCGGTTCCGGCGCGGGGACAAGCGCCCGTAACGAGGCTCCGCGGGCCAGCCGCTGCAGGTGGATTCCTTCCTGGGCTAATCGTTCCGAAAGTTCGGTCGGCGGAAGTGCAGCCAAGGCTCGGAAAGTGCGGATTCCCCAGCGATCGAACGTCTCCTGCACTTCCGGCGCCGGATCGAGCACCGCCACCGGCAACTCGCCAAGCCGAGCGGATTCCTCGCCGACGCCGATCAGCGTGATGCCGGCGAATCCGCGGGCGGCCAGGCGCGCAGCATCGGGATTGGGCGCCAAGGCAACGTTCGCGTCGAGCCCGAGTTCCTGAGCGCCCTCGCGGAGCCGCCACGCGATCTCAGCCGGCGGGCCTGACAGCGCTTCGAGTCCGGCGAGATCGAGCGTCACGGTATCGATGGCAAAATCTTCGAATCGCGGCGAAAACGATCGCGCCAGATCGAGCAGCGCGGCGTGTGCCGAAATCTCCGCCGCCGGCGAGCGTCCCCGGATTTCCACGCCGGGAAGCTCGCCGGCTTCCACGCGGCTCATGCCGGTTTCAGCGCCGGCCCGCCGCGCCGCTTCGTTCACTGCAAAAACGCGAAAAGGCGGCGGCGATGTTTCCACCACCGCCAGCGCGCGTCCGCCAAGCCCGGGCTCAAGACGCGCGACCGCTTGCGCGTAGAAATCCGGAATGTACAAGCATGCGAAATTCATTGCCGATTGAAGATTGCCGATTGAAGATTGGAAAGCACTTGCGGTCTTTGGGCTGCGCCGAAACGGCTTACGTTGCTCGGTCCCCCGGGTACGGCTTCTTTCTGCTGAGCGTTTCGATTGCGGACCACTTCCGCACGGCGGCGAATCCCATTCAGCAGGCGCCCGTGCGGCGGTATGCCGGGCAGGACGTTCGTCAACAGCGGCGGTTTGGAAACCAAATTCCGGCGCGAGTCCGACATCGTGGACCAGTGTGCGTCTTCAGCTTCCAGGCTGAGCACCAGCGAGGCGGCGCTTTGCGCGCAAGGCTCCTCGTCGATCAAGGCAAGCACGGTGGGTGTTCTCTCCACCGCGCGCCGGAATCGGAACCAGTAGCTGAGCGGGATGCGCCGGACGCGTTTCACCGGAACACCGGCTAGATCGAGCACGACGGCGCCAAAGCCGCCCGCGCCGAGCACAAGGTCCGTCGCGATCAAGGCCTGCTCCAGGCTTTGGCAGCGCACCCAGAGCAGGCGATCGAGATCCACCCCCATGGCTTCGGCAGAGGACGGATCGAACGCGTCCTCGGCGTCAATCAAGGCGCAGGACTCCCCATTGACGGTAAGCGACGCGAGCAGCGCAAGTTCGAGCGCCGTGCGGCCGGACGAGGGCGGCCCCGAGGTTTCTGTCAGGCTGGCGCGCGGCAGGCCGCCCGTGAGCGCGTCGATCTCCGTGACGCCGGTGAGGATCATCTCCGGCGCGCGATCCTGCCGCCAGGTAAATGACGATGCGACGCCTACGTCTTTCTGGAGACCTCGCGGCTCGAGCGCGGCTCCGACTTGAGTGCAAATCTGAGCGGCTGATTTCATCGTTCCAGCCTTGGCGAATACAGACTTCGTGATGGTCTCGCCGGCTAACCACCGTCATTCCCGCGAAAGCGGGAATCCAACTCCGACTTTCGCTTTTTATTCGCCTATGGCATTATAGACGCTGAAAGGATTCGGATGTCAAGCCGGCAGGAGCTACGGATGATGCCCTATTCTGGATTGTTGAGGAACCTTAGTATAGCATCCGATTTGATGATGGCGAAACAGACTGGAGGCGTGCGAAGGGAGAGGCGGATGAGTCTCATCTCCAGGGAAATCGAAGCGCATTATCAGCAAGTCTCCGAATCCGAGCGCCTGCTGGACGGTATTGGCGAACTCGAGCGCCTCCGCACCCAGGCGATTCTTGCGCGGCACCTTCCGCCTCCGCCCGCTGTGATCTTCGATGTGGGCGGGGCCGCCGGCGTTTACGCGTTCCCGTTGGCCGGGCAAGGTTACGAAGTCCATCTGATCGATCCCGTGGCGTTGCACCTGGAGCAAGCGCGAGCGCGTGCGGCGGGATCGGGCATTGAATTGGCGTCGATTGCCCAAGGCGACGCCCGGCGGCTGGACGTTCCTGATGGCAGTGCCGACGCGGTTCTTCTTTTGGGCCCCCTGTACCATCTCGTCGAGCATGCGGACCGTCTGCGGGCGCTTCGTGAAGCGCGCCGTATTCTCAAGCCGGGCGGAGTCTTGCTCGCGGCAGCGGTATCCCGTTTCGCATCCCTGATCGACGGCCTTTCACGAGGATCCTTCGCGGACCCTGGATTTCGGAACATCGTGGCGGGGACATCGCCTCAGGCCAGCATCGCAATCCCACGAATCATCCCGATTACTTCACCACCGCGTACTTTCACCGTCCCGAGGAATTGTCGTCCCAGGCCAGTGATGCAGGCTTTCACGATGTCGAGGTCCTCGCGGTGGAAGGTCCCGCATGGAGCGCAGGCCGATTCTTTGCGACCTGGAATGATGCTGAGCAGCGGGAGAGCCTGATGCAGTTCCTCGCGTCGATTGAACGAGAGCCTTCGATTCTGGGCGCAAGCGCTCACCTGGTCTCAGTAGCGCATCGCAGGGATTAAGAACATGCGACGCTCACCTGAAACTCAGCGTCCGGCTGATGATCCGCTTGCGCTATTTCATCCCGCGGTCCAGGATTGGTTTCGCGCTTCGTTTTCCGCCCCCACTGCGTCGCAGCGCATGGGTTGGCCGGCGATCGTGCGCGGCCAGTCGACGCTGATCGTCGCGCCCACGGGCAACGGTAAGACACTGGCGGCGTTTCTCTGGTGCCTGGAGCGGCTGATGTTCGAGGCCGTGCCGGACAAGCGCCGGCGCTGCCGGATTCTGTACGTCTCCCCGCTGAAAGCGCTGGCCGTCGATGTAGAACGTAACCTGCGCGCCCCGCTCGCGGGCATTGCTGAGACCGCGCGTGCGCGGGATGAGAGATTCGCCTTGCCGGCGGTTTCCATCCGCACCGGCGACACGCCCGCGAACGAGCGTGCCCGATTCCGCCGCGAGCCATCCGATATCCTCATCACCACGCCGGAATCCCTTTATCTGCTGCTCACTTCAGATGCCCGGGAAGCGTTGCGCTTCGTGGACACACTCATCCTCGATGAAATCCACGCGCTGGTGCCCAGCAAGCGCGGCGCGCATCTTGCCATTTCGATCGAACGCCTGGAGCATCTCTGCCGCCCGTTGCTGAATCGGCCGCTGCAGCGGATCGGTCTTTCGGCCACGCAGCGTCCTCTCGACGAGGTCGCGCGATTCCTCGGGGGCGCAGAGCCGCAGCAGCGGGAAAAGCCAACCACAGAGGGCACAGAGACCACGGATACCCCGAACAGCTCACCCTCTGCGCTCTCCGTGGCCTCTGTGGTGAAGGCCTCTTCCAACCCAAGCGAAGACAACAGCGACTCATCAGATCGTTTTTTGCAAGAAGATGTGCCCGAAGCCAGTCCTATCGCTTATCGGCCGGTAACGCTGATCGACACCGGCGAGCGCAAGCGGCTCGATCTCACAGTAGAAGTGCCGATCGAGGACATGGCGAGGATCGGCGAGTCGAACGTGACTTCGGAGCGCTTTGATCCCGACAGCCCGTCGGTAGCGTCCCGCGACTCCATCTGGTCCGCCATCTACCCGCGGCTGGTGGAGTTGATCCGCGCCCATCGTTCCACGCTGCTCTTCGTCAACAACCGGCGATTAGCAGAGCGTACCGCGGGCGCTCTCAATGAACTGGCGGGCGAGCCGCTGGTGCGCGCTCATCACGGATCGCTGGCGCGGGAGGAGCGCTTCGTGGTGGAGGAGGCACTCAAGGCAGGCACGCTCCGCGCCCTGGTTGCGACCTCCTCGCTCGAACTCGGTATCGATATGGGCGCGATCGACCTGGTGATTGAGATCGAAGCTCCACCGTCGATCGCTTCCGGCCTGCAGCGCATCGGCCGCGGCGGACATCAGGCCGGCGCCGTAAGCGAAGGAATCATCTTCCCCAAGTACCGTGGCGATCTGGTGGCGTGCGCCGCCGCCACGCGCGCCATGCTCGATGGCCGCATCGAATCCGTTCGCTATCCGCGCCTGCCGCTCGACGTGCTCGCGCAGCAGATCGTGGCCATGGTCGCGATGGACGAATGGCCCCTCGACGATCTTCTGGCGCTGGTGCGGCGCGCGGCGCCTTTTGCCCGATTGAGCCGCGGCGTTTTCGAGGGCGTGCTCGACATGTTGTCGGGTCGCTATCCCTCGGACGAATTTGGCGAGCTGCGTCCGCGCTTGAATTGGGACCGCATGGCGAACGTGCTCTCCGCGCGCACCGGCGCGAGGCATCTCGCCATCACCAGCGGCGGAACCATCCCCGATCGCGGGCTGTACAGCGTTTTCCGCAGCGGTGCGCCGCCAGGCTCGGCGCGCGTCGGCGAACTCGATGAGGAAATGGTATTCGAAACGCCGGTAGGCGAGACTTTCGTGCTCGGCGCCTCCACCTGGCGCGTGGACGAGATCACGCACGATCGCGTGCTGGTGAGTCCTGCCCCGGGCGAGCCCGGCAAAATGCCCTTCTGGCACGGCGACCGGCAGGGTCGTCCCCTCGAGTTTGGCCACGACATCGGCGCGCTGGTGAGGACGCTGCGGGCTATGCCTTCCGGGGCCGCCGTCGCCAGGCTTACACGCGAGCACTGCCTGAACGAGACGGCCGCCGAAAACCTGGTGAATTATCTCGCCGAGCAGGCCGCGGCCACCTCGGGCGCGGTTCCTGACGACGAGACCATCGTCATCGAACGCTCCCGCGACGAGATGGGCGACTGGCGCGTCTGCCTGCTTTCTCCTTTTGGCAGCCGCGTGCACGCGCCCTGGTGCATGGCCGCCACCGCGCGCATTCGCGACTCCGGGCACGGGGAGGAAATTGATCTGGAATCCTTGTGGACCGATGACGGATTCGTGGTGCGCTTTCCCGATGTGGACCATCCGCCGGATGCTTTGCTGCTGGTACCCGGGCCGGGCGAAATCGAATCCCTGGTGGTGAGCCAGCTCGGACGAAGCGCGTTGTTTGCCGCCCGATTCCGCGAAGCCGCGGCGCGCGCCTTACTGCTGCCGCGACGCCGTCCGGGTACGCGATTTCCTCTCTGGCAGCAACGTAAGAAGGCGGCAGACCTGCTCGCCGTCGCATCACGATTTCCTTCCTTTCCGCTGCTTCTTGAGACCCACCGCGAGTGCCTGCATGACGAGTTCGACATGCGCGGCCTGACCGCCACGCTCGAGCGCATCCGCCAGGGATCGCTGCGCGTGGTGACGGTCGATTCCGAATCACCGTCGCCCTTCGCGGGTTCGCTGATGTTTGGCTACGTCGCCAATTTCATCTATGACGGCGACGCGCCTTTGGCCGAGCGCCGCGCGCAGGCGCTCACCATCGATCAGGGCCGCCTCCGCGAGTTGCTCGGTGACCTCGATCTGCGTGAGATTCTCGATCCCGCCGCCGTTGAGGAGGTGGAGCGCGAGTTGCAGCGGCTCGACGAAAATCGACGCGCACGTTCTGTGGATGGCGTGCACGATCTGCTGCTTGGTCTTGGCGACCTCAGCCGCGCGGAAATCGACGCCCGATGCGCGAGTCCTGCCGTCGCGGAGTCGATTAACGCCCTCACGCGCGCGCGCCGCGCCTTGGAAGTGACCGTCGCGGGCGAGACGCGCTACATCGCCGCCGAGGACGCGGCCCGTTATCGCGACGCTGCCGGAGTCCGGCTGCCGCGCGGTTTGCCTGCGGCCCTTCTGGAATCCGGCAACCAGCCCGTCGAGGATCTGGTCAACCGCTACGCGCGCACCCATGGACCCTTTACTGCGAGCGAGGTTGCACACCGGTTGGGTATCGGCAAGGCGCAGATCGCGCCTGCGTTGAACTCGCTCGCGGCTCGGGGGCGATTGTTCGAGGGCGCATTTCGCCCCGCCGGCCCGATCATTGAGTTCCGCGAGTGGTGCGACGCCGAAGTGCTCCGGCGGATTCGTCATCGGTCGCTCGCCGCCGCGCGGCGACAGATCGAGCCGGTAGAGCCTGGGACCTTTGCGCAGTTTCTGGCTTACTGGCAAGGCGTGCAGAAGCCGCGCGCCGGCCTCGACGCGCTGCTCGACGCCATCGAAAGCCTGGAGGGGATGCCGCTGCTCGCCTCCGTCCTGGAATCGGAAATCCTGCCCGCGCGCATTCGCAATTACCGCCCGGACGATTTGGACGCATTGCTGGCAGCCGGCGAGGTAGTTTGGTGCGGCGTGGAGCAAGTCGGAGAGCGCGATGGCCGGGTGGCGCTGTACACGGCGGATCATGTGGCACTGCTTCGAAAAGACGGGGTTCGGGGTTCGGGGTTCGGGGTTGGTGCAGCGGAGCCCTCAAAGCTCGACTCCGAACCCCCAACCCCCAATCCCCAACCCCGAAACCGCCTGATTCAGGAATTTCTTCGTCGAAACGGGGCCTCCTTCTTCCCCGCAATCCACCAAGCCGTGGGCGACGGCTATCCGGGTGAAACGATCGACGCACTGTGGGACCTGGTCTGGCAGGGCATACTCTCCAACGATTCCTTCGGTGCGGTCCGTGCCTTCGTCGATCGCTCGCGAGCCCGGCGGCAACCTCCGGTCCCCCCGCCGTTCCGATCGCGACAGGCCAGGTCCGCGGGCGACCTGGTGGGCGGCGCCGTGGGTCGCAAACTACCGGCGCGCGCTCAGGGCCGCTGGTCGCTCGTCGAAGCGCGGCTGGGCGCTGCGGAGACGGTTTCCGCAACCGACCGCGCCAATGCGCTGGCTCGCGCGCTCCTGCACCGCTACGGCGTGCTGGTGCGCGAAGCCCCCGAAGCCGAGAGCGTCACCGGCGGGTTCAGCGCCGTGTATCCGGTCCTAAAGGCGATGGAGGAGAGCGGACGCGTGCGCCGCGGCATGTTTGTAGCGGGGCTCGGCGCCACGCAATTCGCGGAACCTGCCGCGCTCGAACTCTTGCGCTCACTCGCCCGCGAGCCCGAGTCCACTGGCGCGGTCGAACTCGCGGCCACCGATCCCGCGAATCCCTGGGGCGCGCTGCTGAAATGGCCCGAGAGCGGTGGCGCGCTCACCCGTACGGCGGGTGCCAGTGTGATTCTGGTGGGTGGATCGCTTGCGGCTTATCATCGCGCCGGTAGCGCGGATCTTCAGGTATTCCTGCCGGAAGCGGAGCCGGACCGCACTCGCATGGCCGAGGCCGTTGCCGCCTGCCTTGCGCGGCGCGCGCAGCATGAGCACGCGCTTTTCGCGCGAGACCGCGAGCGCGGTCTGGAACGTGATCCCCGGCGTGGCCTGCTGATCGGCAGGATCAACGGCGGGAACGCGTCGGCGCATCCGCTGGCGCGCGCTCTTGAAGCGCAAGGCTTCGTGCTCGGAGCGCGCGGATACCACCTGCCGCGCCGCATTTCCGCACCCGAGGAAGCGCCTGTGAGCTGAGCGAGGATTCCGCGCGGCATTGCTCCGCGAGACGTCCAGCGGCATACTGAAATTGACCGGAAATCACTTTCGCGATGTTTCCAATTCTCTTCAAACTGGGTCCGATCACAATTTACAGCTACGGGCTCATGATGGCGCTGGGATTCGTCGGCGCCGAGCGGGTCCTGGCCTCTGAGTGCCGTCGCCGCCGATTGCCGGCCGACTATGCGCCATCCCTCGTTTTATGGGGAGGTCTTGCCGGACTCGCCGGAGCGCGGTTGTGGGATGTGTTCAACAATTTGTCCGACTACGCGCGTGATCCGCTCTCGATCGTTTTCTCGACCTCGGGCTTCGTCTGGTATGGCGGATTCATCGGCGGATTCGCGGCCATTGTCCTCGTCGCGCGCCGCCACAGGGTCCGCTTGCTCCCCACGCTCGATATGGTCGCACCTGCCGTCCTGGTTGGGCACGCGTTCGGGCGCATCGGATGCCTGCTCTCGGGCGATGGCGACTGGGGTCTGCCGACCAAGATGCCGTGGGGCATGGCTTATCCTCGCGCGATCGTCGGCTGGAACTCCGAAACCGTGCTGAAGCTCAACGCACATGATCAACTGGTGCCGGGCTTCTATCCCGGTGTCCGGGTGCAGCCGATGCCGATTTTCGAAGCGGTGATCTATGCGGCGATCGCTGTCTTCCTGCTGTGGGCGATGCGCAAGCGTCACTGGACGGAAGGGCAGGCGTTCTACACGTTTCTGGTCCTGTCCGGGGCCGCACGGTTCGTGGTGGAATTCTGGCGAATCAATCCGCGAGTGCTGTGGGGTCTCACCGAGCCTCAGCTCTTTACGATCGTGATGATGGCCGCCGGGGCTGGGGCATTCCTCTTGACGTGGACTAAGGGACGAGGCCGGGCCGATGAACCGGAAACGGGCGAGACAACGGTTAGCGCTTAAATACTCCGTGCCAATTCGCAAATCTCGCCAGTGCTATATTCCAGAAGATGGCTGAACCTTCGCATGCGAGCGACCGTTGGGGCGTGTTGTTGCTCGCGCACGGAGCGCCGGAGCGCGTCGAGGACGTTCCCGAGTTCCTGCTCAAGCTGCGCGGTGGACGGCCGCTGCCGCCTCAAGCAGTGGAAGAGATCAAGAATCGCTATCGCCTGGTCAGCCAGCGCCAGGGCGGGCGGCCCGGAGAGGCCTCGCCGCTCACCTGGCTGACCACGTGTCAGGCCGAGGCGCTTCGCGACCGGCTGCGGCGTCCGGTGTACGTCGGGATGCGGAACTGGAAGCCTTACATTGCCGAAGCCGTGAGCCTGGCGGGCGCGGAGGGCATCGAGCGGCTGATTGCCGTGTGCCTCGCGCCCCAGAACTCGCGCACCAGCGTGGGCAAGTATCGCGAAGCACTGGACGAGGCGCGTGCCCCGCTTGCCCCGGGCATGAGCGTCGACTTCATCGAGAGCTGGCACGATCATCCCGGCCTCATTGCCGCCTACGCCGCGCGACTCGAGACGACGATCAGCGAGGCGCACGCCGGCGCGTCTGAGAGCGCGCAATCTCCTGGTCCTGCGCCGGTCATCTTCACCGCGCACAGCGTCCCCGAGAGCACTATTCGCGATGGCGACTCGTACGAGCGGCAGGTGCGCGAGACGGCCCGGCTGGTGGCGCAATCGGTGGCGCTCTCGGGCGCTCGCTGGAGCGTGGCGTTCCAGAGCCAGGGCATGACGCGTGAGCCGTGGATTGGTCCCACGGTGGAATCGGAGATCGACCGCTGGAGCGCCGCCGGCTACAGGCACATGGTGGTGGCGCCGATCGGATTCGTCTGCGACCATGTCGAGGTCCTCTATGACATCGATATCGCGTTTCGCGAGTACGCGAGGCTGCGCGGTCTGACGATTTCGCGGCCCGAATCCCTGAACGATAGCCCGTTGTTCATCGAAGCGCTGGCCAACCTTGTCACGAGCAGGCTGGCCTCGGAACAGGAACGATGATGCTTCAAGATCGACCACGCCGGATCGTCATCGTGGGAGGCGGCATCGCCGGACTCGCCGCAGCCTACCGGCTTGGCCACGCACGCCGTCGCGGACTGCCGATTGATGAGATGCTCCTCGAAGCCGGCGATCGTCTGGGCGGTGTGATTCGCACCGACCGCGCGGAAGGTTGCATCGTCGAGGGCGGCCCCGACAGTTTCCTGCGTGAGAAGCCGGAGACGGCGGCGCTCGCGCGGGAATTCGGGCTCGGCGACGCGCTGATCGGCTCGAACGACGCCGGACGCCGGACGTACGTCCTCCATCGAGGCCGGCTGCAGCCGCTCCCCGAGGCCTTGATGCTGATAGCTCCCGCGCGCGTCGGCCCTATGCTCCGATCGGCGCTGGTTCCGTGGAGCAGCAAGTTGACCATGCTGCGCGAGTGGGTCACCGGCCGCGCTCCCGGCGGCGATGCGCCCGCCGCCGACGAGTCGGTCTCGAGTTTCGTGGCGCGCCACTTCGGCAGCGGAATGCTGGAGACCATCGTCGAGCCACTGCTGGCCGGAGTCTATGGCGGCGATGCTGCGGAAATGAGCGCGCGCTCGGTGCTGGGACGATTCCGGGCGATGGAGAACACGCACGGCAGCTTGATTCGCGCCGCGCGGGCTATGCGCAGGAAGGTAGAGAACTCCGGCGAGCCTGGGTCGATCTTTATGACGTTGCGCGAAGGCTTGGGGGTTCTTGTGGCCGCTCTCATTCGCGAGGTCGAGCCCGAACGCGTAGAGTTGCATCGCCGCGCGGTGCGGATCGAGCGCGTTAGCGGCCGCTCGGATGTTGGCGGCTATCGAGTGGTACTCGAAGACGGATCGAGCCGCGAAGCCGATCGCGTGATTCTGTCGCTTCCGTCGTGGGCGAGCGCTGCGCTGCTAGCGCCGCTGGAGCCTGAGCTCAGCGAGCACCTCGCTGGGATCCCTTACCGCTCCGCGGTGCTCGTTGCCCTCGTATATCCCGAATCGGTGCGGGCGCGATTGCCGCAGGGCTTCGGTTTTCTCGTGCCTCGCCGGGAAGGACGGCGGCTGCTGGCCTGCACGTTCGTGCACCAGAAATTCCAGCATCGCGCGCCCGTGGATCGCGCGTTGCTGCGCTGCTTCCTGGCCGGTGCGGACGATGCAACAATCGTCGCGGCCGATGACGACACTCTGCTGGAAATCGTCCGCGGTGAATTGGCCTCCATACTGGGCATTCACGAGGCACCGCTATTTGCGCGTGTTTATCGCTGGCCCCGCTCCATGGCGCAGTACGTTGTGGGACACCATCGGCGCCTTGAGGCGATCCACGAGCGCTTGCTGCAGGCGCCCGGAATCCACCTCGCCGGCAATGCGTATTCTGGGATCGGCATCTCCGACGCGATTCGCACCGGCGAGGCCGCGGCGCGCGAGGCCCTGGCAAGTCTGGTCCCAGAAGACTTGATGCAGCCCGAATTGCAGCCAATTTCTCAGCGCGGTCCGGGTGGCTAAATGTTCAACGCAAAGCGTCCCCGAGAGCGCATCCGGCGAGGAGATTCACCACAGAGAGCACAGAGACCACAGAGGCATCTTACTCTGTGTCCTCTGTGCTCTCAGTGGTGAATTCTCTGTAGTAGATCGTGCTATGTGCGACATGAAGGCTGTGGCCAGTCCCGCATCCTGCCATCACTCACGATTCATGAAAGCCTGCCGCCGCGAGCCGGTGGAGTCGACGCCCGTCTGGCTGATGCGCCAGGCGGGCCGCTACATGAAGGAGTATCGCGAGTTGCGCGCGCGCGTGCCTTTTCTGGCGTTGTGCAAGAGCCCGGACCTGGTGGCGGAAGTTACGGTGAGCGCGGCCGAAAAGCTCGGGGTTGACGCGGCGATCCTGTTTGCCGACCTCCTGCTGATCGTCGAGCCGCTGGGATTCGCGCTTGAGTACGAGAAGGGCGAAGGTCCGCAGGTGCGGCCGGCGATCCGCAAACCTCGTGACGTGGATCGTCTGCGCGAAGTGCAGCCGGGCGCGCTCGATTACGTTTTCGAAGGCATCCGGCGGACGCGTGCCGCGCTTAGCTCCGGTCTGCCGTTGCTCGGATTTGCGGCCGCCCCTTTCACGCTCGCGTCCTACCTGATCGAAGGCGGCGGATCGCGCAGCTATACGCGCACCAAGGCCTTCATGTACTCCGACCCGGGCGCCTGGCGCGCGCTGATGGAGCATCTGGCGCGCAATCTCGCCGCCCACGTCCGCGGGCAGATCGAGGCCGGCGTGCAGGCAATCCAGATATTCGACACCTGGGTCGGCTGCCTCGGGCCGGCGGACTACCGGGAGTTCGCGCTGCCGTGGAGCCGCGCGCTATTCGAGGGCTTGCCGCGCGACGTCCCGCTGATCCACTTCGGTACGGGCACGGGAACGCTGCTGGAATTGATGCGGGAAGCCGGCGGAAGCGTCATGGGGCTCGACTATCACGTTGAGCTCGACGACGCCTGGCGGCGCGTCGGCTACGACGTTGCGGTGCAGGGGAATCTCGATCCTTCGGTGGCATTCGCTGATCGCAGCGTGATTCGATCGCGCGTCAAACGCATTCTTCATCAAGCCGGCGGCCGTCCCGGTCACATCTTTAATCTCGGCCACGGCATTCTGCCCGATACGCCCTACGAAAACGTCCTCGCGCTTGTAGATATGGTGCACGAGCTCGGCCGTCCGTCTATGGACCCTTCACCACCTCGCCGCCCTTCATGACGAAGTCCACGTGCTCAAGGACGCTCACGTCCTGGAGTGGGTCGCCCTCGACCGCAACCAGGTCCGCGAACTTCCCGGGCTCGATCGCGCCCACGCGATCGCTCCAGCCGATGAGGTCGGCCGCGTTGACGGTGGACGCCTGGATCGCCCCGAGCGGTGTCATCCCGAGCTTAACCATCACCGGAAATTCGTGGGCATTGAGCCCGTGCGGATAGACGGCGGCGTCGGTGCCAAAGGCGATCTTCACTCCTTCGTGTATGGCGTGACCGATGTTCTCGCGCGCGGCAGGCATAACCACGCGCGCCTTGGCGAGCATGTTCTCGGTCAAGCCCATCTTCTGGTAATTCTCCATGAACCAATCCATCAGATAGAGCGTGGGCACAAGGTAGGTGCCGCGCTGCTTCATCAACTGGATGTCCTCCTCGTCGATGAAGCTCCCGTGTTCGATCGAATCGACACCGGCCTGGACAGCGTAGCGAATGCCGAGTGCGCCGTGCGCGTGTGCGGCGACCTTGCGGCCAAGCCCGTGCGCGGTGCTTACGATCGCGCTCATCTCCTCCGGGCTGTACTGCGCAAGCGCGGGATTGTCGCCCTGTGAAAGCACGCCGCCGGTGGCCATGAACTTGATCATGTCGGCGCCATACTTGATGTCCTCGCGGACTTTGGCCATTACCGCCGGAACGCCATCCGCCACGCCGTCCTCGCGGTAGTGGAATTCGGGCGCCAGAAGATTCTCATCCGCGTGGCCGCCCGTGATGCTGAGCGGCGGACCGGAAACCAGCATGCGCGGGCCGGGAACGTCGCCCGCGTTGATGGCATCGCGCAGCGCGACGTCGGCAAATCCGCTGGCCCCCACGTTGCGCACGGTCGTAAACCCCGCTTCGAGCGTCACGCGGGCGTTACGCGCGCCCAACAGCGCTTCGCGCGGCACCGATATGCTCAGCGCGCGATACGCTCCCGTGAACGGCGAAAAGGTCAGATGAGTGTGGCAGTCGATCAGGCCCGGAAGCACCGTGCGACTCGAGAGGTCAACAACCTTGGCTCCGGCAGGAATCTGCACCTCAGACGCCGAGCCCACGGTCTGGATGCGGTCGCCCTCGATTAGAATGACCTGGTCCCGGCGATACTGGCCGGACCTCACGTCGAGCAGGTGTCCTGCCTTGAGGGCTACAGCCGTAACCGGCTGCGGCGCTTCCTGCGCCGAAAGCGTGGACATCCAAGCGGCGGCGCAAGCCAGCGTCAAGACCAATCCCAAGACTCGCTTCATCGGTCCCCCTGTTTTGTTTTGGCCAGCTAGTTCTGCCTTGAACGGGATCTCGGCTCGGCCTTTGAACTTGCCGCCAGTCCGAGCCGCTGGCGGGCAAGCACTACGGCGCCGAGCGCGCCGGCATCGTCACCCAGCCGGCCGGCGACGATGCGGATGCGCTGCGCATCGCCCTCGCGGAGAAAGTACCTGGCCGCGGCGTCGCGGATGGGCGCCACGAAGCGTTCCCCGAGGCGTGTGGCGATTCCGCCGCCGATCACCACGCACTCGGGATCGAGAAGGTTTACCACGTTGGCCGCCAGGATCCCAAGACAATACTGGGCGCGCTTCATCACGTCGCGCATCACGTGATCGTTGCGCTTCAGGGCAGCATTCATAATGCTGCTGGTCATGCGCGGTTTGCCTTTCCTCTTCATCAGGTCCAGCACGATAGTCTTGCGTCCTGACTTGATGGCCGCTCGCACATCCCGTTCCATGGCCCATCGGCTGGCCAGGGCCTCCACGCAACCGCGGTGACCGCAACTGCACATCGGGCCGTCGATCAGCACGACCGTATGGCCGATCTCCCCGGCGCCACCGATGCTGCCCTCGTAAAGCCGGCCATCGGCAATGATTCCGCCGCCGATTCCCGTGCCCACAAAGATTCCCATCATGTTGTTGGTACCGGCGCCCGCGCCCAGGATGTGCTCGCCGACCGTTCCGACATTCACGTCATTGTCGACCAGCACCGGGATGCGCAGCCGCCGTTCGAGCTGCGGGCCCAGCGGAAACTCGCTCCAGCCGAGGTTCGGGGCTTCATGCACCACCCCGCGATGGCGGTCAATCGAACCCGGCGCGCCGATGCTGGCGGCGGCGAGGTCGCGGCGTTTCAAGCCGGCCACCGCGATCGCCTCGTCAACCGTCTCGGCGATTTCTCCGACAATTCCCGATGGCTTGCCCGAGCGTCTCGTCGGGGCGCGCGCTTCGCCCAGAATGGAATTCTTGGCGTCAACGATCAGCACCTTCATGCTGGTGCCACCCAGATCGATGCCCGCGATGATGCGCTTCTTTACCATGCGAGTGTGCCCCCCTCGTCCGAGGCGCGTTGGGAAATCGAGGCGACTATCTTCTCACGATTCGGTCGTGTCCCAACTTCGGCGATATTCGTGATGCCGCCAC